>Ga0136617_10005990_pt1 | contig 10877 bp, 5 predicted proteins | sample AntDrymUQ3222106_2_FD_129672 | JGI IMG/M metagenome (GOLD analysis project Ga0136617, IMG submission 129672) | Polar desert sand microbial communities from Dry Valleys, Antarctica - metaG UQ322 (21.06) | ecosystem: Environmental > Terrestrial > Soil > Desert | place: Antarctica: Dry Valley...
CGGATCGCCTACGAAGAGTTTTCGACGGCATTCATTCCAGGGTGGTATGAGACTAGTCAGTGGCGGCACTACCGGGGTGGTCGCACACACCCGATCCGGATCATGAACTTGGCCGACTACTTAGTCGAAAAGCTTCCGTGGAGCAATAGCAACGACACCGATCCGATGTGGGTCGGCAATACTGTGTACTTTCTCTCCGACCGCAATCACACGGTCAACTTGTTTTCCTACCGCCTCGACACTAAACAGGTCACGCAGCTGACCAGGCACGACGACTTCGACGTTATGAATGCATCGGCGGGCCCCGACGCGGTCGTGTACGAACAGGCCGGCTATGTTCATTTGGTCGACACCAAGACTGGGCAGGCGCGAAAGCTCAACATCGATGTGAGTGGCGACCTGCCCTGGGCGCGCCCCCAGTTCAAGAAAGTAGTTAGCATGATCCGGAACGCGGCGCTCTCACCGACCGGGATTCGCGCGGCGTTCGAGGCGCGCGGCGAAATTTTCACCGTCCCTGCTGAGAAGGGAGACTACCGGAACCTCACGCAAAGTTCGGGCGCGCATGACCGCAGCCCGGTGTGGTCGCCCGATGGCGCCCAACTCGCCTGGCTTTCAGACGCGAGCGGAGAGTACCAACTCATGATTGGCGATCCGATCGGCGTCACACCGCCGCGGGCAATTCCGTTACCGTCCACGGCATTGTTCTCCGCGCCGGCCTGGTCGCCGGATGGAAAACAGATTCTGATTCAGGATAACCACCAAAACCTTTGGACGATCGAAGTGTCAAGTGGCACGACGACGAAGATTGATACCGATATCTACCCTGATCCTGTGCGACAGTTCGATGCCACCTGGTCGCCGGATTCGCGGTGGGTGTCTTACTCCAAGAATCTTCCCAGCCACCTGCGGGCGATCTTCGTTTACTCGTTGGCGGGTAAGAAGGCTCACCAGCTCACGGATGGATTGGCGGACTCGATCTCGCCCGCGTTCGACGCAGGAGGCTCGTACCTATACTTCCTGGCGAGCACTAACTACGGACCCAGTACCGGCTGGTTGGAGATGAGTTCGATTGATCGTCCAGTGCGTCGGGCCATCTATCTGGTTGTACTCAGTGCGAGCGAGCCATCGCCACTCTTGCCTGAAACCGGCGACGAACCGAGTCCCGCGCCTCGCGAAGCACCCCGCGCAGAGCCAGCGCCGCAACCGCCGCAACCAACTCCGGCCACGCCGAAGACAGTAAATGCTCGTATCGACTTGAACGCGATTGGGCAACGGATTCTCGCCGTTAATGTTCCGGCCGGTGACTACAGCAACCTCTCGGCCGGCGCAGTTGGGAGCTTTTACTATACGGAACCAATTCTGACGACTGGTAGTGGCGCCGGGCCGCCATCACTGCGCTTGCAGCGCTATCAACTCAAAGAGCGCACCGCCGCGCCGTTTCTCGAAGGCATTCGCTCGTACTCGCTCTCAGCGGACAAGAAGAAACTGCTCTACCAGATTAGCGCTGGTGGGGGCTCGTCCTGGGGAATCGTCGCGACGGATCGTCCCGCTAAAGTCGGAGACGGACCCCTCAACGTGACGCAATTGGAGATGCGGGTCGATCCGCGCGCCGAATGGGAACAGATCTATCGCGAGACGTGGCGGATTCAGCGCGAGTATTTCTACGATCCCAAAATGCACGGGGCCAACTGGCAGGCGATCTATGAGAAGTACCGTCCGCTGCTTGCCCACGCAGGCCATCGCTCCGACCTGGGATACATCATCGCTATGGTAGGCGGCGAACTGACGGTGGGACACTCGTATCTGACAGGCGAGGGCGATCTGCCACGTGAAGATCCGGTATCGGTCGGCTTGTTGGGAGCGGACTTTGCGGTCGAGAACGAACGCTACCGAATCAAGCGAATCTACACCGGCGAGAATTGGAACCCTGACCTGCGGGCGCCACTCAGCGCGCCGGGGATTCTGGTTGCAGAAGGAGACTACCTACTCGAGGTGAATGGTCGCCCACTGGCGGCGACGGGCAATCTGTATAGCCTGTTTGAGGGGACGGCGGGGCGGCAGACGCTGATCCGGGTAAACAAGTCGCCTTCGCTTGAGGGGTCACGCATAGTGACCGTGATCCCCGTGGCCAGCGAGGAAGGACTTCGGACGCGGGCGTGGATTGAGGATAATCGCCGACTGGTCGACAAACTTTCGGGCGGGCGTTTAGCGTACGTCTGGCTGCCCAACACAGCAGCCCCCGGCTACACCTCTTTCACTCGCTACTACTATTCTCAACAGGACAAGGTCGGCGCGATCATCGACGAGCGCTACAACCAGGGCGGAATGGTGGCGGATTACATCGTGAACGAGCTTGATCGAAAGCTCATCGGCAACTTCGCGATGCGCGATGGCCAGCCTACAACCTCACCAATTGCTGGACTCTACGGCCCTAAAGTAATGATCATCAACGAGTCGGCTGGCTCAGGTGGGGACGCGTTGCCCTATTACTTCCGACTCCGAAAGGTTGGACCGCTCGTGGGGACGCGGACCTGGGGGGGGCTGGTCGGCACGCTTGGCGTGCCCCCCACAATCGACGGCGGTGGCATAACCGCACCCACGCTGGCTTTTTATGACCTCTCGGGCAAGTGGGCAGTAGAGAACGAGGGGGTGCTGCCGGATATCGAAGTGGAGTACACACCGGCCGAAGTAATCAAGGGACACGACCCTCAGCTCGAACGCGCAGTGCAGGAGGCAATCAGACTGCTTGAGCAGAACCCGGTGCCGCGCGTGCCGCGACCCGCACCAATCGATCGGGTGTCTAAGAAACCGGAGAAATAGAATTATCAGTCGTCAGTTAGCAGTGGGCAGTGGACAACCTTTGGAGTGCGGTGGCAAGCGGAGCGCGACACCGCTTTGGATGTTTAGTGATGTCGAGCAACAAGCGCATCCAAAGCGCCGTCGCCGCTGCGCTCTGCCGGCGCACTCCAAAGATCGAGTGCTTCAATGGACAACGGACAACTGCCCACTGACCAGTAAGAAAGGGGCAAATGAAAAAAGCACTTACGGACTTGTGTCGCGCGCTCGTTGCACTGATCTGCTTCGCAACCGTTGCGCCCATCCAGGCGCAGTCCTCGGATTCACTCTTCACTCGCACCGAGGCGATGATCCTGATGCGCGATGGAGTGCGTCTCCACACGCGGGTATTCACGCCGAGTGGCGCTGCCGAGAAGCTGCCAATTCTGCTACTGAGGACTCCATACGGGATCGGCGACCTAAGCTCGGCGCAACTGGCGGCTGCGCTTCCGGAGCTGACGGCAGATGGATACGTCATTGTCCAGCAAGACATCCGCGGACGGTTCAAGTCGGAGGGTCAGTTTGTCATGCTCCGACAGCCACGCGATCCTAAAAACAAGAAGGCGATCGACGAAAGCACCGACACCTATGACACGATTGAGTGGCTGCTCAAGCACACGCCCAACAACAACGGGCGTGTTGGGATGGCTGGCACAAGCTACGGTGCGTGGCTAACAGTGATGGGGATGCTCGATCCACATCCGTCGCTGAAGGCGGTAGTCCCGCAAGCTTCCCCTGCAGACATGTGGATTGGCGACGACTTCCATCACAACGGGGCGTTTCGATTGAGCTACGGCCTCGAATACGCGTACATGATGGAGTCATCGAAAGAGATCGCCGACGTGTCGACGCTGATAGACCGTTACGATGCTTACGAGTGGTATCTGGATCTCGGCCCGTTATCGAATGTGGACGCGAAATACTTCCACGGCAAGATCCCGACTTGGAGCGACTTCGTGAACCGACCTGATTTTGATGTGTTCTGGAAGAGGCAGGCCTTCGCGCCGTGGCTGAACCGTGTAACTGTGCCGACGCTGAACGTGGCCGGATGGTGGGACCAGGAAGATTTTTATGGCCCGATCAAGATCTATGAGTTGCTCGAGCGGCACGATACGTCGAAACAGAACTTCCTGGTCGTGGGTCCGTGGAACCATGGTGGATGGTCGAGGGGCGAGGGGCGCAAACTCGGCCGTATTGACTTTGGCAGTGCGACAGCGGAGCACTATCGTCGCAGCATACTGGCGCCGTTCTTCGCGTACCACTTGAAGGGGAAGGGGAGCCCGGAGCGCCCCGAGGCGCTGACGTTCAGGACCGGCGCAAACGAATGGGTAGAGCACGATGCATGGCCGCCGAAACGCAATGTGGTCGGGCGACGGCTCTACCTTCAGGCGAACGGGAAGCTGTCGTTCGACCCGCCCTCCGCGAAGGCCCCGCCGGCATTCGACAACTACATCTCGGATCCCGCGAACCCTGTTCCCTATCGGCCGCGTCCGATTGAACTGCGTTCAGGATGGTCGACGTGGTTGGTCGAGGACCAGCGCTTCGTGCATCGTCGCCCTGATGTGCTCGCGTGGGTGAGCGACTCGCTCGAAGACGACGTCGTCGTGTCGGGGAAGATTGTGGCCAACCTCTTCGCATCGACCACGGGCACAGACAGCGACTGGATCGTAAAGTTTATCGATGTGTATCCGGAGAAGTACGCGGCCGATCCGAAGATGGGGGGCTATCAACTGATGATCGCCGGTGATGTATTTCGTGGTCGCTACCACAAGAGCTTTGAGAAGCCCGAACCGCTTCCGGCAAACGCGGCGGTGCACTACCAGATCGCATTTCCAGCAAACGACCACGTCTTCAAGAAGGGACATAGAATCATGGTGCAGGTTCAGAGCAGTTGGTTCCCTGTGATCGATCGTAACCCGCAACGATTTGTGCCGAATATCTTCCAAGCGAAGGAGTCGGACTTTCAGCTAGCTACTCAGCGAGTGTATCACTCGGGACGGTATGCATCGTACATTGCGGTGCCGGTCGTTGAGCCCACGCGGCCGTGATGGTGGTGCCTTTTGAGAACATGTTACCTGGATTTGACTTCCAACCATTGTCGGGAATTCGAGCGCTGACCTTGGCGATTAATGTTCCGGGGCCGGTCGCTGCTGCACGATTGCGTGAGCTTGGCGCGACAGTAGTTAAGGTCGAGCCGCCTGGCGGCGATCCGCTCTCTCGTATTAGCCCGGCCTGGTACGAATCGCTCACTCGGGGTCAGAAAGTAGTTCGCCTGAACCTAAAGGAACCGGATGAACGAGCCCGGTTAGACCATCTTCTCGAAGAGAGTGATCTGTTAATCACGGCAACGCGAAGTTCAGCGCTCGACAGACTCTCGCTCGGCTGGTCGCAGATACACGCAAGATTTCCCGGCCTCTCCCACGTTGCCATCGTCGGGCACGCGCCTCCAAACGAAGACAAGGCCGGGCATGACGCGACGTATCAGGCTGAACTAGGTCTCATCGCTCCGCCACATTTACCGCGTACTCTCCTTGCTGATCTGGCAGGAGCAGAGCGAGTGGTAAGTGCCGCGGTAACACTCCTCTTCGAGCGCCAGCGCAGTCGAGTTGGTGGCTACGGGCGGGTATCACTCGTCGAAGCGGCCAGCATCTTCGCCGATCCCTTACGTTATGGAGTTACGACTCAGGGTGGCCCGCTCGGCGGCGCCCTACCGGGCTACAACATCTATCGCACGCTCGATGGCTGGATCGTCGTGGCCGCTCTTGAATCGCATTTCTGGGAAAGACTTCAACACGAGATTCGCCTCTGCGAACCAACCCAGGAAGAGCTTGGACGTGTCTTTCTCGCTCGGAGATCATTGGACTGGGAGGAGTGGGCTCGTGCGCGCGATCTCCCCCTTGTTGCAGTGTCTGAGGCGATTTCTGAAAGCAGCAGGGACGTTCTCTAAGGAGTCGCTTGGTGTGGGCCGATCGACTAGGGAGTCCCGATAAGACCGATGTGCCGTCTAAGTGAATCAGAACGAACTCGCACTAACAGGGAAAAGTTTGAAACGCCCTACGTCGCTATTATTTTTAATCGAAGAATCCAACCCCCCGAATCCCAAATTCAATGACGTCACCGACTTTCACAGACATCCTGCACGCGAAGCAAACAATTGCTCGCTATCTGCCGCGGACGCCGCTCGGCCACTATCCGGCGCTCGACAAAATCTGCGGAGCGCGCATTCTCGTCAAACATGAGAACCAGCAACTTACCGGCGCGTTCAAGGTGCGCGGCGGTATCAATCTGATCTCGCAGCTCTCGGCCGAGGAACGCGAGCGCGGGGTCATCACCGCATCCACGGGCAATCACGGGCAATCTGTTGCTTACGCGGTCAGCCTCTTTCGCGTCCGCGCGACCGTCGTCGCGCCGGAGAAGTCTAATCCTTTGAAAGTCGCCGCGATGCGCGACCTCGGGGCAGAAGTGGTGTTCCATGGAGCGGATTTCGATGCCGCGCGCGAACACTGCGAAATGCTGGCAAAGCGCGAGAATCTGCGCTACATCCACTCGGCCAACGAGCCACTCCTGATTGCTGGCGTCGCCACGATTGCGCTTGAGATTCTTGAAGACGTGCCGGAAGTGACGACTATCATTGTGCCCGTGGGCGGCGGCAGCGGCGCGGCCGGCGCCTGCCTCGTCGCCAAGACTCTCAACCCGCTGGTTAAGGTCATCGGAGTGCAGGCCGAGCGCGCGCCTGCGGCCTGCGAATCATGGCGTGCGCATGAACTGCTCGAAGACAAGATGGAAACTGCCGCGGAAGGTCTCGCCACGCGCACCGCTTTCGAGCTGACGCAGCGCATCTTGTGGGAATACCTTGCAGACTTTGCGCTGGTGAGCGAGGACGAAATGCTGCAGGCGGTTGGTCTCTACGTTGAGAAGGCGCACACGCTGACCGAAGCTGCCGGGGCGGCGTCGCTGGCGGCTGCGCTCAGGCTCCGCGAGCGTCTGGCGGGTCAAACTGTGGCGCTTGTTCTGAGTGGCGGCAACATTACCATCGAACAACTGCGTACTGCCGTTACCCATTATGATCGCGAAAATACTCTTTGATTCGCGCCGATAGGAACTCATAGGCTTCTAAGACAGGAGTAAGTTGTGGACAAAACGATTGCTTTCTTCATTTGTTTGTTACTTACGGCAAGCCCTGCCGACGCGAACCAAACTACGCTGCTGCCTGAACCCGTCATTGCCGCTCTCTCTCAAGAACTCTCCGGTGAGACGGCCAAGCGCAATCTTGAATACATCGCCCGGCATCATCGCATGCGCGGGTCACGCGGCTTCCGCGCCGCCGCCGAACACGTTGTTGAGCAACTGCGCGCCTACGGACTCACGGACGCGCGCATCGAGCAGTTTTCCGCCGACGGCAAACTTTTCTACGGCACGCAGAAATCTCGTCCGGCGTGGGATGCCGAATTTGCCGAACTGTGGGAACTGCGCGAAACGAGTGCCGGCTGGGCTCAGAACATCAGGCTGGCGAGCTGGGAAGCAATGCCCATCTCGCTCGCGCAGGACAGCGAGAGCGGTGAGGTGACGGCGGAACTGGTGGACGCTGGCAGCGGCACGTCCGAAAGCGACTACGCAGGAAAGGATGTGCGCGGGAAGATCGTGATGGCGGCAGCACAGCCCGGTTCAGTGGCGAGGCTCGCCGTTGAACGCTTCGGCGCGGCAGGCATCGTCAGTTACGCGCAGAACCAACGCACCGCCTGGTGGGGCGAGAATGAAAATCTTGTGCGCTGGGGGCATCTCGACACCTTCGCGTCGATGCCGACGTTCGCTTTCATGATATCTCTCAAGCAGGCGCGCAGCTTTCAGCAGAGACTTTCGCGCGGCGAGAAGATTCGACTTGGTGCCACAGTGCGTGCCGGAAAGCATCCCGGCTTTTACGATGTTGTCACGGCATCAATCCCGGGCGCAGACCCGCGCCTGCGCGCAGAGGAGATCGCCTTGAGTTGCCATCTGGATCATCAAAGGCCCGGCGCGAACGATAACGCGAGCGGCAGCGTAGCCATCCTTGAAGTGGCGCGTACCTTTAGCAAGCTGATCCGCGAAGGCGGGATTGCAAGGCCCGCACGCACGATTCGATTCATCTGGCCGCCGGAGATCGAAGGCACGCTCGCGCTTCTCAACGCGCGTCCCGAACTCTCCTCGCGCATCAAAGCCGTCATCCACATGGATATGGTCGGAGGCGGACCAGAGACGAAGGCGATCTTCCACGTCACGCGCGGCCCGGCAAGTCTTCCTTCTTTCGTCAACGACGTGGCCGAACACTTCGGCGAGCTCGTCAACGAGCAGTCGTCGCAGTTCGCGAAAGGCGAGACCGCCACCTATCCGATGTTTGCGCCCGAAGGCGGCAAAGAGGCCCTCCAGGCTGAGATGGCTGAGTTCTCGATGGGGAGCGATCATCAGGTCTACAGCGATAGCTCGTTCGGCATCCCGGCGATTTACCTGAACGACTGGCCCGACCGCTACATCCACACCAATTTCGACATGCCCGCCAACGTTGATCCTACGAAACTCAAGCGTGCGGCCTTTATCGGCGCAGCGAGCGCATATTTTTTAGCCACCCTAAAACCGGAGGATGCGTCTTCAATCCTGGGCTTGCTTCAATCACACAGCCTGCGCCGAACTTCGACAATGCTGACGCGCCGCGCCGCACTGCCGGCGACGGAGGCCGCTAACCTCACACGTCATCATCTCTGGTACGAACGCGCGCTGGTTGATTCGATGGACCGGTTCTTTCGCATCTCGAATGTCGCGCGCTCCGAGTCAATGACTTTCCTTGCCAGCTTGGAAAAACTGATCGGAGAGGTTAAGCCTCCCGCAACAGCGCAGGGAGACGGGCGGTTAGTTTTCCGTCGCAACCCGGCAGTGAAGGGTCCGCTGTCTGCCTTTGGTTATGACTATTTCACCGATCACTACGGAACTGAACGAGAGGGGGCAATCCGGCTGTTGCAGTATCAGGGATTGCGCGGCTCGGGTGGCGAGTATGCTTATGAAGTTTTGAACCTCTTGGACGGCCGACGCACGGCGCAGGATATCCGCAATGCAGTCTCGGCCATCTATGGCCCAATTGCGCTGGACGTAGTGGTGGAGTATCTGCGCGCCCTGGAGTCCATCCGTGTTCTCGAAGGAGTAAGGTGACACTTTTTGCTTTTGTTCGTTGCTGTAGAACTCAATAAGTAAGGAGCGATAAAGATGAAATCTCGTGCGATCTGTTTGGCGCTTTTGCTAATGAGTCTTGGCATCACGGTCAAGGCGCAGGAAAGGAAGATGAAGATATATATTTCCGCGGACATGGAAGGCGTGGTTGGCGTGGTGACGAACGAGCAATTAGGGCCTCAGGGTTTCGAGTATCAACGCTTCAGGGAGTTCATGACGCAAGAGGTTAATGCCGCCATCGAGGCCGCGTTTGAAGCAGGCGCCACCGAAATCGTCGTCAGCGACTCGCACGGCAACGGTCAGAACCTGCTGATTGAAAAGCTACCGAAGAATATTTTGCTCGTCCGCTCTTGGCCTCGACCGCTGATGATGATGCAAGGCATTGATGAAACCTTCGCCGGCGTTATTTTTCTCGGCTATCACACCGGCACGACTAACCCTCAAGGAGTGCGGGCACACACAATGTCCAGCGCTCGGCTCGCTGATGTTCGACTGAAGGGTGTCTCAATGTCTGAGGCAGGCATCAACGCAGCTATCGCAGGACATTTCAACGTGCCGGTGATCATGGTCTCAGGCGATGACGCGTTGGTGAAAGAGACCACGGCCCTGTTGGGTGATATCGAGGGAGCGGTCGTCAAATGGGCCTCGGGTTTTCACTCGGCGAAAACGATGATGCCTGAAGCGGCCTACCAGTTGATTCGTGAGAAAGTCAAAAAGGGTATCGGTAGGATTAATGAGTTCAAGCCGTACAAACTCACGACCCCCATTCAGTTGGACGTGCGCTTCAAGAATTATCGTCCATCAGAGGTGCTGAGCTACTTGAGTATCGTGGAACGCACCGACGCCCACAGCATCAGATTCGTTGGCAAGGACATGATCGAGGTGTCGAAGTTCCTGGAATTTATTCTGACTTACGAGCCATCGTTGGAGCCTTAGACATTAGGTGGGGCCAAGCTGAGAGGCCCGAAGTGGCTGATTCATAGGCATCTGACGAAACGTGTCGCTCGTTTGCATGGCTTTGGTGATCAGTGCACGCTCTTCGGGGTCGAGCAAATGGGCGATGAAGTCGGCATGTTCGCCATAATCATCGTCTAAAACCTCGCCGCTTCTTAAGGTCGGTCGAAGTGTCCCCTCGTGAAAATTGCTCAAGTCGCTTTCTCGCCGACATCGCCCCCTTCTCTATCTTCTGCGCGGAATCATTTACCCCGTCAGACGCTGACGGGTCTCACCCTTGAGCACTTGCCGGAGGACGCTCGCTGGGGCGGATCAAGCGCTTCCGCAAAGATGCAGATATATGGGGGCCTGACGACACGGCGGATCGCATCTACTTCCTCCGGCGCGGTCAGGTGGTGGTAATGACAGGAGACTCCGAAGGCAGTGAGGTCATCATGCACAGAAATAGATTTGTCAGTGGTCACTAGTCAGTGGTCAGTAGTCTCAGCAAACGACCACGCAACGAGACTAACGTTTAGACCATAGGTCAAAACTCCCACGCTCTCTGCTGGAAACATAGCCGAGATCCTGCAAATCCAAAAGGGACATTGGGTTTCGGCAACCCTGCACGCTCGCTTCTCGAAAAGCGTTTGAACCTACGCATATTACTGTAGCGAACTAAGGCAAAATTGCGTCATAATGCCGCGCGACGAGGCCGTAAGTTGTTGATTTTAAAATTTGGCGGGGTAGCTCAGCTGGTTAGAGCGTGGGATTCATAACCCCAAGGTCGGGAGTTCGAGTCTCCCCCCCGCTACCAATCTTTTCAACACTTTACGAACACATCACGCCGTAATCCGCTGTGCTTTTTCCGGAATTTTTCCGTAATCCTGTGCGACACTCCCGCGAACTTGGCC
>Ga0136617_10005992_pt1 | contig 10876 bp, 9 predicted proteins | sample AntDrymUQ3222106_2_FD_129672 | JGI IMG/M metagenome (GOLD analysis project Ga0136617, IMG submission 129672) | Polar desert sand microbial communities from Dry Valleys, Antarctica - metaG UQ322 (21.06) | ecosystem: Environmental > Terrestrial > Soil > Desert | place: Antarctica: Dry Valley...
AACAACTTCGATCGGGCCAACGAGGCGATACCGGCCGAGGCCGACGTCTCCGACGAGGGTGGTCTGGGGATCGGCGACGACGCCGGCGTCGGTGATCCGTCGGCCGTCGACGGCGACCCGTCGACAACCGATGGCGACCCCTCGATGACCGATGCCACGGTGGACGAGTTGCTGGCCGAGGCCGACGAGCTGCTGCGCGACGCCGAGGAGCAGCTGCTGGTCGACGGCAACCTCGGCGACTACCAGGAGCGGGTCGACCGGGCGCAAGCCCGGGTGGCCCAGGCACTGGAGCTCCTCGGCGCCGACCCGGCGCCAGTGGGGTCCGCCCCCACCGACTCCGGGCCCGCCGACTCCGTGCCGACCGAGTCCGTGCCCGCCGGGTCCGCGCCGTCCTGACGCCGTCGGACCGCGACGACGTGAGGTTGCATGTGAGCGCGTGTCGCGCACCGCGACAGTGTGGGCAGTCGCCCGGTCAGCGCCGGCGGGGTGGCGGGTCGGCCGGCGGGCGCCGGAGTTGCTCGGCCAGTCGGGCGAGGTCGGCCCGAAAGGCGATCTGGTAGCGGACCTGCTCGTTGGCCAGGCGCTCCTGGGTACCCCGCAGGTCGTCCAACACCTCCTCGTCCACCGGAGTTCCGGCGGGGCGGTCGTGCAGCGCTTCGATGTCGTTGCCCAGCTCGCTGAGTTGGTTGGCCAGCTCCCGGGAGACGGCTGTGATGCGAGCATCGAGCGAACCGAGTTGCTCGACAACGCCGTCGAGGCGGGCTGACACGTCGTCCCCGGAGCGGCTGGTCAGCGTCTGGTCGATCACATCGACGCCACCCGCCGAGGCGGCGTCGGTCTGACCGGCGAACGATTGGGTGACCGTGCGAACGTGCTGTTCGTGGCGGTCCATCGCCTCTCGCAGACGCCGGAGCTCTTCCTTCACTTCGACGTAGTCCGCCGGTGTGTTGGGAGTTTTCCGGAACCAGGCCATGACGGGGTCACGGTATCCGAACTCCTCGACGGCAGCGGAGAGTGGACTCCCGAGCGGGGCGGTCACCGGGTCGTACGGGCCCCGTTCGACAGTCCGGCGACCCTCGGCAACGACGGGCGCATCGGCCGTAGCTGCCATAGCGTGGTCCGATGACCTCGGCTCAATGCAACGGCATCACCATCGAGTACGAGAGCTACGGCGAGGGTGAGGCGTTGCTGCTGGTGATGGGCCTCGGCGGACAACTTGTGGCCTGGCCGACGGAATGGGTCGAGCGGCTCGTGGATCGGGGCTTCCAGGCCATCCGGTTCGACAATCGGGACATCGGCCTGTCGTCGAAGATGCCGGCCAAGCCGCCCAGCTTCCTGCGCATCGTGGCGTCCTCGTTGTCGCGCCGCCTGGCCAAGTCGTCATACCTATTGAGCGACATGGCCGACGATGCTGTCGCCCTACTCGACCACCTCGGCATCGACCTGGCCCACATCGTGGGGGTGTCGATGGGCGGGATGATCAGCCAGTCGATCGCCATCGGGCATCCCGACCGAGTGCTCAGCCTGACGTCGATCATGTCCAACACCGGCGACCGCAAACACGGCCGGGTCCACCGCTCGCTGTACCTGAAGGCGCCCAAGTCGGTCGCCCGCACCCGGGAGGAGGCCGTCGACAAGGGCGTCGAGCTGTTCCGGTGGATCTCCGGCCCGCGATTCGAGGACGACTCGGCTGAGCTGCGTGAGTTGCTGGCGGCGGCGCTGGAGCGCAGTTGGGACGTGCAGGGCACGGCCCGCCAGACGATGGCCATCTCGGCCAGCCCCGACCGCACCAAGGACCTCGGCCGGCTGAAGGTGTCGACGTTGGTGGTGCACGGCCTGGTCGACCCGCTGGTGATGCCCGACGGCGGCGTGGCCACGGCCAAGGCCATCCCCGGTTCCCGGCTGCTGATGTTCCCCGACATGGGCCACGACCTACCCAAGGTCCGCTGGAACGAGATCATCGACGCCATCGTCACCAACGCCGAGCGGGCCGGGTTCCAGCCCAAGGGCGTCGAGGCGGCGACGGCCGGCGCCAACGCCTGACCACTCGCGAATCCGGCCGGCGGTGGTGCGCGCCCAGTCAGACACAGGGGTTGTCGCCCGGCCAGGGGGGGCGTACAGTGTGACTCCACTTCAACGCGGGGTGGAGCAGTCCGGTAGCTCGTCGGGCTCATAACCCGAAGGTCGCAGGTTCAAATCCTGCCCCCGCCACCAACAAACAGCAGCTCAGAGGCCCCTTCCGTTCAGCGGAGAGGGCCTCTCTGCTTGTCGCTTGTCAACGCCGTGTCAACATCTCGATGGCGTAGGCGCTGGTCGGCGCTGTTTCGGTCGTGATCGTGGACAGCTGTAGCGACGGCGAGCGTCCCACGTGGAGTCGCAGTCGCAGCCGACTGCTTCTTCATGGGTCGCGGAGTTCGCGTCGCAGGATCTTGCCGGAGGGGGACTTGGGGATTGCGTCGATCACCACGACGTCGCCGAGGTGCTTGTAGCGGGCGACCTGCTCGTTGACGAACGAACGTCGTCCGCCGTCGACCTCGCTCCGTGGGCGAGCACGACGAACGCGATCGGGATCTCGCCGGCTTCTCATCGGGCCGGCCGATCACGGCGGCGTCAGTCACCTCGGAATGTGTGAGCAGCAGCCCTTCGAGCTCTGCGGGCGGCACCTGGAATCCCTTGTACTTGATGAACTCCTTGATCCGGTCGGTGATGAAGAAGTACCCGTCGACGTCCACCCAGCCGAGATCGCCGGTGTGGAGCCAGCCGTCGCCGTCGACGGTCGACGCGGTCGCGGACGGGTTGTTGAGGTACCCGGCCATCACCTGCGGACCGCGCACCCACAGCTCGCCCTGGACGTCGTGGCCGACTGCTTCGCCGGTGGCCGGGTCGACGATCAACGCTTCGGTGTTCGGCGCGAGAACACCGACCGAACCGGGCTTGATGCGCACACCGTTCTGGGACCAGGCGTCGACGCCCGGCGTGGCGTGCGAAGCAGGCGAGAGCTACGACTGTGTCACCTTCAGCGATGATCTGGTCGGGCACGATCGCGAACTCGTCGCCGACTTCCCCAAGGCGCGTGAACACACCTTCCAACACGGCTTGAGGGCCGACGTAGGTGCCCGCCAGCAGGTAGCCATCGGCCTCTGTCCACTCGATGGACTCATCCATCGCAGCCAGGGCAGCCGGTATGTCGCCCTGCGCAAAGCTGGCGTAGGCGCCTTCGACGATTTCCTTGTTTGTGGCCATGACGGCCCCCTCTCCTGTGAGCCCGACCGGTCGTCGGCGCCGTGTGCGCACCATCGCACTGGTCGATGTGGACCCGATGTGAGGGGCGGACGCGGACCGGAGCCCACTGCGTCTCCTCGGCTCGACTCCGGCTCCACCGGAGCAGCCCGAGGGCGATGCCGTGCCCGATGTTGAAGTGGATCGTCGGTGGCGCAGGGGGGCGTGGGTCGTGTGACTCGTCGGCCGAGCTGACTTTGGAACAGCCCGCATCTCATGGCGATGGGTTCGGCTCGTGGCGGTGGCTCACCGAAGGGCTGCCGCAACGGCACGGGCCACCTGGGCGCATCGTTCAGCACGCTCGACCGCTTTCGTGGCGACCCGGGGGGCGACATCATCGGGCTCGTACTCGGCTTTCGTCTTGAGCGGCAGTAGCCGCCGAAGTTCTTTCCCGACCTTCGCGCCGTCGGGACCCGCTTGACGGAGCAACGAGAGCACCTGATCGTGATCCTCTCCGGCGGCTCGTTCACCGAGGCGAGCACCGCAGACGGCGTCGGCAGCGTTGATCCCCGCATGAATCGCCAAGCTGGTCGCTGCGATGTACCGGCCAGCGAGCACCTCGCTCGCTGCGGCATCCGCGAACTCGTCGGCTTTGCCCGCATACGCCCGAACCTGTGCGGTCGATACCGGCTTGGTTCGGGTCGGCCTAGCCATTGACGGGCCCGAGCAGTTCATCGATCGCGAGTCCGTGCACCGCAATTCCGTCTCGGATGACGTCGCGCCACAGCGCCATGTCGCTGGCGAGCCGGGTGCGCACTTCGGCGTAGCTGACCTCGAGAACCTCGACCCGGTTGCCGGTGATGGCCCGGGCTTCGTTGCGCCAACATTCGACAGCGGACGCCCATGCATCGTCGTCCTCAGGGACGTCATCTGGTCGTACGACGATTGCGTCGACATCACTCTGTTCGTCAGCCTCGCTCCGTGCGAATGATCCGAACACGATGATGCTGACGGGCGACAGGGGGAGTGAGTCCGCCGCCGCACCTATGCGACTCAGGGCGGTATCCCGTGACCGAGCGAGGTTGATCACCGCCTGTGCTGCGACGTTTTCGCGGGCCAGCCGGAACAGAGACGAGGGTCGCACCTCGCGTCGTTCGACGAGACCGAGTTCGACGAGGCCGGGCACGACGCGTGACGCCTGAGCCACGCTGACGTCTGCGAGCCGAGCCAGGGTGCTGAGGTTGAGCTCTGCGGTTGTCTCCGCCAGCACCGCAAGCACTCGACCCTGTGCCCCCGGGATCACTGCCTGCACGGGATGAACGAAGTCCACGCGCCGACTCTATACATATCGCTCAGAAATGAAACGAGTATTGCACAAATGATGTGCAGCACAGCCGGATACGTCTACACCAGACAGAGCACACTCATGGACAGAACATCGGTCGAAACCCGGCAGGCTGCGGCAGGCGATCGTAATCCGGTAGAAGCTTGATCGAGACTTGCGGCAAACGATCCATGACGTTGCTGTAGGTTCACGCTCCACCACCAGCATCGAAGGAACCATCTGAGTGAAAGTGCGGAACAAGGTTCGCGGCGGCCGGACTCGCAATGATCGAGCGCAGATGTTGCCCGGGTGACGTTCGAGGTGGCACCGATCAGACAGAGAGGCCGTCAACATCAGCGCGACGATTGCGGCGCCCGGCGGGGTCGGGTGCTACACGTGGACGTCATCAACGACCGCCGCTCCTCCGGGTCAGATCATGACGGCTGACATCCCAGGAAACCTCGTTCGTGCGTTCGTGCGTTCGCGCGTTCGGGCCGGGTCCGCCGGTCACCGCGTTCACGATGCCACGGGTGTGCCGGGCCGGGCTGGACCTCGCCGGGAGAGCCGGCGTTCACAGTGAGGTTCAGCCCCGGCAACGTGATCGTCTGGAAGCTTGGGGCGAGGACTTCGACCGCGTCTGCGAGTTCAGTGAGATCGCCGGATGTTGCTGAGCGAGGATCCAACTCGCGAGGTGCCACGATCAGGTTCCCGAAACCTGCCCTGGGCAGGAAGTCCTGGGACGGGAAGAACCGGTCGTAGCTGGTGAGGTCGAGTTCCGCTCGGGTTGTCATCGCCTGGCGGAGCAACGCCGCGCCCATCGCGCGGGCCTCCGACGCTGGCGCTGGTCCATCGAAGAACACCCAGACGTGAGCGCCATTGCCCGATCGTGACCGTTCCAGCACCTTCGGGGACACCGTTCGCGTGACACGCGTCGAGGGAGGCGAGCGCATCGAGCGCCCAGGACCCCTTGTCGAAGTCGCATGCAAGCAACGTGCACATGTCACCGCGAAGAAGAGGGTAGATGCCTGCTGCCGACTCGCCACCCAAGTGGCCGAGGAACACCTCGTCGGTCAACGGCAGGTAGTCCTTGGCCGCCCGCCGCTTCGACCACCCACCCCTCATCGCCGGGGACCATCCCGCCCTTGCCAGTGGAGGCGTTCTCCCAGCGAGTGGCGTTCACGTCCGAGCGAGCCCCAAACAGCGACTGGAACAGCGCCAGCTTTTCGGCGTCCTCAGCAGTCGCATCGATCGACCGTTGCCGGGACGGCTCGACCAGCAGCGTCGGCGCCCAAGCCACCTCATGGCCGCCACTCGGCCGCGCACCGAGACCGAGCAGCTCGCGGAGACGAGTGTTCTCCTCTCGCAGCTCCGTCACCTCGCGCGCCAGCTCCTCGTAGCCAGCCCCGTCAGCGCTGCTGCTCATCCCTGCATCCTCTCGATGTCCGTCAGCCCTGGTCGCTCGTCGCATCCTGTTCGACCGGACCGTGCCGGCTGGCCATGAACAGCTCGACAGCAGTGACGGCGTCGTTGGTGAGCATGTCCCAGTCGTGTCCGGGGTACAGGCCAAGCATGGTCGCGGCGCAGGCCTGCGGCCCTCCCCCACCACCAATCCGAAGCCGCAGGTCACCGGCCTGGGGCTTCGTTCGTTGTGGACGAGTGCACGGCGGCGAAGGCGCTCGTCCAACCTGTTCCAAGCGGCCTACAGCGGACGCCGGGCATGCAGCCGGCGGCACGGTGAACGAGGGTGAAGTTCGTCGGTAGTGCTGTCATCCAGGTGACGTAGTCGAGGCCGCGTCGCAGTGGTGACGTTGCCGTCGGCTCTGCTGTCGGGCTGTCGGGCTCCAACTCTGGGTCGCCGTGACGTGGGCGATACGACGGAGAACCGCAAGAACGATTCTGCTTCCAGCTCCTCGGATGGATCGAGGTTTGCCAGATCGTGGTGTTCACGTCGATGGTTGAAGCACCGGTTACTGATCGGTGGGTGCCGGCGCTGCGCCGACCATCACAACGCCGCTGTCGGACAGCCGGCCCGCTGTCGGACGGCAGGCCCAGTGGCGGGCAAGCCATGCGCACACCCGTGCCATGATCGACGGATCGACCGACCCGAAGGAGGGGCTGATGACGATAGTGCGACTGATGGTCAGCATGACGGTGACCGACGTCGAGTCGGCGGTGGCCTGGTACACCAAGGTGTTCGGCACGGAGCCAGATGCCCATCCGATGGATGGACTCTTCGAGTGGCACCTCGACGGCCACTTCGGGGTGCAGGTGTGGCAGGACGCCGACCGGGCCGGCCGATCCGGGATGACGGTGGACGAGTCCGACCTCGACGGGCGTCTGGCATCCTTGGCCGCCGCCGGCATCAAGAACAACGGCATCCAGGACGCGACGTCATCTCGAATTCTGCCGATCGAGGACCCCGACGGGAACCAAATCGTCTTCACCGGAACGTAAATCCGCCGAGCCGTGGTCGGTCTTCGGCAAGATGTTGCCGAAAACCGACCACAGTTCGACCGGGCGACGCGTCAGGCCGGCAGGACCCGTCGACCGCGCCAGGGCGGCTCGGCGATCAGCTGTCGGTGAGCAGGCGGTCGAACGCCGCGACGGCCTCGGTGTCCTCGAAATCTTCGTGGGTGCGCAACTTGCCCCAGCGGGCCGTCACGTACAGCACGGCCCGGTTGGTGTAGCGATCGCCGCCGTCGCCCGGCGACCACACGTTGGCCACCACCGCCGAGCGGGTGTTCCACGGCGGTCCGTTCACCAGGATGTCCTCGATCTCCAGTCGGAGCTCGGCTCCTGTGAATCGCTGCATGAACTGAGCGATCTCGTCCTTGCCGCGATGGGTCGGGTGGTAGCGCCGGCCCCTGGCGAGCGGGTGGAACTGCTCGGCCCAGGAGTTCTGGCCGGGGAAGCTGAACACGGCGTCGTCGGCGTACATCGCCAATGCCGGTCGATGATCCCCGGCGTTCAGCTTGGCGATGTTGCGCCTGATCATCCAACGCACAGCGGCCTTGTACACGGGAGCTCCTTTGTGGTCTGAGGCTGGCCATCCTGCCCGGTCGAGCCGTCGGCGAACAGTGGTCGATTGTGAGCAAGATCTTGCTCACAATCGACCACAGTCCGCCAGCAGCAGCACCATGCCGTGGCTCGGGCGGACGCTTGACGTACACTAATGAGGTTCCCGCACGACGGGAACGGACGTTGCTCGGCGGTGGACGTGGCCTGAGCGCCAGCAGCCACCGGCCGGACGTAGGGACTACGACGAGTCGAAGGTCGATGTCAGTACAACTCGAAGAGGTGATCTGGTCGGTTGCGGACGGCCGCGGTTCGGACGGCGACTTGGCGCGTCTGCACGAGGACGAGCGGGCCTCGCTACGCCTGATCGACCGCCTCATCGCCGACACCGAGAGCAGCCTGGCCAGCGCCGAGGCGCTGCACGGCGACGTACGTGAGCTGGTGGTGGCCGACCTGGCCGACACCCTCGACAGCCTGGTGGGCACGGCCGCCCGCCTCGGCCGGGTCATCGAACTCGACGTACGAGGGCGGGCCGGCGACTCCGACGTCGACGAGTTCTCCAGCATCGTGCACGAGGTGGTCGAGCCTGGTCCCGTCGAGCTGCAGGCGTCGTGGTCGTCCGGTCTGGTGGTGGTGTGGGCCGCCGGCCGGGGGACCGAACCGGAGAGTCACGACGAGCTGTCCACCCGTCTGGAGGCCATCGGCGGTCCGCCCCTCGGTTGGGAGATCCATCCCGGCGTGCCCTTGCCGACCGGCACCAAGGCCGACGCCCTGGCGATACCCGTGAAGGACTCCCTCGGCTGGCTCGTCGCCGTCGGGGCCGGCCACGACCGCGAGGGCCTCGGCGCCGGGGTGGTGTGGCTGGGCCACGTCGCCCTGGAGGGGGTGCGTCTCGCCGCCCGCGGGTCGATGGTGCCCAGCCTGCGTGTGCCGCAGCGTCCCCAAGGCCGCTCGGTCGACGCCCAGCTGCGCTGGAAGCCGGCCCTGCTCGACAGCGACGAGATCGCCGCGCTGGTGGCGGCCATGCCCGGCACCGTGGCGGCCATCGACGGCGGCAGCGCCCGGACCACCACCGTGGCCGTTATCGCCGCGGTGGTCGAGGCCATCGCCAACGAGAGCGTCGAACGCATGGAACTGCCGGCCTCGCCCCCGACCGTCCACTCGCCGTCCGACCTGCGCGACGCGATGATCGGCCATCTTGACGGGCGGCCGTTCGAAGCTCCGGCCACGTTGGCTGCCGACGTTTCCCGTTCGCTCGACACCTGGAGCCGCAGCGTCACCGCCCCGGCCCGGCCCCGCCTGGTGGTGCAGCTCGACCCGCCCGGCCCCGGCGGGGTGTGGTTGCTCTCGGTCGAGGCGCCGGTCGGCAAGGGCCGCACCGCTCCCGTCGACGGGGCCCTGCGCGCCGAGCGCGGCGCCCGCCCGGTCGGCGCCGAGTGGACCCGTCTCGGCCGGCTGCTCCCGGCGCTGCACCGGGCCGCGCCGGCGCGCCGCGGTCGGGTGGCGCTCAGCCAGGACGAGGCGTGGAGTTTTATGACGTCAACCGGACCGGCGCTGGCCGCAGTCGGCTTCGAGGTGCGCGTGCCGCAGCTGTCGATGCGCAAGGCCACCCCATCGCTGCGCCTGTTCGCCGAGACGCCGGCCGGATCGGTGGTCGGCGCCCGCCAGCTCAGCAACGTTGCCTGGTCGGTGCTGTTCGACGACGTCGAGCTGACGGCCGCCGAGATCGCCCAGCTCGCCCGCCAGGCCCGTCCCCTCGTGCAGACCCGGCGGGGCTGGGTGGAGATCGACCGGGTCGACCTGGAACAGGCGGCCGCCGCGCTGGCCGAGCGGGCCAACACGACCCAGCTCACCGGGGCCGAGATCCTCCGCCACACGATCGGCCTTGACGGCTCCGGCCTGCGCGGCGGCATTGAGGTGATGGGCCAGAGCTGGGCGACCGACATCGTGCGCCGGGCCGAGGCGTCGTCCACGTCGCCGGTGACGAAACCGGAAGGCTTCTTCGGCGAGCTGCGCAGCTACCAGGCCGAAGCGGTGGCCTGGATCAGCTTCCTCGACGCCGCCGAACTCGGCGGCTGCCTGGCCCTCGACATGGGCCTCGGCAAGACGCCAACGGTGCTCGCCCAACTCGCCCGCACCACCGATGCCGGCCCCGCGCTTGTCATCGCCCCAGCCGCCGTGGTCGGCAACTGGGCGGCCGAGGCGGCCCGCTTCGTGCCCGGCCTGCGGGTCGTGGTGCACCATGGCGCCGCCCGTTCCGCCGACGACGAGCTCGACGCCCAGATCGCCGGCGCCGACGTGGTCATCACCACCTACGCCACGGCCGTGCGCGACATGGACGAACTGGCCGACGTGCAGTGGGGCCGCATCGTGCTCGACGAGGCCCAGGCCATCAAGAACCCCACCAGCGAGACGGCCCAGCAACTGCGTCGGCTGCGGGCCGAGCGCCGCATCGCCCTCACCGGCACACCCATCGAGAACGGCCTCGGCGACCTGTGGGCCATCCTCGACTTCACGAACCCGGGGCTGGCGGGCAGCCGCCCGTCGTTCGTCGCCCAGATGTCGGGCGATGGTGAAGCCGCGCTGCGCGCCCTCAACGGCATCCTGCTGTTCCGACGCACCAAGAGCGAGCCGGAAGTCGCCGCCGAACTCCCCGACAAGATCGACGAACTCGACCACTGCACGATGACCACCGAGCAGATCGGACTGTACCAGGCGGTGCTCGACACGCTCGTCACCGACGTGGCGGACGGTGACGGCGAGCCCAAGCAGGGCGCCATCCTCGCCGCCATCACCGCCCTCAAGCAGATCTGCAATCACCCCGCCGCCTACCGCGACGACGGCCAGCCGTTGGCTGGACGGTCGGGCAAGCTCGACCGCCTCGAGGAGATCGTGGCGTCGGTGTTCGCCGCCGGCGAACGGGTACTGGTGTTCACCCACTTCGCATCGTGGGGGCGGCGCCTGGCCACCCACCTCACGAGCGTCACCGGATTGCCCATCGCCTGCTACGACGGCAGCCTCGCTCGCGGTACTCGTGACCGGTTGGTGCAGGAGTTCCAGGCCGGCCAAGGGCCGGGAGCGCTGGTGCTGTCGCTGAAGGCCGGTGGCACCGGCCTCAACCTCACCGCCGCCAACCACGTGGTGCTGTACGATCGCTGGTGGAACCCGGCGGTGGAGGACCAGGCCCGCGATCGGTCGTGGCGCATCGGACAGGACCGCACGGTCATCTCCCACCGGCTGGTGTGCCCCGGCACGGTCGACGAACGCGTCGAAGAGGTGGTGGCCGGCAAGCGCCACATCGCCAACCTGGTGCTTCCC
>Ga0136617_10005993_pt1 | contig 10875 bp, 12 predicted proteins | sample AntDrymUQ3222106_2_FD_129672 | JGI IMG/M metagenome (GOLD analysis project Ga0136617, IMG submission 129672) | Polar desert sand microbial communities from Dry Valleys, Antarctica - metaG UQ322 (21.06) | ecosystem: Environmental > Terrestrial > Soil > Desert | place: Antarctica: Dry Valley...
TGGCGCCAGAACTCTCGCTCCACCTGCCGCGGCAATCGCGGCCTCCCTCGACCCGCCATGACAACACCCCTTCTCGATCAAGGGTGTTGCGACGACCGGATGAATCCGCCCGGGTACATCGGCGAGAATTCACGCATGCGGGCTTCTCGGATAGTGCTGCTGCTGCACTTGCAGGTGCGGGGCCAGGTCAGCGGCCGCGAGCTCGCGCGGCGGCTCCAGGTCAGCGAACGCACAGTCCAGAGGGACGTCGAAGCCCTCGTGGCGAGCGGGATCCCGGTACGGTCGGTGCGCGGGCCAACTGGCGGTTACCTCCTGAAGGGCGGCTACCGCACCAGCCTCACGGGGGGTGGGCGCCGAGGAGGCATCCGCTGACCTATCTCGGGTTGACGGGCCCGGCAGGTGACCTCGGCATGACCGACGTGCTGGAGATCGCTCGGACGAAGGTATGGGCTTCGCTTACCAGCGAGGCGCGGGAATGGGCCCTCAACCGATCAGTCCCGCCGCGTGGCGACCCGCCGCCGCGCACGCCAGGAAGTAGGGGCGGTCCTCCACCAGGCTGCGACCCATGGTGGACAGCTCGACGGGCAGGGTCCGCAACGCGTCGTCAAGCCCACCGGTGGCGATCACGACGATGTCGTGCCGCGAGCGCAGCGGCGCGACGTCTTCGGCGACCGTGGCAGCGAGTTCGGCAGGCAACCCGGAAGGAACGACGACATCGGCGCGGGCGAGCGCAACCCGTGCGTACGCCGTGAGGCAGTGATGTGACACGCCACGGTGCCGCTCGCGCGGGTCGGCGGCGGAGATCCGTAGTGCGGCAACCGGCCGGCCCTCGAGCGCCGCGGTCGCGTTCACCGCCTCACCGGCAGCCACTCCGGAGAAACCCCAGGGTGTCGCCGTGCCCAGGTTGCCGGGTCCTTGCGTCACGATCGTGACGTCGGCCCTGAGGACATGCCGTGCCGCCAACAGGCCGGTGTGCAGCGTCACCGACTCCAAGTCGCCGCCCATCGACTGCCCGGTGGTCACCGTGCCGCACAAGAGGTCGCCCAGGTCGCGCACCGTGCGCGAGAACCAGAGCGGAAGCGCCCCGCCGTCGGTCATCACGTACGCGATGCGGGCATCGGGGTTCGCGTCCCGAACGCCGGCCACTACGGCCGGCAGAGCCGAGTGCAGATCGGCGATCACGACCGGCATGGCATCGAGCGTGCTGGCCCCGGCGATCAGCGTGTGGTGCGGCGAATCCTGCTCATCCACGCCCTGCACCACAGCCTGGAGCGGTGTGTAGCGAGCCTTCACCACGTGACCCGCACCCACCCGGTCGGGAGGGAGCCGATCCGGCACCGCCACCACCAGCGCGAGCCCTCCGGTGCCGAGGCCGAGCGCCAATGCTGTCGTGTTGAGCAGCACCGTATCGCCGGGCTCCGGCGCTCCGACCAGCAACGAGTAGGCCAGCGCGGGCACGGTCCTACCGTCGATCTCGACATCGAGCTCGATGGCGCCAGTCCACTGCTGGCGCAGGCGGAGCACGGTGCCCTGCCGCCAGCGGATCATCGGCGCAGGTTAGCGTGATTGCGTGCACCGCTGCGTCTGCGACCCGGACCTTCGTGAGATCGGCTAGCGACAGCGTGTCGGCCCGACGTACCGAGCGGCTCGTCAACCTGGTGATCTGCCTGCTGTCGACCCGGCAGTTCGTGACCGCAGCTCGCATCCGAAACATCGTTCCTGGATACGAGGCGAGCTCTCAGGAGGCCTTCCAGCGCATGTTCGAACGGGACAAATCCGAGCTCCGTGACCTCGGAATCCCACTGGAAACAGGCGTCAACTCGGTCTTCGACAGCGACGCCGAGGTGGGCTATCGAATCGCCAGACGCGACTATGAACTCCCCGACATTCACTTGGAGCCCGACGAGGCCGCCGCGGTCGGGTTGGCCGCCCGTCTCTGGCAGTCAGGGCTGTCCGCGGCGGCGAGCAGTGCCCTGGTCAAGCTGCGGGCCGCCGGCGTCGACGTCGACGTGACGTCCACCCTGGGCGTGGAACCGGTCGTCGATGCCGCCGAGCCGGCATTGGCGTCCTGCCTGGCTGCGGTGCGATCCGGTCGAGTCGTCCAATTCTCCTATCGCACCGCAAACTCCAGCGCACCGGAGCAGCGCGAAGTCGAACCCTGGGGGGTGGTGTCCCGGCGCGGCAGGTGGTACCTCGCCGGTCACGACCGCAGTCGCGGAGCAGCGCGGGTGTTCCGGCTCTCGCGCGTGACCGGTCCGGTCGCGGTGCTCAGTCCGGCAGGAGTCGTGCAGGTGCCCTCGGATCTCGACCTGGTCGCCATCACAGCGTCTCTGGGCTCTGAGGTCAGCACCGGGACGGCCACCGTCCGGGTTCGGAAAGGCGCCGCCGCCGGTCTGCGACGGCGAGCTCGCGAGGTCAGACCGGAGGAGGATCATGACCTGCTCGAAGTGCCCTACTCCGACCCTGATGCACTAGCGGAGCAACTGACCGGATACGCCGACGACGTTGTCGTGGTCGGTCCCCCTGAAGTACGCGCGGCTGTGATCGTCGGGCTGAGAGCGCTCGCCGGAGACCCCGCATGACGGCGACCGCAGACAGGGTGCCCCGGCTTCTCGCCTTGGTGCCGTATTTGCTGGCCCATCCTGGCATCGGGCTCAGCAAGGTCGCCGCTGACTTTTCAGTCAGCCCCGACCAGCTCCGCTCTGACCTCAACCTGCTGTGGGTCTGTGGCCTGCCGGGGTACGGACCAGGCGACTTGATCGATCTCGCGTGGGAGGAAGATGACACGTTGACCGTTACCCACGACGCCGGGATGCGCCGCCCGCTGCGGCTGACCACCGACGAGGCGCTGGCGCTCATAGTGGCCTTGCGCACGCTCGCCGATACGCCTGGGCTGGAGGGCGGAGACTCCATCAGCCGGGCACTGACCAAGCTCGAGGACGCTGCCGGCAGCGCCGCGGCCGGCAGCAGCCAGGTCACCATCCGGGTCGAGGCCGAGGCAGCGACGCTGGCCGGCGTCCGCCGAGCCCTTAGTGAGCAACGGGCGCTGCATCTGACCTACTACACGGCCGGTCGGGACGAGACGACCGACCGTACAGTCGATCCGATGCGCCTCGTTCTCGTCGAAGGGCGCAGCTACCTGGAGGCCTGGTGCCGTCGCGCCGAAGGAGTCAGACTGTTCCGGCTGGATCGGATCGACGCCTGGCGGGTGCTCGAGGAGCCGGCTCAGCGTCCGCACCACATCCGCCCGCTGGATGTCCGCGCAGGTGCGTTCCGGTCGACGCCCGGCCATGAGATCGTCGTGCTCCGCCTCGCTCAATCAGCACGCTGGGTCGCCGACTTCTATCCCACCGAGACGGTCACCGAGCAAGCCGACGCTGGTTTGATCGTGCGACTGCGCGCCGCCGACCGGTCATGGGTGCGCCGGCTGGTGCTGAGACTCGGCGCCGCCGGATCGGTGCTCGAGCCCGAGAGCCTCGCCACAGAGGTACGTGCCGTCGCGCGAGCGGCCTTGGCCGCCTATTCCGCCGAGGCGCTTTAGCTTCCGGCCGCCGCTGCCGACTCCTGAGGTATCGCCGTAGATCTCGATCTGCGACCAACCGCGAGAGGCAGCCAATGACAACTATCAAAGCCACCTGCCCCGCATGCGGGGAGGTCGAGCTGACCGTGGAACAGATACGGTTGGTGGTCTGTTCACTAGCCGACCTGTCGTACTACGCCTTCGACTGCACCACCTGCATCCACGAGGTCCGCAAGCCGGCCGACAAGAACATCGTGTCGCTGCTGATCTCCGGAGGAGTGACCGCAACCCGGTGGCGGATACCGGCCGAAGTCCTCGAAGAAAAGATCGGTCCGGCAATCAGCTACGACGACCTGCTGGACTTCGCGCTGCGGCTGCGTCGCATCGATCACGTCGCGGCATTCGCCGGGTCATCCGCGCGGCACGAACGGGAAACCGATACCGTCAGCGGGTGATCATCGCAATCATCTGCGTTGCGGCCGTGGTGCTGGCCCTGGGTTGCCTCAGCGTCCTGCTCGGCGGTCTGTCCCGGCGATTGAGAGACCTTGATACCCAACTGACGACAGCGCGCGAACAACTCGCCGAGCTGGGCGAGTTGGGCGAGGCGTTAACGCCGGGCTAATCCTCTCCTCAGCGCGTGGCATCTGTCGGCACACCAAGCCGGATCGCGCCTGACAGACGTACGATGGGTGACGTCCCTGACGAAAGGTCCTGATCCATGTTCGGTGGCCGCCTCGGCACGACCGAGATCATCATTATCGCGGTGCTCATCCTGGTGCTCTTCGGGGCCAAGAAGATGCCCGAGGCTGCACGCTCACTGGGCCGGTCGCTGCGCATCCTCAAAGCCGAGACCAAGGGACTACGCGACGACGACCCTCCCACGGACCCGGCCGCCGATGTGCCCGCTCGCTCGGCCCAACCGCCAGCGGCCGAAGAGCATCTTCCGCGGCCGCTGCCGCCAGCCAGCGCTGCGGTGAACGGGACACCCAAGCGGCCGGTGGATCAGCGCGACGAGCGCTGAGCTAGCAGCCGAGCTAGCACACGGGTCGCCGCGATGACCGGAGCAAGTCGTCTGCGCATGTTCCGGCACCGCACTCCGGTAGCGGCAGATGGGCAGATGTCCCTGGTCGAGCATCTCTACGAGCTTCGGACGCGGCTCTTCCGTGCCGCGCTGGCTATTCTGCTAGCCGCCGTGGCGGCGTACATCTTCTTCGAGCCCATCTTCGACTTCCTGACCGGACCCTACTGCTCGTTACCCGCGGACCGTCGGGGCGGCGGCGGCGAGTGTCGCCTGTACACCTTCAGCGTGTTGGGTGAGTTCAACGTCCGGATCCGGGTGGCACTGATGGTAGGGATGGTGGCGGCCGCCCCGGTGTGGCTCTACCAGCTGTGGCGTTTCGTCACCCCGGGGCTGCATCGCAACGAGCGACGCTGGACGCTGACCTTCGTCTCGATCGCGTCGATCTTGTTCGGTGCCGGGGCGGCACTGGCGTATGTCACCTTGTCCAAGGGCCTGTCGGTGCTCCTCGTCATCGCCGGTGACCGGGTCGACAACCTGCTGGACGTCAACGGCTACCTCCGGTACGTCGTCGCGATGCTCCTGGTCTTCGGCGTCTCATTCGAGTTTCCGCTCCTGGTCGTCATGCTCAACCTGGTCGGCGTTGTGTCGCACAAGAAGTTGGCCAGCTGGCGCCGGCAGATGTTCTTCGGCCTGTTCGTCTTCGCCGCCGTTGCGACGCCGAGCCAGGACCCCATCTCCATGCTCTTCATGGCTGTCCCGATGTGCGTCCTGTACGAGGGGGCGCTCATCGTCACCCGAATCCACGACCGGAGGAAGGCGCGCCGGGAAGCCGCCGAAGGCTTCGGTCACCTCGACGACGACGAGACCTCCCGACTGGACGACCGGCCGTCCGACCTGTCTGATATCTCCTGACCGCCTCCCTCCGTTGTCGCGTACCCGATCGCCCTCCCTGTCCGCCTGACACCCGCGTGGTCCAGCCGGTCAGTCCCCAGCGGTCGTAGCCTGGACAGCATGAGCCGCCCCGCCGAGCAATTCTCCGCTGCCTGGCAACGGAGGACCTTCCTGGCGTTGGCCGAGTTCGCGGCCGGCTATCCGTTCGACCTCGATCCGTTTCAGGTGGCGGCTTGCGAGGCTCTCGAGAGCGGCCGGGGTGTGCTCGTGGCGGCGCCCACCGGTGCCGGCAAGACGGTCGTGGGCGAGTTCGCCGTGCACCTTGCCCTGCGGCTGGGTCGCAAGTGTTTCTACACCACGCCGATCAAGGCGCTGTCGAATCAGAAGTACGCCGACCTTGTCGCGCGCTACGGAGCCGACAACGTCGGACTGCTCACCGGCGACAACGCGGTCAATGGCGGCGCGCCGGTGGTGGTGATGACGACTGAAGTGCTCCGCAACATGCTGTACGTGGGCTCGGCCGGGCTACACGGCCTCGGCTTTGTGGTCATGGACGAGGTGCACTATCTCGCCGACCGCTTCCGCGGCGGCGTCTGGGAGGAGGTGATCATCCACCTGCCGGAGAGCGTGACCCTCGTTTCGTTGTCAGCGACCGTCAGCAACGCCGAGGAGTTCGGCGACTGGTTGGTCACGGTCCGGGGGGACACGGCGGTCATCGTGGAGGAGCATCGTCCGGTGCCCTTGTGGCAGCACATGCTCGTCGGCCGGCGGCTGTTCGACCTGTTCGCCGATGGGCCCGAGCGCGATGTCGACCCGGAGTTGCTCCGGCACACCCGAGACCTGGCCCGTATCGCCGAGCCGGGACTCCGACGTGGCCGGCCCCCACGGCCATGGCAGTCCGGCCCGAGCCGTCCTGCCGTCATCGAGCGGCTTGATCGAGAGGCCCTGCTGCCCGCCATCACGTTCATCTTCAGCCGGATCGGCTGTGATGCCGCGGTTGCGCAATGCCTGCGGGCGGGACTGCGGCTGACCACCTCCGCCGAACGCGACGAGATCCGCCGCGTCGCCCGGGCGCAGACCGCCGGCATCGTCGAGGACGACCTACGGGTGCTGGGTTACTGGGAATGGCTCGACGGGCTGGAGCGGGGCATCGCGGCGCACCACGCCGGTCTGCTCTCTACCTTCAAAGAGACAGTGGAGGCGTTGTTCGCCCGGGGACTGGTCAAGGCTGTCTTCGCGACGGAGACGCTCGCCTTGGGGATCAACATGCCAGCCCGTTCGGTGGTGCTGGAGAAGCTGACCAAGTGGAACGGTGAGAGCCACGCCGACATTACCCCCGGGGAGTACACTCAACTCACCGGACGCGCAGGGCGGCGCGGCATCGACGTCGAGGGCCACGCCGTGGTGGTGTGGACGCCGGGGATCGACCCTCGGCAGGTAGCCGGCCTGGCGTCGACCCGCACCTACCCACTCCGGTCGTCGTTCCGGCCGTCGTACAACATGGCGGTGAACCTCGTCGGGCAGATGGGACGCGAGGCGGGCCGCACACTGCTGGAGTCGTCGTTCGCGCAGTACCAGGCCGACAAGGCCGTCGTCGGTCTGGCCAAGCAGGTGCAGCGCCACCTGGCAGCCTTGGCGGGCTATCGCGAGGCGATGACCTGCCATCTCGGCGACTTTGGGAACTACGACGCGCTGCGGGCCAGGATCAGGGCACGAGAAGCGCAGCTGGCCCGCAGCGGTGCGGCTGCGCGGCGCGCGGCGACCGCCGAGGCCCTCGACAACCTGCGGGTGGGCGACCTCATCAGGATCCCGGCGGGCAAACGGGCCGGGCTCGCCGTGGTGGTCGATCCAGGCCGACAGCCGATGGGTGACGCCCGCCCCCTGGTGCTGACCGAAGATCGCTGGGCCGGGCGGCTGTCCAGTGCGGACTTCGCGACTCCGGTGGAGGCCATCGCTTCGGTTAAGGTGCCGCGCAACTTCAATCCGCGATCCCCCCAGGCGCGTCGGGATCTCGCTTCCACATTGCGCGCGGCGGCGGCGCACATCGACGTCGATCGAACGAGACGAGGCAAATGCTCCCGGGCCGACGACCCTGAGCTGGTCGATCTGCGGGCACGGGTGAGGGCCCACCCCTGTCATGGCTGCGCCGACCGCGAAGAACACGCCAGATGGGCCGAACGCTACGAGCGGCTCCGGCGCGAGACCGATGCGCTCGAGCAGCGGGTCGAGAACCGGACGAGCAACCTGGCTCGCGCCTTCGACCAGGTCTGCGCGCTGCTCGAAGAGCTCGGCTACCTCGACGGCGACACTGTCACGCCGACAGGTCGACAACTGGCACGCATCTGGTCAGAGTCCGACCTGCTGCTCGCCGAATGTCTGCGCGCCGGAGTTTGGGACGAGTTGCGGCCGGCCGAGTTGGCCGCCGCCGTGTCCGCTGTCGTGTACGAGCCCCGTCGCCCCGACGACCTCCCAGCGCGTGTGCCGGGTGGCCCGGTGCAAGAAGCGTTGGCCGCCACCGTCACGTTGTGGGCCCGGCTGGAAGAGGCGGAGCGGGAACACCGACTTGAGCTGACCCGCCAGCCAGACCTCGGGTTCACCTGGCCGGCCTATCGCTGGGCCTGTGGAGAGCCGCTACAGCGGGTCCTGGCCTCGAGCACAGTCGAGGGCGGCGAACTTTCCGCCGGGGACTTCGTCCGGTGGTGCAAGCAACTGCTCGACGTACTTGACCAGATCACCAAGGTGTCGGGGTCGGCGCCGTTGGGTGCCACCGCCCGGGCCGCCGGCGAGGCGCTTCGGCGAGGAGTAGTCGCCTACTCGGGTATATGACACCACTACGTCGCGGTGAAGACACGCGAGCACGCGGATGGCACGAGTCGATCGGTTCATGCCGCCAGACACGGCGAGTTCTGGGGCATGCCGGACAACGGATACGGCACCAATGCGAACTCCGCCGACTTCCTGCTGCGGCTCTACCGGATTGCACCGGACTCCGTACGGCAACCGGCGGCACCGGCACAGTCGACGTGTTGCGCTACCTGCGGTTGCGTGACCCGTACCACCGCATCCCGTGCCCGCTGACCCGCGCGGACCGGCGCCGTGCTCGAACCACCGGTCGCGGCGCCCGGTACGCAGTCGCGGCACAACCTTATCTGACCAACCCCGAGGCCTGGAACCTGCCGGGCGCACCGGTTCGTGGTGATCGAGCGGGACAATGCGCAGGGCGCCGATGCCAGCAGAAAAAAGATCTACCTGCTTGACCTGAGCTTCTCCTTCCCCCCAAACGGTCAGGCGCGCCAGGCCAGGCCGCGGTGGTTCCTCAGATGGTGGGGTCGTGCCCGACCTGAACGATGTGGTTGGCCGAATCCAGGAAGACCACGCTGGGCTTCAGAGCATGCGACTCCTCGTCGGTCACCAGCCCGTAGCTCATGATGATGACTAAGTCGCCGGCGTGCACTAGCCGCGCCGCCGCGCCGTTGATGCTGATCACGCCGGAGCCGCGCTCGCCCTCGATGACGTAGGTCTCGAGGCGGGCGCCGTTGTTGATGTCCACGACCTGGATCTGTTCGCCGGCCATCAGGTCGGCGGCCTGCATCAGGTCGGCGTCGACGGTCAGCGAGCCGACGTAGTTGAGGTCGGCCTGGGTCACCGTGGCCCGGTGGATCTTGGACTTGAGCATGATCCGCAGCACTGACTAGAGACCTCTTTCGCGATCGACGACCCAACCGTTCAAGCTTGCCACGGTGGCGCCACCGAAGGCCGCGCATGGTTCGCGACTCTAGCCGGCTCTAGCGGACATCGCCGTCGATGCGCGCGACATCGAGAGACTTCAGGACCCGCCCCACGGAGCTGTCCAACGACCAACGGTCGCACAGGTCGACCAGCGCCACCGGGTCTGCCGGAGCGGCCGGCAGCGCATCGTCGAACTCCGGTAGCGGCGCGTCGGGGGCAACTCGGACCGCCAGCGGAGCAACGGCGAGATAGCCCCTGGCGGCCGTCAGCCGGGCGCGCGCCCCGGCCGGGAACCCGTCGGTCTGGCCAACGTCGAGAGCGGTCAGCAGCGCCTCGACCGAGCCGAACCGCCGGATGAGCGCAGCCGCCGTCTTGTTCCCGATGGCGGCGACGCCCGGCAGGCCGTCGCTTGGGTCGCCACGGAGCACCGCGAACTCACCGTAGGCCCGACCCGGTATCCCGTACTTCTGCTCGATGGCAGCTTCGCCGAGGACCTCGAGGTTGCGGACTCCCCGCCCGGTATAGAGCACCCGCACCGGCCGGCTGTCGTCGACCAGCTGGAACAAGTCGCGGTCACCGGTGACCACGTCGACCGGCCCGGCCTCGCGCGCAGTGAGCGTGCCGATCACGTCGTCAGCCTCGTATCCCGCGATGCCCACTCGAGCCACGCCGAGCGCGTCGAGCACGGCCTCGATGATCGGCACCTGGGGGGTGAGCGCATCCGGGCTCTCCTCACCCCCGTCGCGGGAGAGGCGGTGGGCCTTGTACGACGGAAGCGCCGCAACTCGGAAGGCGGGCCGCCAGTCGGCATCCAGGCAGGCGACGAGGCGGGCCGGCCGGAACCGGGTGACCAGTGTCGCCATCATGTCGAGGAAACCACGCACCGCGTTGACCGGCGTGCCGTCTGGTGCGGTCACCGACTCGGGCACCCCGTAGAACGCCCGGAAATACAGGCTGGCGGAGTCCAGCAGCATCAGCGATCCGGCCACGGTGTCCGCCCGCCAGTCATTGGTCGCTTGCGAGGGTGAGGCTTCGCAACCGACGCCCCGCGTACCAGGTCGACCCGACGAACACCGCCGCCAGGCAACTGAGCGCTACCCGCAGGGACACCGCTGATGGCACCTCGATGCTGAGGTCGTCGAGGGCAATCACGCGGGGAAAGCGCATCGTGAGCTTCTCGGTGGTGATCACTGGCACGCGCCTAACGTAGCGCGAGAGCACGCCGGCGCCCTCGACCGGCGGGATGAGACACCGCCCTGAGGGGTCATAGCCGCACTACGCTCGGGTGTGTGTCCGATCTCTATCCGACCGACCGGCTGCACCGCGGGCAGGAGGCGATGCGGCGGCACGGGCTCGACGCCATGCTGCTGACCCCCGGTGCCGACCTGCGCTACCTCACCGGGTACGACGCGCTGCAGTTGGAGCGGCTGACCTGCCTGGTCCTGCCGGCCGGCGATGACCCGTTGCTGATCGTCCCGCGCCTAGAGCATCCGGCGGCGCTTGCCTCGCCGGTCGGAGCACTCGGCGTCGAGATCAAGGCTTACGACGAAACCGACGACGCCTATCTGCTCGTCGCAAGCCTGTTGGGCACGGCAGGGGTCGTCGGCCTGGCCAACCGGATGTGGGCCGAGCAGGTGTTGTCGTTCCGCGCTGTGCTGGCTGGCAGTCGCCTGGAGCTAGCCGGCCCGGTTCTGCGCCAGCTGCGCAGCCGCAA
>Ga0136617_10005994_pt1 | contig 10873 bp, 11 predicted proteins | sample AntDrymUQ3222106_2_FD_129672 | JGI IMG/M metagenome (GOLD analysis project Ga0136617, IMG submission 129672) | Polar desert sand microbial communities from Dry Valleys, Antarctica - metaG UQ322 (21.06) | ecosystem: Environmental > Terrestrial > Soil > Desert | place: Antarctica: Dry Valley...
CCCTCCGCCGGCATCTTGTCGACCCGGGCCCCTTCAGCATCCAGCAGTTCCTGGGACCAGTGCAACACCGCATTCAAAGGCGCCGCATCGGTCAGGCGCCGCCCAGTTTCCCGGGCGGTTACTGCCCCGCTGCCCACCCGCCCAGGGGGCTCCCGCCCCGCTGTCCCCGCCGTCATTGATCCTCCATCGCGCCGTGCCGGGGCACCAGGAAAAATCCGTCGACGAACTCAGGTGCGATGGCGGACGGCGGGCGAACCAACGGCACAGTCGAGTGCACGTCCTCGCGCAGCGCTACTGATTGTGGTCCGGCGAGGTACGACTGCGCCGTCCGGTCGCCGGGCACCTCGTCCAGGGCGGCGACATAGTTCACTATGCGGTTCATCTGGTCGACCAGGCGGCGGATCTCGCTCTCTTTTACCGCCAGCTCGGCGAGCTTGGCCACATGGAGGACTTCATCCAGCCCGATGCTCATGCGCTCTCCCATTCGCGTTCCAGCCCCGCATAGGCAACCAGCAGCTGCTTGACACCGACCTCTTGGTCATCGAAGGCAACCGAGACCTTGAGATCGCGACCTGTCCCGATGAGGCCCTGAATGGTGCCGCCTCCGAATCGCCGGTGCCGGACTCGCTCGCCCTTCACGTAGCGCGGAGTATCCTGGGACACCTCTTCCTCGGCGGGGCCGCGGGGCGGGTACCCGCCCACGGGTGGGTGGGCAGTCGCTCCGAATGTTCCCGAGCTCCGAAATCCTCGGCCGTATTGTCCCTGCCCCGCTGCCCCGCTGCCCCGCTGGCCGGCACCCCAATCCGGGGCCCACAACGACGTGGTCCGCCGCTCTTCAATGATGCCGGGCGGAATCGCGCGAAGAAAGTGAGACGCGATACCCGGTCTCAGCTCACCGCCCCGCCGCCGGGCGCGAGCCCAGGTGAGATAGAGCTTGTCCTTGGCGCGGGTGAGTCCGACGTAGCAGAGCCGGCGCTCCTCCTCCAGACCGGACGGCTGCTCCTCAGCCCGGGCGAGCGGGAAGAGGCCGTGCTCGAGACCGGTCATGACAACCACCGGCCACTCGAGCCCCTTGGCGGTATGCAGGGTCATGAGCGTGACTCCCTGCTCAGCGCCAACCTCCTTGTCCACAGCCGAGAGCAAAGCAGCCTCCGAGAGGAAACGCTCCAGCGGCGTTTCACCGTCTTCCGCGTCTACCGGGACCACCTCCGACCAGTTGGCGGCACTCGCCACCAGCTCGCGCACATTTTCCCACCGGTCGGCCCCTTCCGGCCCCTCGGCGTGGAGCACCGCCTCATAGTCGATGGCGCGTATCAGGTGCTCCAACAGGTCGGCCGGGGGGAGGTCGCGCTTCTGCGCCGCGGCGTCAATGAGCCCGCCAAAGTTGCGGAATGCCTCCCGCACATTGGGGCGGAGCTCCGCCACCCGGTCGGCAATGCGAGCAGTGTCGAGCAGCGGCTTGCCCCAGTGGGTGGCCCTACGGCCCAGAATGGCAAGGCTGGTCTCCCCCAGACCTCGCCGAGGCACGCCGACCGCGCGGAGGAAGGCCTCGTCATCCGAGGGATTGCTTACCAGCCGGAGATACGCCAGCAGGTCCTTCACCTCTCGGCGATCGTAGAAGCTGATGGCGCCCACGAGACGATATGGTACCCCGGCCCTGCGGAACGCTTCCTCGAGCGCCCTGGACTGCGAGTTGGTGCGGTAGAGGATGGCCATCTCGCTGTATTGCCAATCGGCAGCCGCGCTCCGCTTCTGCAGCTCTCGAACCACCCATTCGGCCTCGTCCCGCTCGTCCGCCGCCGCCAGGAGGGTGACCGTTTCCCCGCCCCGGCGGCGGGTGGTCAGAGTCTTGCCGATCCGGCCACTGTTCTCGGCGATGACGCCGTTTGCCGCGTCGAGGACCACCTGAGTGGAGCGGTAGTTCTCTTCCAGGCGGATCAGCGCTGCGCCGGGAAAGTCCTTGAGGAATTCCTGCATGTTCCGCACATCGGCGCCGCGCCACCCATAGATCGATTGATCGTCGTCGCCCACGGCGGCGACGTTGCCATGAGCACCCAACTGGCGGATCAGATCGTACTGCGCCCGGTTGGTATCCTGAAACTCGTCGACGAGAATGAAGCTGAACCGATTCTGATACGCTCGCAGCCGGTCGGGGTGTTCCCGGAAGAGGGTGAGCGGGTGCAGCAGCAGGTCGTCAAAGTCCATGGCGTTCGCCGCCTTCAACGCCGGACCGAGCGCAGCATAGACTTCGGCCGCCACCTCGACGAGCCGATCGAATGGGACGCTCGCGGCGAGCTGCGCCGGTGACACCATCCGGTTCTTCGCCGCCGAGATGAGAGACTGCACGGCTTTGGGCGGAAACTGCTTCACCGAGTGACTCTGCTGATCCATGAGCCTTCTGATCAGGCTCAGCCGATCGTCTTCATCATAGATGGTGAACTGGCGGGTGAACCCCAACAGCCCGGCCTCGCGCCGGAGCAGGCGAGCCGAGAGCGAGTGGAACGTGCCGATCCAGAGGCCGGACGGGTCGCGGTTGAGGAGCTGGCCTATCCGGTGCTTCATCTCGCCGGCGGCCTTGTTGGTGAACGTCACGGCAAAGATGCGCTCGGGGGGTACCCCGTGCCGGTCGATCAGCGCAGCGATACGCATGGTGAGGACACGGGTCTTGCCCGAGCCGGCGCCGGCGAGCACCAGCAGCGGTCCCCCCAGGTGCTCCACTGCTTCACGCTGAGCAGGATTGAGCGCGTGCTCCAGGCCTTGTTCGGGCGTCTCGATCATGAGTTCCGCGCGGCCAGTGGAAGGCGCATTACGAAACAGGTTCCCTTCTCAGTCGGCTCCAAGCTCAGCGCGCCTCCATGGGCATCCTCAACGACGCGGCGGGAGAGCGCAAGGCCGATGCCCCACCCACCCCGTTTGGTGGTCGTCCCCGGTTCAAACAGTGTACGGCGGAGCTCCTTGGGAATGCCCGGCCCATCATCGATGACCCGGATTGCTCCGGTATTGTCTTCCGCCCCGATTCGCAGAATAATCGCGCCGGGCCTCCCCTGCAGCGCATCAATCGCGTTCTTCACCAACGATTCCAGCGCCCACTCGAGCAGCACTGCGTCTCCCAGCACGGTGGGACCGGCGCCGGGCGCCTCCACCCGCAGGTCGATCATGTTGGCATGCCGGGGCAGCCGCGGCCGGTAGTAGCCAGCCACGCGATCCGCCAGCGCGCCCAATCCGATCGGCTCGCGCTTGGCCGGATTGCCGATCCGCTCGAACCGCTGGGCCACCCGATCGAGTCGTTCCGCATCGGCACTCAGATGATCGGCCAGGCCGGGCGGCGGCGTCGCCCGGTTGCGGACCCGTTCGATCCAGCCCTGGAGACTGGTGAGCGGCGTGCCCATTTGATGCGCCGCCTCCCGGGCCATGGCCACCCAGAGCCGGTCCCGTTGGGCGGACATGGCACTGCGGTAGGCGAATACTGCCACCCCCACCATGACCGCAATGGTGAGTCCCTGCAGCACGGCCAGCGCAATCAGGTTTCGTTGGGCCGGCAGCGGGCCGTAGTGGACCGTTCCAACCGCGGCATCGGTGATCGGAGGATTCTGCCGGTCGAGCCTGGCGGCGTAGAGCTTCACCCGCGGATCGTCGAGCGGTGCATCGAACGGGAGGTTAGCCGCCGCCGTTACCCGGCCGGTGGTGTCGGTCACGACCAGGGGGAGTCCGAGCGACCGCACCTGCTCGCCCAGGCGCAGCAGCGCTTCCGCTTCGGCGCCGGCGCGCGGGTTGTTGAGGCCGCCGAACACCCCGGAGTAGAGCCGGCTGGTGGCGGAGGCATCGGCCTTGAAGTGACGAAAAATCAGGACCCCGGTGCCGAAGCTCAGTCCGGCCAGCAGCGCCACGAGCACCACGACCATCGTGGGCGCGAGGCGCTGAAGCCGTCCGCTACGCACGAGGAGTCAGGCGATCGACGCCGAGATACGGTACCAGCGCCGCCGGCACTCGCACCGACCCGTCGGCCGCCTGGTTGTTCTCCAACAGGGCGATAATCGTGCGGGGGAACGCGACGCCCGAGGCGTTCAGCGTGTGAACGAATTCAGGCTTGGCCTTGGGCACGGGCCGATAGCGAATATTCGCCCGCCGGGCCTGGAAGTCGGTGAAGGTGCTCGAGCTCGAGACCTCAAGCCAGGCGCCGACTCCCGCCGCCCACACCTCGATATCGAACGTCCTGGCGCTGGCGAACCCGGTGTCACCCGCGGCGAGCTCCACCACCCGGTAGGGCAGTTCCAGACGCTGGAGCACCGCTTCGGCGTGCCCGGTGATTCGCTCGTGCTCCGCGGCGGACTCCTCCGGGCGTACCAACCGGACCAGCTCCACCTTGTCGAACTGGTGAACCCGGATCAGCCCGCGAGTGTCCTTCCCGCCGGAGCCGGCCTCGCGGCGGAAGCATGGACTATAGGACACATAGCTCGCCGGCAGCGCGCTGCCCTCGAGAATCTCATCACGGTGAATATTCGTGACCGGCACTTCCGCGGTGGGAATGAGGAACAGGTCATCGGCCGGCGACGCATACATCTCCTCGGCAAACTTGGGGAGTTGGCCCGTCCCGGTGAGAGTGGCTCGATTGACCAGGTAGGGAGGCGCAATTTCAACGTATCCATGCTCCCGGGTGTGCAGGTCGAGCATGAAGTTGGCCAGCGCCCGCACCAGCCGGGCTCCCATCCCGATGAAGAGAGGAAAGCCGGAGCCCCACCTTGACGCCCGCCGGCAGGTCAAGCAGCCCCAGTGTTAGGCCCAGCTCCCAGTGTGGCCGCGCCACGAAGTCGAGCACTGGGGGACTGCCCCACGAGCGCAGCAGTCGATTGGCTGATGCGTCGCCGGCCGGCAGCTCGTCGTGCGGAAAATTGGGGATGGTGAGTGCCAGCTCGTCCAGGGCGGCCTCGATCTCTCGAAGCCGGGCATCCAGCAGCTTCACCTCCTCGCCCGACATCTTCAGCTGCTCCATCAGGTCGTCTGTGGATGCCTTGGTGCGCTTCCGCCGGGCGACTTCGTCACTCGCCGCGTTGCGCTCGGCCTTCAGGGCTTCGGCCCGCACGAGCAGCTCGCGGCGCTGGCGGTCGAGGTCGAGCAAGGCATCGATGGTGGCTGGAAGCGACGGATCGCCGCGTCGCATCAGGCTGGCGCGGCTGCCGGCCGGATCCTGCCGGAGTCGCTTGAGGTCGATCACACTTACCGGTCGGGGATACCGGGTTCGAGGCCCCTGAACCCGCAGTTATCGTTGATCAGGATTCTGAACGAGACGATATGGGTTACCTCGTCAAACGAGAGGATTTCCATCTTGGCATACTTGGGAACGCCAAGCGCGCAGGTGATTCGGCTCCGGACCACGTAGCGCTGGCCCACCGCGATCGGCACCGCAACATCGGTGATATAGCCGTTGCTGGGCGCAAGGGTAATGGCCTCGAAGCTCTCATCGCGAAGCTGAAAACCGGGCTTCGCCGCGGTGGCGGTGTCGATGCCAAGCGCCGCAAGCGGCAGGAACAGGTGTTCTCCTGACGGCGTGACGTTATAGGCGAAGTCGAAATCCACGAATAGATCGGTGCGCACCCTGCGGCCTCCGTCCACGGAGTAACCGCTGGGTGTCGTAACCGGGGTGCCCACCAACGCCCACAGGGTGTCGGAACGCTCGACGTTGGTAACCGTTGCATCCGGCAATCCGTTCGAGTCGCTGCAGGCGGTGCCGCCCAGGGCGAGCAGCAGGAGCAGCAGAGGAAGTGGTCGCATGAAGCGGGAAGGTTAAGCCCCGGGAGAAGAGGGGTCAACCGGAGCGCGGGCAACGACCTCAACCCGGCGTCATTTCTTGACTTCGCCCCGAGCGACTCGTACGTTGCGCCTAACTTTTTTCTGCTGCTCTGGAGCGAACCGCATGGCAAGTTTGGGTGAGGTGGTGCGCGGTCTGGCCGCTCGCGCCGGCATCGATGCGGTGCTGGTCCTGAGTGCCGACGGTCTCCCGATCGAACACGCCGCGCGCCAGCCGTTCGAGGCCGAAACGCTGGCCGCCCTCACCGCAACCCTGGCGCAGTATGCTACCCGACTCGGAATCGGCACCGGACAGGGCACCCTCCGCACCGCCGTGGTCGAGTACGAACGCGGGCTCCTCGTGATCGCGCAGATCGGCCCCGGCGATTGTCTGGCAATCCTCGCCCAGCCGGACGCGAACGTCGGCGAGGTGCTCTACGACCTGCGCCAGAACCGCTCGGCACTTGCGGCGGCGATAAGCGGGTAGGCGGCACGACAGCGGGACAGGTACAATACTCTCTTTCCCCATATACATTTCCGCATTCTCAAACTGGCATTCCGCGAAGCTTACTTCCGGAGTCTCTCTATTTTCATGCTGAAAGCTGCCCCCCTGCCCCGCTGTCCCGCTGCCTCGCCCTTATGAGATGGGCCGTGATCCTTGCCGGCGGCTCGGGTACCCGTTTCTGGCCACTCAGCACTCCGGAGAATCCGAAACAGCTGCTTCCGCTGGCCGGGTCGACGTCGACGGCGGAGGAGTCGCTCGACCGACTGACCGGGCTGATTCCGCGCGAACGGATCCTGGTGGTGACCGGTGCCGCACTGGCGAGCCAGATCCAGGAGCGTCTCAAGCTCCCCCCGAGCAATATGCTGGTCGAGCCCCGGGCGGCATCCACCGCGCCCGCCCTCATCTGGGCCACGTGGGAAGCGCAGCGTCGCGACCCCCAGGCCGAGGTCTTGTCGCTCCACGCCGACTGGGCCGTGGGCGACGCCGCCGCCTTTCGGCGCACCGCGGACACCGCGCTCACGATTGCCCGCCAGCACGACTGTCTGGTCACCGTGGGGGTGGTACCTTCGCGGCCCGAGACCGGCTACGGCTACATCGTGCCGGGGCCGCCCCTTGGCGACGGCGTCAGGATGGTGGCGCGATTTTCCGAGAAGCCCGATGCTGCTACCGCCCTGGATCTGATGGCGGCGGGCGCGCTCTGGAACAGCGGCCTCTTCGCCTGGACAGCGGAGCGGCTCCTGGCGGAAGTCACCACCCACACGCCGGAAGTGTCGCCCAACCTGCCGGCGCTCAGGGCCGGCGATGTCGAGCGGTTCTTCGCGGGGGTGACGCCGATTTCCATCGATGTAGGCCTGCTGGAGCGAAGCGCGTCGGTAGCGGTCGTGAGCGGCGCTTTCGCCTGGGACGACATCGGTACCTGGCAGGCGCTCACTCGGGTCCGTCCCAAGGACACCAGTGGTAATCTGGTCGTCGGCAGCGCCTTTCTGCACGAGTCGGAAGACTGCATCGTCTGGTCCGACCAGGACACCGTAGTCCTCAGCGGAGTGCAGGACCTCATCGTGGTGCAGGCCAACGGCCGGATTCTGGTGATGCCCAGCGAGCGGGCCGCTTCCATGAAGCAGCTGCTCGACGCCCTACCGCCCGAGATTCGCGACGTTCACTCGTGACAGCACTCTACCTCCTCGAGCCTGAGTCGCCCGGTGCGGCGTGGGCTCCGTTCACCGGTGTCCGTCCGATCTCCGAGCTTCGTGCCGGCATCTGGCGGATTCGGGAACGATGGGAGGCGGCGGCGGGGAACGACGCCACTGCCATCCTGGGGAACCACATTGAAGGGTTCAGTGAAGGGGATGAGCCGCCGGTACGGCCTGTCGCCCCGATTCAAGGACCGGCGCTGATCGGCGCGGCATGGTTCGCACCAACCGGCGCACCGATCGTCCCGGGTCCCACCGTTCGCCGACTGACGCACCGGGAGGAGACCGTGGGTTGGGTGGTGCCCGAGGGCGAGCGCTGGTCCGGGCCGCACGAGAACGGTCCCGGCCAGGACGTCGCCGGACTGCGACTCCTCGGCACTTACGATCTGCTGACTGCGCTCGAGAGTTTTCTCCCCGTAGACTGCACCGAATTTCTGGTGGCTCCGAGTGACGGTGTGCCCGAAGGCAGCCTGGTGCTCGGCGATCCGAACCATCTGGTGTGTCTGGGGGCTTCAGTGGAGCCCGGCGTGGTCTTCGATCTGCGCCAGGGTGCAGTGATCATCGACCAGGGCGCCGAGGTCCGGAACGGTACTCGTCTGGAGGGCCCGACCTACGTGGGACCGGGCACCCGGGTCCTGGGCGGGTTCGTTCGGGGCTCGGTCTTCGGCCCCGAGTGCCGGGTGCACGGTGAGATTGCGGCCAGCCTGTTCCTCGGATTCGCCAACAAGAGCCACTACGGATTCGTGGGGCACAGCGTTGTGGGACACTGGGTCAACCTGGGGGCGGGCAGCAGCACGTCCAACCTGAAGAACACCTATGGTCCGGTGCGACTGGAGGTGGATGGCGAGCGAATCGAAACCGGCCGAACCAATGTCGGAGCTTTCTTCGGAGACCACGCCAAGACCGCCATCGGGACCATGCTGGCCACCGGAACGGTGGTCTCCGCCGGCGCCAATGTGTTCGGCTCGCCCACCCCGCCGAAGTACATTCCGCCGTTTGCCTGGGGCTGCAGTGGAGACGAGCGGGTGACGGAGGACGGCTTTCTGCGGGTGGCTGAGCGCGTCCTTACGCGGCGGAACGTGTCGTTCTCGGCCGAACGGCGCGAGTCGCTCAGGCGGACCATCCAGCGGAGCGCCCGCCGGTGATCACGCTCTATGTGCTGGGCTCGGGATCGAGGGGGAACTGCTGCGCGGTGGAATCCGAGGGGATGGCGCTCCTAATCGACGCCGGGTTCAGCGCCAGGGAGATCGAGCGGCGCGCGGAGCGTGCGGGGCTGGATATGGCGCAGGTGGCCGGCATCGTCCTGACCCACGAGCACGGTGACCATGCGTGCGGGTCGTCCTTGCTGGCTCGCCGGCTCCAGGTGCCGGTGCTTACGGCGCCCGGCACCTGGCGGCATCTGGCCGCGACCATGGAGGATGCCGAGCACCGGGACCTAGGACTCTGCGTCCGTCTGGAGTTGGGCCCATTCACCATCGAGGCCTGCCCCACCAGCCACGATGCTGCCGAGCCGCTGGCGATTGTCGTCCGTGGATCGGGCGGAGCCAGCGTCGGCGTGGCGTACGACCTGGGCCGGCCAACCACCGCAGTGCGCTATCTGCTCCGCAACCTCACCGCGATCGTGCTGGAGGCCAACCACGACGAGGTGCAGCTACGTACCAGCGAGTACCCGCCGGTGGTGCAGCGCAGGATAGCCGGCTCAGGCGGCCATTTGTCGAACCGGGCCGCGGCCGAGCTCCTGGTCGAGCTGCACCACCCGGGGCTGCTGGCGGTCATCCTGGCGCATTTGAGCCAGCAGTGCAATACCGCGGCAGAGGCCAGGGCGGCGGTGGCACCGGCACTCCGCCGTGCCGGGTTCCGTGGCGCGCTCCACGTGGCCGATCAGGACACTCCGCTCGCGCCGATCCTGGTGGTGCAGCGAGTGGGAGTCCAGCTCGCACTCGCGCTCTAAGGCCCCCGTCGGCCTCCTCGTTTTCTGTTCGACCTACCCCAACATTCCTGTAATCAACGCGTACAGGTCAGCCCTAACTGGTAGGGCACAGTTACGGAGGCCAGGACCGCGCCGTCGGGTCCATTGACCGTCACGGGGAGCTGGGCATCGTGCACCGTGTTGATCGAGTCGACCTTGTTGTAATCCAGGGTCGAGGTGCAGCGCGACAGAATGGCTGCTTCGTCGCGCTTCAGGATGGCTCGGATATCCGCATTCGGGAGGGTTTGCTCGAAGCTGCCTGAATGGGCACCGAGCGGATACGACAAGAATCCTGGGACTTGGACCGACGAGACATTGCCCGTGCCATTGAACTTCACGGTGAGCGGAACCAGTCCGCCCTTGGCGTTGGCGAGAGGCTGGGCGATGCTGTATTCGATCCTGGTATACCCGATCGCAACGGCGAGCGGCGGGACTCGCTTACAGGTAAGTCCCAGCTGGTAGGGCACGGTAGTCGATGCGACGACGACGCCGTCCAATCGGTTGACCGTGACCGGGAGCTGGGCATCATGAACCGTGTTGATTGATTCGACCTTGTTGTAATCCAGGGTCGAGGTGCAGCGCGACAAGATGGCTGCTTCGTCCCGCTTCATGATGGCGCGGATGTCCGCACTCGCGATGGTCTGCTCGAAGCTGCCGGAATGGGCGCCGAGGGGATACGACAGCGAGCCTGGAACCTGTACCGAGGCCACATCGTCTCCGCCATTGTATTTCACGGTGAGCGGGACCAGCCCGCCCTTGGCCTGGGCCAGAGGCCGGTTGACATCGAATTCTATGTGGGTATAGCCGATCGACGCCTGTAACGACGAGGTGCGAGGAGGAAGAGCGCGCCGGTCGATTGGCTCTGCTCGCGCCGCGCTGCGAGGAGTCTGGCCGGTGAGCGGCGCCGCGGCGGCATTGAGCATACCGAGGAGGAGCAGGGCGTCTCTCACTTTCCTGCCATCCAGTCGTCAGTCGCCATGGACTTGGTTCCCGGGTCCTGCACTTCGATCCTCTGGAAGGTGAAGCTCACGTCTTCGAGCACCACCGCCCGACCGTTGAGCTCTTCAGTGTACTGCTTGATCTCACTGACGGCGGCGTTGCTCAGCTTGATTGTGTAGCCACTCCCTTCCTCGCCGGGCAGGACGACCAAGACTGATTTCAGCACCTCATTGGTAGTCAACGCCTGAAAGATCTGCGGGGAGGCGGTGCCCACCATTTTGGTGACGACGATCGGGCTATGCTGGCGCCTGCCGCTGGCTTGCCCGCTAGCCAAGTCCCGGGGCGACATTGCCACGTAACTGAATCGAAGGCCGGCAATGCCGCCGGCTTTTGCGCCGGGGAACACACCCTGTTTGGTACCCTCGATGGTCATGCTTATACCGCCACCACCGCTTCGGGCCACCAGCCTCTCTTGTGCCACCAAGG
>Ga0136617_10005995_pt1 | contig 10873 bp, 8 predicted proteins | sample AntDrymUQ3222106_2_FD_129672 | JGI IMG/M metagenome (GOLD analysis project Ga0136617, IMG submission 129672) | Polar desert sand microbial communities from Dry Valleys, Antarctica - metaG UQ322 (21.06) | ecosystem: Environmental > Terrestrial > Soil > Desert | place: Antarctica: Dry Valley...
GCCGGATCTCGCCGCGCCGCTGCCAAAGGCCGGCATCTATCGTGATGATGCCAAGGCGGGCCAGCCCACGGCCGCCATCATTTTCTACCGTTCGGTTGTCGAAGGCGGACAGACGGCCCCTATCGACGCTTTGGCCGATGCCCTGAGCACGCGCGGCATCGGCGCCGTGGCGGTTTATGTTGCAAGCCTCAAGGACGAGTTCAGCTCCACGCTGGTTCGCGAAACTCTCGGAGCGATTGCGCCCGATGTGATCGTTAATGCGACAAGCTTCGCCGTCGCCTCCGGTGGGGGTGGCGATCCGCTCGCGGCTTTCGATTGCCCGGTTCTGCAGGTCGTGCTGGCCGGATCTTCGGAAGAAAGCTGGCGCGAAAGCGCGCAAGGCCTCGGCCCCCGCGATCTCGCGATGAATGTCGTGTTGCCGGAGCTCGACGGCCGCATCATGTCGCGCGCCGTGTCCTTCAAGGCCGATACCCACTGGCACGAACCAACCCAATGCCGCATCGTCACATATAAACCGGTGCAGGACCGCGTCGATTTCGTGGCCGATCTCGCGGCCAACTGGCTGCGCCTGCGCCGGGCCGCGCCGCAAGACCGCAAGGTGGCGATCATCCTCGCCAATTACCCCAACAAGGACGGCCGCATCGCCAATGGCGTGGGCTACGACACACCCGCCAGCACGGTGGCGATCCTGGATGCAATGAAGGCGGCTGATTACAGCGTTGGTGAGTACCCCAAGACTGGTAACGACATCGTCCACTCCCTTTCGTCATCCCGGCGAAAGCCGGGACCCATCCCTCAACGTGAAGATTCGCTGGCGGAATCTTCACGCGCCGAAATGGGTCCCGGCTTTCGCCGGGATGACGTGATTTTGGAAATTTCTGAGTATCGCTCCCGCTTCTCCGCGCTACCGGCTATTATTCGTTTACAGATTATTTCGCGCTGGGGTGAGCCGGAGCGCGATCCCTTCTTCGCGGATGGCGCGTTCCATCTTCCCATCCTACTCTACGGCACTATCGCCGTCGGCATCCAGCCGTCGCGGGGCTACGACATCGATCCGAAAGCGACCTATCACGATCCGGCTCTCGTGCCGCCGCATGGCTATCTCGCGTTCTATTTCTGGCTCCGGCATCAATTCGGCGCTCATGCGCTGATCCATAACGGTAAGCACGGCAATCTCGAATGGCTGCCGGGCAAGGCTAATGCGCTTTCCGCCGAGTGTTACCCGGAGATCGCTCACGGTCCCCTGCCCCAGCTTTATCCCTTTATCGTCAATGACCCGGGCGAGGGGACGCAAGCCAAGCGCCGCACCGGCGCTGTCATCATCGATCACCTGACCCCGCCGCTCACTCGCGCCGAGACTTATGGTCCGCTCAAGGATCTCGAAGCCCTGGTCGATGAATATTATCTCGCGTCCGGGCTTGATCGCCGAAGGCTTGCGGCGCTGAAGAAAAACATTCTCGACCTCACGCGCAGCAACAAGCTTGATCTTGATGCGGGATTCAACGGCGATGACGATGGCGACTTGCAAAAACTCGACGCTTTTCTCTGTGATCTGAAAGAAGCGCAAATCCGCGACGGCCTGCATATTCTGGGTGAATCACCCGAAGGGCGGCTTGAAACCGATCTGCTGGTGGCGCTCACCCGCGTGCCACGGGGCCTCGGAGAAGGCGGCGATCAATCGCTCATCCGCGCCTTGGCCCTGGATTTCGGCTTCGGCGATTTCGACCCGCTCATTTGCGAGATGGCTGAGCCGTGGACGGGTGCGAAACCCGAAACATTGCAGAACCTCACCGCTGATCCCTGGCGGACGAACGGCGATACCGTGGAGCGGTTGGAATTGTTCGCGTCATCCTTGCTTTTCCTCTCCCAGAGGGAGAGGAAGGGGCCCGTTGCGAAGCAATGGGAAGGTGAGGGGTTACGGAGTTTCAAAATTGAGACCGTATCCCCTCATCCTCCCGTCACCTCCGGTGACGGGCCCCTCCTTCTCCCCACGGGAGAAGGGAAAAAGGTGTTAGATGCGATCGATACGGTGATCCGGCCCGTACTTCGATCCTGCGGTCCAAACGAGATCACATCTTTGCTGAAAGGCCTCGCTGGCCGTTTCGTCGCACCCGGTCCCTCCGGTGCTCCGACGCGCGGGAGGCTCGATGTCTTGCCGACCGGCCGGAATTTCTTCTCTCTTGATAATCGCACCGTGCCGACGCCCACGGCCTGGAACCTCGGCCAGAAATCGGCTGAAGATCTGCTTGCGCGCCACTTTCAGGATTTTGGCCAATACCCTAAGGCCATTGGGCTTTCCGCCTGGGGCACCTCCAACATGCGGACCGGTGGCGATGACATTGCGCAGGCCCTGGCCCTGATCGGCACCAAGCCGCTGTGGGAGCCATCGAGCTGGCGCGTCACGGGCTTTGAAGTCATCCCGTTGCCAAAGCTTGGCCGTCCACGCGTCGACGTCACCTTGCGCATTTCCGGTTTCTTTCGCGATGCTTTCCCAGCCCAGATCGAACTTCTCGACAAGGCCATGCGTGCCGTGGGCGCGCTTGAAGAAGATGAGGCTGATAACCCCATCGCGGCGCGCATGGAGACCGAGGCGCGCACGCTCACCGGCTCGGGCCTCTCATCCGCCGAAGCCCGCCATATTGCCGGCCACCGTATTTTTGGGTCAAAGCCCGGCTCCTATGGCGCGGGGTTGCAAGCCCTGATCGATGGAAAAATCTGGGACGCCAGGGCCGATCTTTCGGCGGCCTATGTCACCTGGGGCGCCTATGCCTATGGCGCGAAAGCGCAGGGCGTGAACGACCAGCGCGCCTTCACCACACGCCTCGCCCGCATCGAGGCGGTGATCCACAACCAGGACAACCGCGAGCACGATCTTCTGGACTCGGACGATTATTATCAGTTCGAAGGCGGCATGAGCGCTGCCGTGGAACAGGCCTCCGGCACGCGCCCGCGGGTCTATCACAACGATCATTCGCGGCCCGAGCGCCCGGTGATCCGCACGCTGGAAGAGGAAGTGGGCCGCGTCATGCGTTCGCGCGTGGTCAACCCGAAATGGATCGCGGGCGTCAAGCGCCACGGCTACAAAGGGGCGTTCGAGATCGCCGCCACCGTCGACTACATGTTTGCCTTCGCGGCGACGACGGGTGCGGTGAAGACCCATCACTTCGATCTGGCTTACGATGCTTTCCTCGCCGATGATGCGACGCGAAACTTCATCGCGCTAAACAATCCGGCGGCGCTCCGGGAAATCGCCGAACGCTTCGAGGAGGCGGCAACGCGGGGTCTTTGGACGCCGCGTCTCAATTCAGCCTATGATCTCCTCAAGGAGTTATCGCAATGACCGATCAAGGCCATGACAACGCCCGTCACCATGAGAAGATGGCGAAGAAGAAAGCCGCCCGCGACAAGATCATGGCCAACAAGACCATCGAGAAAGGCCTGCTCATCGTCCACACCGGCAAGGGCAAGGGCAAATCGACGGCGGCATTCGGCATGGTGTTCCGCGCCATTGGCCACGGCATGAAGGCGGGCGTCATCCAGTTCGTCAAGGGTGCCTGGGGCACGGGCGAGCGCACCATCCTCGAGAAATTCCCCGATCTCGTCACCATCAAGGCCATGGGCGAAGGCTTCACCTGGGAAACCCAGGACCGCGAGCGCGATGTTGCCCACGCCCGCGCCGGATGGGAGGAAGCCAAGAAGCTTATCGCCGATCCGGAATACAAGCTGGTGATGCTAGATGAACTCAACATCGTGCTGCGCTACGATTATTTGCCCCTCGACGAAGTGCTCGAGGTTCTGAAAAACAAACCCGCGGAAAAGCACGTGATCGTAACGGGCCGCAATGCCAAGGAAGAACTGATCGAGCTGGCCGATCTCGTCACCGAGATGGAACTGGTGAAACATCCCTTCCGCTCCGGCGTGAAGGCCCAAGCGGGAATCGAGTTCTAGAAAGCAATTGAGATGACCATTGAAACGCTTTTGCTGTTCGCTCTGACCATCGTGCCGCTGGTGTTCACGCCCGGCCCTGATATCCTGCTTGTGGTCGCGCAAGCGCTATCCCATGGCAAGGCAGCCGCGTTACGCTCCAATGCCGGCATCCTGTTGGGCTACGTCGCCCACGGCCTGTTGGCCACGCTGGGCGTAACTGCAATCGTTGCCGCAACGCCCTGGCTGTTCGAACTCATGCGCTGGGCAGGTGTCGCCTACCTCGGGTGGCTGGCAGCCCGGATGCTCTATTCCGCCACCAAAACCAGAATCGAAGCCAAGCAAAATACCTCCGGATCAAACTTGCTTGCCCAAGGTTTCTTCACGGCCTTTCTGAATCCCAAGGGGTTGCTGGTATTCTTCGCGCTGTTACCGCCGTTCATCGACCCGCAGTCGAATATTCCTTTGCAGGCGGCAATGCTTTCGGCCCTATTTATTGCCCTCTGCGGCCTGGGATATACGATCGTGATCTTACTCGCCGCACAAGCCGCGCGCGCGGGCTCGTTTTCCGATCTTCGCCGCCGGTGGCTCGAGGCAATTGCCGGCACGCTGCTTGGTTATGCGGCAGTGAGGCTGGCCACCGCCGCGCGTTAAACGGCCTTACGCCGGGTTGCCGCTCCATCGTCGCTCAGCGCTACCCGTGCGCCCTTGTTGATAACGGCGGGATCGTAAGCCGTGCGGGCGAAAACTTCGCGCACCATGGATGCGAAAAATTCCAAAGGCTTCGTCTCATAGCCAGGGTCGAAGCTGTTCTGATCCCATTTCTCGCAGAACTCAGCGCAATCATCGAAATAGGGATGATCGCGAAACGTGTCTCGCTTGTCGGGATTGGCGCCGACATGCTGGCCATAATACTTCAGCTGGAAATCGCCATGGGTTTGCACCACCCAGGCGCATTGTTCGCGCACGAAGGGACGGATGATGGAGGCTGCGTATTCATCGTGATTGTAGGGGGCATAGATGTCGCCGATATCATGCAGCAGTGTGGAGACGACCCAATCGGTGTCGGCGCCATCGGTCCAGGCTCGCGTGGCGGATTGCAATGAATGGGCTAGCCGCGTGATCTTGTGGCCGGAGAGCGTCTTGTCGAGTTCAACCAAGGCCTTCAACAGGCGATCCGCGGTGCCGGCGGCGAACTCGGCCTCATGGGTCGTCAGGAAGGCGTAGTCCTCGCGGTCGCCATCTTTCATCTGGGTAAATTTTACCGTTTCCATATACCCGCGTCCTTTGCTCTCCGCCTATTTAATCACAGATCGTCGGTTGAAGAAATGCCGTGAGCGCACGGCAACCCGCCGTTTCCATGCTTGTCGCGAGGACGCGGCAGGCCTATGACTTCGGGAATTCAGCAGCGTTCCCTATTGAGGGACTGAGAGCGATTCCGGTGCGGCCGACCCAAGAGGGGCCAACGCCGGAGCTGCCTTCTAAGCCGGATTGTCCGGCAATGCTGCCTTTGGAAGGCAGATACCCATGACGGACAAACTCGGCGTGATGCTCTGCGGCCATGGCAGCCGCGATGCCGACGCGGTCGCCGAATTTGCCGTCCTCTCGCACCACCTCAGGCAGCGCCTGCCGCAATACCCTGTCGAATATGGCTACCTCGAATTCGCCACCCCCATCATTCGTGACGGCCTCGACAGGCTGAAGGCCACGGGTGTCACGCGGGTGCTCGCGGTGCCGGGCATGCTGTTCGCCGCGGGGCACGCCAAGAACGACATTCCCTCCGTGCTCAACACCTATGCCGCGCACAACGGCCTCCGGATCGACTACGGCAAGGAACTTGGCATCGACCCCAAGATGATGCGCGCCGCCGCCGACCGCGTGCAGGAAGCGCTCGACGCGGCGCCCCGCGGCATTCCGCTGCATGAAACGTTGCTTGTCGTCGTTGGCCGCGGAGCGTCCGATCCTGATGCCAACTCCAATGTCTCAAAGGTGACGCGGCTGCTGTGGGAGGGCTTCGGCTTCGGCTGGGCGGAGACGGCCTATTCCGGCGTCACCTTCCCGCTGGTCGATCCCGCGCTGGAACACGCGGCGCGGCTGGGCTACCGCCGCATCATTGTGTTTCCCTATTTCCTCTTCACCGGCATTCTGGTGCAGCGGATTTACGACGCCACCGATGAAGTAGCCAAACGCCATCCTGAAATACAATTCGTCAAGGCCGGTTATCTCAATGATCATCCCCAGGTGATCGCAACTTTCGAAGAGCGCCTCAATCAAATCCTCACCGGCGATACCGCAATGAACTGCCAGATGTGCAAATACCGGAGCCAGGTGCTGGGCTTCGAAGCGGAAGTGGGAGCGCCGCAGGAGAGCCATCACCATCACGTCGAAGGCAAAAGCGGCCTTCTAGACCTTGAGGCGGCGATCACCGCGACGGTCAAGGGTTACTCGCACGGCCATCACCATCACCATCATGATGACGCCCATACGCATGCTCCCTACCCCCACGCCGATCATCCGCTTGGGCCTCGGAGCATGCGGAAGAAGTGATGGATTATCTGCGCGATCCGAAAGCGATCTATGCCCGGTCCTTCTCCATCATCCGGGAAGAGACGGATTTTTCCGGGCTGCCGAAAGATAGCGAGGCCGTGGCGACGCGGATTATCCATGCCTGCGGCATGCCGGAAATCGCGCGCGATCTTCGTATTTCGGAGGATTTCTGTTCGGCTGCCAAAGAGGCGATCCGTGATCGCAGGCCGATCCTCGTCGATGTGGAGATGGTGCGCCACGGCATTATCGATAAAACCCTGAACGTAATCTGCACACTGAATGATGCGCGAGCCAATTTTACCACGCGTTCCGCCGCTGCCGTTGGATTGTGGCGGCCCCATCTCGATGGCGCCCTGGTGGTGATCGGTAATGCGCCCACCGCACTTTTTGCCCTTCTCGAGATGATCGACGAAGGCGCGCCCTGCCCCGCCGCGATCGTGGGCTTCCCCGTGGGTTTCGTGGGAGCCGCAGAATCGAAGGATGAACTGCACCGCAACCCGCGTGGCATTGCCTACGCGACTCTGCTGGGCCGCAGGGGCGGCTCGGCCATGGCCGCCGCCGTTGTCAACGCATTGACGCAAGATGAAGCATGAGCAAATGGCTCACCATCATTGGCGTGGGGGCGGATGGCTACGAGGGGCTGTCGGCCCGCGCCCGGCTCAAGCTTGCGGAAGCCGAGGTGATTGTGGGCTCGTCGCGATTGCTGGCATTCCTGCCGGTATCAAGCGCCGAGCGCCATGAATGGCCGCAGCCTTTCTCCGCCGTCGCCGGGCGCTTCAAGCCGCTGCGCGGCCGGCGCAGCGTGATCCTCGCCACGGGCGATCCCATGAACTATGGCGTTGCCCGCAAGATCATGGAGTTCGTGCCCTTCTTTGAGATGGAAATCATTCCGCATCTCTCCGCATTTTCGCTGGCAGCGGCGCGTCTTGGCTGGCCCCTGCCCGATTGCGATACGCTAACGCTGCATGGGCGTGACGCTGCCAATATCGAGGCGTTCATTCAACCCAACGCCCGCCTCATCGTGTTGACCGCGGATGCAACGACAATCCCCGAGGTCGCGCGCCGGCTCGTGTCGCGCGGTTTTGAGGAAAGCTCCATCACAGTCCTGGAGAATATGGGCGGGGACCGTGAACACATTTCGTCGTTCATAGCCAATTCTAGTCCTCCAAAAACATTCTCGGACCTCAACACGCTCGCCATTCATTGCATCGCATCGCCGCACGCGAAAATATATTCGCGTGTTCCCGGGCTTCCCGACGAGGCCTTTCTCCACGATGGCCAGATCACCAAGCGCGAAGTCCGCGCCGCGACCCTCAGCGCCCTCGCACCGGCGCCAGACCAATTGTTGTGGGATGTGGGCGCAGGCTGCGGCTCGGTGGCCATCGAATGGATGCGGTCGACACGGGGCTGCGAAGCTATCGCGTTCGAATGCAATCCCGAGCGCTTGAAGATGCTCGCCAGAAATGCCGATCGGCTCGGAACTCCCCGCCTGAGGGTGGTTGCCGGTAGCGCCCCCACGACGCTTGCCGGCCAGCCTTCACCCGATGCCGTTTTCATCGGCGGCGGGTTGGGCATTCCTGGCATTTTCGAAACCGCATGGGAGCATCTCAGGGCCGGCGGCAACATGGTCGTCAACGTCGTCACCATCGAAGGTGAATTGCATCTCTACGATCTTCACGAAAAACATGGCGGTGATCTCGTGCGCATCGAAACCTCTCATCTTGCTCCTATCGGCCGCCTCCGTGCTCTGAAGCCCCGCATGGCGGTTTTGCAATGGCGGACGCGCAAACCATGACGACGCCAGGAACACTCTATGGCGTTGGCGTAGGCCCTGGCGATCCGGAGCTCATGACAGTGAAGGCCTGGCGCCTCATTTCCACCTCCCCCGTGATCGCCTATCTCGCCGCTAACGGCGGCGCGAGCACGGCGCGCGATATCGCGAAGCCTTTTCTGCCGGAGGAGGCAATCGAACTCGCCATCGACATGCCGATGCGCATTGAACGCGAGCCTGGCGAGGAAGCCTATGATAAGGGCGCTGCGGCCATCGCCGAACATCTCAAAGCGGGCAGAAAAGTCGTCATGCTGTGCGAGGGCGATCCATTCTTCTACGGCAGTTTCATTTATATCTTCGCCCGGTTGGCCAGGGATTATGAAACTGTGGTCGTACCCGGCGTCTCCTCCATCACGGCCTCCGCCGCCGCGATAGGCCGCCCTCTCGCAGCCAGGAACGAAGTGCTGAAGGTGCTCCCTGCAACGCTAGAGCCGGCGCGCCTCCGCGAAGAGCTCGCAAGCGCGGAGTCGGCGGCGATCATTAAAGTTGGCCGTCATTTCGGCAAAGTGCGGGACGTTCTCGCGGGCCTTGATCTCCTGGCAAAAGCCGTGGTGATCGAAAAGGTGACGCGCGATGAGCAGCGCATCGGCAAGGTAGCCGATGTAGATGGCGACACGGTGCCCTATTTTACCACCATCCTTGTCCGCGCCAGGTGAGAGGCATGACGAAACCTGCAATTTTCATTCTCGGTGTTTCCGCTCTGCCGCTGGCGCATGAGCTGAAGGCGGCGCTGGGCGGCAAAATTCATGCGCCTCGCTGCGTGGCGGGGCATGACGTTGGCTTCGCCAAGGCCACGCGGCATCTCGCGATGCTTTTCAAGAGCGGGCAGCCCATCATAGGTCTCTGTGCCAGCGGTATTCTCATTCGCGCTGTTAGCCCTCATCTCTCGGACAAGCGTGACGAGCCTCCGGTTATAGCGGTCGCCGAAGATGGTTCGACCGCCGTTCCCCTGCTGGGCGGTCACCACGGCGCCAATAAACTGGCGCGTCAGATTGCGGAGCTCCGCCAGGGGCATGCGGCCATAACCACGGCGAGCGATGTGCGCTTCGGAGCGGCCTTCGATGAGCCGCCCGAGGGCCATGTGCTCGCCAACCCGGAGGACATGAAATCCGCTACCGCCCGAAAACTCGCCGGCGGCGACGTAACCCTTGAGCTGACGGAGCGTGTTGCAACAGGCAGCGCTACTCACCTCATCTATCATCCGCGCACCCTCGCCATTGGCGTGGGTTGCGAGCGCAACACGTCCCCTGAGGATGTGATTTCGCTTGTTGAGCGTTTGCTGACGAAGAATAGTCTCGCCGCGGCCGCCATCGCCTGCATTGCTTCGATCGATGTGAAAGCCGATGAGGCGGCGATCCATGCACTCGCCCGCCGCTTCGCTGTGCCGGCCCGATTCTTTACCGCCGCGGCACTGAATGCGGAAACGCCGCGCCTCAAGAACCCTTCCGAAATTGTCGCCAAGGAAGTTGGAACTCCCGGCGTAGCAGAAGCCTCGGCCCTGGCGGCCGCTGGGCCGGAGTCGGAGCTTCTCGTCGAGAAGACCAAGAGCCAGCGGGCCACCTGCGCCATCGCGCGGGCACCCTCGCCCATAATAGGCCTTCGCGGCAAGCAACGCGGTACGTTGCATGTTGTCGGCATTGGCCCCGGAACGCCGGAGTGGCGCAGCCCGGCTGCCTATGCCGCCTTGGAAACAGCGACCGACTGGGTTGGCTACGGCCTTTACCTCGATCTTGTCGCTGATTTAAAAGATCAACAGACCGAGCACCGGTTTCCCTTGGGTGGCGAAGAAGATCGCGTGCGCCACGCCATCCATCTGGCAAAGGACGGCAAGCAAGTGGCCCTCGTGTGCTCCGGCGATGCCGGTATTTATGCCATGGCGGCGCTGGTCTATGAGATCGTCGATCTCGAACCCTGCCGCGTCGAAGTGAATGTTATCCCCGGCATCTCGGCGTTCCAGGCGGCGGCGGCCAAGGCCGGCGCCATGATCGGTCACGACTTCTGCTGCATCTCGCTATCCGATCTACTGACGCCTTGGGACGTGATCGAGCAACGCATCCAGGCGGCGGCGATTGGCGATTTCGTTGTGGCTTTTTACAATCCCCGCTCCCTGAAACGCCGCGATCAATTGGAGCGGGCCTTGGCCATTCTGGCGGAGCACCGGCCTCGGGATACGCCGGTCGTCATCGCCTCGAACCTCGGGCGCACGGAAGAGAAAATGAAGATCGTACCCTTTTCCGATTTCAAACCCGATGACGTCGATATGCTGACCCTCGTCATGATCGGTTCATCGCAAACAAAATCCTTCAAGCGCGGTGATGGCTTGACGTATGTCTACACGCCGCGGGGATATGCAAAAAAACGGGCGCAGGCATGATCGTCCATTTCATCGGCGCGGGACCGGGTGCCGCGGACCTCATTACCGTGCGCGGCCTGAGGCTTATCCAGTCATGCCCGGTCTGCCTCTATGCGGGCTCACTGGTGCCGGAGGAGATCGTCAAAGCAGCGCCCAAAGGCTGCCGCATCGTCGATACAGCGCCGCTCCATCTCAACGAGATCATCGCCGAAATCGAA
>Ga0136617_10005996_pt1 | contig 10872 bp, 12 predicted proteins | sample AntDrymUQ3222106_2_FD_129672 | JGI IMG/M metagenome (GOLD analysis project Ga0136617, IMG submission 129672) | Polar desert sand microbial communities from Dry Valleys, Antarctica - metaG UQ322 (21.06) | ecosystem: Environmental > Terrestrial > Soil > Desert | place: Antarctica: Dry Valley...
AGTTGTATCATCGCGGTCGGTAGGGTATGCATCGCTGCCTCTCTTGGTCGGTTGGCAACGAGCATACCCCACCGAGCCTTCACTACTCAAATAGGTAAAGTCGAGCTTAGAAGCCATCTCTAAACATGTAATGGAGGATATATTGGGTCCGTCGCTTTACCTTCTTAGCGGAGTAGAGCATGGACCTTAACGACGAGTAGTGGGAAGTGCTGGAGCCGATGATCCCAAAGCCTCCTCGCCGACTTCACGCCCCGAAGATTGGCACGAGCGCCATCGCGAGCGCGATCGCGAGCACCGCTATAGCGGGACACAAGGCCCCCGAGTGTATCCGTACAAAAACGACACGGACTGCGCACTTTCACCGGTCGTATGACGAGCCACTCGCGGCGCAGGGATATTGAGACGGTCGACCCTGCTGCTACTCCACCGAACGTTCCATGTACCAGCTCCGGATAAAGCTCGCGTAGGATTCGTCGGCCCCGATCCTCTGCCACCAGTCAGGGTTCTCCAGGTACCATTCCACGGTCTTTCGTAGACCTTCCTCGAAGCTGAAGCGGCGCTCCCAACCTAGCTTCTCGGCGGCGGCCGGGTCTACGGAGTAGCGGTAGTCATGGCCTGGACGGTCCGGGACGTGGGTGATGAGGGTCCCCGGTTTTTCTAGAGTGGAGAGGATCGTCTTTGCAACCTGCACGCCGTTTACCTGTTCGCGTGCGCCTAGATTGTACGCGCCGCCGGACGCACCCTCGTGCAGCACCGTATCTATGCCGGTGCAGTGATCGTCTACGTGCAGGTAGTCTCTAACAGCCGAGCCGTCGCCGTAGACCGGTAACGGCTTATCCTGTAGAGCGTTTACGATGAAGAGCGGTATGATTTTCTCCGGGTACTGGCGCGGGCCGTATGTGTTGCTCCCCCGGGTGATGACGATATCCATACCGTACGAAATATGGTAGCTCATCACCAGGTGCTCGGCAGCGGCTTTCGTCGCCGCGTAAGGGCTGCGTGGTTGTAAGGGATCCTCTTCGAGGCTGTGGCGGACGCTTCCGGCGATGTCGCCGTAGACCTCGTCTGTAGATACATGCAGAAAACGCCGCACTCCTGCGCGCAGGGACTCTTCGAGCAAGACTAGTGTTCCCTCCACGTTCGTCTTAACGAACGGCCTGGGGTCTTGCAACGAGCGATCTACGTGCGACTCCGCGGCGAAGTTGAGCACGTACTCCGTGCCCTGTACAACCTCCTCTACGACTGCCGGATCTGCTATGTCACCCTGCACGAAGGCCAATCGCTCGGAGGGCAGTCCTGTGAGATTTTCGAGGCTCCCGGAGTAGGTTAGCTTGTCTAGCACGACCATGTGCCAGTCGGGGTGTGTCTCCAGAGCGCGGCGAACGTAGTTGGATCCGATGAACCCGGCCCCGCCGGTTACGAGGACCCGCTGCCGGCTAGCCACGATTCTCCTTCCAGTGCCCGGTCCCGAAGGCGTTCCAGAGCAGGCAGCCCTCGGTTAGATCTTGCGGATTGAAATGCCGGTCCATACTGTACTTCATGCTGGCATGCCACCTAGCAACCGTTCCTTCAGAGTCTGCCAGAGTCGGATATCTAGGCTTATGTCTTCGGGCAGACCCACCTTAGAGTCCTTGCGGCTACCGGAGCGTACGTCGGGGCTCCGGCGACGGGCTAGCTCGTAGACGCTCTTGCGCTCCGTAGCGACGTGGAGGACGGGATAGGAGATGGAGGACGCGTGTCGCACGGCCAGGGCTATCTCCGGGGCTATGACATCCACGTAATCTTGGCTCGTATAGATGTCTTCGAAGGCCACCGGGTATGGCCACTCGCGAGGCCGGAAGCTCGTCCGTATGATCAGGGTATCGGGACGGACCCGCGCCACCTCCTCAGCGGCAAGCTTGGAGAGCGCGTAGTAGTTCCTGACCGGCCCGGGCGTATCCTCCTCGGTATACCCGCCTATATCGCCCCAGAACACGTAGTCGGTCGAGATGTGAACCAGCTTAGCCTCGCTCCCCGCGAGCGCCCGGACGATGTTTCTCGTGCCTTCGACGTTCGAGGCCCAGCACGCCTCACGCTCGGTCTCTGCTCCCGATACGTTGGTGTAAGCAGCGGCGTGGACGACGGCGCCAGGTTCGTAACTTTCGAGGGTCTCCGAGACCGTCTCGAATTGGGTGACGTCCAGTTCGGCACGGGATGGGGCGAAGATCTCGACGCCGAGAGCTGGCAACTCAGCCCGGAGCTCAGTGCCAAGGCGGCCACTTCCACCAGTGAGCAGGACACGCATTATGGTTCGACTTTTCCGTTGCGGTTGTCTGGCCTTCCGGCGACCGGCTGGCTGACCCATAGCAGCGAGTCGAAGGTGCCTGCCTTCGTCCACCAGCCGTCGAGGATACCGTAGCTCATCTCATCCCACCCCATACAGGTGTTGTTATCCCGGTGATCTCCAACCTCCCGCAGGCTGAGAGCTCCCAGGAACTTGATGATGCCGGAGACCCGGCTGTTGTAGACGTACACTTTGCCCATCGCGTAGGGGCTCGGAGGTTCCACCGGTCTCGACGATCCTCAGTATCCAGTCGTCCTCCAGCTCTAGTACACCGAAGCGTTCGGTATCGGGTACCGTCCTCGAGGAACAGGCAAGCCCCACCTTCAAAGCCCTCGACCGCCTCCTCAACGCCTTTCTCGAAGAGGTTGTTCCCGAGCACCCCGCATGCTGGATCGCTGGCCGCGAAGGACTCGGTGAGAAGGAGCGCCTCAGTGATGCCGCAGTCCCTCTCCTGGTAGGCGTAGCCCGCGCTGTCGAGGCCGACCTCGGCTCCATCGCCGATGATGAGCCATACGAGATCTCCGGCGGACTTGCCTCCAGTGAACATGAGGACGTTGGCATCACCGAGGCCCACCAGAACTCTCAATGGATAGGAGATCATAGGCTTTTGTTGTAGACAGGGAGGAGGTGATTGTTGATTGGTGTCGGGGTGCTGAGCATACTGCTGGGACCGCCGGCGAGAACGACCTCCTTCACGAGCGGTGCCTTGTCTCGTAGTCGAACATGCCAACAGTCTACAATATGAGTATCGGGCTTTTCAGCGTGCCGACTCCTCATCTGAAAAGGTACGGAGCCTGGTATTCTCGCTGTGCTTGCGAACGCTGGTTTGATCTCCTGATAACCGACCGTCCCGGCCGCGACCGGCACTGCACCATGCACTCTTCCCATTTCCAAGCGGCGACCGGATGGCGGCCGAACCACACACCTTCTTTACCGGCATCTGGCGGACGACGGAGTGGCCTTCATAAGTGACCGACGGCACGACCGACTGAAGCTCCCCGGTCACGGACGCATCTAGCCGCGGAGCATCCTGGGCTTACCTTTGCCCTGAGCTACGGGCCTAGCCTCAGCCGTCTGATGAGTAATTGCGGACCACGGAGAAGGAGCCGAGAGCTTATGCTGAGACTCGCCCTTCTCCCAAGTTGGCGGCGGTGCTGGCCGGGGAGTTGCTGCTGGTCTCCAACTTTTTTGAGTTCTTTGTGCTGGGGTTCGGGAGCTTCGGCGCGAATGCGACCGCGGGCGAGTACGCCTTTGTTGCGGGGTTCTTTCTTCTTACCGCGCTGTTGTGTTTGCTTGGTCTGGTGGGGCTATATGTGGGCCATGCGAAGCCTGCGGGCCGTCTTGGGCTCCCCGCCTTCCTGATGGCTTTTGTCGGAACGACGCTTGTCACGGGCGTCTTCTGGCCCCAGGAGTTTTTCGCGCCTATCGTGGCGGGGGTAGACCCGGAATCTTTGGACAGCAGGCGAGCGGAGTGGCTGAACCTCGGGTTTGCCGCGTCGTTCTTTCTCTTCGTTCTGGGGTGGGTGCTTTTCGGGGCGTCCACGCTCAGGGCCCGGGTCCATCCACGTTGGGCGGCCGTGCTCCTCATGGTTGGCGCCGTGCTCGTCGTCTTTCCCTTGCCTGCCTCCTCGGTCGTGTTCGGGACCGCCGTAATCTGGCTGAGCCTCAGCCTCTTTGCGGGGAAGGGGTAAGCAGTACGATCCCATACGTGCGGCTGTTCTCCGGGCTTATCGGGGACTCTAGCTCCGCAAGGGCGCCGGTAGTCCTCTTCAGATGAAGCGAGCTCTCGAGGTTCCACCGTGCGGCCCGGGTAAGGTCGACGGTCCACGCGCGTATTCTCAGGTGAAGCGGCGCTTCGCTAGAGCGTGGCGGGTCCGGCCGAAAGGAGTGGTTGTTGTGCCAGAAAGCGCGTTCGGCGGTGGTGCGAGGGCGAGGCCGATGATCTCCGTTATTATCGTATGCAAGGGCTCAAAGGAGTTCGTCGAGCAATGCATGGAGAACGTAGTAACCCAGAGGTTCGACGACTTCGAGTATGTCATCATAGACGGTGGCTCGACCGATGGAACGATACAGAGGATCCGGCGCTACGAAGCGCACCTCTCGTACTGGCATACGATGCTGGATTGCAACCTGGCCCATGCGTTCAACTGGGGCGTGGAGCGCAGTTCGGGAGTATGGCTCATCTTCCTGAACTCCGACGACTTCCGGGCGGGCCGGGAAGAGGATCGCGGCGGTACTCGACCGGTGGTTCTGAAGCGCCGCGCGAAATGGTAGGATGCGCCGAGATTGTAAAGGCTAGTTTAGCCATGGTTCGCGATTGTACGGTAGGGGGAGATGCGAACCCCAACACCCTCCACAAACCGCCACGCTGCGGGTAATAACCTGTGAAGGTACTGGTCTCCGGCGCCACTGGGCTCCTCGGCCAGGGCTTCCTTCGCCTCCTCCAGGGTAGCGGAGAGCACGAGATCCGCTGCTTCGTGCGCCACACGAGCCCTATCGAGCGTCTCGAAGGACTGGAACTCGCCTGCGGCGACGCAGAAGATACCGGTTCCATGGTCCGGGCACTGCGCGGAATGGATACCTTCGTGCATATCGCGGGGATAGGATACACACCGCAGGTTTTGGAGGCGATGCGGCGGGCTGGGGTGGAGAGGGCCGTGATGGTGAGCAGCACGAGTGCGCATTCGCGCTTCGAGTTCCGTTCCGCGCCGCGGCTCACGAACGAGGCGCTGTTGGCAAGGAGTGGTCTACGCTGGACGGTGGTGCGTCCGAGCATGATCTACGGCTCCGAGCTGGATCACAATATGCACAAGCTCCTGCGCTTCCTCGACCGCTCGCCCGTCTTCCCCCTCTTCGGCGCCGGCGAAAACCTCTGGCAGCCCGTCTACTTCGAGGACCTTGCGCGCGGCCTCTATGCCGCCCTGACAGTACCGGGTACGGAAGGCCGGATCTACGACCTCCCCGGCGCCCGTCCCCTGACGTACCTGGACCTCGTTCGAACGGCCGCCGCCGCCCTTGGCAAGAGAGTGCGTATCGTCCACGTCCCGGCCGAGCCGGTACGGCGGGCATTACTGCTGACCGAGCGGATACGACTGCCGCTGCCGGTAAGCTCCGAGCAAGTCTTGAGGCTGCGGGAGGACAAGGCCTACCCCTACGATGAGGCGAGAGAAGAGTTGGGATATTCGCCTCGCGGCTTCAAGGAGGGGATAGCGCTGGAGGTTAGGCGGCTGCGTGAGATCGGGGTGGTGAGGTGACTCCGGGGCCGGTCGTTGGTGCCGTGGGGGTATCGTTCCTGGTGGCGCTCGCCCTGGTGCCTGTACTGGTGCGGTTCGCCATCGGGCGGAACCTGCTCGACGTGCCGAACGCTCGCAGCTCGCACGAGATACCAACCCCGAGGCTCGGTGGGCTCGCCGTGATCGCCGGGGTCTGGGCGGCCGCACCGTTTATGAGCGGCAGCTTCCTCCTGCTCATCGTCGCCACCCTGGCGGGCCTCGTCGGCGCCTTCGACGACTTCGTGGACTTGCGCTTTTGGATGAAGGCCGCCGGACAGGCGGTGGCTGCGTTCGTCCTCCTGTTCCTTGCGCCGCCCCCGATCTGCGAGGCCGCCGGTCCTCTCTGGCCCGCAGCGCTCCTCTTAGGCGTGGTCTGGATAGTGGCGGTAATGAACGCCTACAACTTCATGGACGGTATAGACGGGATAGCCGGCGGGACGGCCATCCTGAACGCGCTCTTCCTGTTCACGCTCGTCGGGGCTTCGGGGCTCGGGGTAGGGCTCGCGGCCCTGGCGGCGGCGGCGGGCGGGTTCATAATGTGGAACCTCAGCCCGGCGAGGATATTCTTAGGCGATTCGGGTAGCCACTTTATCGGGTTCTTTCTCGGAGCGGTGGCCCTGTATACGGAGCCCATTGGGGAGACCGGGAGCGTTTATAGTCCCTATCTGGCATTCGTGGTTGCGGCGGCGGTTTTCGCGCCGTTCCTCTTCGACACGGCATTTACGCTGGTGCGGCGGACGATAGCGCGCAAGAACGTCTTCGCGGCGCACCGGGAGCACGTCTATCAGAGGATCACACCGGACCCGGCCAGGCATCGTCAGGTGAGCAACATATATTCCGCCCTCTCCGCCTTCTGCGGGCTCGCGGTCCTTCTCGCCTCTGGTGGCACGCTTTTAGGACTCCTTGGCGGGGCCGCTTTGATCCTTGGTTGCTGCCTCTTTATGGTGTTCCTGCCGCGCCTCGCGGGCGAGAGGGATTACGCCCGGTAGGTATCCGCCCCCGATAAAGTCTAAGATAGGACTTATGAGACGTGGAGGAGCCTTTGGAGAGGCTTTAACGGGCAGGTTGAGGAGTCTTGCGAGCATCTCGTCGGCGGGCGTGCGGCGTGTGGCGGCGATGGTCGTGGACGCGTTGATAGTCCTGGAGTCGCTGGTCGTGGCGCTCCTGTTCCGCTTTGGTGGTGCGGTGCCGCCGGACTTCTGGACCAGATTCTGGCCGTTCGCGGTGTTCTCGGCGGTCGTCTTCGTGGTGCTCCTCTTTGAGGGTGGGGTGTACCGCAACGTGCTCCGCTACACCGGGGTGTACCAGGGGGTGAGGGTGGCGAGTGCCACGCTGTTCGCCGCGGGCGTCCTTACCGTCGTAAACCTGGGGGTGGGCATGGTGTGGGCGCAGCCGGTTCCGCAGGGCGGAGTGATTCTGTTCGGGAGCGTGCTCGCCTTTGTGCAGCTCGTGGTGGTGCGCCTCTACCCGCGGGTCTTCTACGAGCTTTCGCTCAGGGAGATAAAGCAGAGCAGCCAGCGGGCTCTTATCGTTGGGGCGGACGAGGCGGGAGTCTCCCTCGCGAGGCAACTCTGGCGGACGCCGGACGCGGAGCTCACGCCCGTGGGCTTCGTGGACCAATCGGACGGGCGTCTGAGCGGCGGACAGATAGAGGGCATCTCGGTGTTGGGCGGGGTCGCGGACATAGAGCGTCTCGTGGTCGAGGAGGGGGTCGACCAGATCCTCATCGCTCTCCCCGAGGCGTCCTCCGATGAGATAGATCGCATCTGGCGCGAGTGCATAAAGACGCCGGCCGAGGTGAAGGTGGTCCCGAAGCTGACCGAATTTCTCGGCGGTGGCGCCCTTCGCCTGCGTGAACTGCAGATCCAGGACTTGTTGGGAAGACAGCCGGTGGACATCGACCTCGGCGCTTTGACGGAGTTCGTGAGCGGCAAGCGCGTCCTGGTGACCGGGGCGGGCGGCAGCATCGGGAGCGAGCTGTCCCGCCAGATCTCCCGCCTCGGCCCCGCCCATCTGGCCCTGCTCGACCGTGACGAGAGCGCCCTGCATTACCTGGACGAGGAGCTCTCCCGGGAAGACTTCACGGACGCCGAACTCGTTGTCTGCGACGTGACGAACCGGGAGAGAGTGCATTCCCTTCTCGCGCGGCTACAGCCTCACCTCGTCTTCCACGCCGCCGCTTACAAGCACGTCCCGCTCATGGAGTCACACGCCTCGGAGGCCGTCTCCAACAACGTTGGCGGGACCTTGAGCGTGGCGCGCGCCGCCGGACAATTCGGGACGGAGAAGTTCATCAACGTCTCTACTGACAAGGCCGTGCATCCGGTAAACGTGATGGGGGCGACCAAGCGCCTCTCCGAGATGCTCGTACGCTCGGCGGCAGAGGAGTACCCGGAGACGCTCTACGCCTCGGTGCGCTTCGGGAACGTGCTCGGGAGCCGGGGGAGCGTCGTACCGACCTTTCAGCGGCAAATAGAGGCCGGGGGGCCGGTAACCGTCACCCACCAGGAGATGACGCGGTATTTTATGATCATCTCCGAGGCCGTCTCCCTGATCCTGCAGGCCGGCGCGATGGCCGACTCCTACGGCATCTACGTCCTGGAGATGGGACGTCCCGTAAGGATAGTAGACCTCGCGACCAAGATGATCGAGGTAATGGGCGCGAGGGGCGTGAGGCTTAAATACATAGGTCTGCGCCCCGGCGAGAAGCTGCACGAAACCCTCTCCGAAGAGTCCGAACGGCGCGCCCCAACCGACCACGCGATGGTCTTCCGCCTCCTCCCCAAGAACCCGCCCCCCTCCGACCTCCTCGACGCCGCCGAAGAGATGACCTTCCTGGCCCGCGAAGGTGACGACGAAAAGACCCTCGAACTCCTCCGGCGCGCCGTCCCGAACTACCCGGTAGCCGAGAGTGCCGCGCCCCCCGGAATGTCCTGAGAGCAGCGGCCGCGCGTGGCCTCTCACGCCCCGAACTGCTTATCATGCGCGCCGCCCTTACGAAGCAGGTCCAGGGTGCGGGACCCGGGTCCCGCACGTCTCCCTTTTTCCTTGTCCACAATATGCGGTAGGGTATCTTACGCGCCTTCCATGCAGATCGTGGGAGGACGGCTCCGGCGCTTCTCAGGGCTTAGACTCCTGGTAGCGAAGTTGTGGGTCTTACGGCGTGCCGGGTCGTTGCCAGGTGACGGGTACTGTTGATAAGCTTGAGATATGAACTGGCATATGGCGCTCGAAGACGCGGTCAGATGGACCGTTCAGAGAAGGTTCGGAAGCTCGCGCGCTGCTGTTGATGGGCGTGGGTGGAGGACCGTCTGTCAATGTAATGCAATATACAACGGGGGAAGAGAAGCTATGTTAGGCAAGAAGATGCTGGAGGATAGGATCGCCGCGAGCATAAGGTCAGAGTTCGCGGAGATGATCGAGGCACTGGAGAGGGATCATCTGGAGTACCGTCGCCGGTTGAAGCTCAAGGAGGAGACCTGGAGCACGTTGGAGAAGGAAGAGGTCGCGGTGCAGAGGCTGCACTCGGCCAGGATAGAGTTGAAGAAGCGCTTTTGGAAGGCATACTACGAGGAGGACGAGGCCGACCTCTCCGAGATCGAGTCCGAGCGTAGGATCCTCGAGCGCGCCGAGAAGAAGGCGGAGAAATCTCTGGAGAAAGCCCGCGCGGACTTCGAGAGAGCCGACTTCGACGAGGTCGCGGAGGGTTTCTTGTTGAGAACGAAGGCAAACATCGCGGAGGACCAGGCTACCCGACGGATAGACGCCATCGAGGCGGCGCTCGAAGATCTGCTCTCCAGTACGAGGCAAGACGTCGAAAAGGCCAGCCAGGCCCTACGGCATAACTATAAAGAGCCGAGCTTCGACACCGTCGAAGAGCGAGACGCACACGTAACAAAGACCATGGAGATACTGAACGCCGCCAGCGAGAGCTACGTCCCGAGCTCTCGCTGGCGGCGCGCCCGGTACACCCGAAAAACCCCCAAGAGAAAGATCCTGGCGAAGATCCTGCGCCCCTGACAACTCCAAATCCTGCACTGGCCGCAACAAACGCCGCCAGTAGCCGACCGGGAACGCCCCGGTCGGTCGGGACAGAGCCATCGTAAACATCCGTTAGGCCTCCAGGGACGGACGGGCCGGCCTGCGAGACAGACGCCAGCTTACGCTCGTAATACTCCTCTAAAAACAGACTAGGGCCTGTTTTCAATCTTATAGCCAAAGGACGACGGCCGCGATGGTCAGCATCGCCTTGTAGTTGACAGCGCGCTTCTCGTAGCGCGTCGCCACCCGCCGAAACTGCTTGAGGCGGTTGATCGCCCTCTCCACCACGTTGCGCTCGCGGTAGGCCTCCTTGTCGAAGCCCCCTGCTCGACGCTTCTCATTCTTCTGGCGGGCGATCACCGCCCCGATGCCCCGAACGCGCAGGTAGGCGCGGATCTTCTTGGAGGAGTAGCCCTTGTCCCCGACCACCCGCTCGGGACGTATCCTGGGCCGCCCCCGCCCCGTTCGCTTCACCGATCCCCTCTCCATCAGCTCCTCGAACACGCTCCGCTCGTTCCTCTGGCCAGCGGTAATGAGTACGGCCACGGGCTTTCCTTTACCTTCGACGCGGAGATGGATCTTGGTCGAGAAGCCGCCCCGGCTTCGCCCTAATGCCTCCGAATCTTCTCCCACCCCCGGAGGCGCCTCGGCGTCAAGGCCCCACCTTTTTTCGCCTCCCCCTTTTTCGCCCCGGCGGCGTGCTGGTGCGCCCGAACCACGCTCCCGTCCACGTGATGGAGCTTCCAGTCCAGCTCCCCTTCGGCGTCCGCCTGGCGTTGTAGCTCCCCGAGTACCCGGTCCCACACGCCCGTTTTGACCCAGCGGTAGAAGCGGGTGGCGACGGTTCGCCAGGGTCCGTACTCCTCCTCGGGAAGGTCGCGCCAGGGCGCCCCGGTGCGGTCGATCCAAAGGATGGCGTTCACGATGGTGCGATGGTCCTTGCTCGGGCGTCCGGTCCTGGGCTTCTGGGGCGGAAGAAGAGGCTCCAGCCGCTCCCACTGCTTGTCGGTCAAGATATCTCGTGCCATGCGCTGAGTCTATCAGCCTTTGAAAACAGGCCCTAGGTGTTCAGCTTCATCGAGAGCCCGAACTCCCGGGTACGCAGGCTTCCCAAGCCCCGGATCTAACATCAATCACACCGTGGCTTTCTTGCTTAACCATTGGACAGGCAACCCACCTTTGCAATTAGCGAAGCTCCTTCAGTAAAACCTGCACATCAGGTTAGCTAGTCCAGTA
>Ga0136617_10005997_pt1 | contig 10870 bp, 12 predicted proteins | sample AntDrymUQ3222106_2_FD_129672 | JGI IMG/M metagenome (GOLD analysis project Ga0136617, IMG submission 129672) | Polar desert sand microbial communities from Dry Valleys, Antarctica - metaG UQ322 (21.06) | ecosystem: Environmental > Terrestrial > Soil > Desert | place: Antarctica: Dry Valley...
AAAGAGCGTCTCGTCCTCGAACCATTCGGTGTGGCCCAGAGCCGACATCAGCCGCTCGACGGTGGAGCGGGCGTCGGCGTCCGCGCTGTCGGTGAAGAGATCGACCACGCCCTTGCGGATCGCCACCGGGGTGTTGGGCATCGCCTTGACGATGGTCCGGGGCGCGGCGAAGCGGGCGCGCAGGGTGGCGAGCTCGATCGCGGCAAGGATCGAGACGAGGACCGTCCGCGCGCCCAGGATCGGCGCGAGCTCCGCCGCGACCGCGTCGAGCTGGTAGGGCTTCATCCCCAGCATCGCCATCGCCGGGACTTCGTCTTCCGGAGGCGCGGTCAGCACGCGGATATGGTGGCCGACGGACCGGCCGCTCGGACGGATGACGGTGACCTGGCCCGGGTCGATCCCGGCGGCGATCCACCCCTCCAGCATCGCGCCGGCCATGTTCCCGCAGCCGATCAGCCACAGCGGGCCGGGCAGCGGCAGGCCGTTCACGCCTCGCCTTGGGTCTCGATCAGCGCCGCCGCGATCGCTTCCTGCGGGGTCTTGTCGGCCCACAGGACGAACTGGAAGACCGGGTAGAAGCGCTCGCATTCCTCGATCGCGGCTTCGACCAAAGTCTCGGCCTGCTGGAGCGTCAGCGTGCCGCCGTCGTCGCCCTCCAGCAACGCGGCGTGGCGGAACAGGACGATGCCGGAATTGGTCCACAATTCGAAATGGCCGAGCCACAATTGCTCGTTGATCAGGCCGATCGTCTCATAGGTCGCGGCGCGCTTGTCGGTGGCGACGCGGATGTCGGGCAATGCCAGGAATTGCAGGACATTGTCGTCGTCGCGCCAGATCGCGCGCAGCTCATATTGCGCCCAGCTGCCCTGAAAGGTGGCGACGATCTCCTCGTCGCCGCTGCGCTCGTAGCCCCAGCCGTGCGCGCTGAAATAATGTTCGAGCATGTCGATGGGCGCGCTGGTGTCGCGCTCCATTTCATATTCGTCGACGTCCATGCCCGCATCCTACCAGATGTTGTGCCGGTTTGCACCGGCATCCCCGTGCGATCAAGAAAAGTCGGGCGGCGGACCACAATAAGTTGTGGATTAATCTCCCCGGCCGGGCGCGGCCGCGGGCTTGGCGCGGGGCGCCGCCTTGGCCCCGGGAGTCGCTGCGCCGCTTTGCCCTTCGAGCGCCGCGATCCGCGCTTTCAAGCCCTGATTTTCCTCGCGCGCGGCGACCGCGATCGCTTTCACCGCCTCGAACTCGTCGCGGGTCACCATATCGATCCCGCCGACGAACTGGCGCATCCGCTCGCGCAGGCCCGCTTCGGCCTCGCGGCCCATTCCCGCCATCGTGCCGGCGGCGCCGTTGAGCATCTTGACGAGATCGTCGAGCAAATGATTTTCGGACTGCATGGCGCGCGCTCCCTCTTGGTCTCAGAGCGCGATATCGGCGCTTGCCCGGCCCGGCACAAGTCTGTCGGCTTGCGGGTTGAGCGCGACGATCTGATAATTGAGCAAGGCGGCGAAGCTCAGCCACGCGAGATAGGGGACCATCAGCAACGCGGCGGTGCGGCGGACCGACGCGATCACGAAGGTCGCCGCGATCGACAGCGCCAGCATCGCGACGATCACGATCAGCGCCTCCTCGACCCGGTGGAAGGCGAAAAAGATCGGCGACCACGCGAAATTGAGCAGCAACTGGCCAAGAAACAGAGCGAGCGCGACGCCGCGGCCGCGCGCGCCGCGCGCGTGGAGGATCATCGCCAGCACCAGCCCGAGCAGGATGTAAAGCAAGGTCCAGGCCGCGCCGAACACCCAGCCCGGCGGCATGATCTCGGGCTTCACCAAAGCGTCGAACCACGCATTGCCGTAGCCCGAATTCGACGCGCGGCCCGACGCGATCCCGAGCAACAGCACCAGCGGCATGGTAATCAAAGCGTAGCGGAGGAACGACATGCGAAGCTCCCTTCTCGACGCGATCCCGGTCACCTTCGAACTCCTACTCGGCCGGCTGCGGCTGCGGCGGCCGCGCGAGCTGCGCGTCGAGCTCGCGGCCGACCGCTTGCGGCGATCCGGTGTAACGCGCCAGCCGCGCATATAGCAAAGGGATCAGGAACAGGGTGATAGCGGTCGAGATCGACACGCCCCACACCACCACGACGCCGATCGCCTGCCGCGCGCCCGCGCCGGCGCCGCTCGCGATCATCAGCGGCACCGCGCCGGCCGCGGTCGCGATCGAGGTCATCAGGATCGGGCGAAGCCGCCGCGCGGCGGACTCCCGGATCGCGGTGGCGATGTCGCGGCCCTGGTCGCGCAGCTGGTTGGCGAACTCGACGATCAAAATGCCGTTCTTCGCCGCGAGCCCGACCAGCATCACGATCCCGACCTGGCTGTAGAGGTTCAGTGTCTGGCCCATCAAGGCCAGCCCGATCACCCCGCCCGCCACCGCCAGCGGCACCGTTGTGATGATCACCGCCGGATGGACGAAGCTTTCGAACTGCGCGGCGAGCAAGAGATAGACGATCAGGATGGTGAGCAGGAGGACGAGGTAGATCGATCCGCCCGCTTCCTTGAACGCCTGGCTTTCGCCGCGATAGCCGACCGCCGCGACCTCGGGCGCGCCGCGCGCTTGATCCTCGAGGAAGGTCAGCGCCTCGCCCAGCGAGTAGCCGGGTGCGAGGCCGCCCGAGAGCGTGATCGCCCGCAACTTGTTGTAACGGCCGAGGTCGCGCGCGCCCGCGGTCTCGCGAACCTGAACCAGGCTCGACAGCGGGATCAGCGCCCCGGTGCGGCTGCGGACGTAGATCGAGGCGAGGTTGGCCTCGCTCGCGCGCGCGTCGGCTTCGGCCTGGACGACCACCCGATATTCCTCGCCGCGATCGATGTAGGTCGAGACGCGGCGCGAGCCGAGCAGGCTCTGCAGCGCCTGGCTGACGTCCGAAACCGACACGCCGAGATCGCCCGCGCGGTTGGTGTCGACGTCGATGCGAAGCTGCGGCTTGGTCTCCTTATAGTCCGAATCGAGGTTGATGATGCCCGGGTTGCTCGCCGCCGCGGCGATGATCCGGTTGCGGGCCTGCGCGAGGTCAGCATAATTGCCGCCGGCGATGACGAAGCTGACCGGCTGACCGCGCCCGCGTCCGATCGACGAGCGCACCGACGCGTTGCCGCGGATCGCCGGCATCTGGCTCAGCAATTTGTTGACCTCGGTCACCACTTCCTGGGTGGTCTGCTCGCGCTCGCCCCACGGCTTGAGAAACAGGATGAAGGTGCCCGAATTGAAATCGTCGCTCGCGCCGAAGCCGCCGGGGGTGCGCTGGATCACCGCGCGGACCGCGCCCTTGTCGGCGAGCGGCAGCAACTTGCCCTGCGCGTCGAGCATGTAACGGTCCATCGCCGCGAAGCCGGTGCCTTCGGGCGCCGAAATGTTGGCGTTGAGGATGCCGACATCCTCGGTCGGCACCAGTTCGGATTGGAGCGTGGTGAACAGGAAAGTCGCGGCGGCGAGGAAGGTTGCGAGGAATGCGGCGGGCACGAGCGGCCTCCGCAATAGCCGGTCGAGCGCGCGCGCATACGCCCCTTCGAGCCGCCGGAAGCGATCGTCGACCCACCGCGCCATGCGGCCGCGCTCCTCGTTGCGCAGCAGCTTCGAGCACAGCATCGGCGCGAGGCTGAGCGCGAGGAAGCCCGAGAAAGCGACCGCGCCGATCATCGCCACCGCGAGCTCGCGGAACAGCAGGCCGGTCTGGCCGGTGATGAACATGATCGGCACGAACACCGCGCACACCACCAAGGTCGTCGAAATGATCGCGAACCCGACCTGCCGCGTCCCTTCATACGCCGCGGCCAAGGGCGGCTCGCCTTCCTCGATCCGGTGATAGACATTTTCGAGCACGACGATCGCGTCGTCGACGACGATGCCGATCGACAGCACGAGAGCGAGCAAGGTCAGCAGGTTGATCGAGAAGCCGAACAGCCACAATATCGCGAAGCTGCCGAGCAGGCAGAGCGGCACCGTCACCGCCGGGATCAGGGTCGCGCGCCAGCTCCCCAGGAACAGGAAGATGACCAGCACTACCAGCACCGCGGCTTCGGCGAGCGTCTTCCACACGCCCTCGATCGCCTTGCTGATGAACTGCGATTCGTCCGACCCGATCGTCACCGTCATTCCCTCGGGCAAAGTCGGCCGGATCCGCTCGACCATCGCCTTGGCGGACTCGGCGACCGCGAGCGTGTTCGCGCCCGACTGGCGCACGATGCCGAGCCCGACCGCGGAGACGCCGTTGGCGCGGAACGCCGAATAGGGGTTTTCCGGGCCCTGCTCGATCCGCGCCACATCGCCCAGCTTGACGAGATAGCCCCCCTCGCCGCGCCCGACGACGAGTTGCGCGAAATCCCGCGGCGTCGTGAATGGCCGCTCGACCCGGAGCGTGACATTCTGCTCGGCCGATTCGAGCCGGCCGGCGGGGAGCTCGACATTCTGGCTGCGCAGCGCGGCTTCGACATCGGCCGGGGTGAGGCTGAACGCCGCGAGCCGGTCGGGCTTCATCCACACCCGCATCGCCGGCCGCGCCTCGCCGCCGACGAACACCCGCGCGACTCCGTCGATCGACGAGAAGCGGTCGACCACGTTGCGGTCGATATAGTCGCTCAATTGGAGCCGGGTCATGCCCGGCTTGGAAAAGACCAGGAACAGGATCGGCGAGGCGTCGGCATCGACCTTGCGGACCTGCGAGGCGAGCGCTTCCTCCGGCAAATCCTGGGCGGCGCCGCCGACCCGGTCGCGGACGTCGTTGGCGGCGACGTCGATGTCGCGGCCCGGCGCGAACTCGATCGAAATGTCCGACCGCCCGTCCTGCGAGCGCGAGGTGATCGTCTGCAGCCCCTCGATCCCCGACAGCCGTTCCTCGAGCACCTGGGTGATGCGGCTTTCGACCACGCTCGCCGCCGCGCCGATATACTGGGTTTCGACCGAGACGACCGGCGGATCGACATCGGGATATTCGCGCACCGACAGGCTGAGGAAGCCGACGATCCCGATCACCGCCAGCAGGATCGCGATCACCGCCGCGAACACCGGCCGCTTCACCGAGAGGTCGGAAAGCCGCATCGCCCGCTAGCTGCCCTTGGCCGCGCCGCGGCCCGGCCGCGCGTTCTGCGCGCCGGCAACCCGCACCTTCATCCCGTCGGACAGCTTGACCACGCCCTCGGTGACGACCTTCTGGCCCGGGCGGAGGCCTTCGACGATCTCGACCCTGCCTTCGGAGCGGACCCCGGTCCGCACCGGCACGCGCTTGGCCGACCCGTCGGGCGTCAGCGTATAGACGAACCGGCCGTCGCCCTCGCCGACCACCGCCAGCTCGGGCACCGACAGCGACATGCGCGGCGCGGTCTCGATGCCGACCGTGAGCAGCATGCCGGGTTTGAGCGCGCGATCGGGATTGGCGAGCCGCGCCCGCACCGTCACCGCGCGCGTATTGGGGTCGATCACCGGGTCGATGTCGGCGATCGTCCCGCGAAACGGCCGGTCGGGGAATGCCGCCGCCCGCGCTTCGATCGTCTGGCCGGTGCGGATCGCCGCCAGCAACGTCTCGGGCACCGGAAAGTCGAGCTTGATCGAGCTGACGTCGCTGATCGTCGCGATCTCGGTCCCCGCCGTCACCACCGCGCCGGCCGAAATCGTCCTCAGCGACACCCAGCCCGAGAAAGGCGCGGTCACCACGCGGTCGCCGATCGTCGCGCGCGCGCCCGCCGCCTGCGCGCGCGCCTGCGCGGCCAGCGCCGACTGGGTGTCGAGGCTGCTCTTGGTGGCGAAGCCGCGCTTGCGCAAGGCGTCGATCCGGGCGAGCTGCTGCCGCGCCTCGCGCTCGCGCGCCTGCGCTTCGTTGAGCTGGGCATTCTCCTCGCCCTGGGCGAGCACCGCGATCGTCTGGCCGCGCCGGACATAGCCGCCATCGTCGAAATTGAGCCGGAGGATCCGTTCGGTGACCGGGGCGGCGAGCGTCACCTGCTCGTTCGCGCGGGCGGTGCCGACCGCCTCGATCCGCTCGACGAACCGCATCGTCGTCGCGGCCGCGACCTTGACCAACGGCGCCGGCCGCTCGCGCTGCTTCGCCTCGCCGCCACCGCATCCGGCAAGCAAGGCGAGCGCCGCGAGTGGCAGTGTGATTTTCGATTTGCGCATGGGAGGGCCGCTAACCCGCGGCCTCGCCCCGATCAAGCGCGCTGTGCGGCGAGCAGAAACTCTACATTTCCTTCCGGGCCGGTGATCGGGCTTTCGACTATGCCGACAACGCGAAACCCCCGCGACTCTATCCACGCCCGCGCATTTTCGCTGACGCGGGCATGAACGGCGGGATCGCGCACCACCCCGCCTTTGCCGATCTCGCCCCTTTGGGCCTCGAATTGCGGCTTGATCAGCGCCACCACCCGCCCGCCGGGCTTGACGAAATCCAAAGCGGTATCGAGCACCTTGGCGAGCCCGATAAAACTGGCGTCGCAAACGAGAATGTCGACCGGTTCGGCGACGACCGCATCGGTCAGATAGCGCGCATTGGTTTTCTCATGGACGATCACGCGAGCATCGGAGCGCAGCTTCCACGCCAATTGATTGGTCCCCACGTCGACCGCGAACACCTTCTTTGCGCCTTTCGCCAGCAGCACGTCGGTGAACCCGCCGGTCGAAGACCCAATGTCGAGCGCGACCGCCCCCGCCACATCCCACCCGAAATGCGCGAGCGCGTGCGCGAGCTTCACCCCGCCCCGCGAAACCCAGGGATGCTCGCGTCCCCGCACCTCCAGCGGGGCATCGTCGACCAGCGTCTGACCGGCCTTCTCGACCTTCCTCTCGCCGGAAAAGACCAGTCCCGCCAGGATCAAGGCCTGCGCCTTCGCGCGACTCTCGGCGAGGCCGCGATCGAGAAGCAGTTGGTCGACGCGGATCTTGATCATGGCTCCGCTTAGCGCGCCCACTCCCGACAAAGAAGCCGAGTGCGCGAATTGCATCTGCCTTGTCTACCATTGCAGTTGATAATAGCGCCTTGCCCTCCCACTTTGTCTCCGAGCGAAACCATCGCTCGCGTGAAAGGAAAATCAAATGCGCTTCGTGGAAGCGGCGACGACGGGCTTCATCGCCCTGGCCGCCCAAATCCTCCTCGTCGGCGCCGTCTTTATCTAAAAAGCCGGCACCCCCGACGAACCATGCAAGCCGCCGGAACCCCCGGCGGCTTTTGCATTTGGGGGATCCGCGCGACGTCGCGCCTTTGACACATTCTTGGTTGCGCGCTACCTTCTTGGCCATGAACGACGCCAGCCCCGAACGTCAGGACAAGTTCCGCCGCTACCGCGCCCGCAAGAAGGCCCAAGGTCTACGCGAAATCAGGATTTGGGTGCCCGACGTGAACGCGCCCGGCTTCCAGGAAAGGCTTGACGGGCAGATTGCCCGCATCAACGCATCCCGATCCAGCCAGGAAGCTCTTGACTGGATCGAGGCGGCCGTTGCCGACGATCCAGACTTCTACCGTTGAAGCGCGGCGATCTTGTCACCTACGCCGGCCCCGGCGACTATGGTAAGCCTCGGCCTGCGCTCGTGGTCCAATCCGACCGGCTGATTGCCGCCGACAGCGTCGTCATTTGCCTTCTCACCGGCGAAGACGACTTTCCCCCGGGACTCCCGCGTATCGAAGTCCTGCCCACCGCGACGAATGGGCTTGAGAAGCGCTCAATGATCATGGTCGAAAAGCTGTTGGGAGTGAGACGAACCCGTTGCGGCAGGGTCATCGGCAGCGTCGACGCGGGTACAATGCGCCAATTGGATGCGGCCCTCGCTTTGGTGGTCGGTTTGCTGGACTAAATATCGGCCTCGCCGACTTATTCGTCGCTACGCCCGCACGCCCTCGATCACGCCGACGCTGTTGATCCGTAGCGCCTTCAGCACCGTGTCGACGATCGCGTCGGCGTCCAGGCCAGCCTCGGCATATTGGACTTCGGGCTTGTGCTGGTCCTGGAAGATGTCGGGCAGCCGCATGGTGCGCAGCTTCAGGCCGGCGTCGATCAGGCCCTCGTCGCTCGCCAGCGTCAGCACGTGCGCGCCGAAGCCGCCGATCGCGGCTTCCTCCACCGTCACCGCGACCTCGTGGCTGGTCAGCAGCCGCCGGATCAAAGCCACATCGAGCGGCTTGGCGAAGCGCAGGTCCGCGACCGTGGTCGACAGCCCCTTGCTCTCCAGCATATCGGCGGCCTTGAGCGCTTCATCGAGCCGGGTGCCGAGCGACAGGATCGCCACCTTCTTGCCTTCGCGCACGATCCGGCCCTTGCCGATCTCGAGCCGCTCCGGCACCGCCGGGATCGCGACGCCGGTGCCGTTGCCGCGCGGATAGCGGACCGCGATCGGACCCGTATCGTGCAGCGCCATGGTGTGGACCATGTGGGTCAGCTCGGCCTCGTCGGCCGCCGCCATCACCGTGAAATTGGGCAGGGTGCACAGATAAGCGAGATCGAAGCTGCCCGCGTGCGTGCACCCGTCCGCGCCGACCAGCCCGGCCCGGTCGAGCCCAAACCGCACCGGCAGGTTCTGGATCGCGACATCGTGGACAACCTGATCGTAGGCGCGCTGGAGGAAGGTCGAATAGATCGCGCAGAACGGCCGCATCCCCTGCGCCGCCAGCCCGGCCGCGAAGGTCACCGCATGCTGCTCGGCGATGCCGACGTCGAATGTGCGGTCGGGGAATTTCGCCTGGAACTTGTCGAGCCCGGTGCCCGACGGCATCGCCGCGGTGATCGCCACGACTTTCTCGTCGCGCTCGGCCTCGGCAATCAGCGCGTTCGCGAACACGCCGGTATAGCTGGGCGGGCCCGAAGGCGACTTCGCCTGCTCGCCCGACACCACGTCGAATTTCTGGACGCCGTGATATTTGTCGGCCGCCGCCTCGGCCGGCGCATAGCCCTTGCCCTTCTTGGTGACGACATGGACCAGCATCGGGCCTTCGTCGGCATCGCGGACGTTTTCGAGGATCTTGACCAGCAATTCGACATTGTGCCCGTCGACCGGCCCGACATAATAAAAGCCCAGCTCCTCGAAGAGCGTGCCCCCGGTCGCCATGCCGCGCGCATATTCCTCGACCTTGCGGGCGGCGTTGTGGAGCGGCCCGGGCAGCTTGCGCGCGAAACGCTGCGCCAGATGGCGCACGCTCAGATATTTGTCGGAGCTGACCAGCCGCGCCAGATAATGCGACAGCCCGCCGACCGGCGGCGCGATCGACATGTCGTTGTCGTTGAGGATCACGACCAGCCGATTGCCCGCCCCTTCGGCGTTGTTCATCGCCTCATAGGCCATGCCCGCGCTCATCGCGCCGTCGCCGATTACCGCGATCGCCTTGCCCGGCGTGTCGGCCAGCTTGTTGGCGATCGCGAAACCCAAAGCGGCCGAGATCGAAGTCGAGCTGTGCGCCGCGCCGAACGGGTCGTATTCGCTCTCCGAGCGCTTGGTGAAGCCCGAGAGGCCGCCGCCCATCCGGATCGTGCGGATGCGGTCGCGCCGCCCGGTGATGATCTTGTGCGGGTAGCATTGGTGGCCGACGTCCCAGATCAGCCGGTCGCCGGGCGTGTCGAACACATAATGGAGCGCCACCGTCAGCTCGACCACGCCGAGCCCGGCGCCTAGATGCCCGCCGGTGACGGACACCGCCGAGATCGTCTCGGCGCGAAGCTCGTCGGCGAACTGGCGCAACTGCTCGGGCTTCAGCGCGCGCAGCTGGCGCGGGCTGTCCACCTGGTCCAGCAAGGGCGTCTCCGGGCGCTCGGTCATGGTCGGCCAACACATCCTTTCAGTCCGCCGGCCATAATGCCCCCCGCCGCGCGTGTCGAATGCTGATCCCGTGCAGATTCCGTGGCGCCGTCCGGCGGGCTTTGAGATCGGACACGGATGAACCTTCTTGAACGCAAAAGGGAATTAGAGGGCTGGCGGACGCGCTGGCCTTTACGATCCCGGGCACAGCCTATCCGGACTCAATAATGATACCGGCACTGCGCCACTTCCAGCGCTTGTCCGTCGCCGCTCCCGCTCACCCTGTAGACCAGCCGGTGCTCGCGATTGATCCGCCGCGACCACCAGCCGCGCAGGTTGCCGCCTAGCGGCTCCGGCTTGCCCGTCCCGCGAAACGGATCGCGCATGGACTCCTTGATCAGCGCGTTCAGCCGATCCAGAGCCTTGCGGTCCTCATTCTGCCAATACAGATAGTCTTCCCAGGCCGTGGGCCAGAAGACGAGCTTCACGGCTCGATCAGCGCGCGCTCTTTGCCCTCGCCTGCTTCCAGCCCGCGCACGGCCTCCAGCAGCTCACGTGCATTCGCCGGCGAGTTCAGCAGGTAGAGCGTCTCCTCGATCGACGCCCAATCGCTCGCCGAGACCATCACCACGCCTTCAGCCCTCTGCCGCGTGATCGCGACCGGCGCCTTGTCGGCCGCCACCCGGTCCATCACCGTCTTCAAATTGGCGCGGGCATCGGAAAAGCTGAGCGAGTTCATGGGGTGGGTGTGTACGAATGTCTGTACAATGTCAACACCTGAGCGAGCGGCAGCCCCTGCTCCCGACGGCGGCCGACTTCCAGCCGAGCGCGGGTCCGCCCGTCGAGGGCACGACGCCGCGCGGCCCGCACCAGCGGCGGACGCCCGCCTTTCGGGAACGCCAAGATTTCGGGATATTCGCGACTGTCATGAACTTCGCCGGGCATGCCCGGCCGGCTCTTTCTCAGGATTGAAGATGGTGGGGTCTAGGTCACCGACTCATAAACCGCATCCAGATTTTGATGGCTGCGAGTTTGACGAGGGCGAGGTAGTTGGCGTCGTGCTTTTCGTATCGGGTTGCGACGGCTCTGAAGTGTTTGAGCT
>Ga0136617_10005998_pt1 | contig 10870 bp, 3 predicted proteins | sample AntDrymUQ3222106_2_FD_129672 | JGI IMG/M metagenome (GOLD analysis project Ga0136617, IMG submission 129672) | Polar desert sand microbial communities from Dry Valleys, Antarctica - metaG UQ322 (21.06) | ecosystem: Environmental > Terrestrial > Soil > Desert | place: Antarctica: Dry Valley...
AATTTACGCTCGGCAAAGCGACCGGAAAGATTGCGGTCCGCGACGACAGCATCTACTTCGAAAAGCTGGCCCTCGATACTGCGGAAAGCGCCGTTAGCTTCGACGGAGTCATCGAACAGTACCTGCGCACGCCGCTGATCAAGGTGACGACGACGGGGAAGGTGTCGTTACCTGAGATAGGGCGGGTGGTTCCGGCATTAGCCGGGTACCCCCTGCATCCGGATATGAACGTCAAGGCAAACGGGCCGCTCGACCGGATGGCGCTCGACCTGGATGTCCGGTCGGAAGCCGGCAGCGTCAAGGGGCAGGTGACCGGCAATTTCAAGGGTCCTGTTTTCGGCATCGAGGGTGAGGCCGACCTCAACCGTCTGAATCTCGCTCCGATCTTGCGGAACCCGGCGCAGCGAAGCGATATCACCGGGCATGCCCGCGTAGACGTGGAGTTTCCGGACACGCCTGCCGGCGCGCCGTTGAACGAGCGATGGCGCGGCACGTTTGCGTTTACCGGGCCCCGGGTCGTGGCGATGGGCTACGACGCAAGGAATGTGCAGGTCACGGGCACGCTGGACGGGCGCCGCATCGATCTGACCGGCCGCGGCGTGGCGTATGGAGGCACGGCCACGGCGCGGGGTTTCGTCGTGGTCCCGTCGGGCCGCAGCCCCGCCTCGTACGATCTGCGCGGCACGGCGAGCGGAGTGAATCTGCGCAACCTGCCTCCGTCGATCGCCGCGCCGGACGTGACGACGAACCTGTCGCTGTCCCAGTATCACCTTCGCGGCCAGGGCAGCAATGTCTCGGGCAACGTGGCGTTGAACGAGTCCACGGTGGAAGGCACCACGCTCGGCAGCGGCACCGTCGTGGATTTCGGCGTTCAACCCGCATCGGTCAGCTACACCGCACACGGTACCGTGGCAAATCTCGACATCGAACGCATCGGCCGGGCATTCGTTCTGACGGCCTTCGCGAAGCCCGAGTATGCCAGCCGTCTCAATGGGACGTTCGACGTGAAGGGGCACATACCCCGCGGTCCGGCGTCGCGGCGTCCCGAGGATTCGACGATCGCGACGATGACTTTGGATGCCTCAGGGATGCTGAAGGACTCGGAGATCCTCGGCGGCCGTCTTCCCGACTTCGGGTACGAGGCGCACATCGCGAACGGTACGCTATCGGCGAAAGTGAACGGCCAGATGGAGGGGTTCGATCCCGCGCGCGTCTTCGAGCGTCCAGGGTTCAAGGGGAACGTCACCGGAACGGTGACCGCCGCCATCACCATCGCGAACCTGGGTCAGGAGCGCGTCTCAGCATTCGACGGTCTGACGCTGGACGCGAGAGGCACACTCCGGGACGCCGAACTCATGGGCGGCCGGCTGCCGTCAATGGAGTACGAGACGCGCATCGCGAACGGCACCCTCTCCGGCACGGCCAACGGCCCGTTCGAGCATTTCGATCCCGCACGCGTGTTCTCGCGCCCCGAGCTCAAAGGGGACGTGACGGGCACGGTCAACGTCAGCTTCACCGTCGCGAAGATGGGAGAGACCTTGACCCCGGATGCGGTCTCCGCGAATGGCCAAGTGACGTTGACGCGGTCGACAGTCGGCGGTCTGCAGATCGAGACGGCGGCCGTCGAGGGCAGCTACGCGAACGAGATAGCGGACGTCAAGCAGTTCACCTTGACGGGGCCCGACGTGAGGGCAACTGCGTCGGGTCGGGTCGCGCTGAATTCGACGACGACGTCCAACTTGAAGTATCACGTCGAGGCGATCAATCTCGCCGAGCTCGCGCGACTCGCCGGGCAGCAGGAAGTGGGCGGCAGCGCCATCCTCGACGGCTCGATCACGGGCAACAGGGCGGCACTGACGACGACGGGCACCCTCGACGGGAGCAACCTCGCGTACAAGAATGGCAAGGCTCTCGATCTCGATAGCACGTATACCGCGACCATTCCGGACCTCCAGCTCGCGCGCGCGCGTGTCGAAGCCACGACGAAAGGCACCTTCGTCCAGATCGGCGGCCTCGAGATCAGCGAGTTGACGGCGAAGACCACCTACGTGGACCAGCGCCTCGATTTCACCACGAACATCAAGGAGAAGACGCGGGAACTCGATGCCACGGGGCAGTTGATCCTGCATGCGGATCACCAGGAGCTGCACCTTCCCACGCTTGCCGTGCGAACGCAGGGGATCGAGTGGCGCATGGCGCCGGGCAGCGAGGCGACGATCAAGTACGGGCAGGAGCGTGTGGAGCTCAAGAACATCCGGCTTGTCAGCACGGACCAGTCGCTCGACGTCAGCGGCACGATCGCCCTCAAGGGGGATGCGCCCACCGGCGCGCTCGACGTCAAGGCGCGAAATGTGGACCTGCAGCAGCTCGAAACGTTGTTGCTGCAGAACCGCGGGTTCGCCGGCCGGCTGACCGCGGATGCCAAGGTCACGGGCACCGTTGCCAACCCCGCGATCGATGGACGGATCGAGATCCGGAACGGCGCGTTCCAGACCTACAAGTACGAGTCGCTCATCGCCGACCTCGATTACACGGGGCGCCGCATGCGGGTCGACGCCGCGCTGAACCAGTCGGCCACTGAGCGGATCACGGCCAAGGGCAGCGTCCCCCTGTCGCTGTTCCGTAGAGGGACCAGCGGGCACACCGAGGCGACCGCCGACGAAGCCGTGGACCTGCACATCACATCGACCGCGATGAACCTCGGGCTCGTGCAGGGCTTCACAGATTTCGTGGCCGACGTCACCGGGACGGTGCAGGCTGACATCCGCGTGACCGGCTCGGGTGACGATCCACACGTTGTCGGCTACATCGACATTCGCAACGGCGCATTCGGCATCCCGCTCGGGGGCGTGTCCTACAGCGGCTTGAACACGCGGATCAACCTGACCGAAGACCTCGTGCGGCTGCAGGAATTCCAGATCGTCGACGCACACGGCGGCCCCCTGCGCGTCTCCGGCGAGCTCGCCGTCCACGAAAAGCAGGTCGGCGCGGTGAACATCGCGCTCGAGTCCGACAACTTCGAGGTGATCGACAACGAGCTCGGCGATGTTGGCGTCGACGCCTCGGTGAAGATCACTGGCGAGCTGCGACGGCCCCGGATCGAGGGGAAGGTCAGACTGGAAGCGGCGCGGCTCGAGGTCTCGCGCATCATGCAGCTGTTCTACGATCCGTATTCCACCGACGCCATTCCGGATGTCGTCTCGGCGGAGCGCACAGTGGAGGCCAGCGGCAGCGCCGAAGAGGCGACGAAGGCGGCCCTGAAAAAGGCGGAGGTCTCGGCCGCGGCGCCGGGCACCGAGCGCGCGGCGGCCGATGCCACGCCGGCCCCCACCGGATTTTTCGCGCCGCTGTCGCTGGATGTCCAGCTCGAGATCCCCGATAACCTCGTCCTGCGAGGCAACGACCTGCGGCCGGGAGGCCCGACCGGCACCGCGCTCGGCGACATCAACCTGACCGTCGGCGGCAGGGTCAATCTGCGGAAGGAGCCAGGGGGGAAGCTCGCGCTGACCGGGACGGTCGAGACCGTTCGCGGAACCTACGAGTTCCAGGGCCGTCGTTTCGAGCTGGCGCGCGGCGGCCAGATCCGCTTCGTCGGCGATTCGGACTTCAATCCGTTCATCGACATCACCGCGACGCGACTCATCCCGAATACGGGAGTCGAGGCGCGCGTCCAGGTGACCGGCACCGCGAAAACCCCCGAGCTGACCCTCTCCAGCAATCCGCCGCTCGAAGAGAGCGACATTCTCGCGCTGATCGTCTTCAACCGTCCGGTCAACGAGCTGGGCACGGGTGAACGGTCGTCCCTTGCCGCGACCGCAGGAGGCATCGCCACCGGCTTCATCGCCGCGCCGCTCGGCGAATCAATCGGCCGCGCGCTGGACCTCGATCTCTTCGAGATCACGACGTCGACGGAGACTGGTGACCTGGGGGCGGGGGTAACGCTCGGGCATCAGATTGGCGACCGCATGTTCGTCAAGCTGCACCAGCAGTTCGGCGAGCGCAACGTCACCGAGTTCATGATCGAGTACCAGCTCGCGAAGTTCCTGCGGCTGGAGGCCACCGCTGCGCCCGAAACCGTCGCCGCCGGCAATCGCCTCAATCAGCGCCGCATCGAACGCGGCGGCCTCGACCTGATTTTCTTCTTCAGCTACTGAGAGGAGCACGCCACAGAGGCGCGGAGACACAGAGCACTTTTTTCAGGAGAGGCTTTTCTCCAGCTAAGAGTTGCTCTGTGTTCTCTGTGCCTCTGTGTGATGCGTTCTCGGACTCAATGCCGGCCGAGGGACGCCACCTGCACCCGGGCGTCGTTGAAGCAGGCGCCGGCGCCGATGTCGCTCAGGGTATCCGGGACGAGCGCGTTCGACGTCAGCCCGTTGTACGTGCTCTTGCGCCAGAGTCCCTTCGACAGGGAGACCGTACCCGGGCGGATGTCCTTGTTGAGCGCGACGGGGCAGTGCACCTCGCCCTGCTGATTGAAGACGCGGACCGGATCGTCTGTCGCCAGGCCGCGCGCGTCGGCGTCGGCGGGGTTCATCTGCAGCACGGCCGCGCGCTCGCGCAGCTCGCCGAGCGTCGAAGACACGCTCTTCTCGCTCGCGGGTGAAATGAGGGCGAGCGGGAACTGCTCGGTCGCCGGATCCGGCTGATAGCCGTACAGACCTGCGGGTGCTTCGCGGTCAAGTGTTTCTGAAAACAGGTGTACCCTGCGATCCGGCGTCAGTGGGAATACATCGACGAACTGGACCGGCGCCCCCCCATGCGGAGGCGTAGCGGCGCCGTGCTCCATCAGATCGCCGCGGATTTGAGGCGGGAGCTTGCCGATGATCCGAAGGAGCGTGTCGGTTTCTTCTTCCGCGCGCCCGACCCCGAGGCGCTCGGCGATCTCCGAGAACACTTCCACGTTGGGCCGTGCCTCGCCAACGGGCTCGATCACGGGACGCACGAGCTGCAGCGAGATCGGCCCGTACCCCTTTGCTACGTCATAGTTCTCGACGAACGTCGTGGCTGGCAGGAGCACGTCCGCGTAGCGCGCGGTGTCGGTGACCACCTGCTCATAGACCACCGTGAAGAGGTCCTCGCGCTTCAAGCCGTCGATCACCCGGTTCTGGTCGGGCATGGTCGCCAGCGGGTTGCAGTTGTAGACGAAGAGCATCTGCACCGGCGGTGAATCGAACTCTGTCAGCGCGCGCCCGAGATGATTCATGTTGACCAGCCGCGTCGCTGGTTCCGGCGTTTCGTCGAGCCACGTGGCGGCCTTGATGCCCCACGCGGAGGAGTTGCTCATCGAATAGCCGCCGCCGCGGACGCCGAACTTGCCGCCGACCGCGGGTAACGCGAGCACCGCAGCCGCGGCGCTCCCGCCGTTGCGGTTCCGCTCGAGACCCCACCCGCAGCGCACGACCGCGGGCGTCGTCGTCGCATACATCGAGGCGAGCTCTTCGAGCGATGCCGCGGGAACGTTCGAGACGTCCGCCGCGCGTTCGAACGTCCATTCCGACGCGCGCGCGCGCAATTGCTCGGCTCCGGAAGCATGTTGCGCCAGGAACTCGTGCCCCGCGCCGCGTTCGAACAGGTACCGGTGCAGGGCCAGCGCAATCGGCAGATCGGTCCCCGGTTTCGGCGCGATGTGGAGATCCGCCTGGCGCGCGAGACTGGTGGCCCGCGGGTCGACGACCACGAGTTTTGCGCCCGCCTCGCGCGCAGCCTTGATATACGGCACCAGATGAATGCCAGAGGCACTGGGGTTCACGCCCCACAGGATGATCAGCCGGGCGTGGATGTAATCCTGGTACGTGACGCCGGGCATCTTGCCGTAGAGCATCTGGTTTGCGGCGCCGGTCGGTGCGGCACACACCGTCCGTGCCAGCCGCGACGTGCCAAACCCGCGAAACAGCACCGCGTCGTTGGTGTCCTGCGTCAGAAGCCCGTTCGACCCGCCGTAGTAGAAAGGAAGAATCGCTTCAGCCGTGTAGCGATCGCGGACCTCCCGCATCCGGGAGGCGATGAGATCGAGCGCTTCACCCCACGGCACGCGCGTGAACGTTCCCTGACCCTTCGCCCCCTTCCGGACCGCCGGGTACAGGAGGCGATCCTCGCCGTACACGCGCTCGGCGAACCGCCGCACCTTGCCGCAGATGTAGTTGTTGGTGACCGGGTTCAGATCGCCGCCGTCGATGTTGACGATGCGCCCTTTTTCGAGCGTGATGTCGACCGTGCAGGAGTCCGGACAATCGAGCGGGCACGCCGTTCGTACCGTCGAACGTCCCCAGGTCTCCGCCTTCTGCGTGAGCATAGGCGGATTATCTCACGCGCCCTCTGTTACGACGATCAATGCGCGTGTGGAACGATCCAATCGGCACGCGGCGCGCACCGCTTCGAGCTCTGGCGCAGTGCCCAGCGCGACGAGCGCCGCAGCGCCGCAGGCGCCCGATGGCCCCGCGTCGACGCGTTCCTGGTCCGGCGCGCGGGACAGCATCTCCATCGCCGCGAGCACGTGCTCATCGTCAACCGTCACGAACGCGTCGATGCCTCGGGCGATTGCCGGCCATGCGGTGATCGAGGGGTCCGCGCAGCGAAGGCCGGCCATGATCGTGTCGAGATCTCCTTCAACGTGGGTGGGGCTACCGGCTCGAGCCGACGCCAACAGACATGCGGCATTCTCCGGCTCGCAGGCGATCAGAAATGGTCGTGTCGCGCCGAAGCGCCACGAAAACCAGCTGGCGGCGGCGCAGACGAGCCCGCCGACGCCTCCCTGGATCAATACGACGTCCGGGGCACGCTCCCACTGTGTCCGCGCTTCCTCGAAGATCCACGTATACCCCGCCATGATCCAGCGCGGGATCTGCTCGTAGCCGTCCCATGACGTGTCGGATACCAGCGTCGCGCCGGTCTGCCGCGCATGTTCTGCGGCCTGCGTGACCGCCGTCGCGTATGTGCCATCCACGTCGATGACGGTGGCACCGTCGGATTGCATGGCGTCCACCCGCCTCGCGCGTGTTTGCCCGGCTCGTGCCGCGAGGCCCCGTGCGCGGGGAATGAAGACAGTGGCGGGGATGGATTTCTCCCGCGCGACGCGCGCGACGGCCCGCCCATGGTTGCCGGCGGTGGCACACACGACACCTCGGCCTGTTGCGTCATCGCCGAGCCGATGGAGTGCGTATCGAACGCCGACGATCTTGAAGGCGTTCAGCCCGAAGCGCTCTGATTCGTCCTTCGCGTCCACGCGCTGGAGCCCCGCAACCTCTGCGAGGTGCGCGAGCCACTTGAGCGGAGATGGTGCGACGTCCGCGTGGGCCCCGAAATACCCTTCAACAGCGCGATACTCGTCGTCGGTGAAAAGGCCGCGAAACGCGCTGTGACGCTCGACGGCGGGATTCAGAAAGGCTCGCATTCAACTCCTAACTGCTACTCTCTAACGACTACTAACGGAATTTAGCCATGATTCGCGCCCTCCTGCTCACGCTCGCGCTCTGTGCGATCCCCGAACGTCAACAGGAGGTCGACCCGGCCCTGAGGGCGGCGGTGGACCGCTTCTTTGCGATGCAGGTGAGCGAGGACGTCGATGGATACCTCGCGCTATGGAGCCGGACTGCCGAGCGCCCGCAGGTCCACCAACTGCGGTCGATCTTCGATGCCGGCGACGACACGTTCCTGGACCTGGAGATCACCCGTGCGGCTATCGACGGGACGTCTGCGCGCGTGCGGCTCGCGGTAACACGAGTACGCACCGCGCTCAACAGCACAAATCCCGACGGCAGCCCGCGGTGGTTCAGTTCGCGCCTGCAGTTCTCGCTGTCGTACGTGCAGGAAGCAGGGGAGTGGAAGATCCTGCGCGAGGGGTCCCCGGTTGAGGAACTTGCGCTTGCGCTGATCGAGTCCCCCGACGCGTCGCGCCGGGCACGGCTGCTGGAGACGGAAACGGACCTCGTCAACTCGCGCCTCGTCGATGCCATCGGACGGCGCGCCGATCAGCTCGCACAAGGAAATCAGTTCAAGAGCGCGCTGGGCGTCTATGAACGGGCGCTCGAAGTGGCGCGCACCCTGGGGGATCGCAAGTCCGAAGGGCAGATGCTTCAGAACGTCGCGAACAGTCACTATTTCCTGCGCGATCTGCCGACATCGCTTGCGGTCTATGAGAAGAGGCTCGCGCTGGAGCGGAGCACCGGCAACGATGACGGCGTCGCCAGCGCGCTGATGGGAATCGGGACGATTCGTTACACCATCCATGAATACACCGCGGCCCTGGCGGCGTACCGCGGGGCGCTCGCGATCCAGGAGGGGTTGAACGAAGAGGCCCTCGTCGCGACGACGCTGATCAGCACCGGCAACGTGCAATACGTGCAGGGAGACTTCGAGGGGGCGATCGCCGATTACAAACGCGCGGAAGTACTCAAACGCAAGTACTTCGATCTCGGCGGGGCCGCGATGGCGCTGGAGGCTCTGGGGCGCACCTACGCGGCGCAAGGGGACTACGCCGCGGCCCTCGTGGCTTTTTCCGGCGTGCTCGACGAGAGCCGGAAGCGGAAGGATCCGCGCCGCCAGGCGAGCGCACTGCAGAACATCGGTGACACGCACTTCAGGCTGGCGAACCTCGACGCCGCACGCAGCTCATACGACGAGAGCCGTCAGCATTTCGAGACACTGGGAGATCTCGCGAATGCGGGACGAGTATGGCAGGGCACAGCGGTCACCGAGCTACTGTCAGGTCGTCTTGCGCTCGCCGAGTCCGCCTACGGAAAGAGCATCGCGGCATGCACGTCCGCCACCCCCTCCTCCGACGCGGAATGCATCGCGCGCGCGCTGGTCGGCCTGGGGTTCGCTCAGGCGGCACAAGAGCGGTATGACGACGCGATCGCGTCGTATCGCAAGAGCATCGCCGCGTTCGAGCTGCTGAAGGGCGTCGAAGCTGCGGCGCGCGCACGGATCGGTCTTGCCGAAGCGCTGTCGGGCAAGGAGCAGTACGCCGCGGCGGCCACGCAGGCCATCGAGGCGCGGCAGACGGCGGTCGTGCTCGAGGCAGACGACCTCCTGTGGCGCGCGCTCGTTGCCCAGGCACGGGCGCAGCGAAAGCTGGGGAAGAAAGAGGAGGCGCTCGGTGCCGCGCGCGCCGCCGTCGCCGCGGTGCAGCGGATGGCCGCGGAGGCGCTGCAGCGTCCGGGCCACGCCGTCCCGCGGGATACGACTGCGGCGTTTGCCACCGCCGGCGTCCTGCAGGCGGAGGCCGGCGATGCTGCCGCGGCGTGGAGCACGGCCGAAGACATGCGCGCGCACGCCCTCCGCGCGGCTGTCGCCACCAGCGAGCGCGACATTGCCCGTGGGATGGACGACAGCGAGCGGACCGCGGAGCGGACCATGGCGGCGGAGATCACCGCGCTCTTCGCGCAGCGTGATCGCGAGAAGGGGTTGCCGAAACCGGATGCAGCGCGGCTTGCGAAGCTCGACGCGTCGCTCGAGGACGCAACCGCGCGCAGGAACGTCGCGCAGGGGCAGCTGTTCACCCGGCTGCCCGACCTCCGCGCATGGCGGGGGCTCGCCGCAGCGGCCACGCTCGACGAAATCAAGGCGCTCGTCGACAGTGGCACCTCCCTCGTGCAGTTCGTCCTCGACGAGCGCGATCTGTTGGTGCTGACCGCCGAAGCGTCCGCCGATGGCGTGATCCCGCGTGCGTACCTCGTGCCGGTTCGGCGCCAGGTGGTCGCCGAGCGCGTCGCTCGCGCCATGGAGCCTGCGTCGCTTGCCGACGCGGAAGCGTGGCGCCAGGCGTCCACGGATCTGTTGAAACTTTTGCCCGAACCAGTCCTCGCGCAGCTCTCCGGAGCGCGAAAGGTCATTGTCATTCCCGACGACATGCTCTGGCGCGTGCCCTTTGAAGCGCTTGCATCTGGCGCCGGGCTCGTCGGGGACCAGGCCACCATCGTCTACGCCGCGTCGATCACGTCTCTCGTGCGGGCGCCGCAGCCGCAGGCGGCGGCACCCGCGCTGAACGTCCTCGTTGCGGCGGCTCCGGAGATCCCACCGGGCGTTGTGGAAACCTTGAAGACCACGGCCCCCTCGTGGGTGCTGCGGCCGGCCGAAGCCGCGCAAACGGAAGCGGCACGATTGGCAGCGACGGTCGTTGAAGGGAGCGGGCTCGTAGTGACGGGTAAGGACGCGACCGAGGAAGCGGTGCGTGCCGGCGCGGTCACCGCGCCATTTCTCCACATTGCCGCCCCCTTCCGCATCAACGCGGCGAGCCCGATGTTTTCGCCCATACTCCTCGCACGAACGGACGCCGGCGTGACCGTACAGCCGTCGCACAACGGGATCCTCGAAGTGCGGGAGCTTCCGAACGCCGAGCTCGCGAGCCGCGTCGTCGTCTTCTCTGATCCGGCGGCGATGTCGATGCGCGAAGCGGCCGCAGCACTGCCCACGCTGCAGTGGGTCTTGCGGGCGGGAGGGATCGAAACACTGATCGTCAGGAGGTGGGGGAGTGACGAGGCCGCCACGACCGGACTTCTGGCGGGGTTTTACGAGCGCCTGCGGTCAGGAGCTGCGCCAGTCGACGCCCTTCGTGCGACGAGATCCGCGGCACGGAAGGCCGGCGCCCCCCCGCAGGTCTGGGCGGGGTGGTTGTTGATTGGTCTGAAGTAGGCTACCGCGGCAGCCCACGCTGTGACCGCACGGTCGGTGGATACCGGTCGGGAAAAAAATCCCTCCCTCGCAGTATCTCGATCCCGTTCTTGAGCGCGCCCACGAGCGGCATCGCGTTGAGTCCGGTATCGATCGTTCCGCTGACGAGCCCTTTTCGGCGGACAGTCGCGGCGATCGTCGCCACCGCGATGGCGGCGCCAAGGATCGGCACAGACCGCCGGAGACGCTGTGACAGTTTGAC
>Ga0136617_10005999_pt1 | contig 10870 bp, 8 predicted proteins | sample AntDrymUQ3222106_2_FD_129672 | JGI IMG/M metagenome (GOLD analysis project Ga0136617, IMG submission 129672) | Polar desert sand microbial communities from Dry Valleys, Antarctica - metaG UQ322 (21.06) | ecosystem: Environmental > Terrestrial > Soil > Desert | place: Antarctica: Dry Valley...
AACAACATCCGCACTGTGGCGTTCGACGCCGGACTGCGCGACGCATTCGATATCCCGGGGTTCGTGCCTGAATACCTCAGGCCGCTCTTCTGCGAGGGCAAGGGACCTTTCCGGTGGGTGGCGCTCTCCGGCGACCGGCGCGACATCGCACGAACGGACGCGCTTGCGAGGGAGCTGTTCCCGGACGATACACACCTCCACCGCTGGATCGAGCTCGCCAGCGAAAGGATCGAGTTCCAGGGACTGCCGGCGCGGATCTGCTGGCTCGGCCAGGGAGACCGTGCGCGATTCGGGGTCGCGATGAACGACCTCGTCGCGTCGGGTGAGCTGAGCGCACCTATCGCGATCGGGCGCGATCACCTCGACACCGGCAGCGTCGCGTCCCCCTTTCGCGAGACTGAGGGGATGCGCGACGGGAGCGATGCCGTTGCGGACTGGCCGCTCCTCAACGCGATGCTCAACGTCGCCAGCGGCGCATCGTGGGTTTCATTTCACCACGGAGGCGGCGTCGGCATCGGCAACTCGCTGCACGCCGGACAGGTGGTCGTCGCCGACGGAACGCCGGAGATGCGCGTACGACTCGAGCGGGTGCTCACCAACGACCCGGGCACCGGCGTTATTCGCCACGCCGATGCTGGTTACAAGGAAGCGCTCGAAACCGCGCGCAGCACCGGCATCCGCCTTCCCATGTCAGACTGAAGAATGCTCACCAACGAGTTCAGGCCCTGGCACGTTCCCGTTTTTCTCGCGAAGTACGCGTACCTCACGCTAGCGCGCCGGCCGCTGCTCGTGCACTTCGAGGTCACGATGCGCTGCAACGCGCGGTGCGGCTTCTGCGATTACTGGAAGACCGATCCCGCTGCCAGAGCGACGGAGCTCAGTAGCTTCGCGGACGCGGCGCGCTTCTTCAATCCGATGCTGATCACCTTTACCGGCGGTGAGCCCACGCTGCGACGCGACCTCGAGAGCATCGTCTCGGCGGTTGACGAGGCGGTGAGCACCAAGTACGTGACGCTGATAACACACGGCGCGATGCTTTCGCCCGAGCGCGCGAAGTCTCTCTGGAAGGCCGGCATCAATCAGTTCAACATTTCGCTCGATTACCTCGACGAGCGGCACGACGTTGCGCGCGGCATCCCCGGACTTTCCAGAAAGATCCTGAACACGGTGCCCCGAATGCGCGAGCTGGGAATGAACGGCATCAGGTTCAACACCGTGATCAAGCGTGACAACCTCGATCAGCTGATGCCGATCGTGATGCGCGCTCGCGAGCTCGGCTGCGGCGTCAACTTCTCCTGCTACACCGACGCAAAGAACGGCAGCACCGATGGTCTCATCGAACGTGACCAGACGCGACACCTCGAGCAGGTCGTTGCCGAGCTGCTGGCCTACAAGAGAAAAACGCGCGGCGTGATCACCAACTCCGACTGGTATCTGGAGCAGATTCCGCGCTATGTGCGGGGCGAGGTGACGGACACCTGCCGCTCCGGCATGCGCACTATCCACGTCGACCCGACCGGTCACGTAAAGCGTTGTCCCGACTTCCCAACTGATTTCCACTGGACCGAATTCAGGAAGTACAAGCCAATCGACTGCAATGCATGCTACTACGCCTGTCGCGGCGAGGCGCAGGCACCGCTGCGCATCTCGAGAATCAGGGACGTGATGGCGTCACCCGCCTGACGTGACGGACCTTCTTTTCGTCAACGCGTCGCAGGTAGTGACGTGCGCCGGACCGGCGCGGGCTCGCAAGGGCGCCGAGATGCGCGACATCGGAATTCTCCCCGGCGCTGCGGTGGCCGTGAGTGAAGGCCGGATCGCCGTGATAGGCGCCGAACGGCATGTCGCCCCTGCGTACGAAGGTGCGACCCGCATCGACTGCAAGGGACGCGTCCTCATGCCCGGACTCGTCGATTCACATACGCATGCTGTATTCGGCCGGCCGCGCTTCGAGGAGCATGAGCTGCGCGCCGAAGGCCACGACTACATGGAGATCGCCAAACGCGGCGGCGGAATCCATTCATCGGTGCGCGACTTTCACACCAGGAGCGCTGAAGATCTGCTCGCGCTCAGCACGGCGCGCGTCGCGACGCTCGCCTCCTATGGCACGACGACGCTCGAGATCAAGTCTGGGTACGGGCTCTCGCTCGAGGACGAGCTGAAGGCGTTGCGCGTGGTAGACCGCCTGCGACAGGCGTCGCCGCTCCGAATCGTAGCCACCTGGCTCGGCGCCCACGAGATCCCGCTCGAACGTCGGGCAAGTGAAGCGACGAGGGCCGAACACATGGGCGATCTTATCAGCACGATGCTGCCCGCGGTGGCGGGTCAGGGAATCGCAACTTTTGCCGACGTCTTCTGCGAGCCGGGCGTATTCACGATCGATGAAACGCGGCGCATTCTGGAAGCCTCGCGGCGAGCCGGTCTCGGCCTCAAGCTCCACGCCGACGAGCTCGCGACTTCGGGCGGAGCCGAGCTGGCGGCATCGCTTGGCGCGGCGTCGGCGGACCATCTCGCTGCGGTCTCCGATGCGGGCGTCGCCGCCCTCGCCGCGTCCGATACGGTCGCGACATTATTGCCGGGCACGATGCTTTTCCTTGGCAAGTCACGGCAGGCACCGGCACGAGCCCTTATCGATGGCGGCGCCGCGGTCGCGCTCGCGACTGATTACAACCCCGGCACTTCCCCCACCGTCAACTTCCCTCTGATGCTTACGCTCGGCGTGAGCCAGCTCCGTATGACGGTCGCCGAGGTCGTCAACGCCGCCACCGTGAACGGGGCGGCAGCGCTGGGGCTGGCGGGAGAGACGGGGCAGATCGCTCCCGGGTTCGCGGCCGACCTCGCGCTCTTCGACATCGGAGACATACGGGAGCTGCCCTACTGGTACGGTGCACGACTCTGCGTCGGCTCGTGGAGGGCTGGCCGTCCTTGTCACCCCTATGAGCCAGAACTAAGTTGAACATTCTCTACCCGCCTATAAGGGCGGGTTCCATCATGCCCGGCCGCCAATGTCGAATCTGGAAAAGCTGAAAAAAAAGGCTGCCGATTTCGAGCAGAAGAAGCAGTACGACCGCGCCCTGGAGATCTATGTCCAGGTCGTGGAGCAGGCGAAAAACGAAGAAGACAGGGACGTCCCCCTCTACAACCGCATCGGCGACCTGAACCTGCGCCTCGGCCGGACTGAGCAGGCGGTAACTTACTACGAGCAGGCCGTCGATCTGTACGCGGAGGGCGGATACCTGAACAACGCCATCGCCCTATGTAATAAGATCCTGCGCCACGCTCCGTCGCGAAACTCGATCTACTACAAGCTCGGCAAGATCAGCGCGCAGAAAGGATTCAACAGCGACGCGAAAAAGAACTTCCTCGAATACGCCGACCGCATGCACAAGCTCGGTCGCACGACCGATGCGTTCAAGGCGCTGGAGGAGTTTGCTGATCTTTGCCCCGGGCAGGATGACATCCGGCTGATGCTGGCGGAGCAGCTGGCGCGAGCGGGCAAGAAGGAAGAGGCCGTGGAGCAACTGCAAATTCTCCACGTGACGCTCGATGCCGAGGGCCGCGTCAGCGAAGCGGAGGCGACCGTCGAGCGAATGCGGGCGCTCGATCCGAACGTTACGCCCCGCCGATCGAACACGCCGCGCTCGCAGGAAAGCGGGGGCCTCGTTTTCCTCGACCTCGAGCCGTTGCCGGCAGCGAGACCGGCGCCGGTGGCAGGACTCGAGCTGACTTCTCTCGAGCCTGCGCCTCGTGCTGCCTCTCCACCACCGCCGCCACCCTCCCGCAGAAGTCCCGTCCGCGCCGCACCGCCGGTACTCAGCGAGGTGCCACTCATGGAGCTTGAAGTGGCCGCTGACATCGACATCCCGGCCCCGGTGGCTGACATCGAGGATGATCCCGTTGCAAAGGGCATCGAGATCACGCCGCTCGAAGGTCTTGAGCCCACTGCCGACATGTCCATTCCGGCTTTCGCCGATTCTCTGCCTGGAGTCGAATCCGCACTCGAGGGGATCAGCTCAGATGCCGACGACTCGCTGACAATCGATCTTCCGCTCGCCGCGGAGAACTACGACGAGCTCGTGTCAAACGTCGAAGACACCTCCGATCCTCTTGCCGGCCTGTTAGTCCTCGAGGATGATCGAGCCGACAGGACGGTTGCTGCAAGGGGTGGGCACGAAATTGACGAGTTGGAAATCCTTCCCGCTGCCCTGGATGCAGAGCCGGAGTCGGAGCCCGAGCCGGAGCCGGAGCCGGTCGCCAGCTCGTGGCGCGGCGACGAGCCTGTCGTTGAATCCCCGGAGATTCCGCTCGCCGCCGAAGCCGTACAGACCACCGATGCCGATCTGATCATCGACCCCGCTGCCGAGGAGACCGAGCCGGCAGAAGTCGAGTCGGTCACCGACGAGGGGCCCATGCAGGTAGAGCTGGAATCGGTCAGCAACGAGGACACCGCGGTTGTGACCGACGAGGTCGAGGACGACGTCATCAACGAATGGGTTGCCCCGACGGCGCCCGATGAGCCTGAGCTGGACGATGTGCCCCCTCCCGCGCCTGTTACGGAGCCGCGTCGCAAGGAGACCGCACCTGTCGCGCCTGTAACAGCAAAGCAGAAGGCAGCGGCGGGTGGAGACGATGATTTTGTAGACCTCGCGGATTGGCTCCGCGAGGATGCGGGACCGCGCTCGACGCGAATGATCGCCACGGACGAGAAGCGCGTCGGTGACGAGCAGGCGGACTTTGCCGACATGCTCGAGAAGTTCAAGGCTGGCGTCGCCGCCAACGTCGAGGACGAAGACTTCGACAGTCACTATGATCTGGGCGTCGCCTATCGGGAGATGGGCCTTCTCGATGAGGCCATCTCGGAGTTCCAGAAAGCACTCCGCGGCTCCACCAATCGCATCCGTGCCTACGAGGCACTTGGTCAGTGCTTCATCGATCGCGAGGAGCACGAAGTCGCCGTCACGCTTCTCTCCCGCGGCCTGCGGGAGCCGGGGCTCGAGGACGAAGAGCTCATCGGAGTGCTCTACCTGCTCGGTTTCGCGTCCGAGGAAATGGGTCACGTGAAAGACGCCGCTTCCTACTATCAGCGCGTTTTCGCCATCGACATCGATTTCCGCGACGTGCGAAAGCGCCTCGGAAAGGCGAGCAAGGCTGCGTCAAGGTGAGAGCTGCGTCTGCTGACGCCTCCCCCACAATAAGCATCCGCACGTCCCTCTCCAATTCACTGCAGGAAATTCAGGCGCCCGTTCGCGAACGGCTCAGTGCGGTGTCTGCGGAAATGACGGCTATTGTCAGCAGCGAGCTTCCGCTCGTCGGAACGGTGAGCTCGCATTTGCTCGCCATGCGCGGCAAGATGTTCCGCCCGACATTGCTGCTGCTTGCCAGCGAAACGGCTGGGACGCCGGAGCGGAAAGCAGTATCACTCGCGGCTTCGCTCGAGCTGATCCACCTCGCGACGCTCGTTCACGACGATGCCGTTGATCATTCCGTTCTGCGCCGCGGTATGCCAACCGTGAACTCCCTGTTCAGCCACCAGATCTCCGTGATCATGGGAGACTTTCTGTACGCGACCGCGCTCACGCACCTCGTTGAGCAGGGAGATATCGAGGCGCTCCGGGCTCTCACTCGTGCATCGACAGAGATGACGCTCGGCGAAATGCGGCAGCTCGGGGTGTCCGAGCCGCTTCGGTTCAGCGAAGCTGAATACTTCGACCTGATCCGCTCGAAAACTGCGTCACTGATGAGAACTGCCCTCGAGCTCGGCGCGCTATCCGGTGCACGCCAGTACATGGAAACGCTCGGCAGATACGGAGAGAACCTTGGCATGGCTTTCCAGATCGTTGACGACCTGATCGACTATACCGAGCAGAAGGAAACGACCGGGAAGCCCTCCGGGCTGGATCTGCGTGAGCACAAGGTCACGCTGCCTCTCATTTTCGCGCTTCGGGAGATGAGCCCCGCATCGAGGCGGGAGGTTACGGCGCTGTTCGAGAACAACGACGCGAGCGACGAAAGTATCGCCCGCGTGGTTCGCATCGTCTCCGAGTGTGGTGGGTTCGAATATGCCCGCCAGCGCGGAGAGGAGTTTGCCGAACGTGCCAGTGAGGCCCTGCGGGATCTTCCCGACACGGTAGCGCGCCGCAGCCTCAACGCGTCAATTTCCTACGTCATGGAGCGACACGCATAATGCCACCGTCCCGGGGACCCACCAGACACCGCGGAGTGCTGTTTCATTCGCTGGTGCTGGCAGCCGGATTCATCACCGGCGGCCTGCTTGCCCAGGTTGCACGCCGCTTTCTTCCTCCCGGAGCGGCGAAGGAGTTTTTCACCACCGGGGTCACGCCCGCGATGGGGCCGCTGCCGATCGACCTGATTATACTGAAGTTTGCAATCGGTCCCGTTGCGCTCGATGTGTCACTGCTGAGCCTTCTTGGTGTACTGATTGCTTATCTGATCGCACGTTCGCTTTTCTAGGAGTAGATATGGGTAATCTGGGCCTGCCGGAAATTCTGATCATCATGGTGATCATCCTGCTCCTCTTCGGTGCCAAGCGCATCCCGGAGATCGCGGGGTCGATGGGGAAGGGAATCAAGGAATTCAAGAAGAACATCAACGATGCAACCCGCCAGGTCGGCGGCGATTCCATGCCGAGCTCGGAGCCGCGCCTGACGGCTGCGGAGCTGGAGATGCAGCAGCAGCAGCGCGCGGCCGATGACGCCGAGCGGACGCCGCCGAAGCGACTACTGAACTGAGCGCTGCGACGACGACTCGACGCTCTTGCGCCGGTCGTCGATCTTTGCCGCCTGCCGCAGGTTGCCGAGAAACTCCCTCACTCGCTGCTGCCTGAGCTGTTGAGTCTCGGCCTGACGCTGCGCGTCTTTCTGCGCATCGAAGGCAGCTCTTGATGCTGGAGTGCGCTCTTCGACGCGCATGACAGCTACGCCACCAACGGTTTTCAGCGGCTCACTGACCTGGTCGAGCGGAAGCGAGAAGGACGCGCCGACGATTTCCGGAAGCCCCGTCAGCTCTGCTGCGCCGCTGACTCTAGTGAACACCGCGGGCTTCACGATCTTCATGCCCATCAGCTGCGACGCCGTTTCGAGAGTCCCGGCTGCTGCGACCTTGGCGAAGTTGTTTGCCGGCGTGATGAGCTGGTCAACCTTCTTTCTGCGCACGAGAAAGGTGCGGATGTCGCCCTTCGCCTGGTCGAGAGACAGGGCCCCGGCCGGCCGCAGCGAATCGAGACGCGCGATGTAGTATCCGTCTTCGGCGTCGAACAACTCGCTCGTCTCGCCAGGACGCGCGCCCTTGAAGGCCCAGGGTCCGACACTGGGAATGAATTTGCCGCTGATCGTGACCGAGTTTCCCTCAATTGCTTCCGTGCGCAGGATCGGAAGTTTTAGCGTCCGCGCTGCCTCGTCGAACTTCTGCGGGTCCTCCGCCGCCGCCGCGATGAGGGCGAGAGAGTCAGCCTTTCGATCAGTTCGCACGGCCGCGGAATCGCTCTGCTGGATGCGCAGCAGGATATGCCTCAGCGACAGAGTGTCTCCCTTTCGCTCGTCGAGCCTGATGATGTGGTAGCCAAACGGCGTCAGCACCGGGTCGGAGATCTGTCCGGGCGTGAGCGCGTACGCCGCCGCCTCGAACGCAGGAACGAAGCGCCCTCTCGGGCCCTTCCCGAGCGAGCCACCGCTGGCTGCGGAAACCGAATCGGCTGACTCGGTGCGCGCTACGTCCTCGAACTTCTCGCCGCCGAGAATCCGCGCCTTGAGCGCGGCGGCAACGGAGCGGGTTGAGGCTGAGTCCGCCGGCCCGACGGTTCGCGGAATCGTGAGGATGGAAACTCGCGCCCGACCTGGCCTGTCGAACTCCTTCTTGTGCGTGTCGTAGTAGGCGCGGATCTCGTCGTCCGTAACGCGCACCGCCGAATCAGGCACCCCGTCGGGAGAGAAAAGGACGAACGATATCCGCGCGCTGTCGCGGGCATCCTTGTAGCGGGTCCAGAGCTGCGCATCGCTCAGGTAGATGTCGGACACGACCTGGTCGAACAGCTTCTCCTTGGGAATCTCGTTGCGGTAATACTGTTCGAGCTGCATGAGCAGGCCTTCCTGCTTTGCCATCGGACTGGCCAGAAAGCGCTGGTATTTCTCGGGGTCGAAGCGGCCTTCGGTCTGCAGATCGGGCGCCTGCATGAGCTGCGGGGGCGGATTGAATTTTGCCGCGTCGAGGATTTCCTGGTCCGAGACCGTGATTCCGCGGCGCTTGTATTCCTGGCGCAGGAGGGCGTCGGCGACGAGCTGGTCGAACGCCTCATCCTGCAGCCGCTGCCGCTCGTCGAGCGTGATGCCCCGCCCGCCGCGCTGCGTTGCCTGCTGCTCGAGATTCTGGGTCGTCTGATACCAGGTGGTGGCAAGGATATCTTCGCCGTTCACCTTTGCGACAGCGGTTGTGGGCGTGATCTGGCTCCTGCCCATGAGACCGGAGGTTTCGAGCAGCAGAAAACCACCGACGAAGGCGATTACGATGAAGATCCAGATGTATTTTGCGGACGCCCGCATTGTTGACAGCAAGGGGTGCTACTCCTGACACGAAATGGCGCGAAATCGAAGCGCGATAGAATGGCGTATAGCCTTGTAAGCTATGAGTTTGGGTGACAGACACGCAAGTCGCGGCGCGAGTTCGATTGACGCGCCTTCGCGCGGTGGGATATCTTCACGGCGCGCACACGAGAACGTGCTACGGCACTGAGCAGAGGTGAGGATGGACGGCCTGAGCCGGATTGACGAGCTGCAACAGAAATTCAGTGAAAACCCGCGACGCTATTTCGCGCCCCTCGCCAACGAGCACCGCAAGGCGGGGAACACGGCGAAGGCAATCGCGATCTGCCGCGAGCATCTTGCTCAGATGCCCGGTCACATGAGCGGGCAGATCGTATACGGACAGGCACTCTTCGAGGGCGGCGAGTACGAGGAGGCTCACAAGGTCTTCGAAGGCGCGCTCACCCTCGACCCCGAAAACCTCATCGCTCTGCGCACGCTTGGTGACCTTGCCCTGCGTACCGGCGAGACCGCGGAAGCGCGCCACTGGTATACGCGCCTCCTCGAGGCCGACCCGAAGGACTCGACGGTAATCGCTCTTGTGTCGGAGATCGACGCCTCGCTTGAAGCCTCGCCGCCGCCCTCGCCTGAGCAGATTCCCACCATCGACCCCGACGGTGGAGATCAGGCCATTGTGCAGGATTCCGCAGCGGTCGGAAGTGAGCTTCTCGGTCTCGAACGGCACTATCCCAGTGAAGACACGACGAGCGGATCCAGCGAGTCCACCGCGCTGAAGGTTTCCGGAAGCGGAGACATCAGTGTCGAGAGCGCCAGTCGCGAATCCATCGTCAGGGATGACCTCTCTGAGGATGACAAGGCTATCGATGCCAGGGCTATCGCTAACGCTGGCGCGCAGGGGAATGCTGGCGACAAAAATACCGCCGACCTGCCGACCGTCGATGCAATTGCCGCCGACGCTACGACCGTCGATGCAACTGCCGCCGACGCCACGACCGTCGATGCAGCGGCTGTGGACGTACCGCCGTCGCCCGCGACGGAGTGGCAGGACCCCGCCGCACCGCCCGCGGATCTCGACGAAGACTTCGACGAGCGGGACAGAATTTCCGACTCCGCTCCGGCTGATGCGACGGTCGAGGATGCGCCAGAGGCTTCGGCCGAGGCAGCGGAATCGGCGCCACCTGATCCGTTCGATACGTGGGGGGCTCCGGCAGGCGCGGCAGTCAATGAGGTTGCCCATACTCCGCCCGATCCATTCGCACCGGTAAGCGAGGCAAAGCCGCTCACGCCTCCCGCGACGCCGATGCCTGAATCGAGGCCCGCCCAATCCGCTAATCCGGAGCCATTCGTAAACGAGACGATGGCGCAGCTATACCTGCAGCAGGGCTATCGCGCTCTCGCGCTGAACGTGTACCGGCAGCTCATCGAGTCGCGGCCCGACGAGCCGCGGCTGCGGGCAAAGCTCAAGGAGCTGGAGGATGAGGAGCAGAGCGGCGCCCAGTCGCGCCGCGATGATGCCCCATCGGTGGAGAGTCCTAACCCCGAACGGGAAACGCCGCGCGCACCCTCGATTGAGGCGCCGCCGACGTTGCCATCCACCCAGCCGGGATCCGAGGAAACTCCAGGATTCGACCGGTCGCCGATCGATTCGCCGCCGTCCTCGACCCCGCCCTCGGAGCGCGACTCGGTGGAGTCGCCGGGTCGCGATGACCCGCGAGCCGAGCCTGAGTTGGTCGCAGCGCGCCAGCCCTCGGTGAAGGAATTCTTTGCCGCCCTGGGCAGGAAGCGCCCCCCCGCCCGCATGAATGGAGACACATACGGATCGCCTCCGTCAGCCGCGCGGGCCAGCGGTCCCGGAGGTGGATCTCTCGAATCAGTGTTTGCGGGGACGAGGGTCAGCGCCGAGGACGATCGTGCCGCGACCGCACTCGCTGGTGCGTTTACCAGACGCGAGAGTGCGGGCGATGCGGGCGAACGATACGAAGCTGCTCCGCCGCCGCCATCGGCACCCGCACCGGCGCCACGGACGCCCGCCGCCGCGGCGCCTGCCCGCGAAGTTAGCGCGCCTCCCGCCGCACCCGCGCAAACCGCCCCGCGGCGGCCGTCGATCACGCCGCGCGCGAATGCGGCGCTCGAGTCTGAAGAGGACGTGGCGAAATTCCGCGCCTGGCTCGACGGACTCACCGGCGAGTGAAAATAGCGGTTCTCAACGGTCCGAACCTCAATCTTCTCGGGACAAGAGAGCCCGCGCTCTACGGTACCGAATCCCTCGCCGACATCGAGCGTCAGCTGCGCATCGTCGCGAAAGAGCTGGGCGT
>Ga0136617_10006000_pt1 | contig 10870 bp, 8 predicted proteins | sample AntDrymUQ3222106_2_FD_129672 | JGI IMG/M metagenome (GOLD analysis project Ga0136617, IMG submission 129672) | Polar desert sand microbial communities from Dry Valleys, Antarctica - metaG UQ322 (21.06) | ecosystem: Environmental > Terrestrial > Soil > Desert | place: Antarctica: Dry Valley...
GAGCAGTAAGCAGATTGGTTTGTAAATAAAAATTTATATAATCAAACATTAAACTGCTTACTGCTCACCGCTTACTGCCAACTAAAAAGATGTTAGAAAGTTTAACTCAACCGAATTATCCGAAAGCGGCGCTTGGTTTGGAGCAGCAAAGCATAACCGCTCTTGCTCTGCAAAAGGAAGGCAAAGGTCGTTTCGGCATCCGGCAAGCCGCGACGATTGATTTGCCCGTGCACCTTCTGACGCCGAGTTTTACCGAACAAAACATCGCCAGTCAAAATGAGATGATCGTTCTGCTCGAAGAAGTCATCACCAACGCGGGTTTGCGAAAACAGAAACGCTGGTCGGTCAGTCTGCCGAGCAATACGGCGCGGACGGCGATTCTGACTCTCGACGGCGAACCGGCTTCAAAAGAAGAACTGACGGAAATTCTCGATTGGAAGTCGGAGCAGACATTCGGCGCGCCATCGGGCGATTTGCGGATTTCGCGCCGCAAAATAAAGGCGGACGCGAGCGGCAAGGCGCGTTATTTCGCAACCGCCGTTAAATTGAGCGTTATTGATGAATACGAAACTTTATTTGAAACGCTCGGCTGGCACGCCGGTTTGATTATGCCGCGCGCCGTTAGCGAAGCCAATTGGCTGGTTGACGCGAAAAGCAAAAACGATTCTTTATTAATCAGCTCACAAACCGATGGCTTTACTGCTCTTCTACTGCGCGGCGACGAACCGACCGTCGTGCGTTCGGTAACCTGCGCGGACTCTGAGCGAGACGACGAGATTTTTCGTCTGCTGATGTTTTACCGCGACCGTTTCGGGGAAGATTCGAGCGATAATTATCTGGAAAAACTGCTGGTCATCGGCAAAGATTTCGCGCCCGCGAAATTAAAAGACATTGCCGCCGAAGCCCTGGGAAGAACGCTTAACATTCTGCTGCCCGAAGATGTCGGACTGAGTATGCCCGTGCAAACTTTAAGATTCGACGACGTTGCCGCGCCGGCGGGTTTAGCGACATTAGGCTGGAATTAATAGAGGGATGAAGGATGAGGGATGAGGGATGAATAAGAAAAGTTGATTCTTATTCATCTTTTGTGTTTTTATAGAAAAGTTTCTTTACTCAAATGAAACTTTAATTTTTTTATCGCCGTAATAACTTTGCAAATATGAGGACTCAAACATTTGCTCTGCAAAACATCAAAACTTTAACTGACGGCGAGTTGATTGCGAAAGCGATTCGCGGGCGCGAGGACGGATTCGAAGAACTCGTGCGCCGCTATCAACGACCGATTACCGGCTACGTTTACCGAATGCTGAATAACTATGACGCTTCGCTCGACGTGACGCAGGAAGTTTTTATCAAAGTTTACAATTCGCTCGAAAAATACAGCTCCGAATATAAATTTTCGACCTGGCTGTATCGCATCGCGCACAACGCGGCGATAGATTATATGCGCCGTAATTCGATCAATCAGCAAAGCCTCGAAGCGGAAAATGCCGACGGCACATATCAACTGCAAATCGAAAGCCCGCAGCCGACACCCGAACAAAACAGAGAGCGCAGCGAATGGCGCGCGGAAATCGAATCGGTCGTCAAATGTTTGCCGACCGTTTACCGCGAGTTGATTCTGCTCAGGCACACGCAGGACTTGAGCTACGACGAGATTGCCGAGGTGACGAATCTGCCGCTCGGCACAGTTAAAAATCGTCTTTTCAGAGCGCGTGAAATGATGCGCGAAATCTTTGTCGAACGTGGATTTACAGGTTTATAAAAGGAGAAAAAAGAGATGAATTATAACATGCAGTATCAACCGCCGATGGGACTTCAAACATCGGATGAAAAGCAAATGGGAATGTTTTTGCATTTGTCGGGCTTGCTTAACGCTTTTGCTTTTCCAGTCGGAGCAGTCATATCAATCGTGCTTTGGCAAACGCAGAAGGATAAAATGCCTGCCCTCGATGCGCACGGTAAAATGACGGTGAACTGGGCTATATCTTCGTTAATTTACGCTGTAGTGAGCTTTGTGCTGATGATTGTTCTAATCGGCTTTTTAACTGGCTTGGCTGTTTGGTTAATGATGATTGTTTTCCCGATTATCGGCGGCATCAAGGCTAACAATGGAGAGCTTTGGGAATATCCGCTGACGATTAAATTTTTGAAATAGTTTTTTTCCGAATTAATGAATTTGCATACCGCCACAATCGAAAATGTTTGCTCGCAACGAAGCGATCTTGCCGCTTATATTGACGGCGAATTGTCGCCGCGCGAGGAACTCGAATTGGAAATTCATCTGGCGGTTTGCAAAGATTGCGGCGAAGAATTAAACGAGCAGAAAAAACTTTTATGCGCTTTAGATTTCGCACTGGGGCGTGAAAGGGAAATCGAGCTGCCCGCCGATTTTACGCGCGTTGTGGTTGCCAATGCCGAAAGTAAAGTGAGCGGTTTGCGCCGCCCGCAGGAACGCTCTAAATCATTGTTCGTTTGCGCCGCGTTGTTTTTGCTGGTGCTGCTCGGGCTTGGCGGCGAGACGCGAACAATTTTGAATACGTTCGCCAAATTTGCCGAGCAATTTTTAGCCGTCGGCGGCTTCGTCTGGCACTTGATTTACGATGTTGCCGTCGGGACGGCGATTATCTTGCGTTCGCTCAGTAATCAGATTGTTTTCAATTCGAATTTTTCGTTCGCCGTTTTAATCGGTCTCTTTTTCATCTCTCTGGGCTTCGTGTCGCATTTTATGGCGCGGACAAACCGCTCTTAAATTAAAAATTCAAACTTAAGAAAAGTGATTAACACAGCCCGCACAGACATTTACGCGAATCTGCAAATTGCGTTGGCGCAAATGTCGGCGGCGACTGTTTTAATTTTTCTTGCCGTTTTCGCTCTCTGTGCCCAATCGCCGAACATCTCCGCGCACGACGAAAACACTTTAACAATCGCAGAAGCGCAGGGCGAAGTTTACTCATTCGGTAAAAACGTCATTATCAAAGGCAATGCCAAAGGCGTTCTGGTTTTCGGCGGCGATGCCGTTATCGAAGGAACGGTTGACGGCGATGTCGCTGTTATTGGCGGTTCGATTTTCCAAAAAGAAACGGCTTCGATCAGCGGCGATGTGATAATTTTCGGCGGCGCCTATCATCCCGAAAGCAAAACTCCGCTGCGCAACGTCGAGAAGGAAACGATTGTTTTTGCTGTTTTTGAAGAAGAATTTCGCAACCTCACCCAAAATCCGTCGCAAATTTTTTCGCCGAGTTTTACCCTGGGATTCTTAGCCCAGCGGGTTTTATTACTGCTGTTCTGGTTTATAATTTCTCTGGCATTAACGACGATTGCGCCCGGCGCGATTAGTCGCGCGGTCGCCCAGTTTCAGCTTTCCGCCTTGAAAGTTTTCGCCTTCGGTTCAGTCGGATTCATAATAACGATTGTCGTCGTGATGTCGAGTTTGAGTTTTCTGCCGAATTACGTTTATACCGTTGTCGTGTTAATGGCGTTTGTTTTACTGCTGCTGAGTTTTGTTTTTGGGCGCGTCGCTTTGCAGGTCAGTGTCGGAAAACAAATACAAAAACGCCTTTTGCCCGAACACAAACAGTCGGAAACTTACGCGTTGCTGATCGGTTCGTTCGTCTGGACGCTGCTGCTTTCAATTCCTTATCTCTGGACATTCGCCCTGATCGCTTTAATCGCCGCCAGCCTCGGACTCGTGCTGACCGCTCGCTCAACTAATGGTTGGCAAAAGGCTTAACATCAAATCAAGCGGTGGAAAATGGCGACTAAAACCTTACAATTCTTTACAAAAACAATCAAACCTTTAGACCGATAATTACGTCTTTATGATTGATTCCAAAAAGCAACTTTTTATAAATCGGTTGCGTATAAATTTCAGGAAACAGAACTTTTAGAAAAAATCATGCGTCAAAAAATAACTTTATTGACTTTATTTGTGTTTTTAACCAGCGCCTCTTTGATTGTTTGGGCGCAGGAAGCGGTCAAGCCGAGCGTCGTGCCGGGCGAAGTTTCGTTCGTTTCGGCGAGCGCAATCGTTTTGCAGACGAAAGACGGCGCGGTGTCGGCGGCTTTATCTGACAAAACCGAGTACAAACGCGTTTCGCCGGAAAATCCGAGCTTGAAAACCGCGGTCGCGGCGACGTTTGCCGACATCGGCGTCGGCGATAAAGTTATCGTGACGGGAATTATGGCGAGCGATAAAAAATCAATTCCCGCGCGGGCGGTTTATCTGATGACCAAAGCGGACATCGCCGGCAAACAAACCAAGGAACAGGAACAATGGCGAACACGCGGAATTTCAGGACAGGTCGCGGCGATTAACCCGCAAACCAAAGAAATTACCGTTACATCGCGCGGCATTATGGGCGAGACGAAAACGATTCTTTTACCGAAAGACTCGGCAAAGTTTCGTCGTTACGCGCAGGATTCGATCAAGTATGACGAAGCCAAAACGAGTTCGCTTGCCGAAATAAAAGTCGGCGATTCGATTCGCGCGCTCGGCGACAAATCGGCGGACGGCGCGAGTTTTGCAGCCGAAGAAATCGTCAGCGGTTCGTTTCAAACCATCGGCGGAACGATAACGGCGATTGACCCGGCGAAAAACGAAATCACCATCAACGATATTCAAACAAAAAAAGCGGTGACGGTCGTGGTCGGACAAAATTCGATTCTCAAGCGGTTTCCGGCTGAGATGGCGCAAAGATTAGCAGGTTTTCAAGCAGGCGGTGGAATGCAGCCGCCGAGCGGAATGAGACCGCCGCAGGGAAATCAGGCTGGCGGACAGCCAGCGACGCCTAATGGACAAGGTGCGCCAAACGGAATGCGACCGCGCGGTGGCGGAATGCGCGGGGCGGGCGGCATTGATGAAATGCTCGAACGCTTTCCTACGATTACGATTGCCGATTTAAAGGTCGGTGAGATGATTGCGTTTTCCAGCACGAAAGGGGCGACCGCCGAACGGATGACAGCTATTAAACTTTTAACAGGCGTTGAGCCGTTTTTAAAAGCGCCACAAACTGCGGGCAACAATAGCGGACGACGCGGCGCGGATGCGGGCTTTAGCATTCCGGGGCTTGAAGGCGGCGGCGGATTTTAATTGAAAAACAAAACTGCGGTGAAAGATGAATAAAGCCAGAGCATCGGCGAAAAGTTTTATTCATCTTTGTGTTTTTACTTCGCTTGCGTTTATGTGCAGTTAATTTGGTTTACAGGCGATTACTGTTTGTGAACTTTCCAATCAAATTTTAGATATGAAACAGATAAAATTATTTTTATACATCGGACTTATAACATTATTTTTTAATTCAATAATCCTCGCGCAAACGGCGGGCAGTTTGCGCGGTCAGGTCGTTGACAGTCTCGGCGCGGTCATCGTCGGCGCGACTGTTACGGCGGTTGACGCGGGCGGTAAAGAAAAAAGCGGAGTCACCAACAGTCAAGGCGAATTTACGATTAACGGATTGGCACCCGGAAACTATATTGTGCGGGCGAGCGCGCCGAATTTTAGTCTTTACGAAAATACTGCGGTTGCAATCGCGGCTGGTCAGCGCGAAGAATTGACGATTGCTTTGTCGGTTCAAGCGGCGACGGAAAACGTGGACATTTCCGGCACAGACGGTATCAATACCGATAACGAAAACAACAAGAGCGCGACGGTTTTAAATGAAAAGGATTTAGAAGCGCTGCCTGATGACCCGGCAGAACTCGAAGCGGCGCTGCAAGCCTTAGCCGGACCTTCGGCGGGACCAAACGGCGGGCAGATTTATATTGACGGCTTTACCGGCGGCAGACTGCCGCCAAAAGAAGCGATTCGGGAAATCCGCATAAACCAAAATCCGTTTTCGGCTGAATACGAACGTCTCGGTTTCGGCAGAATCGAAATTTTAACGAAACCCGGCTCAGACCGATGGCGCGGGCAGGCGTTTTTGAATTTTAACGACGAGAGTTTGAATTCGCGCAACCCGTTTGCCCGAAACCGCGCTTCAAGCCAGTTGAGATTTTACGGCGGCAGCGTCAGCGGTCCGATTCAGAAAGGGAAATCTTCTTTCTTTTTGGACATCAATAACCGCGAAGAAGACAACGCAACGGTCGTTAACGCGCTCGTTTTAGACCCGACTTTAAACTTCTCGAATTTTCAAGAGGAGTTTAGAGTTCCGAGACGGCGGTTTTCCCTTAGCCCGCGTCTCGATTATCAATTAAACAAAAACAACACACTTGTTGCGCGTTATAGTTTTACCCGCAATACAACGGATAATCTCGGTGTCATTGATACATCTTTGCCGTCACGCGCTTACGAATCAACCAATACCGAACACGAATTTCGTTTGACGGAAACAATGATCGTCAATCCGAAAACCATCAACGAAACCCGGTTTCAGTATGAATTTGAAAACAATGAGCAAACGGGCGACAACACCGTTCCAACCATCGTCGTTCCGTCGGCTTTCACCGGCGGCGGCGCGCAAATCGGTTTGAATTACAATCGTAATAACAATTGGGAATTGTCGAATTACACGACGACGACTTTCGGAGGAAAAGGACAGCATTCGATTAAATTCGGCGCGCGTTTTCGAGGCGTCACTATCAAAGACCGTTCGGAATCGAATTATGGCGGAAGCTTTACTTTTCCAGGGTTTTCTTTTTGTTTTAACGCGGACAGAACGCCCTGCCGCAACGCCGACGGCACACTGGTTACCCCGCCGGTAACTTTGGCGGACGGAACGGTGTTTAACGGAACGCCCGAAAACCGAATAATCAGCCCGCTTGAACAATATCGTCAAAATCTTTTGGGCAATACCGACGCGCGTTTTAATCCGACGCAGTTTAGTATTACGGCAGGCGAACCGCTGGCAGATGTTTCGCGCTACGATCTCGGCGCGTTCATCACCGACGATTGGCGCATCAGCCCGGAATTAACTTTGGGTTTTGGTCTGCGTTATGAAAATCAAACGAACATCAGCGACAATTTGAATTTCGCGCCGCGCTTTTCATTCGCCTATTCGCCGGGCGCGGGCGGCGCGCGTCAACCGAAAACGGTTTTCCGCGGCGGCGCCGGCATTTTCTTCGATCGATTCAGTGAAAATCTAACGCTGCAAGCCGAACGTTTTAACGGCTTGAATCAACTGAATTTGATTGTCAGCGCCAATGAAACCGATCCGGTGCGGCGCGCGGCGGCGCTCAATCTTTTGAATCAGCCGACGTTCACCTTAAACGGCGTGACAAACGTTCCGACGGCGGCGCAGATTCTGGCGGCGTTGCCCCAGTCGAACACGATTACGCAAGTATCGCCGGCTTTGCAGTCGCCTTATACGATGCAAATCGCGCTCGGCGTTGAGCGTCAACTGCCGCTTAAAACCACAATGACGGTTTTCTACATCGCGTCGAGAAATCTGCATCTTTTGCGGACGCGCAACATTAACGCGCCGATTTGTCCGACCAATCAAGATTGCCGCAACGCGCCGCGCCCCGACCCGACGCGCGGCAATATTTATCAATACGAATCAAGCGGTGTTTTGAATCAGCAGCAACTTATTGTTAATTTTCGCACGAATCTGAATCCGAACTTTTCAATTTTCGGAAATTACCGTCTCGGTTTCGCCAATAGCAATGCGGACGGCGTGGGCAGTTTTCCGGCTTACAGCTATGATTTATCAGGCGAATACGGAAACTCGTCTTTAGATGTGCGCCATAATTTCTTTATCGGCGGTTCATTCACGATGCCGTGGAAAGTACGGATGAGTCCATTTATCATCGCTTCGTCAGGCAGACCGTTTAATATCACGACCGGCGTTGACACAAACGGCGACACACGCTTTGCGGAACGTCAGACATTTGCCGCTCTTAACGCCCGCTGTAACGCGCTGGGGTTGACCTATTCTTTCTGCGATACCGGCGACGTATCTGATGTCAGTGCGATCATTACGCGCAATTACGGGCGCGGACCTTCTTTCTTCAACGTTAACATGCGTCTCGATAAGACATTCGGCTTCGGCAGATCAAGAAACTCGACAGCGGCAACCACAACGCCCGATAGTCAGACGCCTCGGGCTGGCGGCGGACAGATTCCCGGGGCGGGCGGCGGACGCGCCAATCGTGGCGGAGGCGGAGGTGAAAGACGCGGAGGAGGCGGTGGCGGACGCGGCGGTGCTTTTGGCGGCGGTGGCAACGACAAGCCTTATAATCTTACTGTCGGCTTGCAATTTTCCAATCTGTTTAACCGAACTAATCTCAACACGCCCGTCGGAAACTTAAGTTCGAGTCGTTTCGGTCAATCAACTTCGACTGCCGGCGGTTTTGGCGGTGGTTTCGGCGGAGGCGGAGGCGGAGGCGGAGGAAACTCTGGCAACCGGCGAGTCGAATTACAGATGCGTTTTAGCTGGTAGAAAATATTAAGCGGAAGACAAATATTATTGTTGAGTTAAACAAAATTGAGCATTGGCAAATGTATTTTCTACATTTGCCAATGCTCAATTTTCTGCTTGCTACAATTTGCTCTTTCTACCTGCTTATTTTGTCCTGACCGTCAAATATACGGTTCCGCCGCGTCTGGCGACAAGGAGTAAAATCGGTTTATCGCCAGCTTTATCAAGAGCGGTTTGAACATCGTCCAAAGACGCGACCGGCTGGCGATTGATAGTTAAAATCACGTCGCCGCGGGCAACTCCGGCGCGCCCTGCCGCGCCGCTCGGTTCAATTTCCGTGACGATAACGCCGTTTGTGTCAGCGGGAAGTTCGAGTTGTTTGAGAAGGTTCGGCGTCACCGGCTGTAAATTCAGTCCGAGTTTTCCGCCTTCGGAAGATTTTTCCGGGTTGTTTTTATCATTCGGCTGCTCGCTTTTTGCCGATTCGTTATTTAATTCGTCGAGTACGACGGGTATTTCCTGCTCCCGACCGTCGCGGACGATTTTTACTTTAATTTCAGTTCCCGGTAAAGTTCCGGCGACTTTGTTGCGCAGAACATTGCGATCTTCAATCGCTTCGCCGTTAATAGCGACGACCACATCATCACGTTTCAAACCGGCTTTTTCCGCCGCGCTGCCCGATTTGACTTCGCTGATGAGAACGCCTTTCGTGTCTTTTAAATTAAAAAATTCCTTGTTGTCTTCGGTGACATCCTGGATGCCGACGCCGAGCAGCCCGCGCCGCACTTTGCCATTGGCGACGAGTTGCTCCATTACGGATTTCGCCATATTTGAGGGAATTGCAAAACCGATGCCGATACTGCCGCCGCCCCCGCCGCCGCTTGATAAAATTTGCGAGTTGATGCCAATCAGCTCGCCGTTTATGTTAACCAGCGCGCCGCCGGAGTTGCCGCGATTAATCGGCGCGTCAGTTTGCAGAAAATCTTCATAACTGCCGTCGCTCAAACCTGTTCGCCGACCTTTCGCGCTGATAATTCCCGCCGTCACCGTCTGCCCGATGCCGAGCGGGTTGCCGATTGCCAGCACGACGTCGCCGACGCGAACGTTGTCGGAATTTCCCAGATTCAAAAAAGGAAGATTAGTTGCCTCAATTTTCAGCACTGCTAAATCCGAAGCTGCGTCAAGTCCGACAATCCGCGCGTTGTGAGTTTTATCGTCGCTCATCAAAATGGTGATTTTCTCGGCGCCCTCGACGACGTGATTATTCGTCAAAATTGTGCCGTCGGCGCTGACAATTACGCCCGAACCGACGCCGCGTTGCACCGGCGGTTGTTGTGATTGCGGCAGTTGCCCTCGACCTCCGCCTTGCGGCGGCTGTCCCGGAAAATCAAAAAAATCTTCCAGGTTAAACTGTTGTTGCTGCGGCTGGCGCGCCTTTATTTCGGCTTCAATTCGTACGACGGCGGGCGAAGTCTTTTGGACGACATCGGCGTAAGAAGTCCGCACGCCGTCAACGACGACCGGCGCGGGCGGTGCGGCAGGCTGAGTTTGCGTTTCGGTTGTCGTTGCTGGCTGAGCGCCGAATTGACCGGTTTTGCATCCTGACGAAACGAGAAGTGAAAGGATAAGTAAGAAACCTAAAAGTTTATAATTTTTAATTTGACTGAACGTTTTATTAAACATTTGTAATTCTCCAAAAATATTCGCTGCTGCTCGATAAATTTTACTCTAAAGTGTCGTTGTTTTGTAAAGTGCGTTTAAGACATAAGCGTTTAATTTTACGAATCGGAAGAAAAAGAAGTTCAGGAAAATCTAAAATCGAGTTTTTGCTTTGATTAATTCATTTATTAATGACACTGATTATGTTGATACAGATTGGAAAAAAGGCGGTGAGAAAAATTTCACCACCTTTTTTACTCAATCACTGTTTACGTCAATCAACAGTAGAAATAATTAAAAAGTTTCGTTAGGGACGAGATATTTATAGAAATCAATCTGAGAATACCGTTCGAGTTCCGTCGGAACGGCATATTTATTTTAATTGTTTGATAAATATGCCGTTCCGACGGAACTCGAACCGATTGACAAATGTTTTTCTACAAATATTTCGCTTCTACGAAGCTAAAATCAAATCTCTACTTTTATTCACATTGTTTTTATATTATTTTCCGCCGATTACTTTCGGTGTGTCATTTTTGAAAATATAAGCGAGCGTTTTATAGACGAGTTTCGCGCAGAGAAAGGCAGGGGCGTCGGAATTGTCGGTTTTTGAAAATTCGACCAAATCCATCCCGACGACGCGGCGTTTTTCGGCGAGTTTTCTAATCAGAGTCAAAACTTCATACCAACCCAAGCCTCCCGGTTCGGGCGTGCCGGTCGTTGGCACGAGCGACGGATCGAGTCCGTCAATATCAATCGTCAGATAAACATTCTCAGTTAAACCGTCAATGGCGTCATCAATCCAGTCGGTTCGTCCGACAATATCTTTTGCCCAATAAATTTTCGTCGGTAAA
>Ga0136617_10006001_pt1 | contig 10869 bp, 11 predicted proteins | sample AntDrymUQ3222106_2_FD_129672 | JGI IMG/M metagenome (GOLD analysis project Ga0136617, IMG submission 129672) | Polar desert sand microbial communities from Dry Valleys, Antarctica - metaG UQ322 (21.06) | ecosystem: Environmental > Terrestrial > Soil > Desert | place: Antarctica: Dry Valley...
ACCCCAGGCTCGAGCCGGAACGCGGACGACTTGTCGATGCAGACCGCTCCCGCACCGGCGGCGACCGGCACGAGCTCTCGGCTTCGCCTCGGCGCCGACGGAGAAGAGGCAGAGGTCGAGCTCGCCGGCGCCGAGTGCCTCCGGTGTCGCCTCCTCGACGGTCAAGCCGTCGAGCTCCCGTCCGGCCGAGCGCGCCGAGGCGAAAGCGCGGTCAGCTACGAACTCGGCGACCGTGCTGACCGAGCTCGCGTCTACGAGCAGGTCCTGCGAGAAGGAACCGAGAGCGACGTGCGCTATTACGTCGACGCTGATCAGCTGCTCGAGCTCTGGGACGAGCTCGTGCTGCCGCCTGCCGTTCGGCAGGCGTGGACAGCCTGGTTCGAGCGATCCTGCGACGCGTAGGTGCTCAGCCCGCTTCAGGAGCAGGTCGCCGAGATCATCGCGGGCCTCGACGAGGCGGAGGGTTTCGCGCTCGCCGGCGGCGCGGCGTTGATCGTGCGAGGCGATTTTCGCGGACAGACGTGTGACCTCGACTTCTTCGGTCTGACCGCCGCTGCCGTCGACCGGCTCGTCCCGGCCGTCGAGCGCGCGCTGCGTGACGCCGGCTCGTCGTAAGCCGCGTCCAGGTGAATCCCGGCTTCGCCCGTCTGATCGTCGAGAGCGGCGACGACTGCACGGAGCTCGATCTTGGTGCCGACGCGCGGCTCTTTCCCGCGGAGCCCGGACGCCTCGCACTGACGCTGACGGGTGAGGAGCTGGCGGTCGACAAGGTGCTCGCAGTGTTCGGCCGGGCCGAAGCTCGAGACTTCGTCGACCTCATGGCGCTCGAGCCGCGTTACGGACTCGAGCGGCTCTGCGAGCTGGCGGTGGAGAAGGACCGCGGTTTCACACCCGCGCTACTCGGCGAGATGCTTGGCCGGTTCGATCGACGACGCCGAGACGAGTTCGGGCTCGACGACGCTCAATCGAGCATCTCCGTCGAGACATCGCACGTTGGCATGGGCGCACAATCAAAGTTGAGCGACGCCAGGAGCGCGCCCGCGAACGCCGAGGCCCCGACCTCGAACACGATCGCTGAGCGCAGCCGCACGAGGCTGCCCAAACGCGTCAGACGTACCGCTCGCGCGCACGGCGTGCCCTCCCCGGTGCCCCCCTCGCCGCGAAAACCTCGCGATTAGCAGGGAGGTTCGATCCCTTCACGGCCCATGCATGCCCGACCCCCGGCGGCGGGGTTACGATCCGGGCAGTCGCTCAGGGGGTCGCGAGACGTGTCGGTTCGGCAAGGCGATGGGCGTTCGGCTGAACGGGTCGACGTCAGCGGCTCTCCCGAGGCGCTGCTCGAGACGCTGCTCCTCTCGGCGCCGGTAGGAATCGGCTTCTGGGATCGCGACCTCCGGTTCGTGCGCGTCAACGACGCCCTTGCCGAGATCAACGGGCTTCCGGCGGCGGAGCACGTCGGGAAGACGCTCGCCGACGTGAAGCCGGAGCTCGCGCCCATCCTCGAGCCGCTCTACCGACAGGTGCTGGAGACCGGCGAGCCGGTCATTCACAACGAGTCCACCGATGACGCGGGCGCAAGGCCGGGTGAGCGCCGCCACTGGCTCTCGAGCTACTACCCGGTGCGTTCCGAGGACGGCGAGATCACCGGTCTCGGCGCTGTGATCATGGATACGACGCGGCAGCGCCGGGCCGACGATCGGTTGCGCCTGCTCGCCGAGGCGGGTGAGCTCTTCGCCTCCTCGCTCGACGCCGACGCGGTCTTCGCCCGGATCGTCCGGGTCCTGGTGCCGCGGCTCGCCGACTCGATCCACATCTTTCTCGCCGCGGGAGACACCCTGGAGCGCGTCGCCTGCGCGCATTCCGATCCTGCGCTCCAGCCGCTCCTCGAAGGTCTACCGAGCTCCTATCCGCTCGACTCCGACTCGCCGGCGTTCGTGGCCACCGTCTTCGAGAGTGGGGAGCCGGTTCTCTTCTCGAACGTCTCGACAGAGCTCTACGAGCATTTGGCGCGGCTCGGCGCCGAGCGCGCCACGCTGGAGCTGATCGGCTCGCGCTCGATGATGCTCGTGCCTCTCGTCTCCCGGAGCGAGACCCTCGGCGTGCTCGCGATCGGCTGCCGTGAGCCCGGCCGCTACCTCGAGGACGACCTCTCGCTCGCCGTCGAGCTGGCTGGACGCGCAGCGGTCGCCGTGGACAACGCCCGCCTCTTCCGCGAGGTCTCGTTCCGCACGAGCGAGCTCGAGGCCCAGCAGGAGGCGTCGCTCGACGGGCTGCTGCTCGTCTCTCCGGAAGGGCGAATGCTCTCCTGTAACCGGCGCTTCGCCGAGCTCTGGGGTCTCTCGGACGCGCTCGTGGCCGCGGGGCCTGACGAGCCGGCGTTCGTCGAGGCGATGCAGAGTGTCGCTGCCTCCGGCCTCGCCGACCGCGCCCGCTACCTGTACTCCCAGCCACAGGAGGCCGGCAGGGAGGAGATCCTGCTCGAGGACGGGCGCGTATTCGAGCGCTACGGCGCCGCTGTGAGAAGCCCCGACGGTCGCAACGACTACGGCTGGCTCTGGTCGTTCCGGGACGTGACCGAAGCCAAGCGTACGGAGGTCGAGCTGGAGCGGCGCGCCGAGGCCGCGAAGGCGCTCGAGTTCGTCGCCGATGGCGTGGCCCTGCTCGACGCCGGGGGCATCGTCCGGCTCTGGAATCCGGCCGCGGCCACGATCACCGGGCTCTGCGAAGCCGACGTCCTCGGGCGGACGCTCGCGGAGACGATTCCCGGCTGGCCGGACGTCGAACGACCGGCACCCCTCGCCGAGCGGCATCCGCGCGGAGTCGTCCGCGCGGAGACGTTCTCGCTCGAGCTCGGCGGGCGCGAGCTCTGGCTCTCGATCTCCGGCGTCGCGTTCGGCGAGGGGACGGTGTACGCCTTCCGCGACCTGACCGAGGAGCACGCGGTCGAGCGCTTGAAGAGCGACTTCGTCTCCACGGTCTCGCACGAGTTGCGGACGCCGCTCGCAGCGATCTACGGCGCCGCGATGACGCTGCAGCGCGGCGATGTGTCGCTCTCGGCCGAGCAACGCGACGGGATGCTCGGCGTGGTCGCGAGCGAGTCGGAGCGGCTGGCCAGGATCGTCAACGACGTCCTACTCGCGAGCCGGCTCGACTCCGGCCTCGTCGACGTCGCGATCGCGCGAGCCGATCCGGTCGAGCTCGTCCGGGCCGTCCTTGCGGCAGCGCAGACGCATCTGCCGCCGGGAATCGAGCTCTCCAGCGAGTCCCCTGACGACGTGGCGGCGATCTGCGCGGACGCCGACAAGGTGCGCCAGGTGCTCGTCAACCTCGTCGAGAACGCGATCAAGTACTCGCCCGACGGAGGCAGGGTCCGCGTCGTGCTCGCGCCCGCGGGCGCTCGGCTGCGGATCTCGGTCGTGGATGAGGGGCTCGGAATCGCCGCTTCCGAGCACGAGCGGATCTTCGAGAAGTTCTACCGGCTCGATCCCAACCTGACGCGCGGCGTCGGTGGCACGGGTCTCGGCCTCTACATCTGCCGCGAGATCGTCCGCCGAATGGATGGTCGGATCTCGGTCGACTCCGAGCCAGGGCGCGGCTCGACGTTCAGCTTCGAGCTGCCACTAGCCGGCTACGCCGACTAGTGGTTAGAAAGAAGAGAGAGGCAGCCCGGAAGCCGCCTCTCTCCTGTTCTCTTCTAACCGGAAATCGCGCAGCGATTGCGGCCTCAGACGGGACCGTCGTCCACGTAGGTCGTCCGGCGCCGCGAGCCGCCCTGGAAGCCGCCCCAGGAAGACCAGAAGATCAGGGACAGCACGAGGCCGACGATCCCGACGATCAGCAGGATCACGCCGATCGTCTGGATCTCGAGGCCCGAGACGCTTGCGTTCACCGCCCAGGTCAGAATCGCACCGGCTGCGATCAAGAGAATGCTCATTCCTACGCCCACGTCGTCCTCCTTCGTGATGTGCGGGGATTCGTTTCAGTTGTGCCCGTGTGCAGGGACGTCTCTCGAACGGATGAAAGGCCGCCGCGGATACGGGGTCGTGTAGGCTCGCCGCGGTGCGCAGGGGCTCGATCGTCCGCATCACGATCTACGGCGTCATAGCGGGGACGCTCGCGTCCGTCGTCGCCGTCCTCGTCCCCTGGCTGCCAACGTCCGCCTCCGAGGAGATGGACCGGATCGAGTTCACATTCTGGTTCACGACGGTGATCTGCATCGGGATCTTCGCGATCGTCGCGGCCGCGATCGCCTACTCGGTGCTCAAGTTCCGGGCTGCCGACGACGACGAGCGCGACGGGCCGCCGATCCACGGTCACACCGGGCTCGAGATCGTCTGGACTGCGATCCCGGCGGTGCTCGTGACGGCGATCTCGATCGTCAGCGCTGTCGTCCTGGCGAAGAACGACGACGTGGGCGGGAACCCACTCAGGATCGCAGTCACCGCGCAGCAGTTCGCCTGGAAGTTCGAGTATCCGGACGAGACGACCTCCGGCAGCCTCGTCCTCCCGCTGAACCAGCCGGTGAAGCTGACGCTTCGCTCGCTCGACGTGATCCACTCGTTCTGGGTCCCGGAGTTCGGGCAGAAGTCCGATGCGGTTCCGGGAATCGAGACGACGCTCACGATCACGCCGACCCGGATCGGCAGTTATTCGGTCGTCTGCACCGAGCTCTGCGGGCTGGGGCACGCGACGATGCGGGCACAGGTTCAGGTGATGAGCCGCGCAGACTATGAGGCGTTCCTGGAGCGTGAGGCGAGCGGCGGCGGCGAACCCTCCGGCGACGACGGCGAGGCTGTCTTCGCCTCAGCCGGCTGCGGCGGCTGCCACGCGTTCGAGCCAGCCGGGACGGATGCGGCCGTCGGCCCCTCGCTGGACGAGCTCGAGGGCGGCGAGGAGTTCATCCGCGAGTCGATCGTCGATCCGAACGCCGTGCTCGCGCAGGGCTATCAGGGTGGCGTGATGCCGAACACCTACGACAAGTCCTTGACCGACGAGCAGCTCGACGCGCTCGTGCAGTATCTGAGCGACGGCCAGGGAGGCTAGCTTGACCGAGATCGCCCACAGCTCGCATGAATCGCACGCGCCGGCCTCGCCCCCGCCGCAGGGCGTGGCCCGCCTGCGCGCCCCCGGCTATCTGCGCGCGACCTGGACGACGCTGCTCTTCTGGGCATTCGGCTTCGGTCTCGTGGTCTTCTTCCGCTGGCTCGCGCACTACGACCCGATCGTCGACTGGACGATCGTCACGGTCGTCGCCTTCCTGACCCTGGCGCCGCTCGGCTTCCTCACCGGGATCGGCGCGTTCGACTACTGGGCGTACTACGTCTCGGGCCGCCCCACCCGGCCGGAGGATCACTCGAGCCACGGCGCCACGCGTTGGCAGGACTACTTCCGGGTCAACACGGACCACAAGGTGATCGGCGTCCAGTACCTCGTGACGACGTTCTTCTTCTTCGTGATCGGCGGCCTGATGGCCATGGTCTTCCGCGCCGAGCTGGCGAAGCCGGACCTCCAGTTCGTCGACACGCAGACCTTCAACGGGCTGATCTCCGAGCACGCGGCGCTGATGATCTTCCTCTTCATCATCCCCGCGTTCGCGGGTCTCGCGAACTTCGCCGTGCCGCTAATGCTCGGCGCGCCGGACATGGCCTTCCCGCGCCTGAACGCGCTCTCGTTCTGGCTGCTCCCAATCGCCGGGCTGATGTTCCTCGCCGCCTTCCTCGTTCCCGGCGGCGCCTTCGCGACCGGCTGGACGAGCTACGCCCCACTCGCCTCAGATCAGCCGCTCGGCCAGGTGTTCTTCAACATGGGCGTCCAGTGGGCCGGCGCGAGCTCGATCATGACCGCGCTCAACTTCCTCGTCACGATCATCACGATGCGGGCGCCGGGGATGACCTTCTGGCGGATGCCGCTCCTCGTCTGGGCGAACTTCACGACCTCGCTCCTCGTCGTGATCGCGACGCCGTTCATCGCCGGCTCGCAGTTCTTCGTCATGTTCGACCGGATCATGCACACGAACTTCTTCCGGGTCGACGAGGGCGGCTATGCGCTCGGCTACCAGCACATCTTCTGGTTCTACTCGCACCCGGCCGTCTACATCATGATGCTGCCCGGTTTCGGGATCATCTCCGAGGTGATCGCCGTCTTCTCGCGGAAGCCGATCTTCGGCTACCGGTTGATGGCGCTCTCGCTGATGGGGATCCTCGTGCTCGGCTTCTCCGTCTGGGCCCACCACATGTTCGTGGCCGGGATGGCGCCGTGGTTGCGAGTGCCGATGATGGTGACCTCGATGATCATCGCCGTCCCCACGGGGATCAAGATCTTCTCCTGGCTCGCGACGATGTGGGAGGGGCGGATCCACCTCCGGACGCCGATGCTCTTCGCGCTCGGCTTCCTCTCGATGTTCGTGCTCGGCGGCCTCTCCGGGATCTTCCTCGCCTCGGTGCCGATCGACATCGCCGCCTCGGACACCTACTTCATCGTCGCCCACATCCACTATGTGCTCTTCGGCGGCTCGGTCTTCACGATCTTCGCGGGCGTCTACTACTGGTTCCCGAAGATGACCGGCCGGATGTACAACGAGCGGCTCGGCAAGCTCCACTTCTGGCTCACCTTCATCGGGTTCAACGGCACCTTCTTCCCGATGCACTGGGTCGGGCTGCAGGGGATGCCGCGGCGCGTTTCGGACTACGCGGAGCAGTTCGGGAACTGGAACATGGTTATCTCGCTCTTCTCGTTTCTCCTCGGGGCATCGACGATCATCTTCTTCTATAACGTGATCCAGAGCTGGCACCGAGGCCCGATCGCGCCGGGCAATCCGTGGCGTGCGATGACCCTGGAGTGGCAGGTCAGCTCGCCGCCGCCGGTCTTCAACTTCGACGAGATTCCCCAGGTCGTCGCCGGCCCGTACGAGTACGGCGTCCCGGGCGCGCGGCACGCCGTGCTGAACGGCGGTCACGCGCCGGTTGTCGTGGATGGGGTGCACGAGGAGGCGAGGCATTGAGTGTCGATCCGGCGGGAGGCGCGGCGCGGCGGATCCTCGTGGTCGCCAACGAGACGTTGACAGGCGACGAGCTGCTCGACGCGGTCCGGGAGCGCGCCGGTAACTCGAACGTGCTCGTCAGCGTGATTGCGCCGGTGAACACACCGAGCGAGGGCTACGTGGTCTACGAGGACACGCGGCGTGTGGCGGCCGGACGGAGGCTCGACCGGACGCTGGCGAAGCTCCGCGAGGCCGGGATTCCCGCGCTCGGGAACGTGATCGACAACGACGCCTTGACGGCGGTTCGAGATGCGATCGCGCTCGACGACCCCGACGAACTGATCGTCTCGACGCATCCGGAATCGAAGTCCGGCTGGCGCCGCAGGAACCTGCTCGAGGAGATTCGCAGGGTCGCCGGCGAGCGGCCGGTCGAGCACGTGACCTCCGACGTCGCCGCGCGCACCGGCGCCGAGAACGTGCTCGTCCTGGCGAACGAGACGGTGCTCGGCGAGCCGCTGCTCGAGCGGATTCGCGAGAAGGCGCGCGAGAGCGAGCGCGCGAGCTTCCTGATCCTCTGTCCGCAGAGCGATCCGAATCGCGGCGATCATCCCGAGGCCGAGCGCCGGCTCCGAGCGGCTCTCGCCCGCCTGCGGGCCGAGGAGATCGATGCGCACGGCCAGGTTGCCCATCCCGATCCGTTCACGGCGGCGATGCACGCGGTCCGCGACGAGCGCGTCGACTCGATCCTCGTCTCCACCTTCCCGGAGCAGCGCGGCTCCTCGTGGCTGCGACGCGACCTGATCTCGCGGCTCCGGAGCGAGGCGAATGTCCCGGTCGAGCACGTGGTCGTCCAGCCCGAGGAGGTGAAGGCATGAGCGCGCATGCCGAGCATCATGGGCCGCCGATCGCGAACCAGAGCTCACGGGTCAGCGCCAGCGTGCTCGGGATGTTCCTCTTCATCGCCTCGGAGGCGATGCTCTTCGGCGCCTTCTTCACCGCCTACTTCTTCGTCCGCGTCGTCAACCCGGAGGCGCAGCCTTGGCCGCTCGAGCCGTTTCACCTTCCGGTCTTCGTTGCGGGGGTGAACACGGCGATCCTGGTCACGTCGAGCTTCACGATGCATTGGGCGCTCCAGTCCGTGAAGCGCGGCAATCGCGCCGGACTCCAGGCGGGGCTTGTGCTGACGCTGTTGATGGGGCTCGCGTTCCTCGTCACGCAGATGCTCGAGTATGCGCGGATCGGCTTCAACCCGGGCGACGGCGCCTTCGGCACGATCTTCTTCGGGCTGACCGGCCTCCACGGCGCGCACGTGTTCGTGGGCCTGACCCTGCTCGCGGTTGCGACCGTGCGTGCGTTCCGAGGGCACTACACGCCGGAGCATCACCACGGTGTCGAGATACCCGGAATCTACTGGCACTTCGTCGACGTAATGTGGATCGTGGTCTACGCGACGATCTATCTGATCTAGCTCTTGGCCAGGAACCCTCTCCGCAGCGAGGCAGAGGCGTTCCGATTCGTCCTGCTCACGGCCGGCTACTTCGCGTTGATCGTCGCTGCTTCGGCGCTCGACCGTTGGGCCGGCTTGGCGGTGTTCCTGCTCCTCACCGGACTCGCCCTGTGGCGCTGGACGCGCTCGGGCGAGATGGAGCCGCGCGAGCGCACGAGCGTCCCGCACCGCGGCGACGACGACGAGCGGCGGATCCTCGTCGTCGCAAACGAGACCGTCGGCGGACGGGAGCTCCTCGACGTCTTGCGCAGCAAGGCCGAGGGCGTGCGCGAGCAGGTGCTCGTGGTCACGCCGGCACTGAACTCGCCGGTGCGCACCTGGGCCTCCGACGAGGACGGCGCCCGCGCGGCCGCGCAAGGGCGACTCGAGGCGAGCATCGCCCGGCTGGCGCGCGACGGAATCCAGGCGCGCGGAGAGGTCGGCGACGGCGATCCGCTCCAGGCGATCGAGGATGCGCTGCGAACTTTCGGCGCGGATGAGATCGTGATCTCGACGCATCCCGAGGGTCGCTCCAACTGGCTCGAGCGCAACGTCGTCGCCCAGGCGAGAGACCGCTTCGACGTCCCGATCACCCACGTCGTCGTCGACCTCGGCCCGCCTGCCTAACCGTCCCGAGGGAACACGTCCGGGGTCAAAGCCCGGACACAGTTCTGTGCCAACTTTCCTCGGAGACTTTCGCTGCGTCCGCGACGCGACTACGGTCGATCCATGCCGCGCCGTCCACGTCTCCAGATCCCGGCGGGGTCTACCACGTCACCCAGCACTCGACGGATCGGGAAACGCTGTTCTTCGAGTTGCTCGACCGCGTCCTGTTCGACCAGCTCGTGGTTCGGACCGCCATCCGTTACGACTGGGAGATCCATGACTACTGCCAGCTGAGCAACCACTTCCACCTGCTGCTGACCACCCGTGAACCGAACATCGCGCAAGGAATGCAGTACCTAAACGCTCGGTACGTCCAGGCTTTCAATGCCACTCACGGCCGTCGCGGCACGCTTGTTCACGGACGGTACTACTCGGGATTGGTCGAGAGTGAGAGGCACTTCCTGATCGTCCGCGCCTATCTGGCGCTCAACCCAGTAGACGCCGGTCTTTGCCGCGAGCCCGGCGAATGGCCCTGGGGTGGTTTCGGCGGAGCGGGCAAGATCGTCCCGGTGCCAGACGAGCGCTTGAGACGTTCGTACGTGACTATCGAGCGCGTCGAGAGCATCTCGCCGCAATGGCCTTCCGGGACGTGTCCGGGCTTTGACCCCGGACACGTCCCACGTGGACGTGGCGTTAGCGGCCGGTGGCGGAGACGACGTAGTCGGCGACGGCGGCTATCTCGTCGGGTGTGTACGAGTCGGCGAAGGACGGCATCGCGCCCAGGCCCCTGGTGACGCGCTCGATCACGAGCTCCTTCGACGGCTTCGACTCGTCGAGGCTCGGGCCGATGTTGCCGGACGCGCCTGCCGCCTCGAGCACGTGGCAGCCACCGCAGCCGGCGTCGGCGAAGATCGCCTCACCGTCGGGGCCGCCACCTGCGCCCACCTTCGGGGTCGAGCCGCCTGGGTCGGCCCCGGACGCAGGCGCTCCGGCGGTCGGCTTGCCGGCCACGGACGCGACATAGGCGGCGATGTCCTCGGCCGCCTCGTCTTGGTCCGCGACACAGCCTCGCGGCTCGTCCTCTCTTCCCTCGGTGCATTCCGGCAGCAGCGTGTCCGGCCCTGGCATGCCCGGCGAACCGGTCGAAGGTTCCTGAACCGGATACTCGATCTGGCCGCGAACGACCGACTGGATCGTCGACTCTCCGAGCCCGTCGGCGCGCGACTGCAGGAACGCGTCGTCGAGGTTCGGCCCGATCTGGCCCGGGGTGTCGGCGTCTGCGAGCACGTGGCAGGAGCCGCACTTCTGCGTGAAGAGCGGCTTGCCGCTCGCCGCGTTTCCATCCCCCGCCTCGGAGAGCCCGACGGTACCGCAGCCACTCGCGGCAAGCACCGCAAGCAGGATCGCGCAGGCGCCGACGAGCCCGCGCATCAAGCTAGGCGGTCGACTCCGAGCCGAGCGACGCGACCGCCTCGTCGCGCGTGCCGTGGATCGTGAAGACGCGGTCGAGGCCCGTGATCTCGAAGATCTTCGTGATGTTCCGATCGCTGCAGACGAGCGAGAGCTGACCTTCGTTCGTGCGCAGGCGCTTGACGCCGCCGACGAGGACGCCGAGCGTGGTCGAGTCGATGAACGTCGTGTCGCTGAGATCCACGATCACGTCGCGCCCACCCTGGTCGATCACCTCGAGCAGCTGCTGCTTGAACTCGGGCGCCGTGTAGAGATCCACCTCGCCTGCCAGCGAGATCACGAACTGCTCGTCGCTCAGCTTCTCGGTCTTGACGTCGAAATTCATTCA
>Ga0136617_10006002_pt1 | contig 10868 bp, 11 predicted proteins | sample AntDrymUQ3222106_2_FD_129672 | JGI IMG/M metagenome (GOLD analysis project Ga0136617, IMG submission 129672) | Polar desert sand microbial communities from Dry Valleys, Antarctica - metaG UQ322 (21.06) | ecosystem: Environmental > Terrestrial > Soil > Desert | place: Antarctica: Dry Valley...
AGCTGCGGCGGTGATCTTCGCCTATGCGCTCTTCGCCTTCATGGGCCTGCGTGTGGCCCTGGCCTGCCGCGACCCGTTCGGCAAGCGCCTCGCCGTCGGCGTCACGGCGCTCGTGTGCGGGCAGGCGGCGATCAACCTGAGCGCCGTTCTGGGCCTGGCGCCGCTGACCGGGATCCCCTTGCCTTTCGTCTCCTACGGCGGATCGAATCTGATCGTGCAGCTCACCGGCGTCGGCATCCTCCTTAACATCGCGGCTGGTGGGGCACGAGCGCGCTCTGCGGTGTCTGATCGCGGCCGGCGGGACGGCGGGTCACGTACTGCCCGCGCTCGCGATCGCGGACGCGCTACGCGGGCGGGGCGTCGCGGTGACGTTCGCCGGCTCGCCCCGTCGCTTCGAGGCACGGCTCGTTCCCGAGGCGGGGTATGAGCTCGACACGTTCGAGGTCTCCGGCCTGCCGCGCCGTCCCGGACTCGCGCTCGCCCGCGCCCTCGTGACCGATGCGGCCGCGCCGGCCGCCTGCCTGCGGATCCTGCGCCGCCGCCGTCCACAGGTCGTCCTCGGCGGCGGCGGGTACGTCGCCGGGCCGATGGTGCTCGCGGCCGCGCTCCTGCGGATCCCTTCGGCGTTGACCGAGGCGGATGCGCACCTCGGCCTCGCCAATCGCCTCGCTGCCCCCTTCGCACGCCGCGTGTTTCTCTCCTTCCCGATCGCGGGCCTCGAGGAGCCCAAGTACCGGGTGACCGGCCGGCCGCTTCCCCGCGGGCTCGAGGGCGTCGGAAGGGAAGAGGCCAGGGCGCTCTTCGACCTCCCCCCCGACGGCCCGGGTCTGCTCGTCTTCGGCGGAAGTCAGGGCTCGACGACGCTCAACAACTTCGTGCTCGAGCGTTTCCGGGAGACCGGCCCGCGCGTGCTGCACCTGTGCGGCGAGCGCGACTTCGCTGCGCTCGAGGCGACGCCGCGTCGCGCCGACTACCGGTTGCTTCCCTTCGCGAGCATTTTCGGCGCTGCTCTCGCGGCATCCGACCTCGTGCTCGCCCGCGCCGGAGGCTCGATCTGGGAGGTGGCCGCGGCCGGCAAACCGGCGATCCTCGTCCCCTACCCGCACGCGACGGCCGATCACCAGACGAAGAACGCGCGGTTCTTCGAGCGGGCGGGGGGCGCCGTCGTCGTTCCCGAGCATGAGCTCGCGCGGGCCGGGCGACTCGTCGAGGAGCTGCTCGGCGATCCGGCTCGCCTCGACCGGATGGCTCGAGCGATGGGCGCCGTCGCGCGCCCGGGCGCCGCCGACGAGATTGCGGACGAGCTGGTGGCGCTTGCGGCCGCTTGAGGGAAGACGGCTGTGGCTCGTCGGCATCGGGGGCGCCGGCTTCGCCGGCTACGCGCTGCTCGCGCACGCCTGGGGCGCGGAGGTGCGGGGCTGGGATCGCGTGCGCACGCCCTACCTTCCGGCGCTCGAGGAGCGGGGTATCGAGCTCTCGATCGCGCCGGAGCCACCGGCTCCGCCGCCCGGCTTCGAGGCCTTCGTCTCGACGGCGTATGCCGGATCGGTCGAGGGTGGTTCCCGGGCTCAGCTTCTCGCCGAGCTCGTCTCGCTCACGCGCTCGATCGTCGTCTCCGGCGCGCACGGGAAGACGACGACGAGCGCGATGATCGCCTTCTGCCTCGACCGTCTCGGCGGCGACCCCTCGTTCCTGATCGGCGGCGAGGTGCCGCAGCTCGGTGGCTTCGCCCGCGCGGGCTCGGGTTGGCTCGTGGTCGAGGGGGACGAGTCCGATCGGACAGTGGCCGAGCTCCGGCCCGAGATCGCCGTCGTCACGAACATCGACCTCGACCACCACTCGACCTTCGCCTCTCGGGCGGAGGTCGAAGGGCTCTTTGAGGAGTGGCTGCAAAACGCTCCGAACGCCGTTCGCGGCTGGGAGCTGGCGCCACTCGAGGCCGAGCTCGAGGTTCCGGGTGAGCACAACCGGCGCAACGCCGCGGCGGCGCTCGCGGCCCTGGAGCTGACCGGCGTCGAGCGCGAGCCGGCGATCGCAGCGCTTCGGCAGTTCGGCGGCGTTCGTCGCCGGCTCGAGCGCCGCGGCTCGGGGGGCGGGGTGGAGGTCTACGACGACTACGGCCACAACCCCGCGAAGGTCGCCGCGGCGATTGCCGCCGTGCGCGACGGCGGCCGCGTGCTCGTCCTCTTCCAGCCGCACCTCTACTCGCGCACGCGGTACCTCGCCCGCGAGCTCGCGGAGGCCCTCGCAGGCGCGGATGCGGTCGCCGTGACGGAGGTCTACGGGGCCCGTGAGGAGCTCGCCCCCGGCGTGACCGGCAAGCTGGTCGTGGACGCGCTCGCGGAGGCGCGCCCGGGAATTCCCGTCGCCTGGACTCCCGCACCCGAGGACGGCGTGCGGTTCCTCGCGGCGCGCGCCCGCTCGGGCGATCGCGTGCTGGTCGTCGGCGCCGGCGATGTCGACCGAGCCGTGCCACGCCTGCTCGAGGAGCTCGGGTGAAGGTCGAGGAGAACGTTCTGCTCTCGCGACTCACCACGCTCGGAACGGGAGGGCCGGCCCGCTTCTTCGCTCAGCCTGAGAGTGAGGTAGAGCTCGAGCGTCTCCTGGTCTGGGCGGCTGCGGAAGGGCTTGGCGTCGCGGTTGTGGGACTCGGCTCAAACCTCCTCGCGGCCGACGGGGGGGTGGACGCGCTCGTCCTCAAGCTCTCGGGCGCCCTGGCCGCCGTCGAGGTCCGCGGCGAGGTGCTCGCCGCAGGCGGCGGCGCCACGAATGCCGTCTGCCTGCACCGGGCGCGTGCGGCCGGCCTCGGCGGCTTCGAGTTCGCCTGCGCCATCCCGGGCACTGCCGGCGGGGGCGTACGGATGAACGCGGGCGCCTACGGGGCCGACTGGGCCGGGGTGCTCGAGCGGGTGCTGATCGCGACGGGGGAGGGCTCGGGGTGGCTCACGTCCGAGGAGCTGGGGCTCAGCTATCGCCGCTCGAGCCTCCGGTCCGGCCAGGTCGTTGCCCGGGCCGAGTACCGGCTGGAGCCGCGCCCCGTCGAGCAGATTCGAAGAACGGTCGCCGACCTGCAGGCAAAGCGCAAGGCGGCTCAGCCGACGAACCGGCGCACATTCGGCAGCGTCTTCAAGAATCCCGAGCACGAGCTGACCGCGGGCCGGATGCTCGAGGCCTGCGGGCTCAAGGGTCACCGTCACGGTGGGGCGCAGATCTCGCCGAAGCACGCCAACTTCATCGAGAACGCCGGCGGTGCCACCTCGGCCGACGCGCTCGCGCTCATGGCGGAGGCTCGGGGGCGGGCCCGCGAGCAGTACGGAGTCGAGCTGGAGCACGAAGTCGAGCTGCTGGGGGAGCTCGAGCTGGCGTCCGCCGGGTAGGAGCGGCGCGCGAGGCGGCGAAGATCGGCTCCGATGGATGGAGGGGGGAAGAGGGGGTCGTCCGCTCACGGACGCGTCGTACCGCTCGGGCTCGCGCGCGGCGGATTGGCCCTCCGTCCGACGCCCCTCCTCCTCGGCTCGTGTCTCGCGCTGCTCGCCCTGGCGCTGGCTCTCTACCTCGGCGCGCGGGCGACGTCCGCGTTCGCTCTCCGCAGCATCGAGGTTCGAGGTGGGTCGAGCGAGCTGGCGGAGGACGTGCGGAGGGTGCTCGCGCCCTCGCTCGGGCGAAGCTTGACGAGCCTCGACAGGAAGCAGGTGGAGGATCGCGTTCTCGGTCTGCCGGAGGTAGCGGCGGCGAGCGTTGATCGCGCCTTCCCGCACACGGTCGTGGTCCGGATCCGACCGGAGCGCCCTGTCGCCGCCATCCGCCGCGGTGCCGACTCGTGGACCGTCTCGGCACGGGGGCGTGTCGTCGCGCAGCTTCCGATCGGGACGCGTCCCGAGCTTCCTCGGGTCTGGCTGCCCGCAACCGTCCCGGTCCGGCTCGGCGAGACCCTGGTCGACGGGCGCGCACGTGCTCTCGCACGGGCCGTTGCGCCGCTCGCAAGCCGTCGGCTCGGGGTTTCGGTTCGCACGGCCGCCCTCGAGGAGGACGGCCTGACCTTCGTCCTCGCCTCCGGCATCGATCTCCGGCTCGGTGAGCCGAGGAATTTGGAGCTCAAGCTCGCCGTCGCCCGGCTCGTAGTCCATGACCTGAACGGCTTCGATTATCTCGACCTCAGCGTTCCGGATCGACCCGTGGCCGGACGGAACCTCGACTCTCAGCTCAAGGTCGAGGGTAGGCTAGGCAGATTCGGCGTTGACACATCCGAGTCGTCGACGTAGTCTGTGCGCCGCAATGCGAGCCCGAGCCCACCACCTCAACCTCAGGTCTATACCTCGGAGGCCGGCATGAGAGACCAGTCAGGCAACTATCTCGCCGTCATCAAGGTCGTCGGCGTCGGGGGCGGCGGGACGAATGCCGTCAACCGCATGGTCGATGCCGGGCTCACGGGCGTGGAGTTCATCGCCGTCAACACCGACGCGCAAGCCCTGCTGATGTGCGACGCCGACGTCAAGATCCACATCGGGGCCCAGGCCACGCGTGGCCTCGGCGCCGGCGCGGATCCAGACGTCGGGCATGCTGCCGCGACCGAGTCGCGCGATGAGCTGAAGGAGGCGCTGAAGGGCGCCGACATGGTCTTTGTGACCGCCGGCGAGGGCGGTGGCACCGGAACGGGCGGCGCGCCCGTCGTTGCCGAACTGTCGCGCGAGCTCGGCGCGCTCACCGTGGGGGTCGTGACGCGGCCGTTCGCGTTCGAGGGCGGACGGCGCGGCGATCAGGCCGAGCGTGGCATCGACACGCTGCGCGACCGGGTCGACACCCTGATCGTGATCGAGAACGACCGGCTGCTGCAGGTGGTCGAGCGGCGGACGTCGATCGTGGACGCGTTTCGCATCGCCGACGACATTCTGCGCCAGGGCGTCCAGGGCATCACCGACCTGATCACCGTTCCCGGTCTCGTCAACCTCGACTTCGCCGATGTCCGGACGATCATGCGGGACGCCGGCTCGGCGCTGATGGGAATCGGAATCGCCTCGGGCGAGAACCGGGCGGCCGAGGCCGCCCGCACGGCGGTCTCCTCGCCGCTGCTCGAGGCCTCGATCGAGGGCGCGACCGGCATCCTGCTCAACATCACGGGCGGCTCCGAGATCGGGCTCTTCGAGGTCAACGAGGCGGCTGAGGTGGTCACGAGCGCCGCCGACTCGAACGCGAACGTGATCTTCGGCGCCGTCATCGACGAGAGCCTCGGAGACGAGGTCCGGGTGACCGTGGTCGCGACCGGCTTCGGAGGCGATCTTCGCCGCCGCCGCCGTCGCGAGCCGCTCTTCGCCGACCAGCGAACACCGGCGCGGAGAGAGCAACCGAGCAGCCGTCCTCGCGACCGCGAGGACGTGCTCGAGATTCCCTCCTTCCTGCGCGACGACTAACGTGGGGGAACCCATGGTCCCCCACGTGCCCCCTCCTTGAATGCAGGCGCGCCGGGGCCGCGGGTGGCTGCGCCGGGCAAGCCCGGCTCCGCCGGAAACACACACAAGCAACACCATGAAGTTTCCAGACGGTTGATCGGCCTTTTCGATCAACCGTCTAGCATGGGCGGGATGGACACCATCCGCGTCACCGGCCCGCTCCAGGCACTGCTCGAGCAGGCCTTCCCCGAGGCGAGCGACGTCCAGGTCGTCGACCGCACGGGCGGCGGCGATCACTTCCAGGTGAGCATCACCAGCCCGCGCTTCCACGGGCTCTCGCTCGTCGACCAGCACCGGCTGGTCTACGACGCGCTCGCCGGGCCGCTTGCCGACGGCAGCATCCACGAGCTCCGCATCCGAACGAAGGGAACCCAATGACCGAGCTGCGCACGACGATCCAGGAAGTCATCGAGAGCGAGCCCGTCGCCGTCTTTATGAAGGGCAGGCCGGGACTCGTGATGTGCGGGAATTCCCAGCGTGTGCTCGACGCGCTTCGTGCGGCGGGCGCGCCGGTGACCGCGGTCGACGTCCTGCCCGATCCCCGCATCCGCCAGGAGCTCTCGGCCCTGTCCGGTTGGCCGACGATTCCGCAGGTCTTCGTGAAGGGCGAGCTGATCGGCGGGGCGGACATCGTCGAGGAGCTCGCGGCCACGGGTGAGCTCCGGCAGAAGCTCGAGAGCGCGCTCGGTGCGAGCAACGGCACCGGCGAGCAACGCGTGGTCGACGTGCTCGCACCGGCTCACTGAGAGCCCGGGCGGCACTGAGCCCGCCGACCCTGCGCGGTGGCCTCGCCGCCCGCCTCGTCGTTCTGGCGTTCGGCCTCTTCCTGTTCGCGGCCGGCATCGTCGCGCTGCTCGAGTCGCGGCTCGGACTCTCGCCCTGGGACGTCCTGCATCAGGGCATCGACCGCCGCACGCCGATCACGTTCGGGCTCGCGAACGTCCTCGTGGGCATCGTCGTGCTCGTCGTCGCCAGGCTGCTCGGCTCCTCGGTCGGCGTGGGCACGATCGGGAACGCGGTCCTGATCGGCCTCTACATCGAGCTCCTCGTCTCGTTCGAGTCCGTCCGCGCGCTCGCGGAGTGGCCGCTCGCAGGCCGCTTCGCGCTCCTCGGTGTCGGCATCCTGCTCATGGGCGCCGGTACGGCGTTCTACATCGGCGCCGGGATGGGCGCCGGCCCGCGCGACTCGCTCATGCTCGTCGGCTCCCGGCGGACGGGCGTCCGGATCGGCATCGTGCGGGCAGCGATCGAGCTCGCCGCGCTCGTCGCCGGGTTCGCCCTCGGGGGCACGGTGGGCCTCGGCACCGTCGCCTTCGCGCTGCTGATCGGGCCCGCGGTCGAGCTCTGCTTCGGCCTCCTCCGACGCTCGCCGCTCGCCCGTCCGCCTCGCCCGGCCGAGCTGCGGCCCGCGGCCGAGGCGCTCCATTAGCATCCGGGCCGTGCAGACGCTCCAGCGCACGCCGCTGCATGCTCGCCACGCCGCGCTCGGCGCCCGCCTCGTCCCCTTCGCCGGCTGGGAGATGCCCGTGCAGTACGAGGGCGTGATCGCCGAGCACCGTGCCGTCCGAACGGACTGCGGGGTCTTCGACGTGTCGCACATGGGGGAGCTCCAGGTCGAGGGGCCGCGTGCCCACGAGCTGCTGCAGGGCCTGCTCTCGAATGATCTCGACCGGGTCGGGGTCGGCGACGCGCAGTACACGCTCCTGACCAACGAGCGCGGCGGCGTCGTCGACGACCTGATCGTCTACCGGCTCGAGCCCTTCCGTTACCTGCTGATCGTGAACGCCTCCAACCGCGAGACCGACTTCGCCTGGATCAAGCAGCGCGAGGTACGCGGATCGGATGTGCGCGATACGTCGGAGGAGTGCGCGCTGCTCGCGGTGCAGGGGCCGCGCACGCTCGAGCGTCTGGGCCTTCCGCCCGGGAAGGCCTTCACCTGGCTGGAGGCCGAGGTGGGCGGTATCGAGTGCCTGGTCGGCCGCACCGGGTATACCGGCGAGGAAGGGGTGGAGCTCCTGGCCCCTGCAGATGATGCGGAGCGCCTCTGGGACACCGTCCTCGCGGCGGGCGCCACTCCTTGCGGTCTCGGAGCGCGCGACACCCTGCGACTCGAGGTCTGCTACCCGCTGCACGGCAACGACATCACGCCCGAGACGGACGCGATCTCGGCCGGGCTCGGCTGGGCGTGCGCGCTCGGAAAGAACTTCACCGGTGTGGAGGAGCTCCGCCGCGTCCGGGAGGAAGGCCCGCGGCAAAAGCTCGCCGCCTTCGTGATGGAGGAGCGAGCCATCCCTCGCGCGGGCATGCCGGTTCTCGAGGGGGGCGAGGTCACGTCAGGCACGCTGTCGCCCACCCTCGACGTGGGCATCGGGCTGGGCTACGTGCCTTCGCAGCACGCGGCGCCAGACGGTTCGATCACGATCGACGTCCGCGGCCGCGAACGCAGGGCGCGCGTCGTTCGCAAGCCGATCTACAAGCGAGAGGAGCGTGAGGCGATTGCCGGCGGCTGAGAGCTACCCGGACGGGTTGAAGTACCACCGCGAGCACGACTGGGCGCGGATCGAGGGCGACGAGGCAACGCTCGGGATCACCTGGTTCGCCGTCGACGCGCTCGGGGAGCTCGTGCACTACGAGCCGCCGAGGGAGGGAGCCACGATCGCCAAGGACAGCCCTTACGGCGAGGTCGAGTCCGTGAAGGCCGTCTCCGACGTGGTCGCACCCCTCTCGGGCGAGGTAGTCGAGGTCAACGCGACGGTCGTCGAGGCGCCCGAGACGGTCAACGACGATCCATACGGCAAGGGCTGGCTCATCCGCATCCGGCTCACGGAGCCGACCGAGGTGGACGACTTGCTCGACGTGGAGGCCTACCGGAGCTTCCTCGGCGAGCAGTGAGCCACCTCTCGCTCACCGAGCGCGATCGGAGCGAGATGCTCGCGGCCATCGGCGTCGACTCGATCGAGGAGCTCTTCGTCGACATCCCGGAGAGGCTGCGCCTGCGCCGTCCGCTCGCGCTCGAGCCCGCGCTGTCGGAGCCGGAGCTCGTCCGCCACCTCGAGGAGCTCGTGGGCCGGAACGTGCACACGGGCCGGGAGCTCTCGTTCCTCGGCGCCGGGATGTACGACCACTACGTTCCGGCCGTCGTCGATGCGCTGCTCGCCCGCGGCGAGTTCCTGACGGCCTACACGCCGTACCAGCCCGAGATGAGCCAGGGCGTTCTCCAGGCGATCTTCGAGTACCAGACGGTGATCTGTGAGCTCACCGGCATGGACGTCACGAACGCCTCGGGCTACGACGGCACCACGGTCGCGGCGGACGCCTGCTACCTCGCGAAGGGGACGACCGGCCGCTCGAAGGTCGTGGTCACCGAGGCGACGAGCCCGCAGGTGCGGCAGGTCGTGAAGACCTACGCGCCCGGCTTCGGGCTCGAGGTGATCGAGGTGCCCCACCGCGACGGCGTCACCGATCCCGAGGAGCTGCGCAGCGCTGCCGAGGGGGCGGCGTGCGTCGTCTTCCAGCATCCGAACTTCTTCGGCTGCCTGGAGCCGGCTCCGGAGCTGGCGGCGGCCGCGAACGACGCCGGAGCCCTCCCCGTCGCCCACGTCGACCCGCTCTCGCTCGGGGTGCTCGAGGCGCCCGGTGCCTACGGCTGCGCGCTCGCGATCGGCGAGGGTCAGGGGGCGGGGAACCCGCTCTCGTACGGAGGTCCGCACTATGGCTTCCTGGCCGCGAAGACCGAATACACGCGCCGGATGCCCGGCAGGATCATCGGCGAGACGACCGATGTCGACGGTCGTCGCGGCTACGTCCTGACGCTCCAGACGCGCGAGCAGCACATCCGCCGGGAGAAGGCGACGTCGAACATCACCACCAATCAGACGCTGCTCGCGCTCGCCGGACTCACCTACCTGTCGTGGCTCGGCCCAGACGGCCTGCGCGAGGTGGGGGAGACCTGCATGGCCCTCGCCGAGTACGCGAAGGAGCGCCTCGACCTTCCACTTGCGTTTCCGCAGCAGGCAACATTCAAAGAGTTTGCCGTCGCCGTCGGACGACCCGCCAGAGAGGTCATCCGCGCTGCCCGTGCGCAGGGGGTCCACCCGGGGTACGCCCTCGGACGCGACTACGCCGAGCTCGACGACGCGCTCCTCGTCGCCGTCACCGAGAAGCGCACGCCGGAGGACATCGACCGACTGGCCGAGGTGCTCGGGCCGTGAAGCTGATCTTCGAGAAGTCGCAGTCCGGGCGTCGGGCCTCCTCGCTGCCGCATCACGACCTTCCGGTTCCCGAGATCCCGGAGGAGCTCCGCCGCTCGCAGCCTCCGCGCCTGCCGGAGGTGGCTGAGCCGGAGCTCGTGCGCCACCTGACAGCGCTCGCCGATCGCACCTTCGGCATCGACACCGGCTTCTACCCACTCGGTTCCTGCACCATGAAGCACAACCCGCGGGTGAACGAGCGCGTGGTCAACCTGCCCGGATTCCGAGACCTTCACCCTCATCAAGAGGTAGAGGGTAGCCAGGGTGCGCTCGAGCTCATGTGGAGGCTGCAGGAGATCCTGGGGGAGGTCGCCGGACTCGACGCCGTCTCGCTCCAGCCCGCTGCGGGCTCGCAGGGCGAGCTCACGGGACTGATGCTCATGCGCGCGTACTTCGCCGAGCGGGGCGAGGAGCGCGACACGGTCATGACCGCCGACACGGCGCACGGCACCAACCCGGCGAGCGTGACCATGTCTGGCTACAAGCTTCAGAAGGTTGGAACGGACGACCGGGGAAACCTCGACCTCGACGATCTCCGGAGCAAGGTGACGGAGCGGACGGCCGGCCTCATGCTCACCAATCCGTCCACGCTCGGCCTCTTCGACGAGCACATCGAGGAGGTGGCGCGAATCTTCCACGACGCCGGCGCGCTCCTCTACTACGACGGCGCGAATCTGAACGCGGTCTGCGGGATCTCGCGGCCGGGAGACATGGGCTTCGACATCGTCCACTACAACCTGCACAAGACCTTCTCGCAGCCGCACGGCGGCGGGGGTCCCGGCGGAGGGCCCGTCGCGGTGCGCAGCGAGCTCGAGCCCTTCCTTCCGGTGCCCGCGGTTGTCCAGCGCGCGGACGGGTTCGACCTCGACTTCGACCGCCCGCTCTCGATCGGCAAGGTGCGCGGCTTCACCGGACCCTTCGGCGTCTTCGTCCGCGCCTACGCCTTCGTCCGCGCCTACGGGCCGGCGCTGAAGGAGATGTCGGAGGTCGCCGTCCTGAACGCGAACTACCTGCTCGCCCGCCTCCGCACTGCCTACGAACTCCCCTTCGACCGGCTCCCGATGCACGAGTTCGTCCTCAGCGCACGCGCCCTCAAGCGCGAGCACGGCGTCACCGCTCTCGACGTCGCCAAGCGGCTGATGGACTATGGCTTCCACCCGCCCACGATCTA
>Ga0136617_10006003_pt1 | contig 10867 bp, 12 predicted proteins | sample AntDrymUQ3222106_2_FD_129672 | JGI IMG/M metagenome (GOLD analysis project Ga0136617, IMG submission 129672) | Polar desert sand microbial communities from Dry Valleys, Antarctica - metaG UQ322 (21.06) | ecosystem: Environmental > Terrestrial > Soil > Desert | place: Antarctica: Dry Valley...
CACCGGCCAAAGCGGCTGAGCCGGGAAAACTGCGGGGTCGTGCAGCGCGAGGCCCCGCAGCTCAGGCCCCGGAAAAGGGTGAGATCCGCAAGCCGGCAGGCTGGTAGCTCGGCTCAGTCCCCAGAAACGCAGTGAATAGAGCGATAGCACGTCCATCGTCGCCAATCGTCGTTTTCGTGGAACAAGCCTGTCACGCCGGAGGTCGCGGGTTCGAGTCCTGTCGCTCCCGTCTTTTGAAGCGCCTGCAAATCGGCACTTGATGTTGCCTACCTGGGCGTCGAGCCTCGTATCAACTACACGCCTAGCTACACGGCGGGCTCCAGCTGTATGCGGGCGGCAGCGCCGTGGCGGTGGGTGCGGCTGCGCGGCCGGTGGAACGCCGGAGGTCACCTATCGCCGGCTCCTAAGCGCCGGCCGATAGCAGACACAGGAGGGGATGCTCCGCGACAACACTCTGATGCTTATCGCTACATAGACCTACTACACGCAAGAGGGTGTTGACTTCATGACGACGCTCGTCTGAGCCAGCGTTCGGGAATGTCCCCTGAGCAGGGATGTCGCTAGCTCGGGCCAGGGCGAGCAAGGATGATGACGGGGAGGACTAGTAGGCCTAGAGCACCCGCCCCACCAATGAGACGGATCAAGAGCGGTGATCCATGCTCCAGCGCGACAACGCCAAGCGTCAGCGCTCCAGCCGCGAGCATCCCTAGTCCAGCTTGCACGCGGCCCAAGTTGAAGTCCGTCGCCGCCGACCCTCGTTGGTGAGAGGTGCGACCCGCGACGATCAGCAAGACCACGACTGCAACTCCTCCTAACCCTCGAAGTAGCTCGCCGCTGAGAGATCGACAGCACCCTCTGGGAGGAGTGGTGCTTGGGCGGCCACTCCGAGCAGGAGTATCCGACCTGGCTCAGCGTCGGCGCGGAGCTGACGAAGCTGCGGAGGCGGCGCGGCCTGCACTGGTCGACGTTGGCGCTCATCGTCGCGCCCGTCGCCATCGGCTACATCGTCTTGACCATCCATCACGCCGTCAACCCGGAACAGGCGGCGCCCGCCGGCGGAATAGAGAACCTCCGCGCGACCTTCGACTTTCTCACCACGGTCGGGACGATCGCCGCCATCATGGTCGGCGTCACGGCTGGGGGCGGCGATCTCGGTGCCGGCGTCTTCCGAGAGCTCGTCGTTACGGGCCGCTGCGTATCGCGCTGTTCAGCGTCCGCTTCCCGGGTGGAGCGCTTTTCCTTGTCCCGTTCATCCTCGCGGCTGCAGTGCTGACTTCCCTCGCAGCCGTCGCGCTTCCGAGCGACGGCCCGGATCCCGGAGCGGTGTTGATGCTCGAGTACGCCGGCTGGCTCGGCGTGGCACTGATCACAGGCCTCTCGCTCGCGCTTGGCGTCGGGTCGCTGGTGAGCGGCAGGGTCGCGATCGGGCTCGTGCTCGCGTGGCACTTCGTCCTCACGCCGCTGCTGCTTCAGATCAGCAAGGTCGATTGGCTGCTCGCCGGCGCGGCGCTCCGTCGCATCGAGCCCGGAAGCACAGATCACTCCGTTTCGCCCGCCGTCGCGGTCATCGCACTCGTCGCGTGGACGGCGATCCCCCTTGTCGTCGGCGCGTGGCGCACTGCCTCGCGCGACGCCTAATTGCCTGAAGAAGGAGAACACCGATGCGACACTCGATGCTCACAGCCACAACCGCCCTCGCCGCTCTCACAATCCTCGTCCTGGCGGGCTGCGGCGTCGGCGCCGCCGGTCCAGAGGCGAAGATCAGCGAGACGACCGACAAATACTTTCGTGCCCTTTCGAGCCGCGACACGACGAAGGCCTGCGCTCAGCTCACCGCCCGGGCGCGGAGAGCGTTCGACCCGTCATGCAGCGCCGCAATGGAGAAGATTGCGACGCGAGTTGGAACTGACCGGCTCGCTCACGCAGCCGACGAAGGCTCCTCGATCAGTGTCGATGGCTCCAGCGGCTCAGCAACGCCCAAGGGCCTCAACGGAGTCCGGCTCGGCTTGGTCGCGGCCGAACCGAACTGGCTGATCGATAGCGGTTTCGCGCTGGAGGACAGGCAGTAGCATCCCCGCGAAGGGGCGCGTTTCCGGAGCCTGCTCGCAACTTTGCGCAGCTCCCTGAGATGCCTTCACCGAACCGCCGACCGCGAAGTCGACGCCGAGCGCCGTGACGTCGAGCAGGACGGGCGGCGCCCGTAGCGGTCCATCGCCTTCCTGGCCTGGAAGGCCGCCGCCGCGCCGGTCGTGAGGAAGATTGCGGGCCGGGCCCCAGGATGCCCTCGATCCCGGTCACGAGCACGAGCCAGCGTCAGCGTCGAGACCGCAACGACGAGCTACACCTTCCCGGAGAGACAGGTCAGGAGCGCGGCGAGGAGGGCGGTGTTGCGAAGGACCGAAGGCTAACGTCCGCCCGGCGAGCCTAGAGGGTTGCTCCCACGGTACCGCGCGGCCGCAACCGCGGCGGCGTCGATCAGCCTCCGGAGCCCCGAACCACGAGGACGGAGCAGCCGGCCCGGGCGGCGACCCGGGCCGAGACGCTCCCGAGGGAGAGGATCCCGTGTATCCCGCGGCTGCCGACGACGATCAGGTCGGGGCAGAGAGCCCCGTCGACGAGCGCGTCCACCGGAGGCCTCGAGTCGAGCCGCGCCTCCGGGAGCAGCGGGCGCACCCCCTTCGGATCGATTCCCTTCCCGCCCGAGGCGACCACCAGCTCGAGGTCGGCGTGGAAGCGGGCCGCCAGCTCGCGGCCGACGGCCACGGCGGCGAGCGACTCCGGCGAGCCGTCCGTGCCGCAGACGATCCGGCCGGGAACGGGCTCGTCGCAGGCCCGCGCCACGAGGACCGAGCAGGTGGCCTGCCGGACGACGTCGTCGGCGATCGAGCCGAGGAGGCGCTCGCGGGCGCACGGGGGCCGCGCGGCGCCGACCGCGATCAAGGTGGCGTCGAGGCGGCGCGCCGAGTGGAGGATCACGTTCGCGGCATGGCCGTGTGCGAGCAGGGTCGACGCCTCGGGACTGACCGCCGCCGCCCGCGCGAGCGCCTGCTGCGACTCGCGCTCGATCTCGTGCGCAAGCTCGGTCGAGCGCCAGCCCGCCCGCGAGGCGCGGAAGATCTCGGCGACGGCGACCAGGGTGAAGGCGCCGTCGGCCCGCCCGAGCACGCGCGCCTGCGCGGCGGCGGCGAGGCTGGCGTCGGTCTCGTCGACCGCGCAGACGATGCGGTCGAAGAGCGTGGTGGGAGCGAGGACGTTCGTCATTGCGTGCTCCTTTCTGCGAGGGCGGGGTGGAGAGGATCGGCGCGCCGGCCGCCGAGCGTGGAGGCGAGCACGGTGAGAGCGAGGATCCCGACGATCACGGGCAGCGAGACCCAGACGGGAACCTTCCACCAGTCGGCGATCAGCATCTTCGCCCCCACGAAGACGAGGATCGTGCCGAGTCCTGCGTTCAGGAAGCGGAGCCGGCCCATCGCCCCCGTGACGAGGAAGAAGAGCGAGCGCAGGCCGAGCAGGGCGAAGGCGTTCGCGGCGAAGACGACGAACGGCTCGGTCGTGATCGCGAGGATCGCGGGGATCGAATCGACCGCGAAGACGAGGTCGAAGACCGCGACGAGCAGGAACGCCGCGGCGAGGGGGGTGGCGTAGCGCTGGGCGTTCCGCCGGACGAAGAACCGCGTCCCGTGGTACTCCGCGGTGAGCGGAAAGAAGCGGCGGAGCAGGCGCAGGACGGGATTTCGCTCCGGCTGGATCGTCCGCTCGGTATGGCGCATCACCTTGAGCCCCGTCAGGACGAGGAAGGCACCGAAGAGGTACGCGACCCACGCGAACGTCTCGAGCAGGCTCGCGCCGATCACGATGAAGATCCCCCGGAGGACGATCGCGAGCACGATCCCCCAGAAGAGGACGCGGTAGCGGAGCTCCTCGGGGACGGCGAAGTACGAGAAGATGAGCGCGAAGACGAAGACGTTGTCGAGCGACAGGCTCCACTCGACGAGGTAGCCCGAGACGTACAGCGCCGCGGTCTCGCCGCCCTGCCACCACCAGAGCAGGCCGCCGAACGCGAGCGCGAGCGACGCCCAGACCCCGGTCAGGATCGCAGCCTCCCGGATGCCGATCGCGTGAGCGTCGCGGTGGAGGAGGAGCAGGTCGACGAGGAGTAGGGCGACGATGGCCGCCGCGAGCGCGGCCCAGGCCCAGAGAGGGATCGACATCGGGACGGATAACCTCCGGCTGATCGGGGAACGATTCAGCGGAGGTCTCTCCAGCCTCTCGGCCGGGTCGCCGGGCCGCGAGCGGCCGGATTGGCGACGACACCCTGGGGATACTCCCCTCCGTTCACGGCATATTACACGAAACGTGTTTCGCGTCAAGTATTTCGTAGACTGAGCGGATGAGCGAGGACAACTGGACATTCCTGAGCAACCACGGCCATGTGCTGGTGGCGCTTTCGCGCGACTCGGAGATCAGGCTCCGCGACGTGGCCGCGCAGGTCGGGATCACGGAGCGGTCCGCCCAGGGGATCCTGCGCGACCTCGTCGCGGGGGGCTACGTGCGCCGCGAGCGGGTGGGCCGGCGCAACCGCTACGAGATCGAGGAGCGGCTGCCACTCCGCCACCCGCTCGAGCGCGGGCACCGGGTCGGCGAGCTGGTCTCGCTCGGCTCGGCCGAGAGCCCGCCTACCCCCACTCGATAGTCGAGGGCGGTTTCGACGAGATGTCGAGCGCGACGCGGTTGACGCCCGGGATCTCGTTAACGCGGAGATCGTCGAGCACGGCGGCGACCCGGTCTCCTGGTGGAGCTACGTGCGCTCGCCCGATTTCGGCGGCGCCGTCCCCGAGAACTGGCAGTCGGAGTTAAGGAGGAGGTCGCCGCCACACACGAGCTCCGTTGTCTTATCTGGCGCCAGTAGGACTACACGCGCACTACACAGGCTCTACCGGGTGGTCGCCGGTCGTAGTCGGTCACAGCCGCTTCGAGCTGGTGCGAAACGCCTGCTCCAGCCGGTAATTCAGGGTGGGAGCCGGCTGTATCGGTTGAGCCTGTACCGGCCTGTCACCGGAGGTCGCGGGTTCGAGTCCCGTCGCTCCCGTCTTTTGAAGCGCCTGCAAGCACGGCATTTCCCGCTCACACTGACTTCGAGTGTGTTGGAACTGACGGCCCACTCATGGCCCGGACGCCGGGAGAGGCTCCGCGCGTCCAAGGCGGCAGTCGGTCGGTGCGGACGCGCCGTGCGGGGTTGCTAGCCGATTCGCTCTCTACGCTGATCTGCGTGCCCGCTATGGGCACGATCGCAAAATGGAGCATGCACGTTCAACGGCGACGGTTCGTCTGACCGCCGGTCGGAAGGTTCACTCGTGGACCACGAGGTGCTCGGCGTGACGGCTCCGGTGCCCTTCTCGGAGATTGCTGGTTTCCGGCTCGTACGGATGCTCGGGTTCGCCTGCGCAGATGCGTGCCGAGCGAGACTCCGTAGTGGCGGCGGAAGACGCGGCCGAGGTGTGTCGCGTCGACGTTCACGCTCGCCGCGAGCGCGGCCAGGCTCGGCGAGCGTCCCGGATCGGCGTGGAGTTGCTCGACGACGCTCGCGAGCCACACCGGCCGGCGCGGGGGCAGGCGGCCCGGACTCGCCCGCACGGCTGCGGCGAGAAGCTCGAGCGCGAGTCTCCGCCGCGACGGGCGCAGCCTCGTCCGGCGCGGAGAGCTTGCCGGCCAGGCGCCGGGCGAGCGCGCTGAGACCCGGGTCGCGCCGCACGTTAACGCTGCTCACCAGGGCGGAGTAGGGCTTGCGCGACTCGCGCGGCGAGCGCACGACGAGCACGCGGGCACCGGTCGGCCCGAAGGAGGCGGTGTGGAGTCCGTCAGCGGGAATCGAGGCCGCCGCGCCGTCCGGAAGCACGAGCATGCGCCGCGGGAAGGACTTCTCGAGCGCCCCGTCCAGGACGAAAGCGAGGTACCCCCGCTCGGGTGTGCTGCGCGGCTGCTCGTACCGCGGCGGAAAACGGAGCTCGGTGATCCCCACCGCGCCCACCGTCGACTCCGTGACGAGGATCCCGTCTTCCTCGCTGCTCCGCACCCAGGCCCCCCACACCACCTTAGACCGCGATCCCGCTGCGAAGTTGGCTCGGGACGCAGCCCACGGATAGTCGAGCGTCAGGACCCGTAGCGGACTGGCAGCCGCTCCAGGCCGCGGGTGAGCAGCAGCGGCTGGTACTCGAGCTCGTCCGTCGCCACCGCGGCGTTCGCGAGCCGGCGGAGCATGCGCGGCAGCGCGATCTGCGTCTCCAGCCGCGCGAGCGGGGCGCCGAGGCAGTAGTGGATCCCGAGCCCGTAAGCCGCGTGGCGGTTGTCCGCGCGGCGGATGTCCACCGTGTCTGGGTCAGCGAACCGTCGCGGGTCGCGGTTCGCACTCGCCACGACGAGCAGAACGCGCCGGCCGGCCTCGATCCGGCGGCCGCCGAGCTCGAAGTCGACTGCCGCCCGCCGCACCACGAGCTTCGCGGGACCGTCGTAGCGGTTGAGCTCCTCGACCGCACCGGGCACGAGCGCCGGATCCTCGAGCAGCGCGCGCGCGTGGTCGGGGTTGCGCAGGAGCGCCAGGAACCCGTTCGTGATGAGGTTCGTCGTCGTCTCGTGTCCCCCGAACAGCAGGAGGACGCAGGTGTTGACGATCTCGTCGTCGGTGAGCGACCGGTCGTCGCGCTGGACGTCGAGGAGCGCGGACATTAAGTTGTCGCCCGGGTTGCGGCGGTGCCGGGCGAGCAGGTCGTGCAGGTAGCCCGCGAGCGCGACGAGGCCGTCCTGTGAGTGACGGCGGCCCTCGGCGGTGCGCGCCCCCTCGAAGATCAGCGTGCTGACCTGGTTCGACCAGGCCCGAAAGAGGTCGCGGTCCTCGGGCGGCACGCCGAGCATCGCTGCGATCACGATGGCCGGGATCGGGTACGCGATATCGCCGACGACGTCGACCTCGCCCGCGTCCGGCAGGTCGAGGACCTGCTCGACGACCGACACGATCTGCGGCTCGAGCGCGGCGACCGCGCGCGGGGTGAACGCGCGCTTGACGAGGTTGCGCAGCCGGGTGTGGCTCGGCGGGTCCTGGAACACCATCCAGTCGGCGAGCACCGCGTAGGCCGGCTGCCGGGCGGCGCGTTCCTCCGCGCTGAGCTTCTGCTCGTAGATCGCCTCGACGCGGTCCGAGGAGAGTCGCTTGTCGAGGAAGCCCGCCGCCACGTCGTCGTAGCGGGTGATGACCCAGGACTTGTGCGCGGGGTTCCAGTGGACGGGGTCGTGCTCGCGCAGCTCGCCGAAGAACCGGTAGGGGTCGGCGACGGCCTCGGGGCTGAGCAGGTCGGCGCCGGTCGAGGGGATCGTCATGCGCTCATCCGCCCAGGATCGCAACAACGCAGCCGTTGCCGTCGAGGCCGGCGGCGCCACCGCCCATCGTTTCCACGAGCGCCGTCCGCGCGCCCTCGACCTGACGGTCGCCGGCATCGCCGCGCAGCTGCCACACGAGCTCGGCGACCTGCGCCAGCCCGGTGGCTCCCAGCGGATGCCCGCGCGAGAGCAGGCCGCCGGAGGGGTTCACGGGCTGGGTGCCGCCGAGCGACAGCTCACCCGCACGCACGCGAGCCGCGGCCTCGCCCTCGCCGGCCAGCCCGAGCGCTTCGATCGTGACGAGCTCGCCGATGGTGAAGGCATCGTGGAGCTCTACGACGTCGGCGTCGTGCGGGCCTAGGCCCGCCTCCTCGAACGCGTCGCCGGCGGTGGCGCGAACGACGTCGAAGCCCCAGACATGCTCGGAGTCCTGATCCCACGCCTCCCCGGAGCGGAGAGCGCTCGCACGGATCGGAATGTCGCGCTCGCCGCGGCGGGCAGGGCCCAGCACCGCCGCAGCCGCGGCGTCGGACAGCCCTGCGCACTGGAAGAGGGTGAGCGGCTCGGCGATCGGGCGGGACGCGAGCACCTCCTCCTCGGTCACCGCGCGGCGGCGCTGCGCGCGCGGGTTGAGGGCGCCATGCGTCGAGTTCTTCACCGCGACCTGCGCGAGATCCGAGGCGGTCGTGCCGTGGTCGGCCATGTGGCGTGAGGCGCTGAGCGCGTACAGCGCGGGCAGCAGCAGCCCACTGGCCTGCTCGGGATCGGTGGCCTCCGGGGCGATCGGCCCCTCGAACAACGTGCTTATGTGCTCCACTCCGAGGGCGAGCACACGCTCGAACCGGCCGGCGAGGATCGCCTCGCGGGCCTCGTGCAGCGCAGTCGTCCCGCTTGCGCAAGCGTTCTCGACGGTGATGATCGGAATCCCGGTGATCCCGACCCCCCACAGCGCGCGCTGCGCCACCCCCGGCGCGCCGAAAACCGTGCCCACGTAGGCGGCGTCCACCCCGTCGACCGCGGCGTCCTCGAGTGCCTCGTTGACCGCCTCCCATGCGAGCTCCGCGGGGAGCCGGTCGGGCTGGCGGCCGAAGCTGGAGGTCCCCACGCCCCAGATGCACACCGTCATGCCAAGACCTCGGCGGCAGGGTCGCCTGCAGGGGTGCTCGCGGTGAGGCGCACGCGCGCGCCGACGTGCGCCGGGGCGAGCGACTCGTCGAGCCGGACGAGCAGACGCGGGCCGGCGTCGAGATCGAGATAGGCGAGGGTGTAGGGCACGTCGTCGCCCTCCCGGGCGGGCACGTGCACGACCGTCACCGCCCACACCGCACCGTCGGGCCCGAACCGGGCGGGGGCCACCTCGCCGCGGCAGCGCGGGCAGCGGGGGACCGGCCGGTTGAGCACATGCCCGTTCGGCCGGCACCGCCCGCCGGCGAGCAGGTGGCGCCCGTCCTCCTCGACGACCATCGGCCGGGGGTCTGCCACCGCCGCGAGCCTGACCGCCGCCCGGGCCGCCGTCACGCCGGCGGGGCGGGCGCCGCGGTCCGCTGGTCGACGACCCGGCGCGCCTTGAAGACGGTCGGCGGGAGGGTGCCCGGCTCGAGTAGCTCGACCGGGATGCGGATCTGCAGGTTGCGCGCGAGCCGACCCTCCGCCTCGCGGCGAAGACCCTCGCGCACCTCGGCGTTCGAGGCGGTGCTGCGCGCCGCGGCCTCCGTGAGTTCCGCGCGAACGACCATCTCGTCGAGCGCGTCCTTGCGGTCGACGAAGATCTCAAACTCGGCCCCCATGCCCGGGCACTCGCGCAGGACGGCCTCCACGGCGCTCGGGTAGATGTTGGCGCCGCGGATGATCAGCATGTCGTCGAGCCGGCCGAGGATGCCCTCTGGAAGCCGAGGATACGTGCGTCCACAAGAGGTCGGCCCGTCGTGCACCATGTAGGTCTCGTCCCCCGCCCAGAAGCGGATCATGGGCTGCGACTCGCGCCAGAGGTGGGTGTAGACGACGGCGCCGCGCTCGCCGAGCGGGATCGGAGTGTTCGCGTCGTCGCGGTCGACGACCTCGGTGAACACCTCGTCGTTGATGAGCAGGACGCCCTCCTCGGGGTTGGCGGTGACGTTGGTGGTGAAGGGGTACATCTCCGACGTCGAGCCGGAGTCGTGGACTGAGGCGCCCCAGGCCTCGGTGATCAGGTCGCGGATGCCGGGCAGGCTGCCGCCCGGCTCGCCGCCGACGATGAGCCGCTGCACCGGCAGCTTCCGGAGGTCGATGTTCATCTGCTCGGCGACGCCGATCAGGTGCTGGCAGTACGAGGGCGTGCCGCTGAAGATCGTCGAGCCGATGTGCTGCATGAGCTCCAGGTGGCGCTCGGACGGGATGATGCCGACGGGGAAGACGGCGCAGCCGATCTTCTCGAGCCCCTGCAGCACTCCCCAGCCCCCGAAGAAGAGCGAGAACGGGAAGCCGATCTGCGCGATGTCCGAGGGCCGGGCGCCCATCGCCCACATCGTTAGTGCGACCAGGTCTGCCGAGCGATCCCAGTCCGTGCGTGACACGCAGTAGAAGGTCGGCTTCCCCGAGGTGCCGGACGAGCCCTGGATCCGCGCGATCCCCGCGGCGTCGGCCGCCCCGGCGTAGCTGCCGTACGGCGGGTGCTCGGCCTGATCGGCGACGAGCATCTTCTTCGTGATGACGGGCACCTTCGTGGTGAAGTCCTCGAGCGTGCTGACGTGCTCGGGCTTGAAGCCGTGGGCGTCGTAATGGCGCTGGTAGAAGGGCAGCTCGGCGTACACGTAGTCGAGCTGGTGCCGGATCCGCTCGAGGATGAGCCGCTCGCGCTCCCGGGGGTCGCGCGTCTCCCGTTCCTCGTCCCAGTAGCGGCGATAGCCGCGGTCGTCCGTCTGCATCGGGCGCTCCTCCTGTGCTCGCCGCCGGAACGAAGATGGGTAATAGGGGCCTCTTCGTCGAGGACGCCCGAGACGAACGATCACCGGCGTGTCAGGCTGCAACCTTAATCGAGGCCCCCTTGTTCTGTCGCCTTCGTAGCGGGGGCGCCGAGATCCGCCGGCAGGGGACGGAGTCAGCCCTGCGCGGCGGCCTCGAGCTCTGCGACGTCGAGCTTCCCCATGGTCATCATTGCGGCCATCACGCGCTGGGCGCGTTCGCCAGACCCGTCGCCGATGCCGGCACCGAGAAGCACAACGAGCTGAAGTCACACATCCCCGGACCATGCTGCGGCAACCCGTTCGTCCGCGACCCCGAGGGTGCGCTCATCGCCCCGCATGAGGGCATCACCGGCCGCGGCCAGCTCAGCCCGGCCCTGTACGACTGGAACGGCGCCGCCGCTCGCATCACCATCGAGCGGGCCTCCTAACCTCTGGAAGAGCGGCGGGCGAGGGAGACGTCCCTCGCCCGCCTAAAGTGCTCCCGACTGTAAGTTCGGCCGCGGGCTTGCTCGGGAGGAGTCGGTCCGTGGCCGCCTGCTTGGTCCCAGCCAGTC
>Ga0136617_10006004_pt1 | contig 10864 bp, 9 predicted proteins | sample AntDrymUQ3222106_2_FD_129672 | JGI IMG/M metagenome (GOLD analysis project Ga0136617, IMG submission 129672) | Polar desert sand microbial communities from Dry Valleys, Antarctica - metaG UQ322 (21.06) | ecosystem: Environmental > Terrestrial > Soil > Desert | place: Antarctica: Dry Valley...
CCTTCGGACCCGTTGTGCCGATCCTGCGGATGCACGACCAGCCCCGAGCAGGCACAGTTGATCATCGGAAAGTCGAGGGTTATCGGCGGAGAATCGGCGGAAAACCCCCCATAATCCGATGATCAACTCGATGTACCAGCGCCCGCCGCCCCAGGTATCCGGGCCAGGGCGGCGCGCAGCACGTCGAGGGCCCTGGAGAACTCAGAGTCGGTGAGTCCGCCGAACCCGACGACCAGCCCGGTCATGCCACACGAGCGGCTGTAGTCCGCCAGCGACGGCACGTCGAAGCCCGCCTGCCAGCACTCCTCGTGGACGGCATCGGCCACCGGCCCGGGCAGCGGCACGGTGAGATACATGCCAGCCGGCGGGGAACCGATCTGACCGTACGGCGCAAGCGCCCGGGCAACGATGGCGCTGCGCTCGGCATAGACCCGTCGAGCCGAGCGGACCAGCTTGTCCAGGTGTCCCGCCCGCAGCATGGTGAGGAACGCGCGCTGTACGGGCCAGGGCGGATGGTCGTGCCGAGCGGCTCGCCGGGCGCTGATCGCGGCAACCAGATCGGCGGGTCCGATCAGCCAACCGATCCGTAGTCCGGGGTGCACCGACTTCGAGGCGCTGCCGAGGTAGATCACCCGATCCCGGTCGAGAGCGGCGAGGGCGGGCAGCGGGGCGACGTCGTAGCGGAACTCCGAGTCGTAGTCGTCCTCCACCACCCAGGCCCCGCGACGTGTCGCCTCGGCAAGCAACGCGATCCGGCGTGCGGCCGACATCGTCATGCCGAGCGGATGCTGGTGGGCAGGGGTGACGTACACCGCGCGGATGTCAGCACGGCTCGTACGCAGTGCCGCTACGTCGAGTCCTTCCTGGTCGACCCGTACGTCGATGACGGCGCGACCGGTCTGCTCCGTCACCGCCGCCGCGGCCCGGTAGCCGGGATCCTCGATCGCGATGGCGCCCTCGCCGAGGATGTCGAGGAGCAGCCCGAAGCCGTGCGTGGTGCCGCCGGTGACGAGCACGTCCTCCGGACCGCAGGGCAACCCTCGCGTTCGGGACACATACCCAGCCAGCTCGGTCCGCAGTTCGGCGAGCCCGGCCGGATCCGGGTATCCGGAGGGGATCCGGGTGGCCGAGACGTCCCGCCAGGCCCGTCGCCATCCCGCTTCGTGGCGCGGATCCATCCACGGGGTTCCGGTATCCAGCCGGATGGGAGCGGATTCGGCGTGCCGGAGGGAGCGGACCGGGCGGACCAGCGGGGCGACGGTCACCGGGAGGCGACCGACCTCGGCGATGTACGTGCCGGCACCCTGCCGGGCAGCCAGCCAGCCCTCGGCGATCAACTGGTCGTAGGCTTGCTCGACCCCCGCCCGGGCGATGGTGAGGTCGGCGGCCAGCGCTCGGATGCTCGGCAGGCGATCCCCGGGCGTAAGGACGCCGGTACGAACCAATTCACGTACCTGATTGGCCAACTGGGAGACCAGCGACTGACCCGAGTCGCGCTGTAGTGACAGGGGCAGGATCGGCTGGGCCATCGGAAGTGTCCTAGCAACTAGGCGACAACTGTCCCGTTACAGTAGGCCAGTTGTCGTGGACAGTGATGGCATGTCCGTTACGACCGATCCCTCGGTTCGCGCCTCACCGCAACTCTCGCCAACCCGGCGCAGCACGCTCAACCGCCGCCGGGACCGGGCCAGCTCTGACCGTCAGGACCTGTACGACCTGCTCGACGCGGCACTGATCTGCCACTTCGGTGTGCTTGTCGACGGGGCACCTCTGGTCCTGCCGACCGCGTTCGGGTTCGACCCCGATGGCCCGGACGCGGGCGGCACGCTCTACCTGCACGGCTCGGTCGCCTCGCTGAGCCTGTTGGCCGCACCGCAGGAGTCGATCTGCGTGACATTCACGGTGCTGGACGGCCTGGTGTTGGCACGATCGGCCTTCCACCATTCGATGAACTACCGATCGGCGGTGGTGATGGGAAGGCCGCGGGTCGTCGACGAGGCTGCCGAGAAGGCTCGTGCGCTGAACCTGGTCGTGGACCACGTCGTACCGGGCAGGATGGCGACCTTGCGAGCGCACACCCGCAAGGAGCTAGCTGCCACCACCGTGCTGGCACTGGCGCTGGTCGAGGCCTCGGTCAAGGTACGAGCCGGCGACCCGATCGATGACGAGTCGGACATGACCGACGGCGTCTGGGCGGGCGTGCTGCAGCTCAGACTGGTCGCCACCGACGTCCTCACCGCCGCAGACTCACTCAGTCCCGAACCCCCGGCCGGTGTGATCGCCAGGGCCGCCTCCCTGACGTGAGCCAATCGGTTTGCGACGCACCGCTACCTTGGGCACGTACGGCGAGGCTCCACCGGTAAGCAGCGCGATCGGCAGGACCAGACCGTGATCCCTTCCGGGAGGACGTCCATGACGGCTGGCGCGATCCAGTTCCGGATCCTGGGCACGATCGAGGTCGTGGTGGACGGCCGGGCGGTGACCGTGGGCGGCGCAAAACTCCGCACCCTGTTGGCCGTCCTGCTGATCGCCGAGGGTCGACCGCTGTCGGGGCAGCAGATGATCCGCGAGCTGTGGGGCGAGCAACCACCGCCAACGGCAGCAGCGGCACTCCAGGTCTACTTGTCGGGACTGCGCAAGTTCCTGGGCGAACGCTTACGGAGGATCGATGGTGGCTACGTCCTCGAGATCAGTGATGCGGAATCGGATGCGACTCAGTTCGCCAGATTGATCGCTGACGCCCGGGTTCAGCTGACTCTGCGACCGGTAGACGCGGTCGCCGCGATCACTGCGGCGTTGGCGCTGTGGCGCGGTGAGCCGATGTCCGGCGCGGGTGAGGCGCCATTGGTGATGGCGGCCCGAGCGCGGCTCGAGGACCAGCAGCTGGTTGCGATCGAGGAGCGGGCCAAGGCGCGGCTCGGCCTCGGTCAACACGACGAGGTGGTCAGCGAACTCGTCGCAGTGGTTACCGCGCATCCGACCCGGGAACACCTCGCCGGGCACCTCATGACCGCGCTCTATCGGTGCGGCCGCGAAAGTGACGCGGCCCAGACGTACGCCAGGCTCGAGGCTGCGCTCAGCGAGCAACTCGGTGTGCAGCCTTCGGAGGAAGTTGCCGCCCTGGCCTCGGCGATCAAGCGGCATGACCCGACGATCAGTGCCCCGTCGAGGCTGCCGATCCCGGCGACCAGATTCGTCGGACGCCGGCAGGAACTCGACCGCCTCGAGGCGCTGCTGGGCAGCAGCCGGATTCTGACCCTGGTGGGTGCCGGCGGTAGCGGCAAGACCCGCCTGGCCCTGCAACTCGCCCGCGATATCGGCGCAGCCGAGCATCCCGAAGGAGTCCATTTCGTCGAACTCGCTGGAACCCAGGACGGGGCCTCGGTGTTGACCCGGATCGCCGGCGAGCTCGACATTCGGGAACGACCCGGCGAGGCCCTCACCGACTCGGTCCTGGCCAGGTTGCGTACGGCGCGAGTGCTGCTCGTTCTGGACAACTGCGAGCATCTGACCCCAGCCGTTCGCGCTGTGGCCTCGGTCCTCATCGAAGGCTGCTCTGCGCTGCGGATCCTCGCGACGAGTCGGGAGAGTCTGGGCCTGGCCGGTGAACAGCTGGTGCCGGTCGGTGGACTGGCAGTTCCGAACCTCGGCGAACCGTACGAGACCGCCGTACGCACAGATGCCCTTCGCCTGCTATCTGCACGAGGGGCAGAGTCGCGCAACGGGTTCTGTGTCGATGCCAGCAACATCGACTCGGCCGTAGCGGTGTGCCGAAAGGTGGACGGGCTGCCGCTGGCGATCGAGCTCGCCGCCGCGCGCTTACGCGTGCTGTCCCTGCACGAGATCGAGGAACGCCTGGACCACCAGCTGAATCTTCCGGCGAACGTCTCCCGGGCCGCCGAGGACCGGCACGCAACCATCCGCGCGACGATCGACTGGAGCTACGAGCTCCTGGACAGCGACGAGCGCGTTCTGTTCCGACGCTTGGGTGCCTTCGTGAACGGCTGCACGCTCGATGCGGCCGAGCATGTCTGTGCGGATCCGGATGCCGATCCCGCGCTCTCTGAAGCAACAGTGGTGGACACGGTGGCGCGATTGGTCGACCGGTCGATGCTGGTTGCTGACCACTCCACCGACTCGACCCGCTTCCGCATGCTCGAGACCATTCACCAGTACGCCAATGACCGGCTCGCCGAAAGCGACGATTCGGACTCGGTGAGATGTCGGCACTCGGGGTGGTACCGAAAGCTGATCGAGGCTGCCCCTGCGTTCGGTGGGGACGAGCACGTCATGTGGATGCAGCGGTGCAGCACCGAGTTGGACAACTTCAGGGCCGCCATGGACTGGGCGATGACCCGCGACCCGGTGCATGAGGACGCACTGGCCATTGCCACCCCGTTGTGGTGGTACTGGTGGGTCTCAGGCCAGATGCGCGAAGGCAAGGGTTGGCTGCTTCGCGCACTCGCTGCCACGGAAGGTGCAGGGGACGACCTGCCAGCCGACGCACAGCCATCCGTCGCACAGAGAGGCCCTGCGCTGCGTGCGGCGGCTGCCCTGGCTCGTAACAGCGGGGAGCTGGAAGAGGCCCGTGCTCTGGGCGAGCGCGCGCTGGCTGCCCATCAACAACTGGGCGACCCCAAAGGCTTGGCGATGGCATGGAACAACCTGTGTATGACCGCCACGGGCCAGCGGGACTACGACGCGGCGCTTGTCTACGCCGGCTACACGCGCAGCCAAGCAGAAGCGATCGGCGATCTCAGAGGGCTCGCCATCGCAGCGAACAACACCGGCATCATCCTGCGCTGCACGGGGCACCTGGATGAGGCGCAGGACGGCTTCACCGAGGCGCTCGAGCGATTCCGGTCTGTCGGCGATGTCCGGGGCGAGGCAGCTGCACTCGGCAACCTCGGCATCCTCGCCCGCCGACGCGGGGACATCGACCTGGCCCGACGGATGGCCCTGGACAGTCTGCGCCACTACCGCGAGCTCAACCTCGTCGAAGGGGAGTTGGACGCGATCGAGGCATTGGCCGGCGTAGCCGTGCTGGAAGACCGTCCCGCAGCGGCCCTGCGCCTCCTACTACTGGCCGAGCGGGAAAGGCGGACCCTCGGCGCGCCGACGTTCGTCGCGGATGAGAACGACGATCGCGATGCCGCCCTGGAGGCTGCCCGCGCCGCACTTGACCAGGCTGCTCTCGCCCAGGTCGCCGCAGAGACCGGGACTCTGCGACTCGCCGCTGCTGTGGACGAACTTCTTCTTTAGCCATTCTTAAGTGCCCTCCGTCAACCTCGTCCATGACGGCAGCGAGGGGGGACAACATGTCAGGCCACCGGTCCGACAGGGATGATCCGGCTCACGACGTAACCAAGTCACACGACGATTGGGGAACTGGGGACGAGCCCCTCAACCTCGCCGAACAGGCTGCAATCGAGGTCGGCACCTTTCTGGACAACATGTTCGGTGGCGGAGAAGAGGGCGACGGCTGGCGCAATGAGCAGCAAGTGACGAGCAGCCGCGACCCTCAGGCGAGTCCGCCGGAGCGATCAAGCCGACCCTGAGTTTGTCGTCCAGTCCCTGCGCTCGGTGTCTCCACGGCGCCATCCGTACGCGCGAGAATGCAGGGGTGAGAGCCGCGACTGACCGGGGCAGCGGTCGCCAGTTACGCCGCCGCCGAAGCTCTGCTCCCAGGCACCGAGCCGGTGCTGGCAGCACTCACAGCGTTGCTCGTGGTCGAGGTGACTTTGGTCGGCATCGTGACCAGCGGCGTGCAGCGGGTCATCAGCGTCGTAGCCGGGGTGCTCCTCGCGGTCGGGTTCGCGTCGCTGGTCAGCCTCAACTGGTGGAGCCTCGGACTGTTGATCGCGGCGTCCATTGCCCAATCCGCAGGAGAGTCTTCGCGGCGGTTCGGATGCCCTCGAGCACACGTCGGTCGCCGTACGCAGCATATTCCGCTCGATCCTGGACCTGGTCCGGCGCTACCCGGAGGAGGATGGTGACTACGCGCGGGCGATCAGAAGCGCCTTCGCTGCGTTGTTGACCGATCTGGCCGCTGCGGTACGGGCGTTCGGCACGGTCGTACGCGCCGAGGTGACTACGGCGACACAGACCCAGGACGAATCCCTGTCGGCGGCCCTGGAGAGGCTCCTGCTCAGTCGCGGCCGGGTCAGCGAACTCCAATTGGCCGATCCCCGCGAGAATCTCGACCGCTGGGAACTCAACACGGCCCTGCTGGAAACTGTTGACCGGATCCTGAGCGAACTCGACGTCGAGGACCAGGCTCGCCGGCGACAGCGCCGGCAGGAGGAGCGCGATGCCCGCCTGGCTCTTCAGGCCGCACAGGAGAAGCTACGAACCGTCACCCGCCAGGTCACGGATCTGCCCAAGCGGCGGCGCCCGAACTGAGTGCCCTAGTGGCGCTCGTCGGGGCCGGTGGTCTGGCTGAGCTCGATCAGGTGCCCTTCGGGATCCTGCAGGAAGCAGCGGATCTCCCCACCCCACGGAGGTTCGTTCGGCGGCGCCAGGAATCTGAGTCCTCGCGCCACTAGATCGGCGTGCACACGGCGGCAATCGCTGACGTGCAGCACGACCTCCCCGGTGAGCTGAGCCGGGTCCGGCGGCGCGATCAAGCTGATCCCGGGCTTGTCGTCGGTCCCCGCGCTCGGCGTCACAAGATGCAGCCGACCGGCCCCCAGGCTGAGTTGGGCGTAGGTGTCCCAGGCCGTGAGCACAGTGGCGCCGAGTTGGTCGACGTAGAAGTCCAGGGACCGCTGGAGATCGGACACGACCAACATCGGAGCGATCTCGGCCGCGCCATCGGGAAAGGTCCGGTCAGCCATCGGCCGATCCTGACATGCCGCGAGCCAACCCACGCCCACCGGCGACTTTCTCCGGCGAAAGTACGCTCACCAGGCCTGCCAGCGGACCTCGCCATCCACCAGAACATCCGTGGGGGCCAGCCCGAGGGCCCGGGCTACGGCCATCGAAGCTTCGTGCTCTGGATGAACGAAGGCAATCACGACGTCCACCTGCTGTTCTCGCAGCCAACCCGCCATGGTGTGCGCCGCTTCCCGCGCGTACCCACGCCGTTGATGCGAGCTCCCGATCACCCAAGCGATGTCGGCGATCAGTCGGCCGGCCTGCTCGGTGAGGGTCGCCTGAACCGTACCCACGGCCTGTCCGTCGTCCTGACGCCGGACTACCCAGTTGAGCCAGATCTCCGAGCCGTCGGGCGAGTGGCCGACGACCAGCTGTTCATACCGGCGGTGCAGTTCCTCGGGAGTGGCCGGCTGCCCGCCGATGAAGACATGCAGGTCGGCGTCGTCGAGGACGGGTGCAAGCTCGGCCGCGTGCTCGACTCGCAACGGCTCGAGGGTCAGCCCTTGGCCGTGCAATTGCTGCGCTGCTATCCCATCAACGTCCATCGCGTGTCGCGCACCAGCCTCAGAGTTGTTGTCGGATAGGCCGTCGGATCGGATGTTTCAAGCAGGCACCGACTCTCGGTGACAGTTAATCGCTTCCCCAGCCCGCCAAGCGGTCTCAGGACGACAATGATCTCGGTAAGGTCGTGGTGAGCAAGGGTGGGTGGCATGTCGACCGTCGACTGGTTTCTCAGCGCGTCCGAGCGGGGGAACAAGGCGTCGAAGTTGCCGCTGTGGTGCGAAGGCAACCTGGTGGTCCCGCGCGTGCACGGTGCGACCTACTTCGACCGGCTTGTCACCGCCGTCCAGGGTCTGGACGCCGGCGACCATTTGTTCTTCACCGACTGGCGCGGCGACCCGGATGAGCTGATGCGAACGGGTGGGCCGACGGTCGCCGAGTTGTTCAGCTCAGCCGCTCGCCGCGGCGTTGTGGTCAAAGGGCTGATGTGGCGCTCACATTCGGACAAGGTGTCCTACAGCGAAGACGAGAACCGGCACCTCGGTGATGCGATCAGGGACGCCGGGGGCGAGGTATTGCTCGACGAGCGGGTACGCCGGCTCGGTTCGCATCACCAGAAGTTGGTCGTGCTGCGGCATCTTGAACGGCCTCGACGCGATGTCGCCTTCGCCGGTGGAATCGATCTGTGTCACGGGCGGCGCGACGACAGCGACCACAACGGAGACCCCCAACCGCCGCCGATGTCGAAGAAGTACGGCCCGCACCCGCCCTGGCACGACGTACAACTGGAGATCCACGGGCCCGTTGTCGGTTCCTTGGACACGACGTTCCGCGAGCGGTGGTTCGACCCGAGCTCCCTCGATGGGCACGACCCCATCGCGTGGGCAAAGGACAAGCTGACCAACGCGGATATGAGCGCCGACCCGCTCCCGGATCAACCCCCGGATCCGCCGGCCTGCGGGCCGCATGCGGTCCAGGTACGGCGCACCTACCCCTCGATTCGTCCCGGCTATGACTTCGCCCCGTCCGGCGAACGATCCGTCGCCCGGGGGTACGGCAAGGCGGTTGCCCGGGCAAGGCGACTGATCTACCTCGAGGACCAGTACATGTGGTCGACCCAGGTGGCCAAACTGTTCGCCGACGCGCTGCGCAGCAACCCGGAACTGCACCTGGTTGTCGTCGTTCCCCGCTATCCCGATGTCGACGGCCGTCTGGCGCTTCCGCCGAACCAGGTGGGTCGGGCGCAGGCGATCGCCATGTGCAATGCAGCCGGCAGCGGTCGGGTGCATGTCTTCGATGTCGAGAACCACTCGGGCACACCCGTTTACGTGCACGCCAAGGTCTGCATCGTGGACGACATCTGGGCCGGTGTCGGCAGCGACAACTTCAATCGGCGTTCGTGGACGCATGACAGCGAACTGTCGTGCAGCATCCTCGATTCCACTGTGGACGAACGCGAGCCGACCGACCCGAGCGGTAGCGGCGACAGCGCACGGACATTCGCCAGGGACCTGCGGCTCACCTTGTGGCGCGAACACCTCGACCGCGCCACGGATGGCAGCCAGGATCATGACTTGTTGTATCCGGAGTCGGCCGTCTCGGCGATCAAAGCTGCTGCCGACGCCCTGGAGGAATGGCACCGACGGGGCAAGGCCGGACCGCGCCCGCCGGGTCGACTTCGTCCGCACCAGGCAGAGAAGCTGAGCCCACGTACACGCTTGTGGGCGGTGCCGACCTACCGCATGGTCTATGACCCGGACGGACGCTCCTGGCGGGACAAGTTGAAGCGGCGCTGGTAACCGTGATCGTGAGCGCCCCAGGTGTAACAGGGCTGAACCCTCGGCGCTCATGATCATGAACGTTGCTAGCGTCTGATCGATGAGCGGTCCGGCTGCGATGTCCCTGGGCCAGCGGGCGCTGAATCGCGCTTTCCTGGACCGGCAGTTGCTGTTGGATCGATCGCTGCTGACGATCGACAAAGCCATCGAACATCTCGTGGGCATGCAAGCGCAGTCCCCGCTCGCCCCCTACGTCGGCCTGTGGTCTCGGTTGCGCGACTTCGGAACTGACGATCTCGCCGCCCTCCTCGAGCAACGTGAGGCAGTACGCGGTACCTCGGTGCGCAAGACCCTGCACCTGCACACCGACCGGGACTATCTCCGGATTCGCCCGCTGCTCCAGGGCGTTCTCGATGCCGAGGCCAGGCGCAACAGCACATTCGGCAAGGACCTGGTGGGTGGTCTGGATCTGGCCGCGGTCATGGCGGTCGGGAAACAGGCTGTTGAACGGCGACCGCGGACGGGCACAGAACTGCGCGAGTTACTCGGGAAGCAGTGGCCCGAACGCGACCCGTTCGCGCTGTGGCATGTAGTCGTGTGCATGCTCCCGCTCGTGCAGGTTCCACCCCGTGGCCTGTGGGGGCACAACGGTCCGGTCACTCTGACCACCGTCGAAGCCTGGCTCGGTCGTTCCCTCGATGCGGTACCGGAGGTGGAGTCGTTGCTGTTGCGGTACCTAGCGGCGTTCGGCCCTGCTTCGACCGCCGACATCCGCACCTGGTCAGGACTACCCGGCATCCGGGGCGTGTTGGAGCGTCTGCGCCCCCAGCTTCGTACCTTCACCGACGTACGTGGCCGGGAGCTCTTCGACGTACGCGACGGCCGGTTCCCAGACCCGGAGGTTGTTGCAGCACCCAGGTTCCTACCCGAATTCGACAACGCGCTGCTCTCCCACGACGACCGTTCCCGGATCGTGCCCGAGCATCTCCAGGTGCGCGTCCACCGCAGCCTCGGCAAACCGATGCTGCTGGTCGACGGAATGGTCGCCGCGACCTGGAAGCTGACTCGCTCGGGGGCGTCCGCGGCGAGAATCGAGATCACGCCGTTCGAAGCCCTGTCCAAGACCGATGCCGTCGCGGTCGTTGCCGAGGCCGACGCCCTCCTGCGGTTCGCGGCTCCGCAGGCCACCGATCACGACGTCCGGGTAACTGAATCCGTCCGTGGGGAAGGTAGAGCCGGGTAGTCGCGCTCGGAACTGACCCACCGGCACGCGGGCCGCACCGACACCGACGCAGTAGCGTGCAGCCATGGGGCAGTCGAACGGACGAACCGGGCGGATCGTCTGCTTCGTCCTGTCGGTCCTGCTGCTGGTCGTTGCGGCCGTGCTGCTCACCGATGCGGCACAGGTGGACACCGAGCCCCAGGCGACGAAGCTGATCGTCCTGGCCCAAGTGCTGGCGACTGGCTCGGTGACGTTCATGATCGGCGCCCTGGTCTGGACCATGGCCGCACGCAACCGGCCGGAGCATGCCGGGTCGGCGCACGTCGGCTCAGGACAGGGCGGCGCAGGACAGGGCGGCGCAGGACAGGGCGGCGCAGGGCGCTCGGGGCCCGGATACGGTGGCTCGGGGCATGTTCAGTCGGCTCACGCCGCACCCCAAGCTGCGTGGCAGCAGCCGGAGCACCCAGGCGCGGGTCACCCTCCTGCG
>Ga0136617_10006005_pt1 | contig 10863 bp, 13 predicted proteins | sample AntDrymUQ3222106_2_FD_129672 | JGI IMG/M metagenome (GOLD analysis project Ga0136617, IMG submission 129672) | Polar desert sand microbial communities from Dry Valleys, Antarctica - metaG UQ322 (21.06) | ecosystem: Environmental > Terrestrial > Soil > Desert | place: Antarctica: Dry Valley...
CCAGGGGCTGGATCAGATCGTGCGAGCGAGCTTCCGCGAGCAGCGTGTCGAGCGCGGCGCCCATGTCGTGATTCCTTTCTCCCCGCGGCCCGGCCCGGCGCCGAACGTCGTCCGCGCTGGCTCCCCACGACCCTGTCTTGCGTGTTCCGCGTCCGGCCACCTGGTCAGTGCGGGCGTCGGGTGGTGACCCGGGGCCCATTCTGCACGCCGTCGGGAGCTGCCGTTGTCGGCGTCGCCCCGGCCGGACTAGCATGCGGCCGGGTGGTCTGACCGCGTGGTCCACAGCGGCCGCCACCGGCAGGAGGGGTTGCCATGCGTTCACCAGGAGCGAAGCGCTCCATCGCGGTCCTCTCGGCGGTCTTGGTCGTGGCGGCCGCGTGCGGAGGCGGTGGGACAGGCGGGGGTACTTCGGCCAGCAGCGCTCCCGCTGCGACGGCGGTACAGGCACAGATGCCGACCAAGCCGGTCGAGTTCGTCATCAGCACAGCACCGGGCGGCGGCTCCGACATCTACGCGCGACTCATGCAGGGGATCATCGACAAGGCGAAGCTCTCGCCGCAGCCGGTGAACCCGCTGAACAAGGACGGCGGCTCGGGCGCCGTCGCCTTTAACTACGTCTTCGAGAAGAAGGGTGACATGCACGCGATCATGATCACCCTCAACTCGTTCTGGACGACGCTCATCACGCAGAAGCTTCCGTACAAGCCGGATGACTTCACGCCGATCGCGAGCCTTGCGAACGACCCCTTCTTCCTCTGGGTCAACGAGGACAGCCCCTGGAAGAACGCCGGCGACTTCATCAAGGCCGCCCAGGAGAAGGAGATCGTCGCGTCGGGTACGGGCTCGAAGCAGGAGGACGAGGTCCTCTTCCTCCGGATCCAGGAGGTCGCCAAGACGAAGCCCTTCAAGTACGTCCCGCAGACCGGCGGCGGCGGGGTCGCGACCGCGCTCGCCGGCCACCAGGGCGGCGTCGAGGTGACCGTTAACAACCCGAGCGAGGGGCGCGCCCTCTTCCAGGCGTCGCCACGCAAGCTGCGGCCGCTCTGCACGTTCCAGGCAGCGAGCCCGAAAGACGGGCCGTTCAAGGACCTCGCGACGTGCAAGTCGCAGGGGCTGGCGATCGACGACTACTACATCGTGCGCTCGGTCATGGGTCCGCCCGGCCTCTCGGCCGCGCAGCAGAAGTTCTGGATCGACGTGTTCAAGGGCGTCTACGACTCGAAGGAGTGGCAGGACTTCGCCGCCACGAACGCCCTCGACCTCAAGTTCGTCGCCGGCGATGACTTCAAGAAGCTCGTCGGCGAGTTCACGAAGCTGCACACGGACATCGCGCAGAAGAACGGCTGGCTTAAGTAGCTCTTGCGTCGCTACGAGGCGGCGACGGCGGCGGTCATCATGCTGATCGCCGCCGTCGCCATGTTCGACACGCGTAGAGGCGCGCTCCCGGACGTCGCCGGGGGCGCGCCGGGCGGCCTCTCCGGCGGCTTCTATCCGTTCTGGTCGGCCGCCGTCCTCTTCACCTTCGCCGCGCTCGTCGTCCTCCGCTCGCTCACGACGCCGCAGGTCGCCACGGGCGTCTTCAAGGACCGCCGGAGCATCGAGTCGGTGCTCACGCTCGCGGTGCCGATGGTCGCCGCGGCGGCCCTCATTCCCTACCTCGGCTTCTACCTCATGACCGCGCTCTACATGGGCTTCTTCGCGGCGGTCCTCGGCCGCTACGCGTGGTACTGGATCCTCGCGATCGCGATCCTGTTCCCGCTCGTCATCTACCTCATCTTCGAGGTCGGGTTCCGCGTCGCTCTCCCCAAGAGCATCTTCTACGACCTGGTGCGGTTCTAGGTGGTCGAGGTCCTCGGCGATCTCGCGGGCGGGTTCGGTGTCGCCCTGCAGCCGGCGAACCTGCTCATGCTCCTCGTCGGCGTGCTCCTCGGCCTCGTCATCGGCGTGCTCCCGGGGCTCGGCGGCACCAGCGGCGTCGCGATCCTGCTCCCCGTCAGCGTCCTCATCGCCGGAAGCGGCGCCGGCGGCGCGACGACGGCGATCATCTTCCTCGCCGGTATCTACTGGGGCGCGCTCTTCGGCGGGGTCATCACCTCGATCCTCTTCAACATCCCTGGCGAGCCCTGGGCCGTCGCGCTCCTGTTCGACGGCTATCCGCTCGCCAAACGCAAGGGGCGACCAGGTCTCGCGCTCGGCTCGTCATTCGTGTCGTCCTTCGTCGGTGCGCTCATCGCGACGATCCTGCTCACGTTCTTCGCGCGAGCGCTCGCGCTGGAGGCCATCAAGTTCGGTCCCGCGGAGCTGTTCGCCGTCTTCATCCTGTCGTTCACCACGCTCGTCGGCCTCGGCTCGGAGGCCCCGCTGAAGAGCGTGATGATGATCGCGCTCGGTCTGCTGCTCGCGTCGATCGGCTTCGACTCGCTCACCGGGGAGCCGCGGCTCACGTTCGGGCACATCGAGCTGCTCTCGGGCATCACGTTCGTCCCCGTGACGATCGGTCTGTTCGGCATCGGCGAAGTGCTCGCCTCCGCCGAGGAGCAGGGCATCGGCTTCATGGAACGCATGAGCGCGAAGGTCGGGCTGCGCGACATCCGTGAAGCCTTTGGCGCCCTGCGCAAGCGGCTCGGAATGGTGGTCCCGATCTCCGTCATCGGGTTCCTCTTCGGCGTCCTGCCGGGTCACGGCGCGACCGCCGGCTCGTTCCTCGGCTACGGCCTCGCGCGCCAGTACTCGAAGAAGAAAGAGGAGTTCGGGAAAGGCGAGATCTCGGGGATCATGGCGCCGCAGGCGGCCGCGGACTCCGCCGCTGTCGGCTCGCTCGTGCCGATGCTCGCCCTCGGGATCCCCGGCTCACCCACGTCGGCGGTGATGATGGCCGGGCTCTTCATCTGGGGGCTCCAGCCCGGACCGCTCCTCTTCATAGAGCACAAGGACTTCGTGTGGGGCCTCATCGCGAGCATCTATCTCGGCCACCTGCTCACATTCCTGATCTGCCTCGCCGCGGTGCCGCTCCTCGCGATGATCATGCGCACGCCCTACGCGATCATCACGCCCTTCATCGTCGTCATCTCGATCATCGGCTCGTACTCGCTGAACAACAGCATGCTGGACGTGTTCATCACGATCGGGTTCGGACTCATCGGGTACTGGCTTCGGAAGCTCAAGTATCCGCTCGCGCCGCTCGTCGTCGCGCTCGTGCTTGGCGACGCGACCGAGCGCGAGCTCCGCAAGGCGCTCATCGGGAGCGGCGGCGATCCTTCGACGTTCGTCACCTCGACCGTCGGCGGGCTGCCCCTCGCCGGGACCATGCTGTTCCTCTCCGTCCTGTTGGTGCTGCTCCCCGTCATCCGATCGGCGCGGGCGCGTCGACGGCCTGTCGCGGAGCCGACGGTGACAGAGTAACCGTGGCACGTGCCCTGCACCGGGCGTCAGCGGTGCCGAAGAAGATCATCGGCAAGGTTGCCAGCGTCGTGAGCGACGCTCTCCGCGACGCCGATGTGGCGCGCAGGTCCGCGCACGACCCGCAGTTCCACAGGGACGTGCAGCAGGACCGGCGCGGCACGCTGTCGCGCTACAAGACGGTGCAGCACGCGCTGCTCGACCGGGCAGCGTCAGAGAAGGCGAGCAAGCGCGGGAAGGGCGGCCGGGCTTCCGCCGGCCGACCCGCAGCGCCCTCGAGAGCCGCAGGGGTAGGGGCCCCGGTGCGGCGGAGCCGCGACGCGGTCGGGCCGGGACCGGCGACCAAGAAGACGGCGAAGAAGCCGCGCTGAGCGTCCTCGCGCCCAAATTGACAGGCGTCCCGCCCGCTCCTACTCTGCGGCCCGGTTGGTCAGACCAGTAGACCACCGCGCTGGAGGGGATGGCTTGGCACTCGTGGAGCCGGTCAGGCGCTACCGTCTCTATCAGGACATCGTCGCGCAGATCGAGGCGCTGCTCGATCGCGGCGATCTCCGTCCGGGCGACCAGCTGCCGACGGAGCGTACGCTCGCCGAGCAGTTCCAGGTCTCTCGCGCGTCCGTTCGTGAAGCGCTCCGGGCGCTCGAGCTCCTCGGCATCGTGGAGACGCATGCAGGCGGCGGAACGTTCGTGCGCCGGGCGGCCGCCCGCGATCTCGCGCGGCCCCTGTCCGCCCTCATCAGCCGGGGCCACCCGGTCGCTGACGTCATCGAGGTACGCGGACTGATCGAGCCGGCGGTCGCGGCGTGCGCCGCGGAACGGGTGACGCGCGAGGAGCTCGCAGAGCTGCGCGCGATCATCGTGGCGCAGGAGCGGAAGGTCAGCGCGGGTGAGTCCTACGTGGACGAGGACACGCGGTTCCACGAGCTCATCGGACGGGCCGCGGGCAACGAGCTCCTCGTGACGATGCTCGCCGCGATCTTCGACGTGCTGCGCGCGTCGCGCGAGGAATGGCTGCAGACCAACGCCCGCGCACACGCATCGGTCGACGCGCACCGGCGCATCCTCGCGGCGCTCGAGGCGCACGACGCCGCCGCCGCCCGCGAAGCGTCGGCGGACCACATCAAGGCGGTCGGGGAAGGCATCCTGAAGCTGCTCGGCACGGAAGGGAGCGCGGCACGTGCGAAAGACGCGGCGCGCTAAGGAGAGGCAATGAAGGACCTCGTCGAGAAGAAGGCCGCGAACGAAGTCGAGACCGAGGAAGGTTCGATCACGATCGAGATCGTCTACCGCGGCATCTTCCAGAAGACGCTCGCCCAGCGCATCGCTCGAAGCATCGTGCTCGCCGCACGCAAGCGCGGGCACACCGGCACCGCGTTCGGGCGGTACGGCGACTCGCCGGAGCGCAACGGCGTCCCCGCGAAGTACTTCGCCGTCGTCGCGATCAACGAGCTCGAGCTCGAGTCGTCGATGGCCAAGTACGAGCCCGCGGTCGTCGACGTCTCGATCGTGGTGGACGACACGCTCGTCAAGGGCGTGGAGTCGTGGGCCTGGTACGGCCGACAGCCGATCTGGAAGCCCGTCCGCAGCGACGGCTTCGTCGTCGTGACCAGCGAGAAGACGCCGGACGAGGTGCTGGCGCAGACGGATGCGGCCGAGCGCCCCTACACGCTCGCGGTCGTCCCGGGGCTCGCGTCGTTCGCGGGCCTGTGGGTCTTCAAAGACGACCACACGGACTACCGCGTCCTCGGCGCCCTCGCCAGGCTCGTGCCGGACTGGGTCCGACTCGAGGATGTGCAGGCGCTGATCCGCGAGCAGACGAAGGAAGGGAGCGCCGCCGACTCGGCGCAGCACGGCTTCGACGCGACGGTCGTCCGCGCGGTGGCGCCCGGCGAGGGCACCAGCGGACACGAGGTGCTGCAGTTCGACAAACCCGGGTGGACGACCATGCGACCCGGCATCATCGTCGACGCGCGCAAGCCGGGCGAGCGCAACCCCTACTACAAGAAGTACGGCGCGCGCACGCTCCGTCCGGTCGTGAACTTCGACACGTGCATCAAGTGCACGATGTGCTGGCTCGACTGCCCCGACGAGTGCTTCGAAGTGACGGCCGAAGGTCATTACGAGGTGGTGTACGAGGCGTGCATCGGCTGCGGTATCTGCGCCGCGGTGTGCCCGGTCAAGGACTGCATCGTCATGGTCGACGAGATGAAGTTCACCGACAACAAGGACACCTGGGCGCTCTGGAAGAGCGATCACGACGCCTACAACCGGTGGTTCGAGGAGATGGCCGGCGTGCCTGCCGATCCCAAGGGCGTCGCCGCGCGTGCCGCGGACGCGCCGGTCGGCACGCCCACCGTCAGGCACGACGCGGCGAGCGGAGGAGACGACTGAGATGACGACGATCACATCGGACATCCCGCGCCACGGGGCGCCGGAGAACGCCAACGAGGTCGAGACGGAGCAGCTCGCGACGGGCTGCGAGGCGATCGCCGAGGCCATCCGCCTCGCCGACGTCGACGTCATGGCCGCATACCCGATCCGCCCCTACGACGGCGTGATGCAGGCCGCGGCGAAGCTCATCGCGAACGGCAAGATGGATGTCGAGTACATCGTTGCCGATGGCGAGCACAGCCAATTCGAGATCGTGAAGCACGCCTGCGCCGTGGGATCACGCGTGTTCGTCGGCTCCTCTGGCGTCGGCTGGTTCTACGCGTTCGAGGCGATCGCCGTGACCGCCGGCCTGCGCCTGCCGGTCGTCGCGATCTGCGGCAACCGCGCCTTGGACGATCCCGGTGCCTTCGGCTGCGAGCACAACGACGCGCTGGCGGTCCGTGACCTCGGCTGGCTCCTCTGCTGGGCTGAGACCGCCCAGGAGTCGCTCGACTTCGCGCTCACGGCGTGGAAGGTCGGCGAGGACAAGCGCGTGTCGCTGCCGGTCGCGATCGGCTTGGATGGCGCGTTCCTCACCCACTCGCAGCAGATCGTGATGATCCCGACGCAGGCCGCAGTGAACTCTTTCCTGCCGAAGTTCGACCTCGGCGACCGGCTCCTCCACCCCGACAACCCGATCACCATCGCGCCGCAGGTCGACCAGGACTGGCTCATGGAGATCCGGATGCAGAACGACCAGGCCATGCGGAACGCTCTTGGTGTCATCACCGAGGCGCACACCGAGTTCAAGCGCCTGTTCGGGCGCGGCGGCGACAACCCGTTCCTCGACGAATTCATGACGGACGACGCGGAGATCGTCTTCCTGGGCCAGGGCACGCTGTCGCTTCCGATGAAGGTCGCGATCCGGCGCCTCCGCAAGCAGGGCCATAAGGTCGGCCTCGTCCGCCTGAAGTGGTTCCGCCCGTTCCCGACCGCGGACATCGTCCGGAGCCTGTCCCGGTTCAAAGCCGTCGGGGTCATCGACCGCGACTACAGCTTCGGCTCGCCGTACTACGGCGGTGTGCTGTACAACGAGATCCGCTCCGCGCTCTACTCGGCCCCCAAGCGCCCGGTCATCGTCGGCTTCATCGCCGCGCTCGGCGGTCGCGAGATCGAGCAGCCGATGGCGATGGAGATGTTCGAAAAGACGATGGCGGCAGCCTCCGGCGAGCTGACCAGCGGCGACGTGTGCCACTGGATCGGCGTGCGGAAATAGGAGAAGAGATGGCAATAGAACCGCTCGCGAGCACCACATCCCAGGATCTGCCGCAGATCAAGGGGGTCAAGGATGTTCCGTACGACGAGCTCTTCGTCTCGGGCCACCGCACCTGCCAGGGTTGCGAGTCAGCCCTCGTCATGCGGCACATGGTGAAGGCCTCGGGTCCGCGCACGATCGTGCTCGGCTCGACCGGCTGCATGTACGTCGCGAACACGACCTACTACACGACGCCCTGGGTCGTGCCGTGGATGCACACCCAGCTCGGCGCCGCCGGCTCGGCCGCGCTCGGCACGGCCGCCGGCCTCAAGGTATTGATGCGCAAGGGCAAGCTCAAGGACGAGAAGATCAACGTCATCGCGTTCTGCGGCGACGGTGGCGGCGCGGACATGGGCCTCGGTGCCATCTCCGCGACGCTCACGCACAAGGACTACGACTGCCTGGTCCTGCTGTACGACAACGAGAGCTATGCGAACACCGACATCCAGCTCTCCAGCCAGACGCCGTACGGCGCGGTCACCACGTTCTCACCGACCGGTAGCGAGAAGCGCCTCATGCACACGCGCTGGAAGAAGAACATGCCCGGCATGATGGCCACGGGCCACCCCGAGTCCCGCTACATTGCCGCCGGCTGCGCCGCGTACGCGGTCGACCTGATGAACAAGATCCGCCGCGCGCTGGAGCTGGGCGGCCCCACCTTCGTGCACACGCTCGACCCGTGTCCGAAAGGCTGGGATTATCACCCGCAGTACAGCCAGGAGCTCGGGCACCTCGCCGTTGAGACCGGCATCTGGACGCTCTACGAGGTCATCGACGGCGTGTGCAACCTCACTGGGCCGACTCGTCAGATCGCCGAGGGACGGAAGAAGCGCAAGCCCGTGTACGAGTACCTCAAGCGCCAGGGCCGCTTCTCTCACTTTGCCGACGAGGACGTCGAGCACTTCCAGGCGACCGTCGACAAGATGTGGGAGGAGTGGCTCATCCCCGGCGTTATCCCGTTCACGATCCCGCAGAAGGACGCCGGGCTGCTCCGCATCGACAAGCGCGCGAAACCCCTGCACGCGGAGGCCAAGACCGCGTAGGTCGGTCGCGGCGCGAACTCAGGGGGGCCGGGCCGATCAGGCCCGGCCTCCGGCATTCGGACGCGGGACAATGCCACGGTGCTGCAGCGCGTGTCGTTCCGCTCCGGCGGCGCTGAGTCCGACGGGGTGCTGCACCTGCCCGAGGCGCCTGCGGTCGGCGGCGCGGCCGTCTTCGGCGCGCTGGACGACCAGACCGACGACCTTGCCGGGCTCTGCGAGGCCTTCGCTGGCGAGGGCGTCGCTGCGCTGCGGTTCGCGTACCGGCAGCCCGCGACACCCGAGAGCGCGCTCGCCGAAGTTGCGGGGGCTGTCAGGCTGCTGAAAGCGCACCCGCTCGTGCCGGAACGGCTCGCCGTCGCCGGCCACGCGGCGGGCGGCGCCGTCGCGGCCATCGCGGCGGGGCGGGACTCACGGATCGTCGCTGCGGTCCTGATCGGTGCGCCGGGTGAGCTCGCGGACCCGCGCTGGCGGCCGATCGCCGAGCTCTCACGCACGCGGGCCCGCGTGCTGCTCGCGGGCGGCGACGCCGAGCGCTACGCGGCGGTGCTGACGCAGGCGCGCGTTCGGAACGAGCGGCTCGAGGCGAGCGATCCCGAGCTCGTGATGAAGGTCGCGGCATGGCTGCGGTCGAACATCTCGTGATGCGCATCACCCGCTGCCCCCGCTGCCGGGCCGAGGACATCGCCGCGGACGCACATCCGACACGGCTGCTGCGGGACCGCGATACCGTGCCATTCTTTGTGTGCCGCAGCTGCTACCGGGCCGCGGAGCTCCAGTACCGGATCGCATGCGACTCCGCCGGCGTCGTGTACGCGCCGATGCCGGTGCGCGAGGGTCTTCGCCTCCTCCGCGACTTCTACCTCGACCGCTACGGCGAGTGGCAGGACCCCGCGCTGCTCATGGAGGATGCGGACCGCGCCGCAGCGACGCAACGGATCAGGACGGCGCTCGACGACGTCGAGCGGCGGCTCGCGATCGCGCCGGCTGAATAGACTTCGCGCCGTGACGGATGTTGATCAGGGCGAGCTCGAGCGGCTCGGCGCAGCGCTGCGTCTCGCGGAGTCCGCCATCGAAGAGGCACTCGAGGCGGCGGAGAACCTGGGCAACTTCGACCGCCGGTTCGACATCCCTCGTGCGCTCGGTGGCGTGCAGCGGCTCATCGCGAACGCGAACGAGGCCGTGGACGCGGCGCGACGGCGCTAAGGGTCGTGCCATACCGGATCGAGATCGCCCGCGACATCGCCGCCTGCGCGGACACGGTGCCGATCCAGCGGGAGGTCTGGAGCGCCGACGTCGTCGTCCCGCCGCAACTCCTCCTCGCGACGGTGCGCAACGGCGGGTTCGTGGCGGTCGGCTACGCCGACGGCGACGACAGCGCGGCGGGCTTCGTGTTCGGCTTCCTCGGGATCTACGACTATCACTTCCGGCATCACTCACACATGCTCGCGGTCCGAGCTCCTCACCGTGGCAGTGGGCTCGCCGTGGCTCTGAAGGAAGCCCAGCGCGATCACTGTCTCGATCAGGGCATCGAGGTGATGGGCTGGACGATGGACCCGCTCGAAGCGCTCAACGCGCACTTCAACTTCACGAAGCTCGGGACCTACGCGCGCGAGTACCATCGCGACTTCTACGGCGCCATGCCCGACCGGCTTAATGCCGACATGCCGTCGGACCGTCTGTACGTCGAGTGGCCGATCGGGAACGACCGCACCTACCGACGGCTGCGCGGTGATGACCCGGCGCCGTCGCTCGAACAGGCCGAGCATGAGGAGGTGCAGTACCTGCTGCGCGCCCGGGCCGGATATCCCGGCGCGGCCGCGGATCCCGGCGGCGCGACGCACCTGCTGCTCGAGATCCCCGCGAACGTGCAGGAGCTGAAGGCGCGGGATGGGGCGCTCGCGCTCGAATGGCGGCTCGCGGTCAGGGCGGCATTCGAGTCGGCATTCGCCGCCGGCTACGCGGCCGTCGAGCTCCTCCGCTCGGGCGACCGCGTCGCGTACCTCCTGGTGCCGCAGCCCAGGCGTGGCACTCCCGACGGTTCAGCACAGCTGGCCTAGCGCGACGGCACGGGATTCTCGCGGTGACCCCGCGGCAGCCGCTTGGGGGCGCGACCGGCGGTCAGCCGGCGCCGGACTCCACATTCGGCTGATCGAGATCCGGCTTCGCGAAGGTGCGCCCGCCGCATTCCGGGCACGCCGCCGGCGGCTCCGTTTCGAAGAGCATTCTGCCGCACTGCTCGCAACGGAAGCGCATCAGGCCCCGTGCGACCGCTGGCGCCTGTGCCGACTGCTCCGCGACGAGGGCGCGGATCCCGCCGAGCTTGCCCGCCAGCTCCATGCCATCGACCTGCTCGCCACGCTGGTCGGCATCCACGAGCTTCGCCATGATCTCGTCGACGACCCGCAGCGCCTCCGGCGAGGTGATACCGGCGGCGCCGAGCTCCTGAGCGACGCGGTGCGGATCGAGACCGGCGCCGGTCTGCGCCCCGGCGACCAGCTCCGCAATGACGGTGTCGAGCTCGCGAGGAACCTGCGTCATTCGGCCTCCCCGATCGGCGGGACCATAGCACCGCGCGCGCCGTCATGTTGACGGTCAGCATGGGCTGCGGGCGACTTCGGCGCGATCGCAGGTTGACGCGACGACGGGCCGCTCACGGCTCGTGGCGCCGTCGTTCGGGACCTCACGACGCCCGCGGCGAGATGTTCTTGTTCGTGCGGAACAGGTTGCCTGGGTCCC
>Ga0136617_10006006_pt1 | contig 10862 bp, 10 predicted proteins | sample AntDrymUQ3222106_2_FD_129672 | JGI IMG/M metagenome (GOLD analysis project Ga0136617, IMG submission 129672) | Polar desert sand microbial communities from Dry Valleys, Antarctica - metaG UQ322 (21.06) | ecosystem: Environmental > Terrestrial > Soil > Desert | place: Antarctica: Dry Valley...
CCGCGCCGTTTCCATTGCCTGCCCGATGCGAACCTCCTGCTCCGCGGTCAACAGCGAGGTCTTGCCGATTTGAACGAGATAGGCCCGGACCGGGTCGCCCTCCCTCGCGGCAACCCCCTCGTCGGGCGCCTGGCGGAACAGTACAGCCCGGGAAAACTGTTCGTCATCCGACGGGTCGATTGGTTGAGCCTCGTCTGCTTCCGGCTCCTCATGTGCGAGGAGCCGCTGCGCCTGGAACAGATCCGTTCCGTCGGTCTCGTCGTCGTCGCGCTCGCCGGGGCCGAGGCCGAAAGCGGCGGCTCTTTTGTGCCAATCCAGAACATCGAGTTGTTGCTGGGTTTCCTCCCAAGGGATCAGACCAGGCTCATCTGTGCGGGTAGCGGTCCGTCGGGGCATGAAGCCGACTATTGCAGTCTTCGGGCCACACAGGAAACGTCGAACTATGAATGCTGAACTACGAATGGCACCGGGAACACAGAGCGCGGTTACTTAACTGACAGTCGGTGCCACGACGTCGGATCGAAACGCGCGGTATCCGGAAGGTAGCCCTGGGGAATCTTCAGGCTGCGACAATCGTCGTGCATCGTGGACGGCCAGAATGCCACGGCCATGGGCTTATCTGTCGCAAGATAGGTCACGCCGATCGATTCGGCGTCCTTCGCCCAGATCTTGAATTCGCGGAAGGGAGAGCCGGCGGCACTCGCGTTCGCCAGCCACCCGCTCTTCGCCAGCCACTCCGCCCTCGCCTCGTCGGAAGGGGCGGGGCCTCGCGGAGAATCGCGCAGCGTCCACTCGAACCCCTTGCGTTTCATCCACATGTCGCCCCAGCGCTCGAATGAGGCCTCGCCTATGGCAGCCGAGGCGTGCAGGATGCGGACGGTTTTTCCCTGCGCGACGCAGACGCTCGCCAGACCTGGGCGAGCCCCGCGAATCGCGACATACAGGAACTTGCCGTGCACAAGCAGGCGCACTTCTCCGCCTCCCTCGAGCGTCGCATGCTGAGCCCCGGCCCATTCCTGTTCGCCGACGTGGCCGTCGACGATCGGAGAGACGCCGCTTTGCGCGAGCACCAGGGCGAGAACGACCAAGGCCGTACGGATCATCCGGCGAAACTTACCATCGGCCCCGGCCAACCGGCATCCGTCCTGTGACGAGCGGAACCCCCAGCGCCGTGAAATACGTCAATATGGGTGCTCATGCTGAAGAAGATCGCAATTGTGTTCGGCTTGGCTCTCGCGATGCTGGTCGTGGCCGGCGGCGCCATGTATCTGGTGGGCGCGCGGATACAGATCGACGGAGGCGGCGGGCTTCATGTCGGTTTCGTCCAATCACCCGAGGACCAGGCGAGCGAGATTGCGCGGCATCGTGACGCACAACGAGCGCAGGCGGCCGCGTTGCCCGCCCCGGCGTCACAGCCCGCAGCCGACGCAGGGGTCACGCCGGCGGCGGCGTCTTCGGCGCCGGTGACGGCTACGAAAGCCGTCCTGGATCCGGCTGCGCCGTACTGGACCGACTTTCGCGGTCCGCGCCGTGATGGGGTTTATGCCGAGCGGACGGTGATGCTGAATTGGCCGGCGGGTGGCCTGAAGCCGGCCTGGAAGCAGCCGATCGGCGGCGGATACGCCTCGTTCGTCGCGGCAAATGGTCGTGCGTTCACGATCGAGCAGCGGGGTCCGCGGGAGGTCGCGTCCGCGTACGACATTGCCACGGGCCTCGAGCTCTGGACGGCCGGATGGACGGCGACCTTCCAGGAATCGATGGGCGGCGATGGACCGCGCGCGACGCCGACCTGGCATGACGGCCGCGTGTATGTCCTGGGCGGCGCGGGCGAACTGCGCGCGCTCGACGATGCCACCGGTCGGACGATCTGGCGCACCAACATTCTCGAAGACGCCGGCGCGAGGAATCTGCAGTGGGGCATGTCCGCCGCGCCCTTGATCGTCGATGAGACGGTCGTGGTGCTCCCCGGAGGCCGGAACGGGCAGTCGGTCGTCGCGTACAACCGCACGACGGGCAAACGCGCGTGGGGCGCCCTGGACGACCAGGCATCGTACTCCTCGCCCATGCTCGTCACGCTCGGCGGCGTCCGGCAGATCCTGGTGTTCACGGCGTCGCGTCTCGCCGGCATCACGCCGGATCGCGGAGAGCTGCTGTGGGAGTTCCCGTGGAAGACGCAGTACGAGGTGAACGCGTCGCAACCGATCGTGCTTGGCTCCAACCGGGTCTTCATTTCGACGGGTTACGGCTCCGGCGCCGCGCTCGTAGAGCTGACGCTGGGCGGCGGCGGGCGGGTCGATGTGCGAGAAGTCTGGCGGACCAACCGGATGAAGAACCAGTTCACGAGCTCCGTCCTGCACGAGGGATTCATCTACGGCCTCGACGAGTCGATCCTCGCGTGCATCGACGCGTCCACGGGCGCACTGAAATGGAAGGGCGGACGCTACGGCTACGGCCAAGTGATGCTCACGGGCGGCCACTTGATCGTCATGACCGAGAGCGGGGAGCTGGCTCTGGTCCGCGCGACCCCTGAAAGCCACGTCGAGCTCGCACGCTTCCCGGCGCTCGAGGGGAAGACCTGGAACCATCCCGCAATCAGCGACGGCCACCTGCTCGTCCGCAACATCAGCGAGATGGCTGCATTTGACCTTCGCAAATGACTTCTAACTGCTAACTCGTAAAGCCCCCAGCCCCCAGGCCCCGTTTATGGGCCCTTGCGTTGCATAACGACGGCAATCGGCAGGAGGAACCATGCAGGCATACGGAGTTCGCGGGAGTCAGAATGAGGGCAGCACGGTCCAGGTCGCACCCGACGTCACGCGTGTCGCGACCGGCTTCGTCAATACCTACATCGTCGGGGAGCGGAGCCGATGGGTGCTGGTGGACACCGGAATCCATGGCTTCGCGCCGCTGATCAAGCAGGCTGCCGAGAAGCGGTTCGGTTTCGGCGCCAGGCCCGCCGCCATCGTCCTGACGCACGGGCACTTCGATCATGCCGGCAACGTCAACACCCTCGTAGGGAATAACGACATCCCGGTGTACGCGCACGACCTCGAGCGGCCCTACCTGTCAGGACGGTCAGACTATCCGCCGCAGGATCCGACCGTCGGCGGCGCGATCGCGCAGATGTCGCGGGTCTTCCCGCATAGCGGGCGCGTCATCCGCGCTGGTCTCAGAAACCTGCAGCACGACGAGATTCCGGAACTGCCAGGGTGGCGGTGGATCCACACGCCAGGTCATACGCCCGGTCACATCTCTCTCTTCCGAGAATCGGATCGCGTGCTGATCGCGGGGGATGCGCTCGCGACCATGAACATGGATTCGTGGACCGAACAGGTGACGCGGACGCCTGCGGTGTGCGGGCCACCGGCGCCGCTCACCACCGATTGGGCCGCGGCGAGGCGATCTGTGGAAGCGCTCGCCGGCCTCGAACCTCGCGTGATCGCAGCGGGTCATGGTCTGCCGATTGCGGGCGACGGTGTCTCCGACGCCCTGCGACGGTGTGCCGAGCGATTCACCCCGCCTGCGCGCGGCCGCTACGTGAACTCCCCCGCCCTCGCCGGCCCTGACGGTCTCGAGTGGCTGCCTCCTGCGCCTCCGGATCTCTTCCCCATGCGGGCAGCGGGCGCCGCCATGGTGGTTGCCGGTGCCCTCGGGCTGATGGCCGCGGTGCGCGGCCGCAAACGCCGGCCCGTATAATCGCCGCAGCATGTTGCGCCCCGCGACCGCTCTGCTGGCGATTGTCGCGTCCTGCCTTTCCTCCGTGGTCCTTCTGTGGCCGGGTGTGGGTCTGGTGTGGCTAAGCGTGTTGCTCCTGCGGCCCGAGGTCGCCCTCATGGCGGCACAGGCACCGATCGCCCTACGCATCACGCGCGTGGAGAACAGCCTGGTCGGGGCCGTCGTGGTCAAAGGACGCCCGCTCAAGGTATCGAAGCTGGACGACCGGATGCGGGATCTCAAGGTCCCGGCCGTCAGCGTGGCGGTCTTCCAGTTCGGGCAGATCGAATGGACGCGCGCGTGGGGCTTCGCCGACGTCGAGGCGCGCCGAAAGACCAATGAGGACACGCGCTTCCAGGCGGCCTCCATCAGCAAGCCGGTGACGGCAGTTGCCGCCCTGGCGCTGGTCTCTCGCGGGCGGCTGGCGCTCGACGAGAACGTCAACAAGTACCTGAAGACGTGGAAAGTTCCCGACAACCAGTTCACGACGACCGACAAGGTGACGCTCCGGCGGTTGTTGACGCACTCTGCAGGCACGACGGTTTCCGGATTCCGCGGGTACAGCAGGCACGCTGAAATCCCCACGCTGCTGCAGGTGCTCAACGGCACGAAGCCGGCAAATTCCGCCACCGTTGTCGTCGATATTCCCGTCGGGTCGCGGTGGCGGTATTCCGGCGGCGGATTCTCGATCATTCAGCAGATCATCGAGGACGACACCGGCAAACCCTTCGCCCAGGCGGCGCGTGAGCTCGTGCTGGAACCGTTCGGCATGAAGCACAGCACCTTCCTCCAGCCGCTGCCGTCGGACCTGCGTGACGATGCGGCGACGGGATACCTCGCATCGGGGGAACCGGTGCCCGGGCGGTTCCACGTTTATCCCGAGCAGGCGGCCGCAGGGCTCTGGACGACCGCTGAGGACCTCGCGAAGTTTGCGATCGAGCTGCAGAAGATCGGCGCGGGCAAATCGACGAAAGTCATAACGCAGGAGCTCGCGACCGAGATGCTGCGACGCCAGTTCGAGCAGTGGGGACTCGGGATTGGCGTCGAAGGAGAAGGGGCGGCGGTGCGGTTTTCGCACGGGGGGAGCAACGAGGGGTTCCGCTCGGTCCTTCACAGCTACCGGACCGCAGCGTCCGGAGTCGTCGTCATGACCAACTCGGATGCCGGCGGCGCTCTTGCGGCCGAGATCGTGCGGGCGGTGGCGCGGGAGTACCGGTGGCCCGGACTCGGCCCGATCGAACGCACGCTTGGCGCATCCGATCCCGCCAGGCACAAGGACTTTACCGGCCGTTACGAGATCGGGACGCGTTCCCCACCAGTGATCCTGCAGATTGAGCTCGACGGAGATCGGCTGTTTGGCGCCGTCGGGACCATCAAGTCAGAGCTGCTGCCGGAAAACGACGACACGTTCTTCTCGGTCGACACCGATGTTCGCGTCCAGTTCGTGCGCGACGGTTCTGGCCGCGTGACCGGCGCGCGCATCTGGCAAGGCGGCGTCGAGCGCAAAGCCGTCCGCGTCGCGCTATAATCGATCCTTCCTCTGCATCTGGGTCCTGTACGTGTCTTTCGCCTCCTTCCATCCCGTCGTTCAACAGTGGTTCACCGGCGAAGTCGGCGTACCCACGTCGGCGCAGCTCCGCGGCTGGGAGTCCATCAAAACGCGGTGACCATACTCTCATCGCCGCGCCGACGGGATCCGGAAAGACGCTCGCGGCGTTTCTCAGCGCCCTCGACGAGCTGTTCCAGGATGGTTTGCGCGGAGACTTGTGTGACGAAGTACGCGTCATCTACGTCTCACCGCTCAAGGTCCCGAGATCGCAGGCGGACGCGTGCCGTCCTCGAGACGGAACGATCCTGCCGACATCGAGTTGTTCGCCCGAACGTTGCTCCGCCGCTATGGGGTCGTCTTCCGGCGCGTGCTCGTCCGCGAGACCAATGCGCCGCCGTGGCGCGACCTGTGTCGCGCGTACCGGCGGCTCGAAGCGCGAGGAGAGATCCGCGGCGGGCGCTTCGTATCCGGAATGTCGAGCGAGCAGTTCGCGTTGCCGGACGCGGTGACGAGGCTGCGCGAGGTGCGGCGCTGTGCGGCGGATGCTCTCTACTGGCCATCGGCACGTCGGATCCGCTGAATCTCGCCGGGATCGTGACCCCGGGCGAGCGCGTCCGCTCGGCCGGCCGCAACCGCATGGTGTACCGCGACGACATCCCGCTCGCCGTCATGGAGGGTGACTTCCTGCGCGAGCTTTCCCCCTCGATCCCGCCACAGCGTCCGAGCTCGCCCGCGCCCTCACCCGCCGACGACTGCCGTCCCTGTTGCGGACGTAATTTGCCCCGCAGTCCAGCCCTTAGGCTGGACTACAACAGATGGATTACGGTTGGACCACGAGGTATCGGGCGACGCGCTTGGCTTCGGCATCCGTCGAGCCTTTGGCCAGGGCTGCCTCGAGCGCCGCGGCGTCCTTGTACGGGCGGCCCGCCTTGATCCTGGCGACGAGCGCCGCATTCGCGCCGGGGATCGTCATCAGGATCTCGTCGCTCGCGGTGTTCGCGTTGGCCGGGATGAACGTGTACTGCGCGAGCTTTGCCGTCGCGTCTCCCTTGACGTACTTTCCGATCTCTTTGTCGAATTGCGCGTAGGAGCGCCACGGCCGGTACTCGTCGAACTCGTGCGCCATCCGCTTGCCCGCGTTCGGCACCAGTAGAATCTCCGCTGCGGGCGCCGTGTTCAGGTTGATGTGGACGAACGCCTTGCCGTAGAACTCGTTCGCCTGCGCCTGCGTCAATCCCTGCGCGAGAAGAAACGTATTCAAATCGGTGATCGACATGAACGGACGCTTGGCCACCAGCGCTTTGGCGATGGCCGGCGTCATGTTCGGAAAGGTGGCCAGCTCCTTCTCCGACGCCGTGTTGACGTCGACGACCCCGAGAGATTTCCCGACCTGTGCGTGGATCTCCACCGAGATCACCGCGACGACGATAGCCGCCAGTACGAGCTTTACCTTATTCATCCCTGTTCTCCTCGAGAATGCGGCCGCCCGGCGCGAAGGCCGGATGCCGATAAGCGTATGCGAAACCAATCAGCCCCAGCTGCGCCATCACGCCGGGCGCCAGCGCCGGAGGCGTTTTCGCCTGCAGGACCTGCCATAACAGATTGCTGCCTGACAGCCCCGGTTCCACCTCGAGCTGAAACTCCACCTTCGCCTGATAGTGCAGGAACATCCCCAAGCCTCCCGACGCGATGTAGGCCAGCATCACGAGCTGCACCGCGGCGATGCTGCCGCGCGAGCGCCGGAGCGCATGCCAGCCGAGCGCGACGTACCCCGCTCCGATCAGCACCAGCGGGATCAGCTGCCAGAGGTCCTCGATATGGTTCAACAGGAACAACTCCGTCAGCGTGCCCGTCATCCCGATCAGGAGAATGCACAGGAGGAGCTTCCTCAGCGCCACCAGCGTGGTCGCGGCATCGGAAATCATTTCAAGACGCGCTGGACGACGGACAGAAGTTCCTGCGGCTCGGCCGGCTTGCCGACAAAGGCGGTGAAACCCGCGGCGTACGCCGCGTCACGGTCTTGCGACCGCGTATAGGCTGACAGGGCGATGGCCGGCAGGTGCCTGCCGGACGCGGCGCTTCTGATCCGGCGGATCAGGGATAAGCCGTCCTCACCCGGAAGACCGATGTCCGCGATGAGCACGTCCCACGCATTGTGTTCGAACGCCGCCAGGGCAGCCGCCGCCGAGTCCGTCGTCGTGACGCTGGCCTCGACCCGCTCGAACAGATCGCACACCAGCTCCCTGGTCGCCGCATCGTCATCGACGACCAGCACGCGCGTGCCAGGCAGGCGGATGGCGAACGCCTCCACGGCGGACGCCGGCGGAGGCTCGGCCGGATGCTCGACGACAGCCGGCGCCGGCAGCACCACGGTGAACGTCGTCCCGGTCCCCTTACCGGCGCTGTGGACGTCAATCCGCCCGCCGTGCAGTTCGACAAGGTGTTTGACAATCGCGAGGCCGATGCCGAGACCTCCGTGCCCGCGCGTCACGCTCTGATCTGCCTGACGGAAGCGGTCGAAGACATACGGCACGAAGGCGGGATCCAGGCCGATCCCGGTGTCGCCCACCGCCACACGGCGGTGACCCTCTGCGACGCTGATGCTGACGGCGATCGTGCCTCCCTCCGGTGTGAATTTCACCGCGTTCGACAGGAGATTCCAGAACACCTGCTGCAGCCGATCGATGTCGGCGCGCACTTCCGAGTCCCCGGGAGCCGCCTTCAACGTCAACCGGATCCTCTTGGCGTCGGCGGCCGGACGGAACGCTTCCACCGCTGCTTCGACGACCGCGTCGAGCGCCACGGGCTTCAGTTCGATGCGCAGCTTGCCGGTGATGATCCGCGCCATGTCGAGCACGTCCTCGACCAGCTGCGCCTGTGCGCGCGCGTTGCGGTCGATGACTTCGAGTGCGCGCGTCGTGCGCCCGGGCTCGAGCCCGCCGTGCCGAAGCATCGCCGTCCACCCGAGGATGGCGTTGAGCGGCGTCCGGAGCTCGTGCGACAGCGTCGCGAGAAACTCGTCTTTCAGCCGGCTCGCGGCTTCTGCCTCCTCACGGGCGGCGTGCAGGGCGACGAGCAGGTCGCGCACCTCCAGCTGGCGGGCGCGCGCACGGATCGCGGCCCGGACGACGCCGATCGCAATCTCGACCCGGATCGGGCGATCGAGGAGGGTTACGTTGGGAAAGGAGTCCCGCAGATCGAGGCTGTGACTGGACGACTGTCCTTCGCTCCACGCGAACAGGACCACAGGGGTATCAGACCATGGCGGCTGCTCGCGGAGCGTGAGCGACAGGCGCGGAAAACCCTTCTGCTCGAAGACTTCCTCGGTCAGAACCACCGCAGCGCACCCGTTCTCGATCTGTTCCGACAGCTCGTCCACCGACGCACAGATGAAGGATTCGATGCCGGCGCCCGCCAGAACGTCGCGGGTCAGGGCTGCGTCGCGCCCCACGGGCGCGAAGATCAGCACCCGCGACCTGCCGTCACTCTCCGCTGTCATCGGACCGGAGCAGGGTGGACGGCCCCCCGTGATAGGTGGGCACGCCGGTCATCACGCCATGAAAGTCGGCGAGCGGTTTGCCGACGCGGATGCCCTCCGGGCCGATCGCGAATTCCCGGATCGCCGTCTCGTGGGACCCGGTGCGCTTCTTGACCACCGACACGGCCTTCCTGACGTTGCCGCCCGCCTCGAAGAAGCGGAAGAGCATCACCGCGTCGGCCAGGTACGTCACGTCGATGGGCGCAGCCACGTTCATGCCCATGATGCCGTGCTGCGCCGCGACGAGAATCGTGGTGACGTCCCGCTCGTTCAGGTAGGCGATCAACTCGTGCATCCGCACCAGTGGCGAGTGCTGGGTAGGGATCGCGTTGAGGTACCCATTGAGACTGTCGATGAGAACCAGGCGAGCGCCGCGACCGTCCACCTTTTCGCAGACGCAATGGGCGAACTCTCCTGAAGAAAGGTCGCCGGGCTCTATCTGGTCTATCGTCACCCTGCCGTCCGCGAGATGTGAGGTGAAGTTCATCCCCAGCGCGGCGTTCCGCTGGAGAAACGTTTTGCGGCGTTCGTCGAACAGGAACGCGGCAGCAGGAGCCTCTATCGCCCCCGACGCCAGGTACTGAGCCGCCACTGAAGACTTCCCGACCCCCGCCGGCCCCATGAGAAGAGTACATGTGCCCGGTGTCAGGCCCCCGCCGGTCAGCGCCTCGAGCTCGGCGACGCCGCTCGTCACCGGCTGAGGCAAGTCAACGGCGCCGCGCTGCGCCGGCACCAGCTGCGGGTAGACCACCAGGCCACCCGTGCGGATCTTGAAGTCGTGATACCCCTCGATGCCGGGCACGCCGCGCACCTTGAGCACGCGGATCCTGCGCCGGGACCGTCCATACTCGAACGCCATGTGTTCGAGCTGGACGACGCTGTGCGCGATGCTCTGGAGCTGCTGGTCCTGCTCGTCCGACGTCCGGTCGTCGAGCATCAGGACGGTGCACGAACGAGCGGCGAAGTACGCCTTGAGACCGAGGATCTGTCGCCGGTACCGCAGCGGATCTCGGGCGAGGAGCCGCATCTCTGACAGGGAATCCAGGACGACGCGCACCGGCTGGAGCCGCTCGGTCGCCTGGAGGAGCCCCTTGACCATTTCGGCAAGTTCGATCTCCGCGGGGTGATACAGCGTGCATTGCTCATCGTCGAGCGCGCCGGGCGGGGTCAATTCGTAGATGTCGATGCCGTCGAGCGTCCAGCCATGTGACTGCGCGACGGCTTCCAGCTCAGCCTTGGTTTCTGATAGCGTTACGTAGAGACACGGTTCCCCCCTGGCTACTCCCGTCCGAAGAAACTGCAGAGCCAGGGTCGTTTTTCCTGTGCCCGGGTCCCCCTGGATGAGGTGGAGGCGGGAGGCCGGAAAACCGCCGCGAAGCAGGTGGTCCAGGCCGGGGATTCCATTGGCGGCACGCTCCCCTTCAGGGTCGGACATCGGTTACCTCGGTACTCTGGGCGAAGTCGGCGGCGCCACACGTGTGGCTAAATCGTTATCGTACACCGCCAAATGGGACTCGATTATGCTTACGGGCCTACATATAGTCGGGAGCGTCTAAGGAATTGACTATGAACATGAAGGTTGAAGCTATTCGCCGCGCCAAGCAGGGCATGCTCGAAGACGAGGATCTGCAGGTCTTGATTGCCGAGCGCATCGAGGAAGACGGATCGTTCTGGGTGGCGGCCGGGAAGAACCGCACCGTCATCAACGTGGAGGTCACCGACGGCCACGTGACACTGACGGGCAACGTCAGGACGGCGCTCGATCGCCGCCGCGCGGACCTGCTCGCACGGGCCCTCGGCGCCGCCGGGGTCGAGAACCGCCTGCGTGTGGCGGAAGGCAATCCCCAGCCCAAACGCGTCGCGTAAGTCCCAGGCCGGCCGATGCCGGCCTCTACCGGTAGTTCTCAATCCAGGCCGGAACGGCGGGTTCTCCAGCAAACGTGGACCCGCCGTTTCCCTTTGTCAGCGCCCACCGATGGAGCCAGGTGATCCCCGCCGGCCCCACGTACTCGTCCTTTGACCCGTAAGCCTCATCCTTCAGGGCCTCCGAAAGCGACACGA
>Ga0136617_10006007_pt1 | contig 10861 bp, 14 predicted proteins | sample AntDrymUQ3222106_2_FD_129672 | JGI IMG/M metagenome (GOLD analysis project Ga0136617, IMG submission 129672) | Polar desert sand microbial communities from Dry Valleys, Antarctica - metaG UQ322 (21.06) | ecosystem: Environmental > Terrestrial > Soil > Desert | place: Antarctica: Dry Valley...
AACGAGCCCGCCCGGGGACACCGATTAGTTCGCGATGCACCCGCGGTCTTACGAGGCGTGATAGCAGTACCAGCCGGCCCCGAGATCGGCTGCGATGGAGATCGAACGAGGAGAGGTTCCAGTGAGACTGGTCGCGTCGGCACACGTCACGTTGGACGGCGTCATGGGAGCACCGGAGAAATGGTCGTTTCAGTTCTTCGACGAAGACTCCGAACGCCAGAGCCTCGACGAGCTGGTCGCCGCAGATGCCGTGCTGATGGGGCGCGTCACGTACGAGGGGTTCGTGGAGTACTGGCCCTCGGCCACGGACCCGATCGCCGAGCGGATGAACGCCTTGTCGAAGTACGTCGTCTCGACCACTCTGAAGGACGTTGAGTGGAACAACTCCACCCTGATCGCCGACGACGTCCCGAGCGAAATCCAGAGACTCAAGAACCAGCCCGGAGGCGACATCCTGCTCCTCGCCAGCGCCGATCTCGCGAACAGTCTCCGAGCGGAGAACCTTATCGACGAGTACCGGGTATGGGTCGATCCGATCGTGCAGGGCGGTGGCAAGCGCTACTTCGCCGACGACGGCGAGACAACGGTCCTGCAACTCACCGACACCCGGACGCTGAGCTCGAGTGGCATCGTGCTCACCTACCAGCCACAACACTGACGGCACTTACGCGGATGGCCCGGGAGCTCGTCGTGCTCCGCCGTGGGTCAAGCCAGCAAAGCGCCAGACCGCACGATCGCGCGCAACCGCTCGACGTCGTCGCTCAACGACCGGTCCTCCCGCACCGGCTCGACCGCGTCCGCCAGCCGCCCGGCGATCGCCTCCAGACGCGGCGGGAGCGGGCTCGCCGCAAGTTCCCGCCCCTGGCGGATCGCGAGCAGCTCGGCGGCGACGATCAGCTCGACGTTGTCGAGGAGGCGCTCGAGCTGCTCCGCGGCGAGGAAGGCGAAGGCCTGGAAGTCCTCCTGTCCGGCGGACGTGTCGAGCGGATGCACGCTCGCCGGGCTCGCCAGCTGGCGGTTCTCGGCGACGAGGGCGATCATCGACTTGTGCAGGAAGATCAGGCCGGTCTGCCGGCCCGGATCGGGGGCGAGCTGGGCGGGCAGGCCCGAGAAGCGGTGGTCGAGCAGGCGGTGCAGCCGCTTCTCGGCCAGGTTTCCCACCTGAGCGAAGGCGATCGCGAGCGCGTCGAGTTGCAGGGAGAGCGCCTGGGCGTGGAAGTTGCCGCTCGGATACAGCCCCGCGGGTTCGTCTCCTTCGGCATCGAGGTAGAGCGGGCTGTCGGTGACCGCGCGCAGCTCGCGCACGACCTGGGCTTCGATGTGCTCGAGCAGGTCGAGTACCGCGCCGTGGACCTGTGGGAGCACACGGAGGGAGACGGGCGACTGGATGCGGTCCCCCCAGTCGCCCGCCCCGGCGTGCAGCTCGAGCAGCGCGGTGTGGACCTGCAACTGCCCGGGATCGCCCTTGAGCGTCCCGATGCGCCGCGCGTAGGGCCGCAGCGAGGCGCCGGTCAGCGCGGCGGTGAGCGCGCCGGCCAGCGTCGCGTGCTCGAGCAGCGCGTGCGCGCGCGCCGTCAGCCACGCGGTGAGCGCCGGCGCGAGCGGCGCGCCGTTGACGAGCGCGATGCCCTCCTTGACGCCGGGCACGTACGGTGCGACGCCGCGGCGCGCGAGCCCTTCCGCCGCTCCGATCCGCTCGCCCTCCTCCTCCACGAGCCCCGCGCCGATCAGCGTCTGGAAGAGGTGGCTGAGCGCGATCACCTCGCCCGCGCTCGTGATCGCGCGCGAGGGAACCACGGGCGACCAGCCGTCGTTGAGCCGCGCGGCGAGGAACGCGCACAGCTCGGAGGAGACACCCGCCGCGCCGGACAAGAAGCCGGTGAGCCGCAGCAGCATCGCGCCGCGCGCGACCGCGGGCGCGAGCGGCGGGCCGTGACCGGCGCCGCGCAGGAGGATCGCGCGCTGGAAGCTGTGCTGCTGCTCGGCATCGATGCGGGTGTCGGCGAGGTGGCCCAGGCCGGTGTTGACGCCGTAGGCGCGCACCCCGGTCTCGAGGTGGGCGAGCAGCCGCGCCCGCGCGGCGTCGACGCGCGCGAGCGCAGCCGGCGCGATCGCGATCTCCTCGCGCTCGACGACGATGCGTCGGTACAGCTCGGGATCGAGCTGGTCGGCGCGCGCGAGGACGATCATCGGTACGGCAGCAGCGTGCCGACGTCCTCTTCGATCGCCCGCTCGAGGATCACCTGCCCGAGCGCGATGTCGGTGGTGGCGAGGCCGCGGTGCCAGAACAGGATGCGCTCGCCGTCGGACTCGCGGCCCGGCCGGGTGCCGGCGATGACGTCGCCCAGCTCGCCCGCGATCGAATCTCCGGTGACCAGGCCCTGCTCGACGTGCGCGCGCAGCGCGCCGAAGCGCCCGCCCTTGCACTGGCCCCAGTCGTCGACGTAGACCTTGTCCATGATCGAGGTGAGCGACAGCTCGACGGCGCTCATCGTCCCGTAGGGCATCACGAGCGCGGCGGGGGCGATCCACTCGGTGCGCAGGATCGGCTCGGGCGCCGTCAGGCGGGTCGCCTCGACCACCACGTCGGCGCCGGTGACGGTCTCCTCCACGCTCTCGCACACGCGGATCGGCTTGCCGAGCGCCTGCTCGAGCTGCTCGGCGAACGCCGCGCGCGACTCCGGCCGGGCGCTCGTGATGCGGATCTCGTCGTAGTCGTGCACGCGGTCGAGCAGCGTCACGTTGGCGAACGCGGTGCCGCGGGCGCCGACGTGGCCGAGGACCTTCGCCCCCTCGCGCGCAAGATGCCGGCCGCCGAGCGCGGTCACCGCGCCGGTCCGCCACTCGGTGATCGCCGTGGCGTCGATGATCGCGCGCGGGACGCCGGTGCGCGGGTCATAGAGCGTGAGCAGCGCGAGCTCGGACGGCAGGCCGAGCCTGTAGTTGCCGTGGTAGTCGCCGACCACCTTGACGCCCGCGACGTCGAGCGGCGCGACGTAGGCGCGCAACACGTTGAAGTGACCGTCGAACGCCGGGTCGGGGACCAGGTGCTCGCGCGGCTCGAGCACGACGTCGCCGTTGCCCTGCGCGGCGAGCGCCTGCTCGGTGGCGTGGAGGATCAGGTCCGGGCCGATGGCGAGTCGGTCCACGTCGTGGCCGGACAGGTAGCGGATCTCGATCGAGGCCACTCCCGTCTCATGCCCGTTCGCCACGCGGGCGACACGGCCAGTCAACCGTTCGCATGGTGACATTTCCCAGGCAGCGGGTATGACCACGTGAGATCCCGTTGGGGAGCGGGATCTGGGGAGTGGAATGGAGAGGGCTCCCGCTCTGGGAGCCCTCTCTGAAGCTGGCCTGTAAGCCGGATTCTGTCGTGAACAGCCATCCATCTGAGCGACCTACCTGGACCTCGGCGGGCAACCTGCGAACGGTCCTGCTCGGTCTTGCATCGGGTGGGGTTTACCTGGCCGCCGCGTCACCGCGGCGCCGGTGCGCTCTTACCGCACCATTTCAACCTTGCCTGCCATGACGGCACGAGGCCGCCACGGACGTGGGCGGTGTGTTTTCTGTGGCACTGTCCCGCGGGTTTCCCCGGGTCGGCGTTACCGACCACCCTGCCCTGCGATGTCCGGACTTTCCTCGAAGGGCGAACCTCCGCGACTGCTCGGCCAGCCCGTTCAAGGTACCGCTTCACAAAGGTATCGTCGACCTACCATGGACCCGTCCGGACGACCGTCGATGATGAGCGAGCCATGTACGACGTGATCTACATCGACTCGCACGGGGACGAGACGCCCGTCGCGCAGCACATGTCCGACCGCAAGGACGCCGCGGAGGTCGCCAAGCAGGCGGCGCTCGAGCGAGGCGTGGGGCGCATGGTGCTCCCCGGGTCGGCGAAGCTGCCCAACTGCGTCTGCGTCGTCCCGGTGCTGCCGGAAGCCGCGTAGCTCCGGCGCGAACCGCTGGGTACAGCCGGCCGTTGGGTGGCCGGCCGGAACGGGTCGTGCTTCCGGTCATCTGTACTAGCGTGCCGGTCCATGCGGATCGGAGTCGTCGGTGGCGGTCTCATGGGCTCGGGCATCGCCGAGGTGTGCGCCCGGGCGGGAGTCGACGTCACGGTGGTGGAGGCGGACGCCGCGGCGTCTGAGCGCGCGCAGGCGCGGATCGAGAAGTCGCTGGACCGGGGGGTGCGCTCCGGCAAGCTCTCCGCCGAGGACCGGGGGGCGGCCCGCGAGCGCCTGGCGTACTCCACGACGCTCGACGACCTCGAGGGCGCCGACGCCGCGATCGAGGCGATCGTCGAGCAGGAGGCCGCCAAGCGCGAGCTGTTCCAGCGCCTGGACGCCGTGCTCCCCGATGCCGAGTTCCTTGCGTCCAACACGTCCTCGGTCCCGATCATGAAGCTCGGCGCCGGCACCTCCAAGCCCGAGCGCGTGCTCGGGCTGCACTTCTTCAACCCCGTGCCGGTGCTCCCGCTGGTGGAGGTCGTGCGCTCGATCATGACCGGCGAGGAGGCGCTGGAGCGTGCGCGCGGCTTCGCGCAGGACACGCTCGGCAAGGTCTGCATCGACTCCCAGGATCGCGCCGGGTTCGTCGTCAACGCGCTGCTGATCCCGTACCTGCTGTCGGCGATCCGGATGTACGAGTCGGGCTTCGCCTCCAAGGAGGACATCGACGAGGGCATGATCAAGGGCTGCGCGCACCCGATGGGGCCGCTCGCGCTGTCGGACCTGATCGGGCTGGACACGCTGCTGGCGGTCTCCCAGTCGCTGTACGACGAGTTCCGCGATCCCGCGTCGGTCGCGCCGGCGCTGCTCAACCGGATGGTCGAGGCGGGGCTGCTGGGTCGCAAGAGCGGCCGCGGCTTCTATGACTACTCGAAGGAGCGCTAGCCGAGCACGGAGGAGTGGCGGGCCACGACCTGCCACGCGCCGCTGTGCCTGGACCAGACATCGGTGAGCCGGAAGACGTTGGAGAGGTTGACCGTCGAGTAGGACGCGATCTGCGAGTAGCGCGCGTGGATCACGGCGGTCTCGCCGAACACGTCGATCTCCATCTCCTCGAAGGCGAACGTAGTGATCCGGTAGCCGCCGAGCGCCGCGCCCATCCACTGCTCGCGCGTCATCGGCTCGGGATGCAGGTGAACCGCCGTGAAGCGGAACCCGTCGGCGACGAGCTCCTCCAGGCGCGCCTCGTCGCGTTCCTGATGCGCCTGCATCCATTCCCGCTCGAGCCGGCGCAGCTCCTCGCGGGCTCCATCGTCGGACATGGCGCCGGAGGCTATCCGAGCACGGGACGCGCAGTCAGCTCAGCTCGCTGCCGCAGTCGCGGCAGCGCCCGCCGACCACGCCGGCGCCGGCCGACCACCGCGGCGCCAGCTCGCCCTCGCACACCGGGCAGGCGCTGGAGGAGGTGGCGGCGCCGAGCAGGCCCTCCCAGGCCCCGGACAGCACGTCGTCCAGCGTCGCCCCGCCGCCATCCTCGCTCCACGGTCGCACGTCTGCTTCCCGCTCGACGAACAGAACCGCCATGGCTACGTCACCTTCCTGAATACCCCGACCACGCGACCCACGATGCTGACGTCACGCGTGCGGATGGGTTCCATCGTCGTGTTCTCCGGCTGCAGGCGGATGTGGTCGGGCTCCTTGAAGAAGCGCTTGACCGTCGCCTCCTCCCCTACGAGCGCGACCACGATCTCGCCGTCGGTCGCCGTGTCCTGCCGGCGCACGACCACGAAGTCCCCGTCGAGGATGCCGGCGTCGACCATCGAGTCGCCGCGCACCGCGAGCACGAACTCGCCGTCCTCCCCTCCGGCCAGGTCGGGCACCTGCACGTAGTCCTCGATGTTCTCCTCCGCGAGGATCGGCTGACCGGCCGCGACGTGGCCGACCAGCGGCAGCCCGCTCTGCCCGCCGATGACGTTCTTGGCCGCGTCGACCGCCTTGTCGAGCATCTCGATCGCCCGCGGCTTGGAGGGATCGCGCCGCAGCAGCCCGACCTTCTCAAGGTTGGCCAGGTGCGCGTGCACGGTCGAGGACGACGCGAGCCCGACCGCCTTGCCGATGTCGCGCACCGTCGGCGGGTAGCCGTGGCGGGCGGAGTACTTCTTGATGAAGTCGAAGATCTCCTGCTGGCGCTTCGTCAGGTCCTTGCCGATATCCATGCGGCCTGTGGCTCCTTCGAGTCGATCGAACATGTGTTCGGTAAGGTAGCTCGGGGGTCGGACGGATGCAAGGAACGCCATCATCCGGAGCATGACCGCCTTGCACGAAGACCCCCGCGTCGTGCGCGGGATGGAGCGCCAGCTCGAGCAGCGCCGCCGGATCCTCGACACGGGCGCGCGCCCGATCGGCTGGAAGCTCGGTTTCGGCACGCCAGCCGCGATGGAGCAGCACGGGACGAGCGCGCCGCTCGTCGGCTTCCTCACCGACCGCGGGCTGCGCGAGCCGGGCAGCGAGATCGGGATCGGGACGTGGGGGAAGCCGACGGCCGAGCCGGAGGTCGCGGTCCACATCGCTTCCGACGTACGGGCGGGCGGCGACCGCGATGCGGTCGCGGCGGCGATCGGCGGGCTGGGCGTCGCGATCGAGCTCGTGGACGTCGGAGGCGGCGAGCTCGAGGAGATCCTCGCCGGCAATCTCTTCCACCGCCACGTGCTGCTCGGGCCGGCAGCGGCCGGCGTGGGCGAGGAGCTGCGCGGCGAGATCCGCCACGCCGACGAGGTCGTGGTCGTGGACGATCCGTGGACGCTGGTCGGCGATCCCGTGGACGCGCTGGCGCACCTCGCTTCCCACCTCGCCGCCTTCGGCACGCAGGTGCGCGCCGGGGACGTGATGATCACCGGCTCGATCGTCCCCGCGCTCGCCGTCTCCCCCGGGGACCGGCTCGAATACCGGCTCGAGCCGCTCGGGGAGCTGACGGTGGGGTTCGTCGCATGATCGGATCTGGTGACAGAAGGGGCGCGGCCGGGCACGCTGCGGTGGATGCTGCTTCGCCGGGCCTGTTGATCGGCGCGTGCCTCGCGTTCGCGGTCACGTCGAGCGCCTATCGCAACCCGGTCCCGATCACCGGCCCGGGCAGTGATCGGCTGGAGACGTTCGCCGACCCGTCGGCGATCGACGCCCGACGCGTCGGACGAGCCGCAGCCGGCGCCCGTGACGGCCGCGGGCGGACTCCCGACCCGGGAGCCTGCCGCTGCCAGCGACGACCGGCCCGCCCGCCTGCTGCGGAGCGCGTCGGATGAGTTCTCGCGCGGCGCCTGTCGAACCCGTGGTCCTGGGTGCGAGAGCCGGCGGCCTCGATCGATCCGCGCCGGGGCCGGCTTCGCTTCCCGACCCAGGCATGCGATCTGTCCGAGGCCAGCAACAGCGCATCCGTGCTCGTACGGATGCGCCGCGCGGCGACTTCATGGTCGAGACGAAGTTCGCCTTCGACCTCCCTCCCGACGGCGTGTTCAACTTCCACCAGGCGGGTCTAGTGCTCTACCAGGACGACGACCGCTTCCTGAAGCTCGCGCACGTGGCGATCTTCGGACGCGGCAGACCGGGTGGGCCAAGGAGGCGAGCGAGCCGCTCACACCGACCGCGCAGCGCTACGGCAACACGGTCATCGGCCCACCCGGGCTGCCCGGGGGCGCGCGGACGATCACCTGGCTGCGCGTCGTGCGGCGCGTGGATCGGGCGAGCGGCGAGCAGCGGTACGTCGGCTACAGCAGTCTCGACGGACGGCGCTGGGTGCGCGGTGGGACGCGGACGCACGCGCTGGCCCACCCGCCCACCGGCCTGGTCTCGATGGGCGGCGCAGGGCATACGGCCGAATTCGACTACGTGCGCGTCTACCGGCTGGCCGGCGGTCGCGGGCGCCGCGAGTACGGCAAGCGACCGGCGGACGCGGCCCGGACGCGCGGTCCAAGGCCGCCCGGGCGACGGTCCCGTGCGGGGCCGCGAGCAACTCCCGCCCCGGCGCTGAGGGCGCGAGGCGAGGCTATACTCCGCGAGCCCTCGCGCCGATGGCGGAATTGGTAGACGCGCCAGGTTGAGGGCCTGGTCCGGGATAACCGGGTGGAGGTTCGAGTCCTCTTCGGCGCATAGGAAGGCCCTTCAAAGCGGGGCCTTCCGTGTTCTCTGGGTAGCCTGGCAGCCCAGCCTCTTGGGCCGTGGCAACACTCGTGACGACATCCCGGTCGCGCAGTTCGCCCAGACCGCGGCGAAGCCCAGGAACCTTCCCGAGAACGCGCCTTCGGAAGAGCCGCAGGGTCGGTGACTGGGCGGTGTCATCATCGTTCCTTGGTCCGGGTCGTCCCCAAGGCGCCGCCCTCAACCCGTAGGAACGGCGGTCCGTCTCGGCATCATCGGCTCGATCCCGTACTGCTCGACGAGGAGGTCGCCGTTGATCATCGCGGCCGCGCGCGAGCCTTCCGCGATCGCGCCCGCTACCTGCGGCATCAGGGAGGAGACGTCGCCTGCGGCGTATAGCCCGGGCACCGTCGTCTGGCCGAAGGCGTCGACGTCGACCGTGCCGCGCTCGGTCAGCTCGGCGCCGAGATCGCTCGCCAGCGAGGATCGTTGCCGCAGTGGCGCGGGCACGAGCAGCCCGTCGCGGGGCAGCTTCCCGCCGTCGGCGAACAGCACCGCTTCGAGCGCTCCACCGCGGCCGCGGACGCCGGCTACCCGCCGCTCGACGACCGGCACGTTCGCTCGTTGCAGCTGCCCGCGCTCGTCGGCGTCGAGGTCGGCCGGCCCGTCTGTGAGGAGGACGACGTCTGCGCTCCACCCGCGCAGGAGCAGCGCGCGGTGCGTGGCCGCGGCGTTTCCCAGGACGCCAAGCGCGCCGTCGCGAACCTCCCAGCCGTGGCAGTACGGGCAGTGAAAGACGGTCGCTCCCCACAACTCGGCCACACCGGGCAGATCGGGCGCGGCGTAGTCCATGCCCGTCGCCAGCAGTACGCGCGCCGTCTGGACTTGCACGCTGTCCGCGGTCGACAGCATGAACCCGCGTTCCTGCGGCGACCCGCCGATGACGCGCACGTCGCGCACCTCGATCGAGGGGTACGCGGCCAGCTCCGCGCGCCCGCGGGCGTGGAGCTCCGCCGGCGCCAGGCCGTCGTGGCCGAGCAGGCCGCCGATGCCGTGGGCGGGCCGGTTGCTCTGCTCGCCGGCGTCGAGGACGAGCACGCGTCGCCGCGCACGGCCTAAGCTGAGTCGACCCACCGTGACGCCCAAAGGCGCGCGACAAGAGGCACCGAACACCTCAGGCCAACCGGACGCCGCGAAAACGGCGGCCCTTCGCGGCCCAGACCACCGATCGCCTTCGGACGCTCACCGAACGCGAAATGCAGGTGAGGCGTCAGCTCGGACAGCGTCACATCCGCCCGGTCGCTCCCCAACACCGTGCACGTCTGTCGGCGATCCAAGACGAGCTGAGCCGACGCCGGGCGCGCGTCGGGCGTGCGGTCGACGTCGAGCCGCCGCGCTACCTGGCGGCCGAACTCGGACCGGTGCCTGAGCGCCTCAGCGAGCGGCGCGTCTGGCAGCGCACCGCCCGGCGCATCGCGATATACCGCGAGGACTTCGCCGTCACCGATCCCGACCGCGCCATCGGCGCCGAGACGCGAGACTTGCGCCAGCGCGAAGCCTGGCGCATCACCCGCGGCGACATCGACGAGACTCAAACCCAATTGCAGGCCGGCCGGAGGATCGACCGCGTCAGATCGCGCGACATCGAACGCGATCTCGGGTAGCTGATCGCGGGCCGCTCAAGCGAGCGCCGACAGGCACACCGTCGCGATCCCGATGAGGATGCCGAGCGTCGCCCACGCCGTGGTGATCGCCCACGTGTCGGCGTCGCGATAGCGCCGCTTGGCGCGCAGCGCGACGCCCGAGCCGACTGCGGTTCCCACCGCGCCGGCCTGCAGGACCAACGCAAGCTCCGGGACGGGCGCCAGCGAAGCCAAGAGCGCGCCGCCGGCGGGGATCGACGTGGCGGTGGCGCGGAAGAGGAGGAAGCCGTGCATGGGCGCTCCGCGCGCCCGGCGCTGGCGGCTCCACGCCGGCTACCGCCGGCGACCCCCCAACGGGGAGTCGAGAGCGCCGGGTGCATCATGCGTCCGGCACGCTCCTTCTCCCGCGGCTCCGCTGATGTCGGCCACCGTCTTCGACGCGCTTCGCCGACAAGCGCTGCACGGCCGCCTCTCCGCAAGGATGCGCGACCAATCAAGCCTCGCGCTCGGGAGCTCAGGGCACCTTCTTGGTTGCGATCAGTCCGCCTGAGCGTGTCCATTTGCGAGGCGCACGAGTTGCGCATGCTCGCGCAACACGCTGTGACAGACCAGGCCGACGGCCTTGATACTCGAGGCGTCTGGCAGCGAGTAGATCGCGAAGTTGCCCTCCTGGACGCGTCGCACCAGCCCCGCCCGGTGCATCTCGGCCAGGTGCTTGGACACCAGGTGGTGTTCGCTCTCGGTGGCTCGGGCGAGGTCGGTCAACGACCGTGGTCCGCCCGCGAGTTGCTCGAGCAGCCGCAGACGCCCGGCGTGGCCGAGCAAGCGCAACCGCCGCGCCGCGAGCTCGAGCACCTCATCAGATACCGATGAGCGACGCTCGAGCCGCCGCGCGTACGCCGGCGGAGTCAGCGTCGACGCTGCCGGCGCCGGTCGAGCCGACCGGGTCGGTCTCACGCGACCTCCGAGATGTCAGCCGTCCCTGAATGATGGTTGCGCGCCGGCCCCAGCCGCCGAGTGTGAAGCCGACTCAGCCGGCGCACTGGCGCCCGGCCGGCGCGATGTCGGCGCCCGGAGCATCCCAGCGTCATTCCTCGGCCTTCGGCTCGCGAGGATTCATGCGCCGCAGATCCGCGAGGACCT
>Ga0136617_10006008_pt1 | contig 10858 bp, 7 predicted proteins | sample AntDrymUQ3222106_2_FD_129672 | JGI IMG/M metagenome (GOLD analysis project Ga0136617, IMG submission 129672) | Polar desert sand microbial communities from Dry Valleys, Antarctica - metaG UQ322 (21.06) | ecosystem: Environmental > Terrestrial > Soil > Desert | place: Antarctica: Dry Valley...
ACCCATCTGCACGGCGACCACTTCGGCGGCCTGCCCTACCTCGTCCTGCAGCAGAAGTACGCGCCCCGGTCGCGCCCGCTCGCCCTCGGCGGCCCGCCCTCGCTCGGCGCGCGCTTTCTCCAGGTCGCCGACGGCCTTTACCCCGACTTCCTCGACGATCCCCTGCCGTTCGATCTCGAGTTCACGACCCTGCACGAGGTGCCCGTGCAGCTCGGCCCGGCGCAGGTGAGCGCCCATCCGGTGCTCCACATCCCTGCATCCGAGCCGCACGGGCTCCGTGTGCGCGTCGGCGGAAAGCTCATCGCGTACTCCGGCGACGCCGCGTGGAGCGACGCGCTGCCGGCGCTCGCCGACGGCGCGGATCTCTTCATCTGCGAGGCGACCACGTACTCCACCAACGATCCGGCGCACTTGAGCGCGCGCGAGCTGGCGCGCCACCGCGACGAGCTTCGGGCAAAGCGGATCATCGTGACCCACCTCGGGTCCGAGTCTCTCGCGAACCGGCACGACCTCGTGTTCGACATCGCGGAGGACGGCGCGACCTTCGAGGTCTAGCGTCCTGGCCCGGGGTCTGTTGGCCGTTGGCGCGGGCGACGAGGTGGTCCGGGACCAGGCGACGCTAGGGGGAAGGCAGCTCGGCGGGCGCAGGTGCCGGCACGATGACGTGGGCGCGCTCCGGGCGGAGCATGAGCGAGACGGAGCCCTCGAAAGCGACGCCCGCACCGGGATCAGCCTGGTCGACGATCCATTCGCGGCCGTCGACATTGATCCAGTACCGCATGATGTCACCGAGGAACGCGCGCCGCGCCACCGTCCCCGCGAGCGAGATCATTCCCTGTGCTGTGGCACCCGCGGAGGCGAGCCACAGCGACTCGGGCCTCACCGAGAGTCTCACTTCCTGATCTTCGCGCACGCTCACCCCAGGTGGCAGGCCGACCGGCACGCGCGCCCCACCGAACGCAAGCACCGCCGTAGCGCCGCGGACGTCGCGGGCGATCGCCGGAACGAGGTTCACTGCGCCGACGAAGTCCGCGAGGAACTCGGTACGCGGGCGGTAATAGATCTCCCAGGGTGTGCCCGCCTGCTCGACGCGGCCCTGATTCATGACCGCGATCCAGTCCGAAAGGGACAGCGCTTCGTCCTGGTCATGTGTCACATAGATGAACGTCATCCGCAGCTGCTGCTGCAGCTCACGCATCTCCCAGCGCAGCGACTCCCGGAGCTTCGCATCGAGGTTCGACAGCGGCTCGTCGAGAAGCAGGATCTGGGGCCGCACGACGAGCGCGCGGCCGACGGCGACGCGCTGCTGCTGGCCGCCGGAGAGCTGATTCGGCCAGCGGTGGCCGAGCCCCCCGAGGCCGACGAACTCGAGCGTCTCGGCGACGCGCCGCTCGCGCTCCTTGCCCGCGACGCCGGCGACGCGCAGTCCGTATCCGACGTTGTCCTTCACGGTCATGTGGGGAAAGAGCGCGTAGTCCTGGAACACCATCGCCGTACCGCGCCGGTGAGCTGGAAGCTGATTGATCCGCTTGCCGCTGAGGACGATATCGCCCTCGTCTGGGTCGTAGAAACCGGCGATCATCCGCAGCGTTGTCGTCTTGCCGCAGCCGGAAGGGCCGAGCAGGGTGGCGAAGGCGCCGCGCGGGATGGCGAAGGAGACGTTGTCGACCGCCTTGGCGGCCCCGAAACGCTTCGTGACGTTGTCGACCCGCAAGTGCGCTGTCTCGGCGGCACCTGGGAGGACCTCGGGGGCCGAAGACCCCGGCTGGCCGTCAGCCACGGGCCGCTCCGAGCGAGACCCGGCCGCGACCGAGGACCGCGATGACGACGAGCGCGATGATCGCCATCCCGACGTCGGCCACGGTGAACGCGGTGGCGCCGCCCCAGTTGAAATCGCCGACGAGCTGGAAGATGGTGATCGTCGCGGTGGTGGATTGCGTGGTGAAGAGGAAGATCACGACCGACAGGGTGGTCACCGCGCGGACGAACGTGGTGGTGAAGCCGACGCGGACCGAGCCACCCAGCATCGGCACGAGAACGTCGCGGAACGTGCGCAGGCCACTGGCGCCGAGGCTCGTCGCGGCCTCGTCGATGGAGCGATCGATCTGGCGCAGGCCGGCTACGGCCGCCTGGTACCCGACCGGGATGTTCCAGAAGATCATCGAGATCGTGATGAGCGCGCCACGATCGACCCAGTCGAGCCACTGCTCGTTGAACGCGGTCGCGTACCCCAGTCCGAAGAAGAGACCGGGCACGGCGGCCGGCATGATGAGGAGGAAGTCGAGCACGCGCCGCCCGCGCCAGTGACCGCGCTCGACGAGGAACGCGGCGAACACGGCGAAGATCCCGGACAGCGTGGCCGCAACGAGGCCGTAGACCAGGGTGTTGCGGAGGCTGAGGCTGTGCGCGCCGACGTACTCGAAGTGCTGTGTCGTGAATCCGAGGTTCGTCGGGAAGGCGAGCGTGAGGGCGCTCACGACGAGCGTGCCGTACACGAGCAGGATGACGAGAGCGCAGAGCGAGCACGCGATGAACGCGGCCCACGACACCCAACGGGGCACCGGCGGCCGCGGGATCGACGACGCCTTTCCGCTGACGGTCACGTATTGGCGGCCGCCATCGAGCCGAAGCTTCGCGACGTAGATGACGAGCGCGAGCCCGAGGAGGATGGTGCTCACGGCGGCGGCGCCGGAGAGGTCGCCGAAGCCCGAGATGAGGCCATACGCCTGTGTCGGAAGCACCGTGTAGAGCCCGCCGATGAGCGCCGGATTGCCGAAGTCCTCGAGCACATAGATCGCCGTCGTCAGGATCGCCGCGCCGAGCCCCGGACGCGTGAGCGGCAGCGTGACACTGCGGAAGACCTGCCAGGGGCCAGCGCCGAGGTTTCGCGCGGCCTGCTCGAGCCGGGCGTCGCTGCGGGAGAGCACGTCGGCGATGAGCTGGTAGGAGAACGGGAAGAATGCGATCGTCTGCACGCCCCAGATCCCGAAAAGTCCGAGAATGTTCGGGCTCTGGCCGAACACGTGGTACGTGATGATCCCTCGCGGACCGAACAGCAGGATGTAAGCGGCCGCGACGACGAACGGCGGCGAGAGGAGCGGCAGGATACCGACGAGGCGGAAGAACGGCTTGCCGCGCATGTCCGTGTAGACCATCGCGTACGCGTACACGAACCCGAGGAGCACCGCGGTCGTCGTCGACAGCGCCGTGACCGAGAGCGAGTTCTGGAGTGGGCGCACCCACGACCCGCCGCTGAAGAAGTCCGCGTACCCGCTCCCCCCAGGCGTTGCGACGACGCGGACCTGCGGGTAGACGATGAACAGGAGGACGAGGCCGGTGACGACCAGCAGCGCGAGCAGGAGCGACGGCTCGCGCCGCAGGCTGGTCACCGGCCGATCCCTAGTCCGCTAGATGCCCACCGTCTGCTGCCACAGCTTCAGGAGACGATCCTTGTTCGCGGCAGCCCAGTCGCGGTCGTAATTGACGAGCTCGACGGACGTGAGGGTCGGCGCGCCTGGCGCCGGCGGCACGTCGGTGCGGACCGAGACGCGATTGCTGAGCTTCACGTTCAGCTCGCCCGCCTCCTTCGTGAGCACCCAGTCGACGAACGCCTTTGCCGCGACCGGGTTCTTCGTTCCCTTGATGACGCTGACGGCCCCGATCTCGTACCCCGTCCCCTTCGGGATCGCGAGGTCGATGCCCGGGTTCTTCACCTTCTCCGTGAGGATGTCGTGCGCCCAGTTCGGCGCGGCGACGAACTGACCCTGCGAGACGAGCTGGATGGCCTGTGGGCTCGTGCCCGGGTACTGGGCGACGTTCGCGTGGAAACGCTTCATGTAGTCCATGGCCTTGGCCTCGTCCTTGTTGAAGCGGAAGACCTGTGTCGCGATGAAGATGTAGCCGCCGCCCGTGGTGATCGGGCTGCCGAGGATGAGCTTGCCCTTCCACTTCGGATCGAGCAGGTCATCCCAGGATGTGGGCTTGGCGCCGCCGACCTCCTTGTTGACGCGGTCGGTGTTCATGACGATGCCGAAGATGCCGAAGTAGAAGCCGGTCCAGTTCTTGTTCGGGTCCTTCGACTCCTTCGCGACCGCCGAGGCTGCCGGGGACTCGTACGTCTCGAGGAGGCCGTCCTTGCCGAGGCCGTCGTGGAAGGACGAGTCGCCGCCGATGAAGACGTCCGCCTTCGGGCTCGCTTTCTCGGCCTTGATGCGGGTCTGGAGCTCGCCGGCCGCCGCGAGTGGCAGCAGGTCCACCTCGACGCCGGGCGTCGCGGCCTTGAACGCCGCGACGAACTGGTTGTTGGTCGACTCGTTGAGCGCCGAGTAGACCGAGATCCGGCCGCTGGGCTTCGCCGCGGCGGTCGGCGCCGCACCGGTGGCGGTCGCTGGCGCCGGAGCGCCGGCCCCTCCACCACCGCAGGCGGCTGCCGCGGTCACGATGCCCATGGCCTTGAGGAAGCTGCGCCGGTCGAGCTGCGGAGTCATTCGGTATTCCCTCCCACGGTGGTCGCGGGTGAGTCTATTCATCCCACGGTCGCCGCGCTGCCTCTCGCGGCTTTCGCGCCCGGGGCCCGGTCGGGCAAGGCCCTCCCTTGCCTGAAGGAGCTGCGGTCAGCTGCGTAGCCAGCCGTGGTCGGCGTCGAAGGTGACCTGCCATTCACGACGCGGCCCCGCCATGACGTTCAGGTAGTACAGGTCGTAGCCCGGCGCGGCCGAGACCATGTGGTAGCCGCGCGGGACGAGCACGAGATCCCCATCGCGCACGACGACGGTCTCATCGAGCGAGCGGTCCTCCGTGTACACGCGCTGGATCGCGAAGCCGCGCCCGTCGCGAAGGCGATGGTAGTAGATCTCCTCGAGCGCGGACTCGCGCGGGGGGTCGTCCCGGTCGTGCTTGTGTGGCGGGTACGAGGACCAGTGCCCGCCGGGAGTGAGGACCTCGGTCACGAGGAGCGACGAGGCCGGCTGGTCCTCCATCAGGATGTGATGGATCCGTCGCTCCATCGCGCCGGAGCCGCGCACCTCGAGCCGAGCCTCCTCCGGCGCGAGTGCGCGCGCGGTCGCGCCCGGCTCGCCGGGAGCGGTGCCGATCGCGACCTCCGCATCGTCGCGCGCTGTGATCTCGAACGCGAGGCCGGGCGGCAGGTACGCGGCCGCAGGCGGTCCGTCGAATGGCGTCGGGCGCTCGCCGATCCGCCACCGGCCCGCGGCGGACCCGATCTCGCACGACCCTCCGAGCACGACGACACAGGCCTCTCGGCCGGGATACACGCGCTCGACGTGCGCGCCGAGCGGCAGGCGAAGGACTTCGAACCCCACGTACTGCCAGCCCGCGCCCTCCGGCGTGACCTCGAGCGTGCGGTGCCCACCGTCGGCGACCACCGAGGCGAGACGGAGACCGCTCACGGACGAGCGAGGGCCGGCAGCGGAAGCGTGCTCACGCCGAGGCGCGGGTGACGTCCGCAGATGAGAAGCACCTACGTGGGCGGGCGCAGGTACCGGCGCTGCGTCCCCTGTCCGCTCTCGTAACGGGTACGCGCGGCCCGCACCTCCGCGTCCTCCGAGATCTCGCCGACGGCCACATCCCACCATGAGCCGTACGACGGGACGGCCTCGTAGCGATCGGTCTCGACGACGATCGCCGCGCAGGCGCTGCCGGCCTTCGCCGAGGCGAGCGCCTCGCGGAGCTCCGGGATGGTGCGGACGCGGATCGCCGGCACGCCGAGGCTCTCGGCGTTCGCCGCGAGGTCGATGGGCAGCACGTCCCCGTGCTCGCCGCCGTCGTCGAGCCCCAGCCCGGCGGCCGTGCGATAGCGGTAATGGGTCCCGAACCCCGCGGAGCCGACCGCACGTGAGAGGGCGCCGATCGACGCGAAGCCATGGTTGTCGACGATGACGACGATGAGCTTCACGTTCTCCTGGACCGCGGTGACGAGCTCCTGCGCGAGCATCAGGTACGAGCCGTCGCCCACCAGGACGAAGACGTCCCGCTCCGGCGCCGCCATGCGCACGCCGAGCCCGCCCGCGATCTCGTAGCCCATCGTCGAGAACCCGTACTCCACGTGGTAGCCCTTCGGGTCCCGCGTGCGCCACAGCTTGTGCAGGTCGCCCGGCAAGGAGCCGGCGGCACACACGACCACGTCCTCGGGCGCGGCTGCCGCGTTGACCGCGCCGATGACCTCGCTCTGCGCCGGCAGCGGGGCGTGTCCGATCGTGTACAGCCGCTCGACCTCCGCGTCCCACGCGCGCGCGAGGCGCGTCGCCTCGGCGCGGTACGTGTCGTCGACGCGATGGCCGACCTCGGCGAGGGCCACGATCGTCGCGCGCGCGTCGCCGATGAGCGCGACGCCGGAGTGCTTGTGTGCGTCGAACTCGGCCACGTTCACATTGACGAATCGCACGTCCGGGTGGGCGAATGCGCTCTTCGACATGGTCGTGAAGTCGCTCCAGCGAGTGCCGATCCCGATGACGAGGTCCGCGGTCCGCGCGAGCGCGTTCGCTGCCGCGGTGCCGCTGACTCCGAGTGCGCCGACGGCGCTCGGGTGCTCGTAGGGAAGCGAGCCTTTGCCCGCCTGCGTCTCCGCGACAGGGATGCCGCTCGCCTGCGCCCACATCGCGAGCGCGACCGACGCCCCGGAGTAGATGACACCCCCGCCGGCCACGATGAGCGGCCGCTTCGCCGCCGCGATCAGATCCAGCGCTCGTGTGAGCGCGGCCGCGTCGGGGAGCCGGCGCTCGATCCGCCACATGCGCTTCTCCAGGAAACCGCTCGGGACGTCGAGCGCCTCCGCCTGGACGTCCTGGGGGAGGCACAGGGTGACCGCGCCGGTGTCCGCGGGGCTCGTCAACACACGCATCGCCGCGAGCGCCGACGGCAGCACCTGCTCGGGCCGCGTGATCCGGTCCCAGTAGCGTGAGAGGGGCTGGAAGGCGTCGTTGACCGATACGTCACCGCGCCACGGCGTCTCGAGCTGCTGCAGCACGGGATCCGCCACGCGCGACGCGAACACATCTCCCGGAAGGAGCAGCACCGGGAGCCGGTTCACCGTCGCGACCGCGGCGCCGGTGAGCATGTTCGTGGCGCCCGGCCCGATCGACGACGTGCAGGCGAAGGTCTGCAGGCGGTCGCGCATCCGCGCGAAGCCGATCGCCGCGTGCACCATCGCCTGCTCGTTGCGCGCTTGGTAGTAGGTGAGGGAGCCGGCGCTCTCTTTGAGCGCCTGACCGATGCCCGCGACGTTGCCGTGCCCGAAGATGCCCCAGCACCCGGCGAAGAACCGCTGCTCGGTCCCATCGCGCTCGACGTGCTGAGCGGCGAGGAACCGCACGAGTGCCTGCGCCACCGTGAGCCGGACCGTCGGCATCCGCCCGTACAGTAGGCGGTCCCAGCGCCGCTTCGCGTCGCCGTGACCGTCCTGCTACCGTGCGGCGCCCGAGGGAAGCAGGAGGTCACGCATCGCAATGAAGGTCGCGGCAGCGCCGATCAGCTGGGGCGCGTGCGAGATCCCCGGGTGGGGCGAGCTGCTCCCGTACGAGCGCGTGCTCGACGAGATGGCCGCATCGGGCTACGCCGGTACCGAGCTCGGCCCGCCCGGATTCCTGCCGGGGGACCGGCGCACGCTGCGCGCGGCGCTCGATACCCGCCGGCTCTCGCTCGTCGGCGCCTTCCATCCCGTCCCGCTGCACGATCCGGATCGGCGGCGGGAGGCCACCAGTGCCGCGCTCGCCACGGCCCGGCTGCTCGCGGAGCTCGGCGCGACGGTGCTCGTGCTCGCGGCCGACGGCGATCAGCGGCGCGACGCGGTCGCTGGGCGGGTGCCCGCCGATGGCAGCGCCTCTCTCGACGACGACGGCTGGCAGTACGCGTGGACGCTGGTCGACCGCATCGCGCGCAACGCGGCAGAGCTCGGCTTGGAGACGGCGTTCCACCCGCACGCCGCCTCGTACGTCGAGGCGCCGCACGAGATCGAGCGCCTGCTCGGCGGCACCGACCCAAGACTCGTGGGCCTCTGCCTCGACACCGGTCACGTTGGCTACGGGGGCGGCGATCCGGCGGCCCTCGCGCGTGCCCATGCCACCCGCGTCCGGCACGTACACCTGAAGGATCTGCGCCGAGCGCTGCACGCGAACGTCGTCGCGCGCGGCAGCGGCTTCCGCGACGCCGTGGGCAAGGGCGTGTTCGCGCCGCTCGGTGACGGCGACCTCGATCTCCGCGGCACGCTCGACGTGTTGCGCGGCGCGGGCTACGACGGCTGGCTGGTGGTCGAGCAGGATGTCCGCCTCGGGATCACGCCCGGAGCCGCACCCCTCCACCACGCGCATCAGAGCCGCACATTCGTCCGTGACGCGATCGGCGCGTGAACGTGGAGGGCGCAGGCGACGCCGCCCGGGCGTACGTTTTTGGCCGCGTGAGCGCCGATCTCTACCCACAGCAGCTGAACACGCCGCTCGAGGAGGTGCGGACCTTCGAGCGATTCGTCGGCGGGTTCGCGGGGAACGTCTCGACCGGCCTCGCGCGGCTCGGCGTGCCGACCGCCATCGTGTCGGCGGTCGGGGACGACGGCCACGGGCGCTTCGTGCGGAGCTTTCTCGACAGCGAGGGTGTCGACACCCGCGCGCTGCGCGTGCACCCGACGCTTCGCACCGCGCTCGCCTTCTGTGAGGCGTGGCCGCCGGATCACTTCCCCATCACCTTCTATCGGACGCCCACCTGTCCCGACTGGGAGCTCACCGTGGAAGACCTGCCGCGCGAGATGGACCGCGCGTGGCTGATGTATGTCTCAGGCACCGGTCTCGCGCGCGAGCCCAGCCGCAGCGCGACGCTCGCCGCGCTCGCGCGGCGTCTGTCGGGAACGACGATCTTCGACCTCGACTGGCGCGAGATGCTCTGGCCCGATGCAGGCGAGTACGCGCCGCTCGTCCGGCGCGCCTCCGGCCACGCCAACGTGCTGCTCGGCGGAGCGGCGGAGTTCGCGGCAGCCGGGCTCGAGCCGCGCGACGCCCTCGCGCTCGGGCCGGACCTGGTCGTCGTGAAGCGCGGTGGCGAGGGAGCGCTGGTGATCGACCGTGACGGTGAGCGCGGCGTCGCGCGGCTGGACGTGCCGGTCGTGAACGGGCTCGGCGCCGGCGACGCGTTCGCCGCCGCGTTCGGCGCGGCCCTCATCGCCGGCCAGGGCGGCGCCGGTTCCGCCCGGCGCGCGAACGCCGCGGGGGCCATCGTCGCCGCGAGGCTGTCGTGCAGCACGGCGATGCCGACAACAGCGGAGATCGACGCGCTCCTCGCGGGCGGCCGCGTCCTGGACGGACAGGTGCTCACGGGGTGAGCATCGCCCGCTCGTGCAGATCGGGATCTGGCTGCGCGCCGTAGGCTCCACTCTGTGGAGCGGACCTGGTGGCGCGAGAGCATCTTCTACCAGATCTATCCGCGCTCGTTCCAGGACAGCAGCGGCGACGGGATCGGCGACCTCCAGGGGATCATTCGGCGCCTCGATCATCTGAACGACGGCACGCCGGCGTCGCTCGGGATCGACGCGATCTGGCTCTCGCCCTTCTACCGCTCGCCGATGGCCGACTTCGGCTACGACGTCTCGGACTACTGCGACGTCGATCCGGTCTTCGGCAGGCTCGCCGACTTCGACCTGCTTCTGGCGGAGGCGCACCGCCGCGGGATCCGGATCATCGTCGATCTCGTCCCCGGGCACACCTCCGACCAACACCCGTGGTTCCAGGAGGCGCGCGCGAGCCTCGGCAACCCGAAACGGGACTGGTACGTCTGGGCGAAGCCGCGGCCCGGCGGCGGGCCGCCGAACAACTGGCGGAGCGTGTTCACCCGGTTCGGGTCGGCCTGGACCCTCGATCCGGAGACCGGCGAGTACTACCTGCACCACTTCTTGCCGCAGCAGCCGGACCTGAACTGGTGGAACGACGCGGTCCGCGACGCGATCGAGAGCGTCATGCGCTTCTGGCTCGACCGGGGGGTCGATGGCTTCCGGATCGATGTCGCTCACGGCCTCGTCCGCGACCAGCAGCTCCGTAGCAACCCGCGCTTTCTGCTCGGCCGGCCGCGGCGGAACTGGGACCTCGAGGAGGTCCACGCGATCCACCGCCGCTGGCGGAAGGTGCTCGACGGCTATAGCGACCGGATGGCCGTGGGCGAGGTGGATGCGCCGAGCCTCGCCCGCCTGGTCCGCTACTACGGGAACGACGACGAGCTTTCGTTCCCCTTCAACTTCCATTTCCTCGGGCAGCCCTGGCGGGCCGAGCGCTTCCGCGCGGTCGTCGGACAATGGGAGCGGCTTCTCCCGGCGCATGCCTGGCCCGACTACACCCTCTCGAACCACGACCGCTCGCGCGCCGCGACCCGTTACGGGCTTGCGCGGGCGCGCGCGGCGGCGCTCCTCCTCCTCACCCTCCGGGGAACGCCATTCATCTACTACGGGGAGGAGATCGGGATGACCGACGTGCCGATCCCCCCGGATCGCGTCGTGGACGTCCACGGCCGCGATCCTGAGCGGACGCCGATGCAGTGGGACGGGACGCAGGGCGCGGGCTTTACCGCCGGCGCGCCGTGGCTCCCGATCGCCGCGGACGCCACGCGGGTGAACGTCGCGGCGCAGCGGGACGATCCGGCATCGCTCCTGTCGTTCTACCGGCGGCTCATCTGGATGCGCCGCGGATCGCCGGCGCTGCGGGCCGGGGCCTACAGGACGCTCCCCGCGCCGCGAGGGGTGTTCGCCTACCTGCGCGAGGCGAACGACGAGCATCTGGCGATCGCGATCAACTTCACCGATCGGGTGGCGCGGGTGCGGCTCGGCACCGGCGCCGCGCCGATCCTGCTTTCCACACAGCACGGCCGC
>Ga0136617_10006009_pt1 | contig 10857 bp, 9 predicted proteins | sample AntDrymUQ3222106_2_FD_129672 | JGI IMG/M metagenome (GOLD analysis project Ga0136617, IMG submission 129672) | Polar desert sand microbial communities from Dry Valleys, Antarctica - metaG UQ322 (21.06) | ecosystem: Environmental > Terrestrial > Soil > Desert | place: Antarctica: Dry Valley...
CGAGGCGCCGCCGATGTCGAGCCCGAGCCCCCGGGTCGCGAGGATCGGAGAGGGGGACACAGCTCTCCCTGGAGGATCGAGTGGCTAGCGCCTCTCCGGAGGAGCCACCTGGGTGACCTTCAGCTGCTTCACGAGCTGCGGTGCGTACTTCCCGGCCTTGCGCACGAGCTTCACCTGGAACATCGGCTGGAGCATCGCGTGGTCGCGCCGGCGGATCGTCTGCTGGCCCTTGGGGGCGAAGAAGCTCCACCCCTCGAGCGCCGTGATCATCGCATCGACGTTCTGACCGCCGCTCGAGCGTTCGATCGCCCGGACGATCATCTGGCCGGCGACGAAGCCGTCCGGCGTGAAGATGTCGGGCACCTGGTTCCGCTTCTTCATCGCGGTGACGAGGAAATCGTTGGCCTTCGTCTTCGGCGCATTCGCGACGTAGTGCGAGAGGAAGTTGATCTTCGAGCCCACGTCGCCGAAGGCGGGCTCCCAGGTGGCGCGCTCGGCAAGACCGGTGACGACCTTGTTCGAGACGCCGAAGGCACCCTGCTGGTCGAGCGAGCGCCACATCGCCGGCCCCGTCGTGCCGGCCCAGGCGACGAAGAGCAGGTCGGGATTCGCCTGCTTCACCTGCTGGGCGAACGGGGTGAAGTCGCTCGCGGTCAGCGGGACGAGGATGCGCGAGACGGTGTGCCCCTTGCCGCCGATCACGGCGTTGACGGCTGCCGCGTTGCCGGCTCCGAAGACCGAGTCCTGGGCCAGGACGACGATCTTGCGACCGACTCCGGTCAGGAAGGCATCGGCGGTGGCGACGTCCTGGTAGGTCTGCCGCCCCGAGCGGAACGTGTAGCGGTTGATGCCGGTGATGGCGTCGCTCGCGGCCGGGCCTGAGATGTAGAGGATCTTATTCTGGTCGGCGAGCGGCGCGAGCTGGAGCGCCACGCCCGAGGAGGCAGTGCCGGCGATGATCTTGTAGCCCTGTCCGATCATGTCCTTTGCGGCCGTGACGGCTTTGGCGGGATCGCCCGCGTCGTCGACGAGATTCAGGTTGATCTTGCGCCCTCCGGCACGCCCCGTGCCCTTGGTGGCGTAGGCGATGCCGTAGCGCAGACCCTGGATGTACTGGGCGCCGTACGCGGCAAGCAGGCCCGTGCGCGAGTAGATGATGCCGACATTGACGTCGCCCGAGCCCGAGGCGACCAGCGGCCCGGCGCCGGCCGAGACGCGGGCGCTCGAGGAGCCGGCCGCCACCGCGGCGGCAAGCGTGACAAAGACGGCCAGCAGCAGCGTGCGCCAGCGGTGTGAATGCATGTGATCCCCCTCTTGACGATGCGGACTTGGGTTTAAACTGAGACCTGATTCAGGTCTAACCTAAATCGTGGGGGCCGCGCTTGTCAAGAGCAGCTGTTTCGACCCCGAGACCTGACCGAGTCGGGTGGTGCAGGTGTTCGATCCTGAGACCTGACCCCGCTTTTGGTGCACTATCGCCGTTGACGCGCAATCGAGATTGCGCGTCCCCAGTCTCGAGAGCAGAGGCAGCTGGAAGCCGACCGCCGCGCGTCAGCCCGGCGGCAGGCACGCTCTGGACGTACGCCTCGGGTGCTCTACCCCGAGCCGCTGCTCCTGGCCGGAGCCCGGCTTGCCCGGGCGGGAGGCCACGCCGCGGGACCGAACAAGCACTCTGTTAGGGAAGGGGGCCGTGGGGGGAAACCGCAGATTTCACCCCCACGCTGGCTTCACCCCGCGCTTGGGAGCGTAAAGGAGATGCGAGCGCCGCCCTCGGGCCGGTTCTCGGCCCAGATGCGCCCGCCGTGCGCCTCCACGAGGCCGCGCGCGATGGCGAGCCCGAGACCGGCGCCCTGGCCCCGGCCCGGGGAGCGTGCGCTGTCGCCGCGCCAGAAGCGCTCGAACATGCGCCTCACGGAGTCGGGCTCGAGCCCCGTGCCCGTGTCCTCGACGGAGACCTGCACCTCACCCTCCAGGGGTCGGACGCGCACCGCAACCGAGCCGTCCGAGGGCGTGTGGCGCAACGAGTTCGTCAGCAGGTTGTAGAGCACGCGCTCGACCTTCTCGGGCGCGAACCGAGCCGTCAGGCCCTCGTCCACCTCGGCCCGGAGGTCGATCCGGCGGGCCAGGGCCTCCGCTTCGAGCCCGCGCAGGCAGGAGCGAACGACGCCCGAGAGCGGCGCCTCGTGCAGCTCGAGGGTGAGCACGCCCGACTCGATGCGCGAGAGCTCGAACAGATCCTCGACGAGGACCCCGAGCGTGCGCACCTGCTCTTGGAGCGCGGGCAGATAGTGCTCGGGCTCGGCGAGGCCGTCCTCGAGCGCCTCGAGCATCGCCTGCATGGACGCGAGCGGCGTGCGCAGGTCGTGGCTCGCCCACGCCACGAGCTGCGTGCGCACGTCGAAGAGCTCCTCGGTTCGCTCGGCCATCTGGTTGAAGGAGCGCGTCAGCAGCTCGAGCTCGCGGGCCCGCGGGGAGGCCGCACGCGCGCTGAGGTCGCCGCCGGCCAGCTCGGCCGCCGCCCGCGAGATCGGCTCGAGCGACCGGACGATCGAGCGCGCGACGGCCAGCGCAGCGGCGAGGGCCACGGTCGAGGAGGCAGCAGCCACGGCGAGGACGCTGAGGTCGTGACCGGACTGGAACATGACCATCCCCGACACGACCACGGCCGCCAGCGGCAGCAGGACGGCGAGGAGCGCGAGCCCGGCGAGCTGAGCGCGCAGAGTCGGTAGCCGCCGCAATCCGAGCGCGGCGATCCCGCCGAGGACGAGCGTGCCCGCGGCGACGGCGAGCGCCGTCAGGATCACGGCAAGAATCGGTAGCCGACTCCCCACACCGTCTCGAGCAGCCGAGGGTGCGAGGGTTCGTCCTCGAGCTTCTCGCGCAGCCGGCGCATGTGCACGGTCACCGTGCCGGTGTCGAGCGCCGACTCGTATCCCCAGACGCGCTCCATCAGCTGCGCACGCGAGAAGACCTGGCGCGGGTTGCTGGCGAGGAACCAGAGCAGGTCGAACTCCTTGGCGGTCAGGCGCAGGCTCTTGTCGCCCTTGTGCACCTCCCGCGTGGAGGCGTCGATCGTCAGCTCCCCGAAGTCGAGCCTCGCCTCCGACAGGGCAGGGGCACCCGCCCGCCGGAGTACTGCCCGCACGCGAATCGCGAGCTCGCGCGGCGAGAAGGGCTTCGTCACGTAGTCGTCTGCGCCGAGCTCGAGACCCACGATCCGGTCGGCCTCCTCGCCTCGCGCGGTCAACATGATCACGGGCAGCTCAGAGCGCGAGCGGATCCAGCGGCAGAGGGCGAGGCCGTCCATCCCGGGCAGCATGAGGTCGAGCACGACGAGGTTCGGGGGATCCTGCTCGAACAGCTCGCGGGCGCGGTCGCCGTCTCCGGCCTCCAGCGTCCGGTAGCCCTCGCGACGCAGGTAGCGGACGACAACGTCGCGGACGATCGGCTCGTCGTCCACGACCAGCACCGTGGCGCTGTCACCGTTGGTTTCCTGCAGCCACTCAGTGTGACGGTTCCGGTCCGCCCGGGCCTTACGTTCGCCTGAACCTTTCCGAGCCCATCAGCCCTGTTTCGGCAGCCGAAACGTGCCGATACTGCAACAAACGTGTGCCGGCTTGGTGACAACCGGGGCAAACCGGCCCCGACCGTCCGGTGCCACCGCTTTAACGAGTGTATGGAACTCGGTCTCGGCGGTCCCGCACCGCCCTGGGGCGGCGGCATCGCCGCCTTCACGAGCGCGCTCGCCGGTGCGCTCGGGGACGTACGCCTCGTGCGCTGGATCTCCTGGAGGCCGCCCCGGCATCTGCCGCCGGGCACGCACCTCGATCCGCACGCGTCCCCGTGCGAGCGCGCGGAGCCCACGCTCGAGCTCTACGACCGCGCCTCGTGGGCACGTGCGGGGCGGCGCCTCGGGCCGTGCACCGCAATCGTCCTGACGCTGAGCCATCCCGCGCTCTTCGTCCCCTATCGCTCGCTCGTCGCCGCCTACCGCAAGCTCGGCGGTCGGGTCGTCCTGCTCTGCCACAACGTTGTCGCGCACGAGCGGCACCCCGGTCTGCGCACCCTGGCCCGTCGGGTGCTTCGCCTCGCCGACGCTCTCGTCGTCCACTCGGCCGCCGAGGCCGACCTCGCACGCGACCTCGCTCCCGGTGTCCCCGTCTTCCAGGGCTTCCATCCGGTCTACACCGACCACGTCGAGCAGAGCTGGCCCGAGCGACCCGGACACGGACGCCTGCTCGCCTTCGGCTACGTGCGTCCGTACAAGGGCGTCGCTGACCTCGTGGCGGCGATGCCGCAGGTTCCCGGGGCGACGCTCGAGGTGGTGGGCCGCTTCCACGAGCCCGTCGCCCGCTACGCGCGCCTCGTCTCCCGCCACGGGGTCGGCGACCGTGTCAGCCTCGCCGACGGCTACGTCCCCGAGCACGAGGTGCGAGAGGTCTTCGCACGTGCCGATGTCGTCGTCGCCCCCTACCGGCAGGCCTCGCAGTCAGGCGTCGTGCACCTTGCGCTCTCGCTCGGCCGGCCCGTCGTCGCCACGGCGGTCGGTGGTCTCACGGAGGCAGTCAGCCACGGAGAGACGGGGCTGCTTGCGCCTCCCGGCGACGCTGGGGCTCTGGCCGGGGCGATCCGCGAGGCGCTCGCGGCGCCACCGGCGAGCTTCGACGCCGGTATCCGGCGCGTGGTCGCGGCCCGTGGCTGGGAGGACTACTCGCGGCTCGTGCTCCGGGCCGCGGCAGGAGAGGAGAGCCCGTGACATCCCGCGGCGACCTCCACGTCCACTCGATCCACTCGACCGACAGTGGCAACTACGCGCTCCGGCGCGCGCGCCTCGGCGAGTCCTTCACCGACCCGGGTCGGGTGTACGAGGTCAGTCTCTCGCGCGGCATGACCTTCGTCACCATCTCCGACCACAACACGGTCGCAGGCGCGCTCCGCATCGCCGAGCGGCCGGGCGCCTTCGTCTCGGTCGAGGTGACCACGCGCTTCCCCGAGGACGACCTGCCGCTGCACGTGCTCGTCTGGAACCTGACCGAGGAGGATCACCGCGACCTCCAGCCTCTGCGCGCCTCGGTCTACGAGCTCGTGGCCTTCCTGCACGGGCGCGGTCTGCGCCACGCGCTCGCCCACCCCCTGTACCGCATGGGGCCGCCGATCACGCCCTCGCACATCGAGCGCATGATGCTCCTCTTCGGGGTGTGGGAGGGCCGCAACGGCGCCCGGCCGGAGGAGCAGAACGAGCTAGCCTGCCGCCTCGCGGCCGCGTGTACGCCGGCCTATCTGGAGAAGCTGGCCGAGCGTCACGGACTGGCACCGTGGCACCGTGGCCCCATCGCTCTGACGGGCGGCTCCGACGACCACGCGGCGCTCGACATCGCGACGACTTGGACGGAGGCGCCCGGTGAAACTGTCGACGAGTTCCTGGCCGCGGTCTGCGCAGGCGAGGGAGCTGCCCGGGGCGGACACGGCTCCACGGTGAAGCTCGCACACGCCGTCGCAGGGCTCTTCCTGAATGCCTACCGAGCGGGCGGCGGGCGCCTGCCGGAGCTGTGGGGTGAGCGCTTGCAGGCGCTCTTCGACGAGGACGCCGAGGATGCAGGGGAGCGGCACGCCGAGATCTCGGCGTTCGCCTCCCTGGCCGCGCGCCGGCTCGCCGAGCAGGTCCGTGCCGGCGGTGTCGGCGTCGATGCCATCCCCGGGCTCGGGCAGCGGCTCGGCACGCTCCTCCTCGCAGGGGCGCTCCAGGCCCCGTACCTGGCGACCGCCCAGCACCACGCCGGCTCGCGCGCGGGCCTGCGCCAACTCGAGCACGCGTTCTTCGGGCTCCCCGCCCGGGTGACGGAACCGCGCGCGCTCGTCTTCACCGACACCTACGCGGAGACGAACGGCGTCGCCGGGACGATGCGCCGCATCGCGGCCATGGCCGTGCAGGATGGCCGTCCTGTGCGCGTCGTCATCTCGAGCACGGGGCCGGCCGAAGAACCGGGAACGCTTGCACTGCCCCCTGACTGGTCGGTTCAGCTGCCCGGATACGAGCTGGTCGAGCTCCGCTTCCCGCACCTGACAGAGCTGCTCGCGCGAGTCGAGGCGGAACGGCCCGAAGTGATCCACGTCGCCACGCCCGGCCCGGTCGGGGCGTGCGGCCTGCTCGTCGGGAGGCTGCTCGGCCTGCCCGTGATCGGCTCCTACCACACCGAGCTCGGCCCCTACACCCTCCACCTCACGCGCGACCTGCTGGTGGCCGAGCTGATGGGCTCCTACGTGGACTGGTTCTACCGGCAGTGCGACCTCGTGCTGGCGCCCACGCGCGCGGCCGCGCTCGGCGGGCGCGGTCTGGCCGGCCGGATAGGGGTGTGGGGCCGCGGCGTCGACACGGAGCAGTTCACGCCCGAGCTGCGCAGCGAGCGCCTGCGCTCCGAGCTGCTGGACGGTGGCGACGTCCTGCTCCTCGCCGTTGGCCGCGTCTCGCGCGAGAAGCGCCTCGATGTTGCGCTGGAGGCTTTTCGACGCCTGCGCGAGGAGCTGCCCGGCGCGCGGCTGGCGATCGCCGGCGACGGGCCAGCCCGGGAGGAGTTGGCGGCGAGCGCGCCCACTGGGGTGCGTTTCCTCGGCGAGCTGCGCGGCCGTGCGCTGGCCGAGCTGTACGCGAGCGCCGACGTCTTCTGCTTCGCGAGTACCACCGACACCTTCGGCCAGGTGCTGATCGAGGCGGCCGCCTCGGGACTGCCCGTCGTCGCAGCCGATACGGGCGGCGCGCCCGAGCTCGTCCGCCACGGTGAGACGGGCCTGCTCGTCCCCCCGGACGACGTCGCGGGCCTCGCGCGGGCGCTCGCCCGGCTCGCGGCTTCTCGTACCGAGCGTGAGCGCCTCGGCGCCGCGGGCCGGCGCGATTCGCTCGCCCGCAGCTGGAAGAGCTCCTTCCACGAGCTGCGCTCGGCCTACGGCTCGGTCGTCGCCGGACCGGGTGACGGTGCGGGGGGCACGCCCCGCGCGCGGCCGCCCCGGCGCCTGGTCGCGTAGACGGCTCCTTCCCAGGAACGCTGCCGTATGGCAGTGTTCACGGATGGAAAGCCGGACGCACCACATCTTCCTGCCCGGCTGGGGTGCCTCCGCGGGCGCGTACGCGCCCGGGCTCCCGTCGGGCTGGACGGCGCTCGATCCGCCGCGCTTCGCCGAGTCGAGCGGCTCGCTCGACGTCTACAGGGCCTGGCTCGCCGACGAGCTCGAGTCTCGCCCCGGCCCGCTCGTCCTGGCCGGCCACTCGATGGGCGCAGCACTGTCGGTGCTCGCCGCTGCCGCCTACCCCCACCGCGTCCAGCGCCTCGTGCTCTTCTCCCCGGCCGGGCTGCCGCTCGTCAAGCCGATCGCGGTCAGCGCCGCCCAGTTCCTGCTGCAGACGGTGACGGGACGCTTCACGCTGCGGGAGTCGCTAGCGGCAATCGGGAACGTCGCCCGCGCTCCTCGCTCCGCGTATCGCGTGGCCTGCGCCGTGCGCGCCCTTGACCTCTCCCGGGAGATGCAGGCGGTGAGCGCGGCTGGCATCCCCGTCACGATCGTCGGCTGCGACTCGGACACGCTCGTCACCGGTCAACACTGCCGGCGTGCGGCCGATCTGCTGCAGGCCCGCTACCGGGAGCTCTCGCTCGAGGGCGGGCACATGTGGATGTTCGGGCAGTGGGCGCTCCTCGCCGCCGAGCTCCACCCCGCGTGAAGCCCCGCACCCGCACCGTCACCTGGGCCGACCCTCTCGCCCTCGCGGAGCGTGGGCGCGAGCTGAGCGGACTCGAGTTCCTGGAGGCGGTACGGGACGGCGCCCTGCCGTCGCCACCGATCGCCGAGCTGCTCGGCTTCGCCCTCGAGCTCGTCGAAGAGGGTCGGGCCGTGTTCGCCGGCGAGCCGGGGGAGCATCACTACAACCCGATCGGCGCCGTCCACGGCGGCCTCGCCGCCACGCTCCTCGACTCGGCCATGGGCTGCGCGGTGCAGAGCCGTCTACCCGCCCATACGCGGTGGACGACGCTCGAGCTCGGGGTGAGCTTCGTGCGGCCGATCGAAGCAGATACGGGCCGCGTACTGGCCGAGGGGACGGTCATCCACCTGGGCAGGACGATCGCCACGGCGGAGGGGCGCGTCACGAGCGAGAGCACCGGCAAGCTCCTCGCGCACGGCACGACGACGTGCCTCATGCTGGATCCCCTCTCCTGAGCAGTCGCTCCGCCGCCGCCGTCAGCCACGCCCGCGTGTTGTGGGCCGGGTCGGCAATCGCCTCGGCGAGCAGCGCCTGCAGGGCGCGCCCAAGCTGAGGGCCTTCGCGGAAGCCGACGGCAATCAGGTCGCCGCCGTCCACCGCCAGCTCGGAGACCTGCGTCGCGTGCCCGGCCTCGAGCTCGGCCCACAGCGCCCCCTCGAAGGCCCGCAGGCGCTCGAGCTCCTCCGCAGTCCGGTCGCGCAGGGCCTCGTGCTTGCCGCGCACGTCGGCGCGCTTGTGGGCGACGAGGTCGAAGGCGCGCTCGCGGCCATGGCGGGCAAGGAACCGGCGGGCGCGCAGCGGCGCCGCTGACGAGGCGTGGTCGCCGAACATGTGCGCGGCGACGATGCGCTCCACCCTCGCCTGCGTATCGGCGGGGAAGCGGAGCCGCCTCGTCGCGGCACGGGCGAGGCGGGCGCCGATCTCCTCGTGCGCCAGCTTGCCGAGCTGCGGGTTGGCGTAGAAGTGGAGCCGCCCGTCCCGGCCTCGCCAGGCCGACTCTGGCTTGCCCGAGTCGTGCAGCAGCAGGGCGAGGCGAACCTCGAGCGGCGCGCCGTCGTCAGCCCCCGCCTGGACGGCGCGGAAGAGGTGCTCATCGAGCGTGAAGGCGTGGTAGGCGCTCGTCTGGTCGAAGCCGATCGCCGGGACGAGCTCGGGCAGGAGGTGCTCGAGCGACCCCGTATCGCGGGCGAGGTGGAGTGCCTTCAGCGGGTGCGCGCCGACCAGGAGCTTCGCCAGCTCGGCGCCCAGCCGCTCGCCCGAGACGACGCCGATCCTCCCCGCCCAGCGGCGCATCTGCGCACGTGTCTCGTCGTCCGGCTCGAGGTCGTACTCCGACACGAAGCGCAGTCCGCGCGCGATGCGCAGGCCGTCGTCCCGGAAGGAGGTCGGTCCCACGATCCGCAGGACACCCTGCCGCAGGTCCTCGGCGCCCCCGAGCGGGTCGACGAGCTCGCCCGTGTCCAGACTGCGCGCGAGGGCGTTCATGGTGAAGTCGCGCCGGCGCATGTCTTCCTCGATCGAGACCGCGGGGTCGGCCACGATCTCGAAGTCGTGGCGGCCGGGGCCCGTCGAGCGCTCGGTGCGCGGCGGCGCGAGCTCGATGCCGGCCGCCACGCGCAGGGTGCGCGGATAGAAGCGGACGCCCACGTTGCGCCCCGCCACCACGAGATCCTCGACGCGCCCATGCGGCACGAGCGCCGCGCGCAGCTCGGCGTGACCGACGCCGGGGACGAGGAAGTCCTGATCCTTGACGGGCCGGCCAAGCAACTCGTCCCGCACGGCGCCGCCCACGAGGTAGGCGCCGAGCCCGAGCGAGCGGACGTACTCGGCGACCTCGTCCGGGGCTATGCGACCCGTACCGAGACTCCGAGCGCCTCGTCGACCGCCGCCAACGTGTCGGCGGTGAGCTCGACTCCCGAGGCGACAGCGTTGTCCGTCACCTGCTCGGGGCGGCTGGCGCCGATGATCGCCGAGGCGACGTTCGGCTCGCGCAGAACCCACGCGAGCGCGAGCTGCGCGAGGGAGAGCTGCAGCTCCGCGGCAATTGGACGGAGACGCTCCACGCCCTCGAGCACCTCGTCGGAGCGGAACCGGCTCATGAACCCGCCCATCGCGTCCGAGGCGGCGCGCGAGTCGGAGGGCGGCGGATCGCCCGGGCGGTACTTGCCCGTGAGGACGCCCTGCGCGAGCGGCGACCAGACGATCTGCGAGATCCCGTTGGCGGCGCAGAGCGGGAACACGTCGCGCTCCCACTCGCGCGAGAGCAGCGAGTACTGCGGCTGGCTCGACACGAACCGCTCGACGCCGGGAAGGTCGAGCGCCGCCTGGATCTGGGCCGGCTTCCACTCGCTGAAACCGAGGTAGCGCGCCTTGCCCTGGCGGACGACCTCGCTCAGCGCACTCATCGTCTCCTCGAGCGGCGTCTCGGAGTCGTAGCGGTGGCACTGATACAGGTCGACGTAGTCCGTGCGCAGGCGCTCGAGCGACGCGTCGATCTGCTTGTGCACCTGCCCGGCGGAGAGCCCGCGATCATGCGGGGTCATGGGGAAGTAGAGCTTGGTGGCGAGGACGTAGGAGGAGCGCTCGCGCCCCGCCAGCACCTCGCCGAGGAACGTCTCCGCCTCCCCGCCCGCGTACACGTTCGCAGTGTCGATGAAGTTGACGCCGACCTCGAACGCGCGCCCGACGCACGCCTCGGCCCGCTCGCGCTCCACCCCGCCACCGTAGGTGAGCCACGAGCCGAGGCTGATCTCGGACACCCGAAGGTCGCTCGAGCCGAGTTGCCTGTACCGCATCCCTGGGTTCTACATCACGCCGCACCGTCGACGGCGCGGCACACGAAGGCCCGCGGCTCCCGCCGCGTACGGCTCCGGTACGCCTCTGTCGCGGTGTCCGCGACTGCCTCAACCCGCTCCTCCTCGACGAGCGCGGCGAGGCACCCTCCGAACCCCGCACCGGTGAGGCGAGCTCCGAGCGCGCCTGCCGCGACGAGCTCCTCGACGAGCACGTCGAGCTCCGGCGTCGAGACGCGGAAGTCGTCGCGCAGGCTCGCCTGGCTCGCCGCGAAGAGCACGCCCAGTGCTGGCCGGTCACCCTGCTCGAGCGCC
>Ga0136617_10006010_pt1 | contig 10857 bp, 10 predicted proteins | sample AntDrymUQ3222106_2_FD_129672 | JGI IMG/M metagenome (GOLD analysis project Ga0136617, IMG submission 129672) | Polar desert sand microbial communities from Dry Valleys, Antarctica - metaG UQ322 (21.06) | ecosystem: Environmental > Terrestrial > Soil > Desert | place: Antarctica: Dry Valley...
CGAGCTCGACGGAGATGCCGTGCCAGGGAAGGTCAGAGACCGTGCGGGCGTACCGGCTGTGCACCCGAGAGGAGCCGCGACCGCAGAGCGGGCAAACGCTTCTTCTCGTGCCGGACGATACGCAGATGCTCACGCGCCCGGTCTCGATGCGGAGGGTTTGGAGGTCCAAACCCTTCGGCAGCAGTTCGTGGGTCGCGATTGCGGTCCTCATGGTGGCACCACTCCTTGCCCGGCTCGACGGAGCCTAACGGTAAGGCTTATTCACCAGGAATGCGACAGAGCCCGGACTTTGTGAGTCGGTCTGCGGTGGGGTAGACGGAACCGAGCTCCGCGAAGCACAACGCCATGCAGACGGCTATCACGGCCGCGAGCAGGAAGGCCCAAAAAGCCCCCGTTCCCGCTTGCGCGAGTGCGACTGGGCCTATTACCAGGAGGGCCGTCGCCGGGGTTATGGAAGCCACAACGAGGGCCAAGTTGCCGACAAGGCTGAGCGCGCGCTTCAGCTCCTGCTCGTAGCCCAGCTCTCGAAGCTCCTCTTCGCCCGAGACGTGCTCGTCCCGCTCCGGGTTTGGTCGGGAACCTCCCCGTTCGCTCATCGCGCACCTCCTTTCCCGTTGTGGATTCCGCACCACCGGCAGATCGCCCTCGCGTAGACCCGCGCGCCGAGCACCAGCTCGTCGATACCGATCCACTCGTCGGGCGTGTGGGCGCGCCCGAGGTCGCCCGGCCCGAACGCCGGGCTCGGCACGCAACCGAGCCGCGTCAGAAGCGCGCCGTCGTAGGTCGTGTCAATACCTTCGCTGTCGCCCCCCGCCCCGAGCGACCGCGCTGCGGCTCGTGCCTCGGCGATGATCGCCTCGTCCGCCGGGATCTCGGATGGTGGGTAGTCGGTCGCCCATGACCACTCCGGCGGGTGGACGCTAAGCCAGTCGTCATCGCCAGCCGCCCGGGCGATCGCCTCGACGATCTCGGCGCGCGGCGCGCTACCATAGCCCCGTTCGTCGGCGTCGCCCGGCAGGTAGGTGGCGTTGTACTGGATCTCGCAGGCCTCGGGGACGTTGGAGATAAAGGCCCCGCCATGGATGACGGTCGGCTGGACGCGGGGCCGCCCGAGGAGCGGGTGCGCCTTGGCGGGACGCTGCTCCCACTCGGCACTCAGGTCTTCGAGCGCACGCATCAGGGGCATAGCCCGCTCGATAGCGTTCACCCCGCCCCCCTCCCGCCAGCCCGGCTGGTTGACCTCGGCGTGGGCCGAGCGCCCGGGTACGCGCAGCGTACCGTGCAGCAGGCCGCGGGTGGCGATCCAGAGGTTCAAACGCGTCGGTTCCGGGACGAGGCCCGCGTCGGCGCGGTAGCCGCGCTCGATGGCGGCGACCGTGCCCATTGCGCAGGTCTCCTCGTCGGTTACCGCCTCGAACGTAAGATCGCCACGGAGCCGGACGCCGTTCGCTATCAGGGCCTCGACGGCGAAGAGCGCCGCGGCGATGCCGCCCTTCATGTCGACGGCGCCGCGGCCGTAGACGCGCCCCTCTCTGACCTCTGCCGCGAACGGGGGCGAGGACCAGCGTTCGGGGTGGCCCGGGTCCACCACGTTGACGTGGCCGTTGATGATCAGCGACCGTCCCGCCCCCGCCCCACGCAGTACGCCGACGGTGATCGGACGATCCTTCCAGTGGTGCCACGGTGGCATCATCGGGTGGTCGCGCAAGGCGGAGGCGTCGGGCTCCCACTGGTCGATCTCGGCCCCCAGACGCGCGAGCCGGTCGGCGACCATTTCCTGCAACGGTTTCTCCTCGTTGCGGCGATGCTCGGAGCCGGGCGAGAGGTCCACGGAAACCGTGTCGAATCGGACGAGTCCCTGCACGAGCTCGACGAGATCCGCCCGCCGTTCTTCGATGTACTCGTCGACCGCCACGATCGCGCCGGGGTCGAGCTCGTCTCGGGAAGAGCCCGAGCTGCTACGCTCCCTCACGGTAAGCTCTAACCTAGCCCTTGTGCGCCCGGAACACTGGCGCCCGAAACCTCCCGCTTTCCGGCAAGCTCGGACTTGACCTGCGCCTCGACCGTCCGCACGGTGTCGGCCACGCGCTCGACGAGCGCGTCCAGATCGCTGTCGGTGCTGACGAACGGCGGCGCTATGAGCGTCATGTCACCCGCGTACCCGTCGCCCGTGGGTTGGGTCGAGTAGAGCGACAGGCCCCGGCGCAGGGCCTCGTCGTCTATCCTGCGATGGACCTGCAGCCCGGTCGGTAGCAACGAAGCGCCGTCGCGCGGGTCGACGTAGTCGATGCCGAGGAGGAATCCGCGCCCCCTCACCTCGCGCACCATCTCGGACTCGCCGAGGGCCGAACGCAAATCGTCCAGCAAGGCGGGACCGCGCTCGCGCACGCGCCCGACGAGGTCGTGGCGCCTGAGGTAACCGAGCACTGCGAGCCCGACCGCGCACGGCAGCGGGGCGCCGTCCCAGGTGTGGCCTGCCTCGAACACGCGCGACCCTTCGGCCACGGCCCGGTAGACCCGCTCGCTGCACATCATCCCCCCAACCGCGATGTAGCCCGCGCCGAGGCCCTTGGCCGTGGTGACGACGTCGGGCTCGAAGGGGAGCTGGTGCGCGGCGAACCAGGTGCCGGTCCGCCCCATTCCCGTCACGACCTCGTCCAGGCCGATCAAGAAGCCGTACTTCTCGCGGCGCTCGGCGAGCCCGTGCCAGAACCTCTCCGGCGGTGAGTAGCCCGGCAGCGCGGCGGCGCTCACCGGCTCGCAGTAGAAGGCGGCGACCTCGTCGCCCACGGACTCGAGTATCTCGTCCAGCGCGGCCAGCGCCTCCTCCCCGGAAGGATCGAAACGCCAGGTCGAGGGCGGGATGTGGTGCTGGTCGGCGAAGTACGGCTCGAACGGGTGGTAGAGGCCCTTCCGCCCGGTGAGGGAGAAGGTGGCCATGGTGGGCCCGTGGTAGGCCTGCGCGGGCGAAACTATCCGCCAGCGTTCCGGCTCGCCGTTCTCCACGTGGTAGGCCCGCAGGAGCCGCAAGGCCGTTTCGTTGGCCTCCGCCCCCCCTGAGGTGAAGTGGACCCGGGTGAAGCCGGGCGGGGCGACCTCCATCAACTCCTTCGCCAGTTCCTCCTGGGACGGCGTGGTGAACTGTTGGTTGTAGAGAAAGGCGATGCTTCTGGCCTGGTCGTACGCCTCGATGATCTCTTCGACCCCGTGGCCCAAACTGGCGACCATGGCCCCCCCGCTTACGGCGTCGAGGATCTCGTTGCCGTCGACGTCGTAGAGCCACGCGCCCCGCGCCCGCTCGATGAGCGGCATCGCGCGATCCAGCTCCCTCGGAAAAACGCTCGTGGTATCGGATCGAACAAAAGCAAGGTCGGACACGGCGCCTCCTTAATGGACTTATGGACTTAATACGAGTCCATAATAGCCGGAAAGGAACTGGCGCGTCAAGGCCGAACGAGGACGGGGGAAGGCTAGGCTCGCGGTTCGGGGCAAAGTGCGGACAAGAGAGCGGAGACGCTCCTCTCCGTGGTCTCCACATGGGCCAGCATGGCCCTTCGCGCTCCCTCGCCGTCTCGGGCCTCGAGCGCGCGCAGCACCGCCGCGTGTTCGGCGGTGCTGCGTTCACGCCAGAGCGGGCTCTCCGGCAACGCGACGAGGGCCTCGTTGAGTACCAGTCTGAGTTTCTCGGTGGCTTCGAGGAAGAACCGATTACGGGAGGCTTCGGCTACGCCGAGGTGGAACCTCGTGTCGTGAGCTATGAAATCCGCGTCGGTCGCCGCCGAGGCGGCGTGCCGACAAGCTTCACGGAGCGCATCCAACTCTCCCTCCGTGCGTGCTGTAGCCGCCTCCGCCGCTGCCTCCGGTTCGACCACGCGCCGGTAGATGAGCACCTCCCGCACCCGCTCGCGTTCGCGGCGGAGCTTTGCGAGAAGGCGGTCCACGGCGATCCCGTCGTCGACCGGCCCGGTGACGAAGGTGCCGCCGGTTCGGCCGCGGCGCGTCTCTACGAGCCGTTCGGCCTCGAGCAAGCGCAGCGCGTGTTGGACGGTCGCCCGCCCGACGCCGAAGACCTTAGCCAGTTCGCGCTCGGGGGGTAGAGCTTCCCCACTAGGAATTAGGCCGAAGGCTATCTGCCGCCGGATCTGCTCGGCGACGTACTCGTGCGCGCGAAGCTGCTCCACCCGCCGAAATTGCCTGTCAGTCATGCCGGCCGCCCCCGCAAGCCTTCTGGGGTGAGTCTTGTTCGATCATGGCATCGCTCGACATCATACCTTACGAGATCCTGTCCGCATCATACAGCCGCCGCCATCGTACAAACCCGCAGCACAGCCCACAACCCCTCCACTTGACTGCGGCCGAGAAGGCTGATAAGGTATTTTTTAGATATATTTTCGATATATACAAGGAGAAGTAGGGTGACGATACCGATCTTTGAGAAGGCGAGATCAAAGACCGAGCTCGCGTATTGGCATCTACGGCAAGCGATTGTAGTGTCCGAGATCAGGCCCAACGAGCCGCTCGACGAGCCTGCGTTGATGGCGCGCTTCGAGGTCGGGCGGACGCCGCTCCGGGAGGCGCTCAAGCGGCTGGCGCTCGAGCAGTTTATCGTCTGGCCGCAGCAGCGCACCCCATACGTGCGCGCTATGACCCTGGGCGATCTGCGCAAGCTCTACGAGACCCGCTTTCTGATGGAGGTTCCGGTTTGTGGTCTCGCTGCGGAGCGTGCCACCCGCGAAGCTTTGCGGGAGCTAGACGCGGCGCTCGAAGGGATAGGAGACGCCGCTGCCGCCGGTGACATTTACAGGGCTGTGGAGATGGATTACGCGCTCCACTCGGCCATCGCGAGCGGCACGCAGAACCGCTTTCTGGCGGAAGCGATCAACAACCTGAACTGCGGCTCGTTGCTTCTCTGGTACCAGGCGCACCACCAGTTGGGCCTGGGGAATGCCCACGAAACGCACCTTGCCCTCGTAGAGGCTATACGCCGGCGTGATCGGTTGGAGGCGGAGGGATTGATGCGACAGCACATCCTCACTTCCCAGCGCCGCCAGCAAGAGCTTCACCTTCTATCCGACGGCTCTGACCGAGGCTAGTGATGAGTCACGGTCACGGCACCAGCTTAAGAGACGGGGTGAGAACGGTGCGTTTACCGGCGTGTAGCACCGGCTAGTGTCCAGCAGCGAAGACTTGCGGAAGGGGAAAGAGACGTGGGGAAAAGAGTGGAGTCGAAGCGGTTTGACGCGAACGGCCACCCGGTCGAGGACACGATGAACGTCGGCGGACAGTTCTGGCCGGCGGGGAGGAACGGGATCTCGCGCAAGCGTTTCTTGCAGCTTGCGGCGATAGCCGGCAGCGGGTTGGCCCTCGGGGCCTGCGGCGGAAACCAACAAGAGACCGCCAAGGTTAGTCCCACCGGGCCGCCCAAGCGCGGTGGGACGCTGCGGATCGGCCTCTCGACCGACGTGTCGGAGTTCGAGCCGCACATATCCACGGGCGCGGCGTCGAACCTGATCAGGATCATGGTCTACAGTCCGCTGTTGACCTACGACAAGCGAGGAGAGTTGATAGGCAACCTCGCCGAAGACTTCGGCTGGACTGACGACCGCACCTACGAGGTCAAGCTGCGCAAGGGGGTGCAGTTCCACAACGGCGACGAGCTGACCCTCGAGGACGTCGTCTACAGCTTTCAGCGGATAAAGGACCCCAAGACCGCCGCCGACCTCTCCGAGCGCCTCGCCGACGTCGAGAAGGTCGAGGCCGGAGACGGCAACGTGGTGCGCTTCCGCCTCAAGCAGCCCAACGCGGTCCTGCCCTACCTGCTCGCCGATCCCAGCAGCGCCATAGTCTCCAAAAAGTGGATCGAAGGCGGCGCCGTGCCCAAGACCGAGGTCATGGGCACGGGGCCGTTCAAGTTCGTGGAGCGCATGCCAGGAGTTTCCGTCAAGCTGGAGCGCAACGACAACTACTTCGTCCCCAAGCTGCCCTACCTCGACGGCATAGACATACAGCCCCTGGCGGAGGACAACGCTCGGGTGAGCGCGCTCCGGTCGGGGTCGGTCGACTTTATCGACTACGTCCCCTACACGGCCATGGACATCATCGAGAGGACCAGCGACCTCGTCCTCAAGTCAGACAAGGTGCTCGGGTTCGGCTGGATGGGGTTCGTGGTGGACAAGAAGCCCGTCGACGACCAGAAGGTTCGCCAGGCCTTCGCCTACGGCATGGACCGCGAGAAGATGGTCCAGACGGCCTTCAGCGGGCACGGCGTACCGATCTCCGGCGGCATCATTCCGGAGGGCTGGGTCGGCCACTCGCCGGACCTCGAGGGGACCTACGAACCCGACTACGACCGGGCCAAGAAGCTGTTGCGGGAGGCCGGCCTGCCGAGCCCCTCCGTCGACATCCTCAGCACGTCCGCCTACTCCGTGATAGCGCGTCCCGCCGAGGCGGCGCAGGCCGAGCTGAAGAACGCCGGCATAAACGGCAACCTCGTGATGCAGGAGTGGTTGACGTTCCTCGACACGGTCGAGGCGGGCACCTACCCGGTCCACGTCTGGGGCTCGACGCCGGACTTCAACGACCCCGACTTCTTGAGCGACTACATCGGCAGCGACGGGTGGTTCGCCCAGTACATCAAGTTCAAGGACGAAAAGATCGACGAGCTGCTCCTCGAAGGCAGACGGACGGTAGGGGCGCGGGAGAAGCGCGACGAGATCTACCACGATGTCCAGGAGCGGATGCTCGATCTCGCTCCATGGACCCTGCTGATACGCCGCGAGCAGGGCGAGGCGATGAAGAGCTACGTCGGGGGCTACACCCACATCCCGGCCGGCGCCTGGTCAATGATCACCCTGCGCGAAACATGGCTGGACAAGTAGCGGGAGACGGCCGATAAGATGAGTACCTACCTGATCCGACGCCTGATCTACCTGGCCTTCCAGGCGCTGGCGGTCGCCACGGTGGTCTTCCTGCTGCTGAGGCTCGTGCCGGGAGACCCGGTGCGGGCGACGCTCGGCCAGACGGCCACCCCGGAACAGGTGGCGGAGGTCCGCGGGCAGTTGGGCCTCGACCAGCCCCTGATCCAGCAGTACGGCGAGTGGATGGGCAACCTGGTGCGGGGCGACCTCGGCACCGCGATCACCAGCGGCCGGCCCGTGAGCCTGGACGTGGGCCTGCGCATCGGAAACACGCTCGAGTTGATCGTGCTGTCGACCGTCGTCGCGCTCGCCGTCGGTATCCCGCTCGGGGTCATCGCGGCGCTCCGGTCGAACAAGGTCACCGATTACGCGCTGGGCAGCCTGGCGATGCTAGGGCTCTCCCTGCCGAGCTTCGTCGTCGGTACGGTGCTGCTCCTGATCTTCGCGCTCTGGCTCGGCTGGCTGCCGGAGAGCCGGTACGTCCCCTGGGGCGAGAGCCCGGTCGGGCACCTGCGTACCGTCGTGCTCCCGGTCTTGACGCTGGCCGCGCCGTTCGCGGCGGTGGTGATGCGGATGACGCGCTCTTCGATGCTGGAGGTGGTCCGGAAGGATTACGTCAGGACGGCACGGGCCAAGGGACTCGGCTCCTGGGCCATCACGATGCGCCACGCCCTGCGTAACGCGCTCGTCCCCGTGCTCAGCATCAGCGGACTCGAAGTGGTGTCTCTCTTCGGAAACACCGTGCTCGTCGAGATCATATTCAGCTGGCCCGGGCTTAGCTCGCTCCTGTTCGACGGTGTAACCCAGCGCGACTACCCGGTCGTGCAGGGGGTCGTGCTCGTAATCGCGGCCCTCGTCATGCTGGTCAACCTCATCGTCGACGTCGCTTACGGGGTCCTCGACCCCAGGATCCGCAACTCATGACGCACTCGCTGGAGGCCAGGACGAAGGAAGAGACGGTCGAGAGCCGACCCTCGTTGCGGGGGAGGATCGTGCGGAATCGAATCTTAGGCAGCCCGCGCGTGATGATACCCGCCGTCTTTCTGGTGCTGGTGACCCTGGCGTCGGTGGCGGCGCCGCTGATCGCGCCGCAGAGCCCTACCGAGCTGGCCGCCCAGCCCCTTCTGCCCCCGAGCACGGCCCACCTTCTGGGCACGGACGACTTCGGACGGGACGTGTTGAGCCGACTCGTCTACGCAGGGCGGATCTCGATAGGGGTCGCAGGGGCGTCGGTGTTAGCCGCCACGGTCGTCGGGGTCAGCCTGGGGCTGCTTGCCGGGTACTACCGCGGCTGGGTCGAGACCCTGATCATGCGCGCCATGGACCTCGTGCTGAGCTTTCCTACGATCGTGCTGGCGATAGCCATCGTCGCGGCGCTCGGGGCGAGCGTGCGCAACGTGATCATCGTTATAGCCATCATCTACACGCCGCAGTTTGCCCGCGTGGTCCACGGCGCCACCCTCTCAGTTCGTGATGCGGACTACGTCGAAGCGGCGCGGAGCATCGGCGCGGGAGACCTGCGGATCCTGCGCACGGCTGTGCTGCCGAACGTCCTGGCGCCCATCCTCGTGCAGGTCTCGCTCAGCCTCGGCATCGCCATCCTGGTGGAGACGGGGCTCTCCTTCTTGGGATTGGGTGCGCAGCCACCGACCCCCTCGTGGGGCAACATGGTCTCTGACGCCCGCCCCTTCATGGAGTTCTATCCCTGGCTCCTGATCGCACCCGCCGCCACCATAGGGCTGACGATATTGGCCTTGAACACGCTGGGCGACGGGTTGCGCGACACGCTGGACCCGAGGATGCGCGGTGCGGGTTCGTGAAGGATCACCGTGCGAGCCGAGGCTCAAAATGCTCACGATCATTGACCATCTCGTGGAAGGAGCGGAGTGAGGGTAAGTAGCCGGCGTACCGCACAGCTCGGGCGCCTAAGTTGGACGGAGGTCGAAGAGGCGGTCGCCGAAGACCCGGTGATCCTGTTGCCCATCGGCACGGTCGAGCAGCACGGCCCGCACCTGCCGGTCAACGCCGACAACATGGTCGCCGAGTACGTGGCAAGTCGAGCGGCCGAGCGCACGAACGCCCTGGTCGCGCCCGCCATCAACTACGGCTGCTCGGAGGTGTACCGCGGGTTCGCCGGGACGGTCTCGATCCGTCAGGAGACGCTGGCGGCGATGGTCCGCGACGTTTGTAAGTCCTTTGTCGCGCAGGGCTTTCGTAGGATCGTCTTCGTCAACAATCACGGCGGCAACGGACCGGCCTGCGAGCAGGTCGCGCGCGAACTGGGGCAAGAACACGGGCTGGTGGTCGGGAGCGTCTACCCGTGGAAGCTAGGGTATCTGCTCATGCGCGACTCATACGAGGACCCCGACACCTCCTACGGCCACGGCGCCGAGCCCGAGACCTCGGCCATGATGGCGATGTTCCCGGAGGATGTCGTCGAGGACCGGATGGAGTCTGGTAGCTACGTACCCTTCGCCGGCTGGCGGCCTCGGGGCTACAGCACCGTCGATGTGCCCGGACAGAAGGTCGGGGGGACCATCTACCTCGACGCCCGGGACATCTCTCCGAACGGGGTGACCGGCGATCCCGGCGTGGCCTCGGCGGAGCTCGGGGAGGCCTGGGTGGAGGGGGTGGTCGGGTTCACGGTGGAGTTCGTCGAACACTACGACCGGGTGACGTCCGGAGTCGCGGAGAAGACTGGGATGGAGGATAGGATATGAAGGTCGCGGTGCTGCAAGTCAACTCCAAGGACGACAAGACCAGGAACATCGAGGTCGCGCTGGACCTGGTAGATCGGGCGGCCGGCGCGGGCGCCGACGTTGCCGTGTTGCCCGAGTGCGTCGATTACCTGGGGCCGTCGGAGGGGGCATTGCAGGCGGCCGAGCCGATCCCCGGTCCGACGAGCCGGGCCTTCGCGCGTGCCGCGAGGGACCGCGGGATGTGGCTCCTGGCGGGCTCCATCCGCGAGGAGAGCGGGGACCCCGAGCACAGCTATAACACCAGCCTTCTCTTCGATCGTGGCGGCGAAATCGTCGCGAAGTACCGCAAGATCCACCTTTTCGACGTCGAGATAGAAGGCAGCGTCAGCGCCAGGGAATCGGCGACCATCACGGCCGGCGAAAAGGTCGTGACCGTGGGCATCGAAGGCCACACGGGCGGCTTGTCGATCTGCTACGATCTGCGCTTCCCGGAGCTCTACCGGGCCCTTGCGTCGCAGGGCGCGGAGATCCTGTTCGTCCCGGCCGCGTTCACCCTTTTCACCGGTAAGGACCACTGGGAGATCCTGCTACGCGCCAGGGCCATCGAGAACCAGTGCTTCGTCGTAGCCGCCGCCCAGATCGGCAAACATCCACCGAACGGAAACTGCTACGGTCGAAGCATGATCATCGACCCTTGGGGCACGGTCCTGGCGACGGCGCCGGACACGGTGGGCATGGCTATCGCCGAACTCGATTTCGATCAGCTACGGCGGACCCGCGAACAACTACCCGCACTCGCCAACCGCCGTACGGGCGACCCGCTGGTGCTGATCGGTAAAGAAGCATGAGCAGCGGTCCCGGGCAGCAACTCTCGCGGCGACCTCACCCCGTGAGCGACAGTACGGCTAAGCGGACCGCGTAAGGCCGTGGCGATGCTGGAAGTCAACAACCTGAAGACGCATTTCAAGACCCCGGATGGGGTGGTGAAGGCGGTGGATGGGGTGTCGTTCTCGGTGGAGCCGGGCGAGACGCTCGGGATCGTGGGCGAGTCAGGGAGCGGCAAGAGCGTGACGGCTCTCAGCATCATGCAGCTCAACCCCAAGCCGCCCGTCCAGTACCCTGAGGGTGAGATCCTCTTCGAGGGCGAAGACCTTTTGAAGGTTTCGGACAGAAGGATGCAGAAGATAAGGGGCGACGACATCGCCATGATCTTCCAGGACCCGATGACCAGCCTCAACCCC
>Ga0136617_10006011_pt1 | contig 10857 bp, 10 predicted proteins | sample AntDrymUQ3222106_2_FD_129672 | JGI IMG/M metagenome (GOLD analysis project Ga0136617, IMG submission 129672) | Polar desert sand microbial communities from Dry Valleys, Antarctica - metaG UQ322 (21.06) | ecosystem: Environmental > Terrestrial > Soil > Desert | place: Antarctica: Dry Valley...
ACCTGCCCCGCAAGGCCTTCGCAAGGCTGAACGAGGAGAGGGCCGCGGCCGGTGAGCCCACCTTCGCGAACCCGCGAAACTCTGCGGCGGGCTCGATCCGGCAGCTCGACCCCGGCGTGACGGCGTCGCGGCCGCTGTCGATCTGGTGCTATGGGGTCGGCGCCGTCGAGGGGCTCGACCACGCGACCCACCGCGAATGGCTCGAGTGGCTCGGACGGCACGGGTTCAAGGTGAGCCCGGGGGTCGAGGTGCACGACGACGTCGAATCGCTCGCGCGCGGCTGCCGCGAGTGGGAGGAGCGGCGCGAGCACCTCGACTACGAGATCGACGGCGTCGTGGTCAAGGTCAACGACCTCGACCTGCAGCGGCGCCTCGGGGTGGTCGGGCGCGAGCCACGCGGCGCGATCGCCTGGAAGTTCGAGGCGATGACCGGCCAGACCAAGCTCAGGTCGATCATGTGGAACGTCGGGCGGACCGGGCACCTGATCCCGTTCGCCAACCTCGAGCCGGTGCAGCTGTCGGGCGCGACCGTCCAGCTCGCCACTCTTCACAACGAGGAGGACCTGCGCCGCAAGGACGTGCGCGAGGGCGACGAGGTGATCGCCATGCGGGCCGGCGACGTGATCCCGCAGGTGGTCTCGCCCACCGCCGCGGCGCAGCGGCGCCGAAAGCGCGGCCCTGTGCCCGTGCCGCCGGAGCACTGCCCCGCCTGCGGCACGGCGACGGTCAAGCCCGAGGACGGCGTCTGGACCATCTGCCCCAACCGCGCGTCGTGTCCCGGCCAGATCTTCCAGTCGGTCAAGCACTTCGTCCAGCGCGGCGCGATGGACATCGACGGGTTCGGCGAGAAGCAGGCGGAGCGCTTCCTGTCGGAGGGGTTGATCAGCGACGTCGCCGACGTCTACGAGCTGACCTCCGAGCGGCTCGAGGCGCTCGAGGGCTTCGGGGCGGTGTCGGCGGGCAACCTCGTCGAGGCGATCGAGCGCTCGAAGGCGCAGCCGTTCAGCCGCGTCCTCTTCGCGCTCGGGATACCGGGCATCGGCTTCGTCAACGCGCGCGCGCTGGCGGACCAGTTCCGCTCGATCGACGCGCTGCTGGCGGCCGACGCGGAGGCGATCGCGCAGACCGCCGGCATCGGCCCCGTGCTCGCCGCCACGATCGCCGAGACGCTGGCCGAGGAGCGGACGCGCAAGCTTCTGGAGCGACTGCGCGCCCACGGGCTGTCGATGGAGCAGGAGGAGGGGGCGGCGGTCGCCGGGCCGCTCGCCGGCAAGACCCTGGTGCTGACCGGCGCGTTCCCGACGCTCTCGCGCGAGGAGGCGACCGAGCGGGTCGAGGCGGCCGGCGGCAAGGTGACCGGCTCGGTGTCCGGTCGTACCGATTTCGTCGTGGCGGGCGCGGACCCGGGGTCGAAGCTCGAGCGGGCGCGCAAGACCGGGACCGAGGTCATCGACGAGGAACGGCTGCTCGCCTTGCTCGGCGGCTAGCGAGCCGGCTGCGCCCAAGCGCTCCGCGGGCGCTAGCGTTGTCGATTGCGACGAGCCGCCCACGCCGGGCCGCCCGCAGAGCCTCAAAGAGACCCTTGCCAGAAGCGCAGACCACAACGCGCCGCCGCGGCGATCCGTGGCCGGTCCGCCGCCGGCGCCTGCTCCGCCGGGCACTCGTCGCCGCGGGGCTCGTGGCCGTGCTGGCGCTCGCGACGCTCCTCGTGAAGAGCCTGCTCGCCGACTCCGACGCGGAGGCGCTCGCCGAGCGGTTTGGAGAGGCGTGGGCCGGCGAGGACTACGGCGCGATGTACGACCTGCTCGACGCGACGAGCCACACCGAGACCTCGGAGGAGGATTTCGCCGCCGCCTACACCGATGCCGCCACCACAGCCACGGCTACGGCGGTGGTCCCCGGCGAGGCACGCGAGGCCGAGGGCGACGCGATCCTGCCCGTGACCGTCACGACCGAGATCTTCGGGACCGTGGCCCACGACGTCGAGGTCGAGACGAGCGGCGAGGCGGACGACCTGCTGGTCGCCTGGGCGCCGCACATGGTGTTCCCCGGTCTCGCCGGGGACGAGGAGCTGAGGCGCCGGACGCGGGCACCCGAGCGGGCGGCGCTGCTCGCTCGCGACGGAACGGTGCTCGCCGAGGGTGAGCCGGGTGAGCGAAGCTCAGAGCTCGGGTTGGACGCCAGCTCGGTGACCGGGACGATCGCCCCTGCGGCCGCCGAGGAGGAGAGCGACAGCCTGTTCGCGCGTGGCTTCCCCGACGACACGCTCGTCGGCGTCACGGGACTCGAACGAATCTTCGAGCTGGAGCTCGCGGGCCGGCCGGGCGGCGTCCTGCTCGCCGGGGAGCGCGAGATCGCCCGCTCCGAGCCGCAGGCCGCCGACCCGGTGAACACCACGATCGAGCCGGCCGTGCAGGAGGCTGCGGCGCTCGCGCTGACCCAGCTCGGCGGGATCGCGGTGCTCGACGCGCACACGGCCGAGGTCAGGGGGCTCGTCGGGGTCGCCGCCACCGGGCCGCAGCCGCCCGGGTCCACGTTCAAGATCGTGACCACGACCGCGGCCCTCGAGGAGGGGCTCGTGACGCCCTCCGAGGAGTTCCCGGTGGAGACGGCGGCGCTGATCGACGGAGTGGAGATCGACAACGCGCACGGCGAGGCGTGCGGCGGAAGCTTCACCACGAGCTTCGCGCGGTCCTGCAACTCGGTCTTCGCGCCGCTCGGCGTCGAGGTGGGGGCGGAGCGGTTCGTCGAGACGTCCGAGCGCTACGGCCTGAACGAGGAACCGAGCATCGCGAGCGCCGACACCAGCACGATCCCGCAGCCGGACGAGATCGAGTCCGACCTCGAGCTCGGTGCGACGGCGATCGGCCAGGGCGAGCTGCTCGTGACCCCGCTCCAGCTCGCGTCGATCGCCCAGACGATCGCGAACGACGGCAAGCAGATCGAGCCGCGGGTGGCCCCGGACGAGCCGCCACAGCGGCAGCGAATCACCTCGCAGGAGGTGGCCAACACGATCGAGGAGCTGATGGTCGAGGTGGTGTCCTCGGGCACCGGCACGAGCGCTGCCATCGAGGGGATCGAGGTGGCCGGCAAGACCGGCACCGCCGAGCTCGGCGAGGACATCCAGGAGCACGCCTGGTTCACGGCGTTTGCGCCGGCGGGCAACGACCCGAAGCTAGCGATCGCGGTGATGATCGCGAACGGCGGCGCGGGCGGCGAGGTGGCCGCGCCGGTGGCCCGCACGGTGCTCGAGGCGGGTCTCTAGCGCCGGAAGGCGGCTGGTCGGCCAGCCAGGATGCGATAATCCGGCGCGGGCATGGGCCAGGTCGTAAAGCTAGAGAGCGCGCCCAAGCGGAAGAGCGCGCCCAAGCGCGCCGGGCGCGGCAAGCCCGCGGGCTCCAAGACCGCGCTGGTGCTGGGCGGCGGAGGGCTCACCGGCGGCGTCTACGAGATCGGCGCGCTGCGAGCGCTCGACCTCCTCGCGGTGAACCGCACGGTCAACGAGTTCGACGTCTACGTGGGCACGAGCGCGGGGTCCTTCGTCGCGAGCCTCGCGGCCAACGGCGTCACGCCCGAGGAGATGATGCGCGTGGCCAACGGGCAGGTCCCGACCTCGATCCGCGACATCGACCTCGGCACGCTGATGCGCCCCAACTACTTCGAGTTCGCAAAGAGCGCGGCGCTGATGCCGCTGCGGGTGGCCGGCCTCGGCCGCACGCTGCTCGGCCAGCTCGGGCAGGTCTCGATGATGGACCTCCTGATCGGGTTGGCGGAGGGCCTGCCGTCGGGCGTCTACGACGGCGCGGGCATTGAGCGCTACGTGGCCGAGGCGCTCGCGGACCCCGACCGCAGCGACGACTTTCGGATGCTCGACAGCGAGCTCTACCTGACCGCCACCGACCTCGACACCTGCGAGCGGATCGTCTTCGGCGGCGAGGGCTGGGACGACGTGCCGATCTCCAAGGCCGTGACCGCCTCGACCTCGCTCCCGATCGTCTACAAGCCGGTCGAGGTCCGGGGCCGCCAGCTCGTGGACGGGGGGATTCGCTCCACGACCAACGTCGACATCGCCGTCGAGCAGGGCGCCAAGTTCGTGATCGTGGTCAACCCGCTCGTTCCGTACGTGAACGACTTCCAGAAGGTGATCCCCACGATCACGGGCAGCCGCGTGCGCCGCGTCTCCGACATGGGCTTCCCCCAGATCGGCTACCAGGCCTTCAAGCTGCTCGCGCACCAGCGCCTCCACGAGTCGGTCAAGCGGTGGGAGGAGAAGTACCCGGGCGTCGACATCATCCTGATCGAGCCCGACCCCAATGACGAGCTGATGTTCGACACGAACATCATGAGCTTCGGCAAGCGGATCGAGATCGCCCGTCACGGGTTCGAGTCGGTCACGCTGCGGCTCGCCAAGGACTACGACGAGCTGCGCGAAGTCGCGGCGCGGCACGGGATCGAGATCTCGGCCACGCGCGTGCGCAAGGTCATCCGCCGGTTCGCGAAGGAGCGCGAGAAGACGCGCGCCTGGCGGCGGATCTTCGAGCAGACGACCGGCGCGCTGCTCAGGCAGTCCGAGGAGGCTTAGGCGCCGGATTGGCGCGCTCGTGGAGCTGAGGCCGGCGCTCCAGGGTTGCCGAAGGCATCGCGCAACGCCGACAGCAGCCGCTCGGTGGCCGCCGGTCCGCGGATCGCGATGCGCACGTGGTCCTCGTCTCCGAGCGGGCCGCCCGGCGCCACCAGCACGCTCGCGCGCTCGAGCCGGGCAGCCACCTCGGCGCCGCTCAGACCCGCGGCGCGGACCCAGGCGAAGTTGGCCTGGCTCTCGGGGGCGTCCACCGGCAGGTCGTGGAAGGCGCGGAACACCCGGATGCGCTGCTCTCGAACGAGCCGGCGGCGGCGCTCGATCTCGGGGTCCCCGATCTTGAGCGTGTGGACGAGCGCCGCCTGCGTGAGCGCGTTGATGCCGAGCACCGGGGCGATCGACTCGAGCAGGTTGGCCGCTTCCGGCGAGCCGACGGCGTAGCCGGCGCGCAGCCCGGAGAGACCGTACGCCTTCGAGAATGTGCGAAACACGAGCAGGTGCGGAAAGCGGTCGGTGAGTCGCAGCGCCGCGTCCACCGGCTCGCGGTCCTGGAACTGCGCATACGCCTCGTCGAGCAGCAGGTGGACACGCTCCGGGAGCTCGGACAGCAGCCGCTCGAGCGTGGACGACTCGACGTAGGTCCCGGTGGGGTCGTTGGGGTTGCACAGGACCACGATGCGGGTCTGCTTGCCGACCGCGCGAAGAACGGCGTCGGGGTCCACGGCGCCGCCGGCGAGGTCCACCGCCACCGGCCGCGCCCCGGCCCGTTGCGCCATCAGCGGATACAGTGGGTAGGAGGGCCACGGCGTGACGAGCTCGTCCCCCGAGTCGAGCAGGTGGAACGCCGCTGCTTGGAGCAGCTCGGTGGCCCCGTTTCCGATCACGATGCGCTCGCGCTCGATCTCGTGGCGGTCGGCGAGCATGGCGCGCACCTGCGAGGCATGCCGGTCCGGGTACCCGTTGACCCCGCCGCGCGCGGCGAAGATCGAGGCGTTCATCACCTCCGCGTCGGGGAAGTCGGGCCACTCCGTGCGCGAGAGGTCGCAGACCGGCACGTGCTCGAGCGCCAGCGCTTTCTCTGCGGCGCGGCGCTCGCGGAGGCCGCGGTTGACCTCCTCCTCAGTCAGGTCGTCGAACTGCCGGTAATAGTCGAGCAGACCCATCGGACCGCGAAAGGTTAGGCGGGCACTAGGGCGCCTGCGGCGAGAACAGCGAGGACCCCGGACCCTGGATGACGAAGAAGTAGATCAGGAACAGGGTCAGGCCGAGCGCCACCGAGACGATGAAGATGCGCTCGATCGCGCCGCCCTTCTGGTCGTGGCCCGCCGCGCGGCGAGTCAGCTTCCAGTAGTGGTCGAGCAGCCGCGCGATTCCGAGCGTGAGCATCAGCGTCGTGATCATGCCGGCGAACGCCACGACGATCCCGGCCTCGACCGAGCCCGTCTGGAAGTCCACCTGCGACCCGACCCACAGCCACGCGATCGGCTGCGGGCCCCACAGCGTCAGCAGCACGAGCGTCTCGAGCGACAGGATCGTGGCGGCGAGCACACGGTCGAACCGCTGCCGTCCGGCACCCGCCCGCGCGGGCTGCCCGCGATAACGCAGCGGCCCCGTGCCCGGGCGGCGGCCGACGAAGAGCCCGCCGGTGTCAGTTGGATCGTTGCTGGCCATCGCTCGTTGTCGAACAGAAAGCGGGCGGCAGCCAGGGCCGCCCGTCCCGCAGATCAGTGTACGTCGCCGATCGTCGACGGCGCGCCGTCAGGACCTGTACAGGGACTCGATGTCGCCCCCGTACTTGTCGCCCACCACGTTGCGCTTGACCTTCATCGTGGGGGTCAGCTCGCCGGTCTCCTGCGAGAGGTCCTGCGGCAGGATCGTGAACTTCTTGATCTGCTCCACGGGACCGACGCCGGCGTTGACCGCGTCGACCGTCTGCTGCACGTCCGCTCGCATCGCTTCCGAGCCGGCAACCTCCTCCGCGGCCATGCCGTGCTGCTCGGCAAACTTCGGCACCTCCTCGGGGTCGAGCGTGAGGAGCGCCACGAGATACGGCCGGCGATCGCCCACCACCACGGCCTGGGATACCCAACGGTTCTGCTTGAGGCCGTTCTCCAGGTTGGCGGGGGTGATGTTCTTGCCGCCCGCGGTGATGATGATGTCCTTCTTGCGGCCGGTGATGTAGACGAAGCCGTCCTCGTCGATCGAGCCGAGGTCGCCGGTGTGAAGCCAGCCCTCCTCGAGCGTCTCGCGGGTGGCGTCCTCGTTCTTGTAGTAGCCCTGGAAGATGTTCGGGCCCTTGAGCAGGATCTCGCCGTCGTCGCCGATCCGGACCTCCTGCCCGGGAAGCGGCTTCCCGATCGACCCGAAGCGGAACTCGTCCAGCTCGTTGACGGTCGCGACGGTGGAGGTCTCGGTCATCCCGTAGCCCTCGAGCACCGGCACGCCGCAGGCGTAGAAGAACTCGAGGATCTCGGGCGCGATCGGCGCAGCGCCGGTCACGCACTGGCGGACCTGCCCACCGAACAGGTTGCGGACGTTGACGAACAGCTTCTCCTCGGCCGCGTCGAAGCCCGCCTGGAGCTCGTCGGGCACATCCTGGCCCTGCGCCTGGAGCTGACGAACCTTGAGGCCGACCGCCACCGCCTGCTTCATCGCCTCGGGGTCCTCCGCGCTGGAGGTGGCCATCGTGTAGATCTTCTCGAAGATCCGCGGCACCGACGGGAAGTAGGTCGGCTTGAGCTCCATCAGGTTCGGGACGATCTTCTGCGGGTCCTTTTCCCAGAAGGCGATCGTCGCGCCGAGGTCGAGCGCGACGAACTGGACGAGCAGCGCGAAGGCGTGCGCCAGCGGGAGGAAGAGATAGACCAGGTCGCCTGCCTCGACGACGCCCTGCTGCTCGGCCATCGAGATCACCTGGCGGTAGTTGCCGTGGGTGAGGATGCAGCCCTTGGGCGGCCCGGTGGTCCCGGACGTGTACATGAACACGCAGGTGTCGTCGGGCGTGACGCCCTTCACGCGCTGCTCGAAGTCGGCGTCGTCGCGGCCACGGCCGCGCTCGCGCAGCTCGTCGAGCGAGAGCGCGCCGCCGCCGTCCGCGGACGCCGCCTCCGCCTCCATCACGACGACGTGCTCGAGGTGGGGGAGGTCGCCCTCGACCTTGCGGATCTTGGCGAGCTGCTCGGCGTCCTCGACGAACACTGCGCGCGACTCCGAGTGGTCCAGGACGTAGTGGCACTCCTCGGCCGAGTTGGTCTGGTAGACGGACACCGAGGTCGCCCCCGAGCTCAGGATGCCGAAGTTCGCGAACGTCCACTCCGGCCGGGTGTGGCCGAGGATCGCCACGCGCTCGCCCTTCTCGATGCCGAGGTCGATCAGGCCGAGCGCGACCTCCTTCACGGCGTCGCCGAGCTCCTCGTAGCTGATCTCCCGCCACTGGTCGCCGACCTTGTGCTTCAGCGCGGGCGCCGAGCCGCCCCGCGCGGCGGCGAGCGGCAGCATGTCGGCCATCGTCCGCGAGTCGGTGCTCGCCGCCGCCGCGGTCACGGTAGTCGCTTCCATCTCTCCTCCTAGAGCCGTCTTGGAGGGAGGGATACTAAGCCGAACGGCGCCCTCGGCGCGCTTCCGGCCGCTGGCAGCGGCCGGTTTCTAGACCTTCGCCGGCTGGCCTTGGCGCTGAGCTGCCTGAAGCGAGCTGAGGAACAGCGTCTTGTCGATTCTGCCCTCGAAGATCGGCACCCCGAGCTGCATGCACTTGGTGATCACTTCGCGCCGGTGCATCCCGGCCTCGCGTGCGAGCTCGGTGGGCGTCAGGTGAATCGCCATATGGTGGCCCCTCTCCTCTCCGTTGCGCGGATCGCACCGCAAGTTTTACCGCTTGGCCCCGACGGGTGAGAGCGATCGCCGCAATTTGGGCCGGAAACGCTCAGATCGGGTTCGGAACGTCCACGAAGCGGTGCTCGACTCCGAACCGCTCTGCCACGAGATCGCCGATGCGCCGGACGCCGAACGTCTCGGTCGCGTGGTGGCCGGCCGCGATGAAGTGCATCGAGGCCTCGCGCGCGTCCGCCGTAACGCGCTCGGCCGGCTCTCCGGTGACGAACGCGTCGAGGCCGAGCCCGACCGCCTCGTCGAGCGTCGAGGCCCCGGCACCCGACACGATCCCGACGCTCTTGACGACGTCCGGCCCGCGCCCGACCACGAGCGGCTCGCGCCCGGTCACGGCACGGCAGCGCTCGACGAGCTCCGCGGCCGCGACGCCGCGGCCCGAGCGCCCCACGAAGCCGATCGGACGCCCACGCGCGGAGCCGAACGGCTCGGCCCGCTCGAAGCCGAGCGCCTCGCACAGCAGCGCGTTGTTCCCCACCTCGGGGTGCGCGTCGAGCGGAAGGTGGTAGGCGGCCAGCGAGGCGTCGCAGCGAAACAGCACCTCGAGCCTCGACTTCAGCTGGGCGGTGACCACCGCGGGTCCGGCGCCCCAGACGATGCCGTGATGGCAGAGGACGAAGTCGGCGCCCGCATCCTCCGCCCGCTCGAACAGATCCCGGTGCGCCGAGACGCCCGTGACCACGAGGCGCACGTCGCGTCGCCCAGGCACCTGGAGGCCGTTCGGTCCGTAGTCCTCGAAGGACCCGCTCTCCAGCAGGTCGTCGAGGTAGGCGATGATGGCATCGCGGTCGGCCGTGGCGCCGCCGCGCGCGGCTGAGCCCTGGTCCGCCACGCCGGCTGCCGCCCGCCCGCCGGGCGCTACTGGGACTCGTACGTCTCGAGGGCGAGGTCGCAGGCGGCCAGGATCAGCTCGCGCTGGTCAGCGCCCGACTGGCAGTTCAGCAGGTACTCGGTGTTGCCGTCGAAGACCGCGACCGCGCGGGTCTGGACGTCCTCCGCCTCGTCGACGGTGACCGCGTACTCGAGCGCGGGAAGTCCCGCGACCTCGATCTCCTCACCTGTGACCTGCTCCCCGGCGGCCTGGCTGAACACCTGGTCGGCCTCGCTCTTGACCGTTGCGAAGTTCTGGTCGGAGACCTCCATGTTGAGGTCGAAGCGCTGGACCGCCAGGAGGTTGGTCCCGTCCAGGCCGACCCCCGTCGTGGCCCCGGCCTCGACCCCGGCCGAGCGGCTGAACTGGACGTCCTCGAGCACCTCGAAGTCCTCGGGGTACTCGAACGTGATGTCGAAGCCCTCCTCGGAGAAGGTCTCGTTCGTCTCCGCGCCGGCCTGGACGGCCGCCGGCTCCGAGGAGGAGCTCTCTTCGTCGCCGCCCCCGCAGCCGGCGACGAGCGCGGCGGCGGCGAGGAGGGCGGGCAGCGTGCGGGTGAGCTTCATCGGTAGACGGGCCGCGGGACGAGTCGGTCGGACCCCTGACGACGAGCGGAAACATACAGCCGGCGCCGGGCGGACGGCAGTAACCTGCGGCCGATGGCCACCGAGAAGGAGTCGACGGCGGCCCGGCGCGGGCGCTCAGCGACGACCGGCGAGACGGGCGATGCGTTCCTCGAGTCGCTGATGGACACGAACCTCTACTCGATGGGGGCCTTCTTCTCGGACCAGCATCCCGCGCTCGTCGACGAGGTGATCACGCGCAGCGAGGCGATCGAGCGGGCGGGCCTGCGCGGCTACGCCGAGGAGAACGACATATCGCTCGAGGAGTGCTTTCAGACGCTCCTCACCGGTCTCGCGGTGCGTTACTACAAGGCCGTCGCGACTTAGATTGTCTACGAGGGAGGTCGCTCCATGGGGTACTTCCAGGACGCCGACGAGGTCTATCGCTACATCGGCAGGATGTTCGAGGACATCGTCGCGGACGAGGAGCTGGGGCAGAAGTTTCAGCGCGCGGACACGATCGTCCAGTACCGGTACTCGGAGCCCGAGTCGCAGGTCACCGTCAAGATGGTCGAGGGGGAGGAGCGGCGCGTGGACCTCGGCGCCACCGACCTCGAGCCGGAGGTCGTGATGACGATGGAGGCCGACACGGCGCACCGCTTCTGGCTCGGCAAGCTGAGCGTCACACGCGCGATGTCGCGCGGGCAGATCAAGGCCAACGGGCCGGTGACGAAGGTCCTGAAGCTGGTCCCGCTCGTCAAGCCGGTCTTCCCGCGCTATCGAAGGTTGCTCGAGGAGGCGGGGCGGGCGGACCTGGCCGAGGCGGCGTAGCGCGGCGTGTGCACCGCGTCGGCGCCGCTCAGCGCGCCCGCTGCTCGGCGCGGTGGCCCTCGACCAGCTCGTGCAGCGTCGCGCGCGTGGAGTGCTTCGGTCGCCAGCCGAGCTCCTTGCGGGCGCGG
>Ga0136617_10006013_pt1 | contig 10857 bp, 9 predicted proteins | sample AntDrymUQ3222106_2_FD_129672 | JGI IMG/M metagenome (GOLD analysis project Ga0136617, IMG submission 129672) | Polar desert sand microbial communities from Dry Valleys, Antarctica - metaG UQ322 (21.06) | ecosystem: Environmental > Terrestrial > Soil > Desert | place: Antarctica: Dry Valley...
CGGCGCGTCTCTCAGCTTGTGCGCAACGTCCGCAAGATTCCTCGGTCGGCTGACGCCCTGCAAACGCGCGCCGAATGCGGCCTTTCAGGCCGCCCTTTCACCACCAAACGGCGAGGAGACCCCTTTTTCAGCGGTCTCGGGCCATAGCGTGACCGTATGCCTCGGCCTCGTCACCCGTGGGCAAGAAGGCCCACCTGAAAGCCTGTCTGCTACCTGCTCGAGGAGCCCTTCGAGCACAGCGCCCAAAACTGCCTAAAGGCATCCCGGGCGCCGGCCGGGTCTCGCTGCTTGGCGAGCAGCAGCCCGAGCCTGAGCGCCGCCGCCGGCGCCCGCTTGGCGTGGCCTGAGTCGATCGCCCGCTGAAAGGCGGCGCGGGCGCCGGCCAGATCTCGCTTGGCGAGCAGTCGTCCGAGGTTGAGGGCCGCCCCGCCGTCCCCGCGCTCGTCGCCGCGACGCCAGGCAGCCTCGGCGCCCTCCAGATCCCCGCGCCTATGGAGCAGGGCCCCGAGGTTGGCGGCGGCCCAGCCGTCACCGCGCTCGTCGCCGCGGCGGTAGGCGGCCTCGGCGCCCTCGGTGTCCCCGCGCTCCTCGAGCAGGTCGCCGAGGTTGGAGGCCGCGATGGCGTCACCGCGCTCGTCGCCGCGGCGGTAGGCGGCCTCGGCGCCCTCCAGATCCCCGCGCTTGTAGAGCAGGGCTCCGAGCCCGCGGCGGCCCAACCGTCCCCGCGCTCGTCGCCCCGACGCCGGGCGGCCTCGGCGCCCTCGGTGTCCCCGCGCTGGTGCAGCAGGGCGCCGAGGTTGAAGGCCGCGTCGGCGTCCCCGCGCTCGTCGCCGCGGCGGTAGGCGGCCTCGGCGCCCTCCAGATCCCCGCGCTCCTCGAGCAGGAGGCCGAGGTTGAAGGCCGCGTCGACGTCCCCGCGCTCGTCGCCGCGGCGGTAGGCGGCCTCGGCGCCCTCCAGATCCCCGCGCCTATGGAGCAGGGCCCCGAGGTTGGCGGCGGCCCAGCCGTCACCGCGCTCGTCGCCGCGACGGTAGGCGGCCTCGGCGCCCTCCAGATCCCCGCGCCTATGGAGCAGGGCCCCGAGGTTGGCGGCGGCCCAGCCGTCACCGCATGCCAGGAATCGACTGAGTGGTGCCGGACGATCTGATAAGCCCTGCAATGTCGGCTTTCGTCTTTCGTCTCGACCGACACGTTCAGAGTGGTCGCCTCTCTTCCAAAGGCACCGGTCTCCAAGACCGGCGAGGCCCGGCCATCGCACACAGTAGCTCGGCGTGCTAGCGGCGCAGCCGGGGAGATCGCCCGGTGCGGGGAGTTCTCGCGATCGCAAACCGATCGCACACACCCCTCTCGTCCGGCGCGGGAGCGCGGGCGCCCTCGCCTATCCCTCAGCAAGAGCTGGCCACGTCGCCCGGATCCCTCCGGCAGGTGTCGACGCCGCGGCCTCCGTTCAGCGTGTCGTTGCCGCGGGTGTCGTCGCGCGAGTCGAGGTGGTCACGCCCGTCCTGGCCCGAGTGGACATCGCGGCCCGCGCCTCCTGTCAGGCGGTCGCCACCCGGTCCGCCCTCGAGGCGTTCGCGTCGTTGCTCGAGCTCGCCGAGACGAACCCGTACATGGCGGTCACATCACCGCGGCCTCGGTGGGCAGAATGGCCTCGCAGCGACTCGTTGATATAGGGTTGCGGTGCACTGCTCTGGTCGGGGTCCCTTCCCACTGAAGTCGCGAGGCATGACACCACGTGTTAGAGACGATGCCCCCGGGGCGAACGCCATGACGTTTCTCGTGGTCGTTCGTGTTCCAGGAGGCTTCGGACCGGCTTGCGCGGGAGATCGACTGCGTGACTCGGCGCTGCGAGCGGCGGCTTCGTCAGGTCGGACCGGCGAGAGCGGTGTCCTGATGACGTCGGCTGCGATTAGGGCCGAGCGCAAGAAGTACAGCGGCAGCGCCGACCTTGTGCTTGCGGGTGGCGGGGTCAAGGGCATCGGTCATGTGGGTGCGCTCGAGGCGCTGGAGGCACGCGGCTACGACCGGTTCCAGCGGGTCGTCGGGACGTCGGTCGGAGCGATCGTCGGCGCGCTCGTCGCTGCCGGGATGCCCGCGACCGAGATCAAACAGCACCTACTGGACTTTAGCTTTAGCAGGCTGCGCGACCCAGGCTGGCTTGACCGCATCCCGCTGATCGGCAAGCCGGCCTCGACGATCCTCGAGTGCGGGGTCTACGAGGGCGCTGCGGTCCGTAACTGGCTGCACGATCTGCTCAAGAAGCAAGAGGCGGAGACCTTCGCCAAGCTCAAGGCGCGGGCGGGAGAGCGGCTCGGCCGGAGGCTGGGACCGCAGGACTCGCCGCTCGTCGTGCTGGCCACGGACATCACGCGAGGAAGGCTCGTGCGTCTACCCACCCACTACAGGCCCCTCTACAAGCTCAACCCGGAGCCCCGGTTCGTGGCCGACGCCGTCCGAGCCTCGCTCTCGATACCGATCTTCTTCGAACCCGTTCGCCTGAACGGCTCGTTGCTCGTTGACGGCGGCGTGTTGTCAAACTATGCGATCGACCTCTTCGACGCAGTAGATCCGGCCAAGGCGCGCTGGCCGACGCTCGGGATGACGCTCCTAGGCCCCAGCGAGAGTCCGGCGCTCGGACGTAATCTTGCGCGCAATGTGTTCCCGCCGCTGCGTTTCGTGCATGGGGCCCTGCCGGCCTTTCTCGAGAATCTGATCGGCACGATCGTGGTCGGCCAAGATCAGCACAGTATCGAGCACACCGGCGTCGCGAAACGAACGATCCAGATCAACACCGACGAGTACGGCATAGTCGAGTTCGACATCGGCGGGAAACGCAAGCAAGAGCTGATCGAACGCGGGCGGCAGGCCGCCGAGACGTTTCTCAAGGACTGGGACGGTGACGACGGCCGGGCCGGGAGCGGGCTCTTTCCGGTACCCGAGGGAGGACGCACCCAGTGAGAATCCCGACCCCAACGATCCCTGGCCTCGGCAGCGTTTTGCGGGCTCTCCCCCTGCCCGGCCGTGGGAACGGCCTGCCACCGATCACCCGCCGCTACGACGCGATCGTGATCGGCTCCGGGTTCGGCGGCGGAGCGAGCGCGTGCCGGCTCGCGGAGGCCGGGTGGAACGTCGGGGTGCTCGAGCGCGGCCGGCGCTTCCTGCGCACGGACTTCCCGGAGCAGCTGGACCAGGCGCCCTACCTGCTCTGGCACCCCGAGGCCAACCCGCGCGGCCTGTACGACATGCGTCTGTTCGAGGACGGCACGGTGCTCTGCGCGGCGGGCGTCGGGGGCGGTTCCCTGCTCTACGCCAATGTTCAGTTGCGCGCCAAGCCGGAGGTCTTCCGGTCGCACTGGCCGGCCGGGATCGACCTCGAGGCGCTTGAGCCGTACTACGTCCGCACGGAGGAGGCACTCGACCCCACCATCGTGCCCGACCCGAAGCTCGACAAGGTTCGAGCGTTCGCCGCGACCGGGCGGGAGGCTGGCCGGCCGGCGGAGCGGACGCCGCTCGCCGTGCACTTCGGGAAGGCGCGCCGGCATCCGTTCAGCGGCGCGCCGCAGGAGGGCTGCACCAACCTCGGTCGCTGCGTGATCGGCTGTCCCACGCACTCAAAGAACTCGGTCGACATCACCTACATCGCGCGGGCGGAGCACCTCGGCGCGGACGTCTATCCATTGCACGAGGTGCTGGAGATCGAGCCACCCACGCGCAAGGGCGGCATTTGGCGCGTCACCTGGCGGGACTTGCAGTACGGCGTCACGGGACGCCTCGAGGCCTCGACCGTGATCGTGAGCGCCGGAACGCTCGGCTCTACCCGGCTGCTGCTACAGAACAGGGAGCGACTGCCCCGCCTTTCCGATGCGCTGGGCAGCCGCTTCTCGGCCAACGGCAACGCCCTGGGAGCCATCTTCGATCCTCACGCCCGCGGCACTCGTGGCGCCGCGGTCGACGACGGGCCCTCGATAACAAGCGTCATCGACTACTGGGACGACCGCGCCTTCCTGATGGAGGATCTCGGCCTCCCGCCTGCATATATGGGCTTGCTTGAGGCCCTGCGCGGTGCCACGGCGATCACCGGTTGGCGGCGGCTGCTGCTGCGCGCCAAGCAGGAGGTCACCCGAGTTGGCCTCAGCGATCGCAGCGCGACGCCCGCGACCGTGTCCCTGCGCGAGCGACGGTCGGCCCTCCAGGACGCGCTCACGTTCCTGTTCATCGGCCGCGACACGTCGACCGGGCGGATGCGCCTCTCGCGCTTCGGCAACCTCGACATCGACCTCGACCCAGACGACGACCGGCCGCTCTACGACCGCATGGCCGAGACCCTTGACGAAGTCGGCGCAGCGGTCGATGGCCGTCCGGTGTTCTCGCTCGAGAACGGCCCATTCGGGCGCTTTCTGATCGCCCACCCACTCGGCGGCTGTCCTATGGCCGACTCACGGGCAGACGGAGTAGTCGATCAGTTCGGTCGCGTCTACGGTTACGAGGATGGCCTTCGCGTGCTCGACGGTTCGATCGTCCCGACCTCGCTTGGTGCCAACCCCTCTAAGACGATCGCCGCGCTCGCCGAGCGCGGCGTAGCACAACTTATCGAGGAGAGGAGCTGACACCCATGGCCAACAGCAGGACCACCCGAGCCCCGAGCCGCGCTCGCACTGCGCCGAAGAAGCCAGAGGGGTCAGGTCGGCGGCAGCAGACGGTGACGGTCGAGAAGCTCCAGGGTATGTCTCAGCGGCAGCTCGACAACCTGTTCCGCAGGAGCCGGGCGGGCGACATCCCCGCCGGAGTGGCGGACGGCATCGTGATCGTCGCCCGCGGACGTCCGGTTTCGCGCCTTGCCACCTGGGTGGGGGGGCTGGGCTGGCGGGGAAAGGTGTTCAACCCCGCCGGGCACGACCTTCTCAACCGGATATCGCCCTTCGGCCTGCCCGCGGTTCGGGCGAAGGTGTCGCGGGGCACCAGTCTGCTCGACAACCGGCCGACGATCGTGCTCGACTACTCGCAGACGTCTTTCGTGGCGCACTACATCAGGGACGAGATCCGCGAGGTGGCCCCAGGCCTCTACCTCGGTATCGTCTACTGGGCGCAGCGCAAGACGATCAACTTCGTGCTCGACTTCAGGCGGTAGGCTTCATTGGACGGCCGCCACTCGGGCGCGTCTGTTTCCTGAGCGACAAGCTCCTGAGCGACAAACGACTCCCTATAGGGGCATCAGCCCGACCCGAGCCCGGAAGAAATCCATCATGTGGGGAAAGCGGCCGAGCCGGGTCGAGCCTTGGTTCGAGTGGGCTCAGCTCGCGCTCAGAGAGTACTGCGGCCGTGGAGAGCAGATCCGACCAGCCCCACTTGTCGATCGCGGCCCTCGTCGCGGCACCTTGGTTCGTGTCGAACTCGCTCTCCTCGATCAGCTTTGCCCGTTCGTTGGTCGCGGATCTCGTAATCGTCGGGGACCAGCGCGTGCAGTTAGGTTAGATGGAGAGGAACTCCTCAGTGGATAGCATAGGGCGCGGTGTGGTGCTCCTGCTGGGAGCCCACGATGCCACCGATCATCTCGGTCCCCACATGCCCAAACTGCTGTCTGACCCAGCGAGGACGGATTGCCAGTGTCGTAGGGGTTCAGGTGCGGACGTCGTCGCGCAGTGCGCTCAGGTTCAAGCGCCGGGAGGAGTGGGAGCTGGTGGCCACTCGACAAGCGCGTTTACCTGCCGGAAGACCATCGAGTTCAGGGCGCCGAAGCTCGTCTCGAGCGGCCCCCACAGGGACGAGACGCGCACGCGATGCTTGCTGAGTTGGCCAGTTCCTCCATTCGCGATCCCGCACCGTTCGTAGGCGCCTCCCAGACCAGCTGTATCCTAATACGAAAGGAGTCCTCGGGCCTGCGCTCCCGCGCTGCTTGGAGCCCTGTGGGCGGCAGCGCGCACAGCGTCTCAGCCCACTCCACACCGCCCTCCTCGGCGCGGCCGGTCGATTAGCATCGCCCAAGGATGAACATCTCGGGACTCCTCAGCGACCTCACCCTTAGACCCCTCAGCGACCTGGGAATCGGGCTCTGGCTCGTTGAGCGGCGCACGGAGTTCCTGTGGCGGAATCACTTCGACCGGCTGCTCAGGCCGCCCGTCTTCGCCGCCGCCCAGGCCCTTCTCAACGTCCAGCGGCGAAACCAGCACCTGGCAATCGCGGAGGAGCAGCGACTGCCCGACGAGGACCGCTACACGCGCGAGATCACCGATGAGATCGCCAAGTTCATCCGCCAAACCTGGGTGCCCGGCGGCGCGCAGCGCTTCGGCAACACGAAGACCTACGGGGTCGTGCGCGGCGAGTTCACTGTCCTCCCGGGCGTCCCGAAGCACCTACGCCATGGTGTATTTGCCGAGCCTCGGAAGTACCCCGCCTGGGTGCGCTTCGCTGGGCCTGGGCCGTACACGCCGCCGGACATGGAGGACTACGGGCAATGCTCCATCGGCATCAAGCTGATGGGTGTGCCCGGCGCCAAGCTCATGGAGGACGAGCGTGGCACCCAGGACCTGATCCTTATCAGCGGGGCGACCTTCGTGACACCGAACGTGCGCGAGAACGCCAAGCTACAGCGATACGTGCGGGGGAAGACCTCCCTCTTCTACTTCCTCAACCCGCTCGACACCCACCTGCTGGCCGCGGCGATGCAGTTCCTCGACTCGCGGGTCCACTCCAGCCCGCTCGAGACGCAGTACTACAGCAACGTGCCCTTCCTGCTCGGCGAGGGCCAAGCGGTCCAGTACTCGCTGAAGCCGCGCTCGCAGGCCAAGACCAAGATCCCGGCGCGACCGTCCTCCAACTACCTGCGCGAGGCCATGATCCGCACGCTCAGGCAGGGGGACTGGACCTTCGACTTCATGGTGCAGGTTCAGACCGACGCCCACCGCATGCCGATCGAGGACGCCACGGTCAAGTGGCCGGAGCGGCTGTCGCCCTACCTGCCTGTAGCCCAGCTACGGCTCCCGCTCCAGCGCTTCGACTCGGACGAGCAGCTCTCCTTCGCGGACGAGCTCCGCTACAACCCGTGGCATGGCCTCGCGGCCCACAAGCCGCTCGGCAACCAGAACCGCACGCGCAGGACGATGTACCGCGAGGCGGCGAAGCTGCGCCAGGAGATGAACCACGCTGAGCACACCGAGCCTACCGGCAACGAGGCCTTCCCAGGCTCGCCGCCGCTCTCAACCGCCCTCCCCCGGCGCAAGGCTCGCCAGGTAGCGCAGCGCCCGCAGGCCCGGAAGGAAGAAGTACGCGCCGCCACGCATCCCGACGAATGACGGCAGCCCCGTCACCCGCCGGCTGACGGGCTCGGCCTGCACGGTGAACGCGCGGCCGGCCCGGCCGATGAGAGGGTCGGGGTCGTCGTCGAGCCCGCCGAACTTCGGGTTGTTGGCCCAAGTGTGCTGGACGAACTCGAACTGCCGGGCAATGTTGGCGCAGAGGCAGATGAAGTGAAGCCCCCGTTCCTCGTCCTCGTGGTGAGTCCCGTTGAGAGCCGCCTCGCGGCTGAGCGGGGCACCGTAGGTTCGTCCCCGGCGCAGGATCCGGTGGCGCTTGTCCACCTCGACCGAGCGCTCTGAACCGGGGTCGGGGTCCAGCGAGTCGCGTGGGTGGGTACGCCGGATGTGCGCGCCGACCGGACAGCGGAGGCCGTGCGGATCGATGTGGTGATAGCGGAAGTCGTCGTCTGGCCCCTGATCCTCGGAATCGGGCGACAGCACAAGCGGCGAGCCATCGGGCCAGCGCCCGACGATCTTTGCCGCCAGCTTCGTCCGGGCAGCTGGGTCGCTATGTCCGTACGCTCGACAGCTCGCGCGGTCGACGAACGCCCAGAACCCGCTGACGTCCTGAGACAATTGGCGGAGAACTAGGTAGCTGCCGTTGCGTCCAAGGTCGCGATCCTCCGACGCAGGATCCTGGCTGTTCTCCGACAAAGAGGCCGGGGGGAGGATCCCGCCTGGGTCGGCTGACTGGTGAACGAGCGGCCGCTCCGCAAGGAGCCCGTACTCGTTGCGGTAGCCGAGCACGAACTCGCCCGCCTTGATCGCGTCGAGCGGGGAACCATCTCGCAGCCCCTTCACCGCCGGTTGGGCGATGCCGTCGCGGAAGCCGAAGTGCTCGCGCTCACTCCACTGGGTGTCGAGCCTCTGCACAAGCGTGAGCCCATCGGTCGCCAGCCCGCCCGCCAGCTCCTCGTTGAGGCGCTTCAGTAGATCCTCGTTCTTCGCGTACAGCAGGACCAGGAGGTCTACGGGCGCGGTGTCCGGCCCGCCCCAACGCCAGTGCTCGGGCGCATCGTCGTCCAGGTCGCCAAGCGCGCGGCTACGGTACGACGCGGTCATCCCCTCGAGGAAGCGTCCGGAGAACCCCTCCAAAGCGCTGCTCGGTAGGCCGAGCTTCGACAGCCCGGACAAGGACAGCGCCACGTTGACCGCCGTTCCGCGAGACTTTCCGGCGGCGTTCGTAACCTCGTCGGCGAGCCGATCCAGCCACGCCGCTGCCCGGGAAGGCTCGACGATCCGGAGCAGCAGGAAGTCGGCGGTGGGAAGGTGACCGTAGCCGCGGCGCAGCAGCCCCTGGATGTCCTCCTTTTCGAGGTCCTCGTTCAGAGTCGCCGCAGCCATTCTTGAGTCTCCTCGCTGGACATCTCGCCGTAGAGGCCGGCGCGCAGGCGCGCGTTGTTCTCGATGTTGAGAGCAGTCAGGTCGGGATATGCCGAGAACCACACCTGGGTGGGGGCCTGGTGGTTACGAAGGTAGTCCTTGAACTGCTGCTCCTGCTTCGCGCCACCGAAGAACAGCCAGGACGTCCTCGGGTAGCCGACGCCGTTGCTGAAGACCGGGTTCAGCCCCCACCACACCTTGTCGACGAAGTCGTCGTTGTAGCTCTCGAGACTGCCGTCGTAGTTGCTGGCGAAGATCAGCCGGCGGCGGTCGTCGAGAAATACCCAGCGAGCGAAATGGATGGTCTTCACGCCCGCCAGGTTGGCATGGCGGTAGCGGTGGCGGCTCGCGTAGTCGATCGCGCGCGTGACCACCTCAGTCGTCAGCTGGCGCAGCAGCCCCGGCTTGACGAAGCCGATGGCGCTGAACTGGTTCTGCGCCCCGTGGTCCTCGAGCTCGGCCAGCTGGCGGACGTGGTCCAGCGTCGGCTTCTCGGGCGCCGGCTGATCGCGTTTCTCTTGGCGCCGCAGCAGCAGCGCGGCCAGTGGCAGCGCCGGTACGAGCACGGGTGAGAGCACCGCGAGTCCGAGGGGACGACCGAGCAAGTCCACAATGTCTCTTGCTCGATCTCCGAGGCCCGAAGAGGGCGGGGGGGTCCGCGCCCAGTCGAGGTTCCCCTGCGTGTTGACGAAGTCCCGGATCCCGGCGCGCACCTCGGTCGGATCCCGCTGGTCCCAGTCCGTCTCCGCCCTGTCGAGAAAGCCTCGGATCGCGGTCCGCAGATCCGCCTCCTGGCGGATCTGTCTCACGCCTCGCCCCACGGTGTTGACATAAGCAGCGGCGGGTTCGACCAGGTGCTCGCGCAGGAACGCGAGCCGGCGGCGGCGCGTCGCGCGACTGGGCGGCGGATAGCCGACGCAGGCACCGAAGATTCGGTCGAGCCCATCGCCGGCGACCTCAACCAGCTCTACGAGGCAGCGCTCGAGCGGCGCGTCCCCCTCGGCGGGCTCGTCGACGTCCGCCATGTAGATGAGCTGCGGCTCGAGCGGCGCGCCTTCGAGGTCGAGCGTGGCGTCCAGCACCAGCAGCCGGGCGAAGTGCGTCCTGGGGAGCGCGGACAGCGGCATGACCGAGTTCTTCTCGGGGTTCTTGGCCATGGTCCGCAAGAGGCGCTTGAGCTGGGACAGGTGCTGGCGCTCTACCGTGGCCACGATCGTCACGGCGAGCTGGCGAGGCGCCCGGCGCTCGAGCGCGATCTCTGTCCGGCCGGCGAGGCCGTCACTGTGGGGCGCCTCGACTGGGCGCGCGTCGGTCGCCAACGCCGAGGGAACTGTCCGTAAGTTGGCCACGATCGAATCCTCCCGGGTCTTGAAGTAATGCATACCTTGGGGGCGAACGACCAGGTCGTGCACGCGAGCCGGTCGTCAATCTACACGACGTATGAGCTTAGGGCGGCAACGGGCAATATCACGGCACCCAACAGGGACCCAACCGGGGCCCAGCGGGAGGAGACGTGGGGTTTGAGACCTGGATGCTGGTAGCGATCGCTGGGTGGCTAACCGTGACGGTCGTGGTTGGTCTGTACGCCTGGGCCCTCGCCCGCGCGGCGGCGATCGGAGACCGGCCCGAGCTAGAGCAGATGGACCAGCGCGCCGTCGAAGCCGATTTGCGCACGTCCCACCGTCGCGTCGGTCCGGAGGACCGGCGCGACGCTATCCGGCCGTGGGCAGTCGAGGCGACCGGCAGACGGGCGGAGGACGCCCTCCGCCGCAATCTCGCCGAGGCCAAGCGGATAGAGATCGGGTTCGGCGACTTCACCTGGTCGCGGCTCGAAGAACAGGCCAGCAGGCAGGGCGTATCCGTTGAGGAGCTGGTCTCACACGCCGTGCTCTACTTCCTCGCCGACCTCGACCCCAACCGCATCGCCCGGCGCGTGCCTAGGCTCGGATCGAGCGATGGAGGAAGCAGGTCTGGGGCCGAGGGGAAGAGTCGGCGTTCTGGCTAGCGCCGTCGCGCGAAAGCGGGGCGAGGTCGAGTGGAGGGCGGCCTGTCGCGGTTTCCGTGGACGATACGTCAGGGGAGCCGAGCGACCAGTCGGCTGGCGGCGGATCGAAGCTCGTCGAGGCGCTCGAGGTGCGTCACCCATTTGCTCGAGTGCTCGAGGCGCTCGATGGCGAGGAGC
>Ga0136617_10006014_pt1 | contig 10856 bp, 10 predicted proteins | sample AntDrymUQ3222106_2_FD_129672 | JGI IMG/M metagenome (GOLD analysis project Ga0136617, IMG submission 129672) | Polar desert sand microbial communities from Dry Valleys, Antarctica - metaG UQ322 (21.06) | ecosystem: Environmental > Terrestrial > Soil > Desert | place: Antarctica: Dry Valley...
CGGCCAGTCGCACGCCGGACCGGGAACGCTGTTCCGCCACCGGGTGCCCGACGCCTCTCCCACCGGCGACCGGCTCGGCCGCCGGTCCGGCGAGATATCGCGGCGATGATCGAGCCGGCCGACTTCGGCCTGGTGAACGTCGAGTCGACGGCGAGCATCATCGCTCGGCGGCTGCGCAAGGAGATCATGGACGGCGCGATTCGACCCGGCAGCCAGCTCACCGAGGCCGACCTGGCCGCGCGGTTCGAGGTCGGCCGGGGAGCGCTGCGCGAGGCGATGCAGCGCCTGGCTCAGGAGGGGCTGCTGCGTAGCGAGCGCAACCGCGGGTTCTTCGTCGTCACGCTCATGCTGGAAGACGTTCGCGACATCTACACGGCCCGTGCGGCGGTCGAGCGTGCCGCGGTGTCGCTCATCTTCTGCCGCGATTCGATGCGGGCCGCCGGCCGGCTCGCGGTCGTCCACCGCGAGATGAAGGATGCCGCGTCGCGCGCCGACTACGCCGCGGTCAGCGACGCCGACCTGCGTTTCCACGAGGTGTTCGTCGCGGAATCCGGCAGTCCGCGGCTGAGCCGGATGTACGGCACGCTGCTGGCAGAGTCCCGCATGTGCATGACCGCCTTGGAGAGCACGTCCCGGCCCCCCGACGAGGTCGTCGAGGAGCATGGCGCCATCGTCGAAGGGATCCGCACCGGCGACGCAGAGCGGCTGTTCGAGCTCGTCGACGCCCACCAGTCGGACGCGCTGCGGCGCCTGACGCCGGCTTCGTAGGACGAGGTCGCAGGGCGATGCCGTAGGGCGATGCCGTAGGGCGATGCCGCAGGGCGGCGATTCACGACCAGCCAGCCGGAGGTGGTTGAAGCAAGCTCCGCCGATGGGAGATGGGTACGTTGCGGCGGCGAGCCAGGCGATCGATTCAGCTGACGCTGATCGCGACGTACTTGGTCTCCAGGAACTCCTCGATGCCCACCCGGCCCCCTTCGCGGCCGACCCCGGAGTGCTTCACGCCGCCGAACGGTGCGGCGGCGTTGGACACGATGCCTTGGTTCAGCCCGACCATGCCGGTTTCCAGCCGCTCGCAGACTCCGATCGCACGGGCCAAATCGCGGGTGAAGACGTACGCCACGAGGCCGTACTCGGTGTCGTTCGCGGCCGTCACGGCCTCGTCGTCGCTGTCGAAGGTGGTCACCGGGGCCACCGGACCGAAGATCTCCTCTCGCTGCATCCGGGCCGCACGCGGCACGTCGGCGAGCACCGTGGGCCGGTAGAAATAGCCGGCACCGCCGAGCGCCTCGCCGCCGGTGAGCACCCGAGCGCCCTTGTCCACCGCGTCGGCGACCAAGGCGGAGACCTTCTCCCGGGCTGCGGTGTCGATGAGCGGGCCGACCGCTACGCCGTCGTCGATGCCGCGGCCGAGGCGGAGGGCGCCCATGCGCTCGGCCATCCGCCGGGAGAACTCCTGCGCAACCCGGGAGTGGACGTAGAAGCGGTTTGCGGCCGTGCAGGCCTCGCCGATGTTGCGCATCTTCGCCAGCATCGCCCCGTCGACGGCCGCGTCGAGGTCGGCGTCGGAGAACACCAGGAACGGCGCGTTGCCGCCGAGCTCCAGCGAGACCCTGAGCACCTGGTCCGCGCACTGGGCGAGCAACTGTCGACCGACCTCGGTGGAGCCGGTGAAGGAGAGCTTGCGGGCGCGACCGTCGCGGATGAGGGGCGCCATGACCTCGCCGGGGCTGGCGGTGGTGAGGACGTTGAGGACGCCCTCGGGCAGGCCGGCCTCTGCGAGGATCTCGGTGAGGGCGAGCATGGACAACGGGGTCTGCTCCGCGGGCTTGAGGACCATGGTGCAGCCGGCCGCCACCGCTGGGCCGATCTTGCGGGTGCCCATCGCCATCGGGAAGTTCCAGGGCGTGATCAGCAGGCACGGCCCGACCGGCTGCTTCATGACGAGGAACCGGCCCTGCCCGTTGGGGGCCACGGCGTAGCCGCCGTCGATCCGCACCGCCTCCTCGGCGAACCAGCGGAAGAACTCGCCTGCATAGGCGACCTCGGCGCGGGCCTCCGGCAGGGGCTTGCCCATCTCCAGGGTCATCAGCACGGCCAGGTCTTCCTGCCGCTGCATGATCAGCTCGTATCCCCGGCGCAGGATTTCGCCTCGCTCGCGCGGCGGCTGACGCGCCCACGACTCCTGCGCCGCTGAGGCAGCGTCCAGGGCTGACCTGGCATCGTCGGGTGTCGCGTCGGCCACCGCGCACAAGGCGGCGCCGGTGGAGGGATCCTCGACGTCGAAGGTGCTGCTCGCGTCCGCCGGTCGCCAGGCGCCACCGATGAACAGCTCCTTCGGCACCCGGGCGATCACCGATCGGGCCCGATCCGCTGCGTTCACCGCCCGCACCCTTCCTCTCTGGTCGTGCTCAGTTACCTCGTGTGCCGGCGCCGTTGCCCCCCGTACGACGATGTGATAGTCAGATTGTCGACAATCCTACCCGCAAGGAGCTTCGTCGATGGCCCAGTTGTCCCCCCTGCTCAAGCAGGCCACCCCGGTGCTGGCCGCACGCGGCGAGGGAGTCTGCCTCTACGACGAGGACGGCAGGCGCTATCTCGACTTCACTGCGGGCATCGGCGTGACGAGCACCGGGCACTGCCACCCGCGAGTCGTCGAGGCCGCGCAGCGGCAGGTCGCCACCTTGATCCACGGCCAGTACACGACGGTCCTGCATCGACCGCTGCTGACACTGGCCGACCGGCTGGGCGAGGTGCTTGCGCCAGAGCTGGATTCGGTGTTCTTTGTCAACTCCGGCAGCGAGGCGGTCGAAGCCGCGCTGCGGCTGGCCAGGCACGCTACCGGCCGGCCCAACCTCGTCGTCTTCCACGGCTCCTTCCACGGCCGGACGATCGGCGCCGCCTCCATGACCACGTCGGGCACGAGGTTCCGCGCCGGCTTCGCACCGCTGATGGGGGGCGTCGTGGTCGCGCCCTTCCCGTTCGCTTATCGCTACGGGTGGGACGAGCGGACGGCCACCGAGTTCGCGCTTCGCGAGCTCGACTACGTGCTGGCCACGATCAGCGCGCCGGACGAGACGGCCGCGTTCGTGGTGGAGCCCGTGCTCGGCGAGGGCGGGTATGTCCCAGCCAACGCCGCCTTCCTCACCGGCCTGCGCGAACGTGCCGACCGGCACGGCATCCTGTTGATCCTCGACGAGATCCAGACCGGCTACGGGCGGACCGGCAGGTTCTGGGGCCACGAGCACTTCGGCGTCCGTCCAGACATCGTCGTCACCGCCAAAGGTTTGGCCAGCGGCTTCCCGCTGGCCGCCATCGCGGCCTCAAAGGAGGTGATGGCCAAGGGCTGGACCGGCTCGCAAGGCGGTACGTACGGCGGGAACGCCGTCGCGTGTGCTGCCGCGCTCGCCACGCTCGACGTCATCGCCGACGAGGGCCTCGTGGAGAACGCTCGGGTTCGCGGCACCGAGCTGCGGGACGGGCTGGGCAAGATCGCCGCCGACCACCCGATCATCGACGACGTGCGCGGCCTCGGACTCATGGTCGGCAGCGAGTTCGCCACCGCCGGCGGCGCGCCGGACCCGGCGACCGCCCAGCGCGCGCAGCGCGCCGCGGTCGAGCGGGGCCTGCTGCTGCTCACCTGCGGCGCCTGGGGGAACGTGGTGCGGATGATCCCGCCGCTCGTCGTCACGGCAGAGCATGTGCGGGAGGCGGTCGGCATCTGGGCCGACGCGGTGCGCGCCGCGCAGGAGGACTGATGTGCCCGACCCTCCTACGGTCAGCACCGAGAAGTTCAGCACCGAGGAGTACGCGGCACGGATCGGCGCGGTCCGTTCGACAATGCGCGACCGCGGCCTGGCCGCGCTGTGCCTGGTCGGTCCGGAGAACATCTACTACCTGCTGGGTCTGAACCACCAGGGGTACTTCGCCTTCACCCTGCTCGTGCTCCCGCTGGACGGCCCGCCGCTGCTGGTCACCCGCGCGATGGAGCGGGCCACGATCGCCGCACAGGCTCCGACAGCAGCGCACCTCACCTTCGGCGACGGCGAGGAGCCGGCGGTCGCGGCCGAGCGCGCCGTCCGGCAGGCGACCGGGGCGGGCGATCGCGTCGGCATCGAGCGCGGCTCGATGTTCCTTCCGGTGAGTGTGTGGGACCGGCTGCGACGGGATGTCGACGACGTGGAGTGGGTCGAGGGCTCCGGCGTCGTCGAGGCGGTGCGCGCCGTGAAGTCGCCCGCGGAGATCGAGCTGGTCCGCCAGGCGGCGGCGATCTCCGACCGGGCAGTCCAGGCCGGCCTGGCCGTGGCAGGTAGCGGCGTCACCGACCGAAGGATCGCGGCAACCGTCTACGCCGAGCTGCTGCTTACGGGCAGCGAACACCCGGGATTCCCGCCGCTCATCCGCTCCGGCGGCGCGCTGCTCCACGAGCACGTGACCGGACCTCTCGACCACGTGCTGTCCGCGGCGGACTGCCTGTTCCTGGAGCTGTCGGCCTCGGTGGGCCGCTACCACGCTCCGCTGTCCCGGATGCTGCACGTCGAGCCGGTCCCGACCGGCATCGACCGAGCCGCGGAGCTGGCGATCGAGGGGCTGGAGGCGGTGCGGGCCGCGCTGCGACCCGGCGCCGTCGCCGGCGACGTGTACGCCGCCTGGCAGCAGGTCATCGACACCGGTCTCGGCCACTCCCGCTACCGCCGGCACCACTGCGGGTATCTCGTCGGGATCGGGTTTCCGCCCAGCTGGGTCGGTGGCGGCGCGGTGGTCGGCCTTCGTGACGGCGGCGACCTGGTCATCAGGGAGGGCATGGTCTTTCACGTCCTGTCCTGGATCCTCGGCCAGCTCCCGGTCGACTACGTCGTCTCCGACACCGTCGTGGTCACCGCTTCCGGCGGGGAACTGCTCACCGCCACGCCGCGCGGGCCTACCGTCGTCCGATAGGCCCGCACTCGCCGCGGCGAGTGCGTTTGCTTCCACCTCCTGGAGGTCGATCGATGCGCATCACCGGGTTTCGCACCACACCCGTGGCTGTCCCCTTCCGCGCCGACGAGCTGTGGGCCTTCGGCGGGCGGCGGGGGATGGTCAGCATCCTCCTGGAGGTCCTGACCGATGGCGGGGTCTCGGGCATCGGCGAGGCCGCGGCCTACCCTTCGGCCGACATCGTGCTGGCCGTGCTGCGCTCGGTGGAGCCCCTCGTCGTCGGTGAGGACCCGCACGCCGTCGAGCGGATCATGAAGCGGATCAACGTCGTCGGCACGTGGCATCACGTCAAGGCCACCAGCCCGGGCATCGCCGCGGTCGAGATGGCCTGCTGGGACATCGTCGGCAAGGTCTGCGGCCAGCCCCTGGTCAACCTGTTCGGTGGCCGGGTGCGCGACCGGGTCGAGTTCTTCTACTACCTCGGTCGCGGGTCGCCGGCGCAGGTCGCCCAGGACGCGCGGCGCGGAGTGCAGGCCGGTTTCCGCACCTTATACCTGAAGGTCGGCTCGGACGATCCGCGGGACGATATCGAGCGGGTGGCAGCCCTCCGGGACGGCGCGGGACCCCACGCCCTGATTCGGGTCGACGCCAACGAGGCATGGTCGTCGGCCGCGGCCATCCGCATCGCCCGACAGCTGGAGCGCTTCGGTCTCGAGCTGCTCGAGCAGCCGGTGTCCGGCCGCAACCTGCCCGAGATGGCCTACGTCCGCGGCAGGATCGACACCCCGCTGCTGGCCAACGAGGCGTCGTGGACCCGCTACGACCAGCTCGACGTCATCCGCCACGGCGCCGCCGACGTGCTCTCCGTCGACAACCAGATGGACGGCGGGTTGCTGAACCTCAAGCGGTCCGCCGGCATGTGCGAGGTGGCCGGGTTGCCGGTGCTCAAGCACAGCCTCGGCGAGCTCGGCGTGGCCGTGTACGCCGCCGTCCACGTGCTCGCCTCGACGCCGAACTTCGTCTACGCCAACCAGTCCTACGCCTCGTTGCTCACCGACGACATCCTCGCTGATGCCAGCCCGCTACCGTACGTCGACGGGTGCCTGACAGTCCCGGACCAGCCGGGCATCGGGGTGCGGCTCGACGCCGAGCGCGTTGCGCGATACGCCGAGCTCTACGAGCGGGAGGCGGCACACTTCAGCTTCCATGACGCGACCGCCCTGACGGCAACCCCCGTGCTCCCGAAGTTCTGACCTGTAGCGAGCAGTCGAGGGGCGGCGCCTGGCTGGCGGGATCCGAGACGTGGTCCGCCGCGTCCCGCACTGCCGCGATCAGTCGCCTGCGGGCGCGGCTGGTGCGTTGCCGGAGCGCCTCATGGGAGATCCCCATCTCCTTGGCCAGCTCGCCGCGGGTCGGCTCTTCGGCCGGCGGGAGGTAGACGCGGACCAGGATGGCGGCCTCGCGGGGAGAGATGGCGGCGACATCGAGTGCCCAGGCGATCACCTCCAGGAGGTCGGCGTCGGAGCTTGGCTGGTCGGTCGGTTGCAGGGTGTCGTCCCCGGTCATGGAGGCGCCGGTCGTGAGGGACCCAGTTGCGCGGGCCTCACTTGCGCGGGCCAGGTGGCCGGCGGTTTCTTCCGGGTCCATCGGGATGTCAGCGGGGGGCTTGCGGAGGTCGTTGGTGAGCCGGTGCAGGGTGTCCAGGGCGAGGTTGGCGGCGACCCGGTCGGGCCGGCGGTCGGTCGGGTAGGCGTAGACGACCTCCCAGAATGTGACCACGGTGATATGGGCTCGGTCGTCCATCAGCCGGTTGTCGTTGCTCGAGGGCCTGGTCGTGCGGGTCATCCGGGCCAGCTTGGGCAGCATCGCCTGCAGGACGACCCGAGCGGCCAGCTGATGGCCGCCCTGGGCAAGACGTACGAGGGCCAGCAGCAGCCGGTCGGCGTCCCGCTCGCCGCCGGCGTCGATGCGGTCGACGAGCTGACCCGGGGATGCGACCCCCTCGAAGATCGCGTCGGTTGCCGCCCAGCACTGCACGGCGTGTCGTGCGGAGGGAGGTGCGCATAGGCGGGACCAGTCGTGGGAGAGTTGCCGGAAGATGCCGGCAGGTGCGCCGACGTCGCCGGCGGGAGGCTCGCCGTCGATGTCGTGGATCCGGAAGATCCCGGTGCTGGCGGCGGGGGGAAGGATCGACAAGGTCTGCTCCGATTCGGGTCGCTCGGGGACTTGTAGGACCTACCTCGATGTTGCGCCCGCACCCTTGCCCGATGTCTTGCCGGATCGCTCGAGGTGGTCCGGGTAAGGGCCGAGCTGAGAAATCCGCACGCCTCTGCCGAGACAACTCGGCGGTCAACACGCTGCCTCGTGAATCTTGGTGCGATTCGCGTCGAGGAACAGTTGCCGCAGTTCAGGGATGACGCCCAGCGACGGGTGAAGAACCCTTCGTCGAAAGCAACAACCGCCAGGGCTGGCTGGCCACGTCCGGTCTCACTTCGGCCGGTCCAAACCCTGCATTCCTCACGTGTCTCACCTTGATAGGTAAGTCACCATTTCGGACGCGCCGGACGCTCGGGTCGAAATAGGTTGGCGCCTGCTGTCACAGCGGGCTTGCCCCGCGGACCTTCCTCTAGATGTACACGACGTCTGGGAGGAACGCGAAGATGGACGAGGACGTGCGCGGGCCCAGCCAACTCGGCGATGCCGCGCTGGTGCACTCGGTTCACCGGCGGATCGGTGAGGCGGTCGCCGCGCTGGCCGTGCGGCCGCTGGACGAGCCGGCCGCGGCGCAGATGCGCGCGGCGCTGGGTTCGCAGGGTTCGGCCCGGGCGGCGATAGCGCGGCTGCAGGCGGCGGAGCGCCCCGGCGGCACCGGTCCCGCCGTCGTGACTGCATACACCGCTGGGTACACCACTGGGCTCTCCGTCACCGGCTTGACCGGCGTGGAAGCCGCCTCGGGTATCGACGGTCGAGGTGAGCTGCAGGTCACGGACGCTCCGGAAGGTGCTTGGTGAGAGCGTTGACCCGCGGGCGGCGAGAGCCCGGCGTCGAGCGGCAACCGCCGGCCGGTTCATCGGCCGGTTCATCGGCGGGGTCCGCGGTGCGGCTGCAGTCGCAATGGACCGGCGGCTCGCACCTGGCGACCCGGGCGATCACGGTCGTGCTGTGGTCGGCGCTGGTGTCCGGACCGCTGGCACTGGCACTGGCCGCCCTGCTGCTGCTGAGCCTGGCCGGCCCGGCTCCCACCAACGCCGCGCCGGCGGTCGACCGGGCCGGTGAGCGGGTCGCCGTGCAGGAGTTCGCCCAGCGGTTCGTCGTCGCCTGGCTGCAGACCCCACAGGGTCAGGAGAAGCAGCTCGCCTCGTACGTGAAGGTTCCGAGCCTGAGGCTGGCCGAGGTTCCGGTAACCGCTCAGGGACCGGCCACCGCGGACGTCCGACAGGTCGGCCCCGGTCTGTGGACCGTCACCGTCGGCGTCAACGTCACGCCGGCGGCTGCTGGCACCTCGCCGGCAATACCCGCGCGGCGTTACTTTCAGGTGCCGGTCCGCTTTGCCGCCGGGGCGCTGGTTGCCGCTGCCTTGCCCGCGCCCGTGGCGGCGCCGGCGGTAGCCGAGGCGCCTGGCCTGGCGTACCGCCAGCGGGCAAGTCTGGCCCACCCGCTGGCCACTTCCGTCGGGGAGTTCCTTGCCGCGTTGTTGACCGGGGCGGGTGAGGTCACCCGCTACGCCTCCCCGGGCACGACGGTCGTCGCCGTCACTCCCGCGCCCTACACCGCCGTCGTCGTCACCGACGTGATGGTCGACCGCGACCTTCCCGCCGATCGGGTGGCGCCGGCGCCAGGCGACCAGCGGCGGGTCCTGGTGACGGCCCGGGCCAGCTCCGGCGTCAGGCAGGAGATCAGCGTTCAGTACGCGCTGACCCTGCTGGCCCGGGCGGGCCGCTGGGAAGTCAAGGCCGTCGACCCGGCCCCGATGACGGTTCCCTCGGCCGCTTCGCCCACCAACTGAACAACGAAAGAGAGGCTCCACCATGTCCATCGTCAACGACATCGCATCGACTGTGCTCGCCGCCCCGGCGCCGTCCGGCGGGGGAGACGGAATTCTCGACTGGGGGAACGGCAAGGTGGCCGAGCTCGGCGCCTTCTTCCGCGGGTTCTCGATCGTCGCCGGGATCGGCTTCGTCATCGTCCAGGCCCTGGTGTCCCGCGGCGCCTTCTCCCGGATCATCGTCTCCGGCCTGGCCGCCGCGGTGTTCATCTATGTCGTGTTCAACGTCACCGATCTGCGTGACCGGGTCGGCAACGAGCTGCAGTCCGCTCCGGCGGCCGCCTCGGCCGACTCCGCGTCGTTGCACTCCGCCCATGTCCTGTACGCGTCGCCTGGTGCGTGGCGGTGAGTTCACCGTCGACCCCTGAGGTGGTGAAGTGGTACACCCGTGCCCGCAAGTTTCCTCAGCTGATCGGTCGCACGCCGGACGGCGCGAAGATCTGGGGCGGCCCGTACACGTTCACCCAGGCCGTCGGCGCCGGTGTGATCGCCCTGGTTGCGGTCAACACGATGGGTCTGTGGGCCAACTACGGGTTCATCGGCAATGCCCTGCTGCTGACGGGCGCCATCTACGGCGGGGTGCTGCTGCTGGGGCGGATCCCGGTCGGCTCACGTAGCCCGATCTCGGTCGTCGTCGGCGGCGTGCACGCGGCTATCGCGCCGCGGACCGGCCGACTGGCGGGCCGTCCGGTCAGGCTGCGGCGCCCGCACCTCGTCCGACACAGCATCACCGTCGCGCGCGACCCGCTCACACCCTTGCCTGCTCAGCGGGTGGCCGGCCGGTCTCGAGCCACGGCCTCCCCGGCGCGGCCAGCGGCCAAGCCCTTCGTTCCCGCGCGCCGCCGGCCCGCCCTCACCGGCGTCCAAGCCCTGCTCGACCAGGGCAGCATGACACCCACCAAGAGGCGCTGATGCGTTCTCCGTCTCGAGCACTGACCGGGAACTTGCGGTGGACCCGCTCTGGCACGGTCTGGGCAGACTGGCTGCTCCACGCATTGCCCTACGGGTTCCGCCCCGACAAGGACAAGGGCGACGTGCGCGCGCTGCACCAGGCGCTGTTCCGCGCGCTGCCCGGTGAGTCGCTGCTCCTCGGGGTGTGTGTCGGGCTCGATCCGGCGGCGGTCGTCGAACGGATGCTGGACGGCGTGGAGATGGACCGGTGTCCAGACTGGGCGGCCGAGTGCGAGGCGACCCTGGACACTCTCGACGAGATCGGCCCGGGTGAGCGGGTGTTCTGGCTCAGCGTCCCGCTAGGGGAGAGCCGGCCCGCCGACCGCCTCCTGGAGCCCATGCGCGCTGCGGTGGCCGATCTTCGGGACAGCCTGGCACTGCCATCCTCTGGAGTGCCGCCCGCCGACCTCAGCAGCCGCATCCAGCGGGCCCGCAAGGTCGCCGAAGGCATCCCGGCGCCGTTTCGGCCGCGGCCGGTCACGCCGGCGCAGATGGTGTGGCTGCACCTGCATGCCCAGCAACGCGGCCTGTTCCTGGACCTGGACCTGCCCTCCGCGGGCGCTGGTGACGTCGCCGGGCAGCTGCTCAACCCCCGCTCGGGGGCGGCCCTGCCCAGCGCCCTGCTCGACGAGGGCGGCCAAAGCGACCTCGATCGTCGGGACCTGCGCAGCTGGAACCCGCTGGGCCGGCGCTACCTCAAGGTCGCCCAGCCAGGCCGCGCCGACGAGATGCCCCCCTCCTACCAGTCGATGCTCGTGCTGTCGGACGTGCCCGCGGAGGGGATGCAGTTCCCGGGCAGCGAGTTCGTGGGTCGCATCGACGAGTGCGGCCTGGAAGTCGACTGGGCGATGCGGCTGCACGTGCGCTCCAGCGACCAGGTCGCCGCGCAGAACCGGCGAGCGCTGGTCAACCTCAACGAGCAGTACGGCCAGCGCGAGGGCGA
>Ga0136617_10006015_pt1 | contig 10855 bp, 9 predicted proteins | sample AntDrymUQ3222106_2_FD_129672 | JGI IMG/M metagenome (GOLD analysis project Ga0136617, IMG submission 129672) | Polar desert sand microbial communities from Dry Valleys, Antarctica - metaG UQ322 (21.06) | ecosystem: Environmental > Terrestrial > Soil > Desert | place: Antarctica: Dry Valley...
CGCGATCCGCCACTTGCTGCCGTCCCTGCCGGTGCAAGCGGTCGCCGGTGTTCCACTGAGGGTTCGCGGTCACGAACACCGCCGGGTCGGCAGGCTCGCCGCTGGCGAGCACGAGCAGGTAGCGGAGCCGATCGGTCCGCGAAACCTTTGACTATCGACACCTGGCATGAGATAAGAGGCTCTCCCTCGGGGTCAAAAGGAGCCGATATGGCTACGACTGAGGTTAAGAGCCTAGACTCGCCGGATGAGACGAGGCCGTTTGTTGATAAGGGACAGGCTGAGGTCATCAACATTGGCGGTGGCAGCGTAATGCGCGGGACGTTCGAGCCGGGATGGCGCTGGTCGGAGCACCTGAAGCCGCTGGCGAAGACGGACAGTTGCCAGAGTCCGCACTTGCTCTACACGTTGTCGGGGAGGATGGGCGTCGCCATGGACGACGGAACCGAGATCGAGATCGGGCCCGGTGATGTCGCTCGCATCGAGCCCGGACACGACGCCTGGGTCATCGGCGACGAGGCGTGCATCGCGATCGACTTCGGCATCTCCTCGGCCTACGCGAAGCCGCAGTAGAAGCGACTACGAACGTTGGTCGCCGCGGCCGGGAGTTGCAGCGGCGGCAGAGAAAGAGGGAAGCCGGGGAATCCAACGTGCCCACAAGGCTGCGCGCCTATAGGCGACGTGATCCGGCGGTGGGGAATGAGCCCCAGCCCGAAGACCCCGACCCCCCGCTTCACCGTACGTGAGTATCGGCCGCTCGGGCGGCAAACTTGAACGCGCGCAGCCCAACCTGCCCTCCATCAATGGCTCCCAACCCGTACAGACTTCGGCTTCGCCCGATCGGACGCGTGAACTGCTGGTGCGTCGGCTCCCCCCAGTTCCGGTGGCGAGCCTGGGGCCTCGACCACACAGTCGCGGCCGCCTTGCTTGGCTTGGTACAGCGCCTCGTCGGCGCGGCCGAAAAGCGTTCTGTGAGGTCAGAGCGTTCATCTCCCGCAAAGAGAATCGGCAGGGGAAGCTGCTCCCTTGACCGATCGTGCCTCAAAATCAGGGCGGGCGGCGGCTAGTTGCCTGGCCCCTGAGTCTGCTCACCCGCGCGAGAGGACTTGCCCAAGATGTCCTGGGCTGTGACCTGGTGGCGGCGGAGGGTGCTCACCGCACACCGGAAGGGCTCGAGCACGGAGCGGTACATCCACGCCTCGCAGGTGCTGTTCCCGGGGGCCGCTGCGAAGGGCGGAGCGGCTGTTCGGGGAGCTGGTTGGTAGAAAAGTTGGTAAAAACCTACCGGCAGCCCTCACCGCTCGACCCAGAAAAGCCCCTCTCCGCAGGGGCTTTTCACTCCCCGGGTTGGACTCGAACCAACAACCCTCCGGTTAACAGCCGGATGCTCTGCCAATTGAGCTACCGGGGATCGGGGAGAGTGTAGCCCGCGCCGCCGCGCGGTCGGCCTCGAAGAAGAAGTTCGCAAACTGCGTCGTTTTCGTGAACGGCACCCTTGCATCGTCCACCGGCTACCTCTAGGTTCCTCCTTGCGCCGAGCACGGAGCGCAACTAGGTCGAAGCCACACCGGGCGGCTGTACGCGGAAGCGGAAAGTTGGTCGGTATGGTGGACTAAAGCGTCACCGGCTCGGCGAATTACTCTGGTCCAATACGGCCATCAGGCCAGCGCGCGCTCGCCGCGCCGCTTCTGAGGCGTCGAGCGCCCACAGCGAGCCCTCGAGCGCCGTGTCGGAGAAGACCTCGATGTCGAGGAATCCCTCCCAGCCCGCCTGCTCGAGCGCGGCAAGGAGCCCGGGCAGGCCGGCCACGCCCTCGCCCGGGAAGACACGGTCGTTCACCTCGCGCGTCGGGTCGCGCCAATCGGCCACGTGCACGCCGGTGAAGCGCCCCACGTGGCGCTCGACGTCCTCGAGCACGGTCTCGGAGTTCCAGAGGTGCCAGGTGTCGAACATGATCCCCACCTCCGGCCTGTCGACCTCCGCGAGCAGATCGAGCGTCTCGGGGACCGAGCTCACGAGCGTCCAGTCCGAGCCGAACCTGCGCTGCGTCGGCTCGACGCCGAAGCGCACTCCCACGCTCTCGGCCTCAGCTGCGATCGCCTGCAGCCCCTCGACGACGAGGCGGCGCGCCTCCCGCTCGGCGAGCTGGCCGCACGGGCCCGTCAGACAGAGCACCGAGGTGGGCTCGAAGGCGGCGAGGCGGCGCACGCTCGCGCAGAGCGCCTCCACGCGCGCTTCCGGCTCGGGCGGGCCCGGCATCAGCGGCAGGGGCAGGATCGATGGCACGGAGGGCACGGCGGTGGTTGCCACGAGCCCGCTTCCACGCAGCGCCTCGCGGTCGGCGGCGTCGTCGCCCAGCTTGAACTCCCAGATGCCGATGCCCTCGACCCCCGCGGCACAGTAGGCCTCGAGGTCTTCGCGGAAGCTCGCCGAGACCGTCGTGATCTCGCTGATCGAGACCTTCGGCGGCCTGGCGCTCATGCCCGCGCGCCGAGGAGCGGCAGTCGCCCGAGCGCCCGGCGGACGGGGCTCGGCCGCAGCAGCTCCTTCGCTACCAGGTAGCCCGAGCCCGCGCCGAGGCCGGGGCCGGGATGCGTGCTCGCACCGATGTGGAAGAGCCGCGGCACAGCCGTACGGTGCCCGGGCAGGGTCGGCGTCGGCCGCCAAAGGAAGTTCTGGTCGAGCGCGCAGGAGCCCGCGTAGATGTCACCGCCGACCCAGTTCACGTTCGCGCGCTCCATGTCGGCGGGCGACATGACGACGCGCTCCAGAAGCGCCGAGTCGAGGTTCGTGATGTGGCGCGAGAGGCGCTCTTGGATGCGGTTGGCATAGCGCTCGCGCAGCTCCTCCGTCCACGTGCCGTCGCCCGTGTCGAGTTCGCCCGCAGCGTCGCCCTTCACCCGCCCGGCCGGCAGCTCCTGGAGCTGGATCCAGAGGATCGACGAGCCTGCGGGCGCGCGGGAGGGGTCGACCGCGAGCGGCTGCCCGCAGACGATCGTCGCCTCGGCGGGCAGGAGGCCGCGCTCGGCCTCGTTGACGGCGCGCGAGACGCCGTCGAGGCCGGGCGTCACGTGCACGATCGCCGTCCGTGCCAGGCGCTCGTCGCCCCGCCAGCGCGGCGGCTCCGAGAGCGCCATGTGGATCTGCATCTCGCCCCGCCCGTAGCGGAAGCGCCGCGCCGCCTCGGCGTGCGCGAGCGGGACGGCTCCTCCGGGCAGCAGGCGCCCGTAGAGCTGCGTGGGCGTGACGTTGCAGAGCACCGCGCGCCGCGCGAGCACGGTCTCGCCACCCACCAGCCGCACGCCGGTCGCGCCCTCGCCGCCGATGCGCACGCCCTCGACGTCCGCGAGCGTGCGCGCCTCGCCGCCGTGCTCCTCCACGAGCCGGACGAGCGCCTCGACGAGCCGGATGCCGCCGCCGCGGGGAACCGGCATGCCGCCGAGCTGCAGCGCCACCGCGATCACCTCCGCCATGAAGCCCGAGGTGGCCTGCTCGGGGCCGAGCCCCGTGTGCAGCACCCAGGGAGCGAGCAGACCGTGCACGCGATCGGAGGCGAACGTGTCCTCCAGCCAGTCGCGCGCCGTCGCCAGCAGGCTGCCGGAGAAGCCGACGAGGCCCCGGTGCCCGAAGCGACGCAGCGCCTTGAGCCCGAAGGCGGCGCCGGCGCCCGACCACAGCTCGGTGCCGAGCATGCCGAAGGCGATCTCCGCGTTCGGCATGAACCGGTCGTGCACTCCCTGCCACGCGGCACCGTCGCCGGTCGCGAGTGCGTCGAACTCCCTCACGTTCGCCTCCCCGGAGGTGGTGAGGAAGGCGCTCGAGCCGTCGGGGGAGATCGTGCCCGTGGGAAGCTCGGTGTTCAGGTACTCGAGCCCGCGCGCGTGCAGGTCGCCGCCGAGCTCCGCGTAGGCGGCCGAGCCCTGGAAGAGCGGGTGCCAGCTCGCGAAGACTTCGTGCCGGAAGCCGGGCCGGGTCAGCTCTGCGGTCTTGATCGCTCCGCCCAGGTAGTCGTTGCGCTCGAGGACGCAGACCCTCCAGCCGGCGCGCGCGAGAAGCGCGGCCCCGACCAGCGAGTTGATGCCGCTCCCGACGAAGACCGCGTCGTACGTGGGGCTCCTGGCCACCCGACCTCCTCCAACTCGACCGTTCGTCCTTGACACGCCGAGCGAGGATTTGATCAGATCCGGGCAGTGCTGCTGCGCGAGGTTCAGTATGTGCGGCCCGAGAGTCTCGCCGAAGCGGTGCGGCTTCTGGGAGAGTACGAGGACGCGCGCGCGCTGGCTGGAGGGCAGAGCCTGACGAACGCGATGAAGCAGCGAGTGGGCTCGCCGGAGGTCGTGGTCGACCTGGCGGATCTGACCGAGCTGCGCCGCATCGAGCGCGCGGCGGACGGCTCGCTCGAGCTCGGCGCGATGGTCACCTACGCGCAGCTCGTGGTCTCGCCCGAGGTGGCCGCCACGCACCCCGTGATCGGCGAGGTGGCCGCCCAGATTGCCGACGTGCAAGTAAGGAACCGCGGCACGCTCGGCGGCAACGTGTGCTGGAACGACCCCACGAACCACTTCCCGCCCCTGCTCGCGGCACTCGAGGCACGGTTCACGATCGTCGGCCCGGAGGGCGAGCGCATCGTCGCCGCCGAGGAGTTCTTCGTCGGCGTCTTCATGACCGCTGTCGGCCCGGGTGAGCTCCTCGCGAAGGTCACGATCCCCGCCGCGGGCGGCACCGGCACCGGCTTCGCCTCGGTCACGGTCGGTCGCGACGGCACGTGCATCGTCAACGCTGCCGCCTGCGTCAACGGCGGTGCCCCCCGCGTGGCGATCGGCTGCGTGGCGGGGACGCCCGTGCGCGCCGCCGCGATGGAGCAGGCGCTCTCGGGCGGAGACCTGGCCGCGGATGCCGTGCGCGCGGCGGCACGCGGGCTCGGCGAGACACTCGATCCACCATCCGACGTGCATGCCACCGCGGACTACCGGCGCCACCTGGCCGAGATCCTGGCGGCGCGGGCAGTGCTGCAGGCGGCGGAGAGAGCGAGGTAGGGCGTGGAGGCAGGAAGCGTTCCGGCCGTGAGCCGGGCGGTCAGCGTCGTCGTGAACGGGGAGGCCTACGAGCGGGAGGTGGACGCTCGCCGCCTGCTCGTGCACTTCCTGCGCGACGAGCTCGACCTGACGGGCACACACGTGGGCTGCGACACCGGCAACTGCGGCGCCTGCACGATCCTCGTCGACGGCGAGGCCGTGAAGAGCTGCATGCTGCTGGCGGTGCAGGCCGACGGCGTCGAGATCACGACGGTCGAGGGGCTCGAGGAGGACGGAATCCTGTCGCCGCTCCAGCAGGCCTTCAGCGAGCACCATGCGCTCCAGTGCGGGTACTGCACGCCCGGGATGCTCGTGAGCGCCACCTACCTGCTGAACAACAACTCCGAGCCGACCGAGGACGAGATCCGCAAGGCGCTGCAGGGAAACATCTGCCGCTGCACGGGCTACGTGAACATCATCGGCGCAGTCCAGGCCGTCGTGAAGGGAGAGGTATCGGCGTGAGCGGTATCGAGATCGAGGCGAGCACGGTCGTCGAGGAGCGGACGCAGGCACCACAGATCGGCTTCGTGGGGCAGAACGTGCCGCGCAAGGAGGACAAGCGGCTCGTGCAGGGGCAGGGCGTGTTCTTCGACGACGTCAAGCGCCACGGCATGGGCTTCGTCCACTTCGTCCGCTCCCCGTACGCCCACGCCAAGATCGTCAGCATCGACGTCTCGCGGGCGCTCGAGCTCGACGGCGTCTACGGCACGCTGACGGGCGACGAGGTCGCCATCCTCACCGACCCCTTCTTCGAGATGTCGACCCCGCCCGGGTCGGAGATCAAGGACTACGCCCTCGCCGTGGGTCGCGTGCGCCATGTCGGCGACCCCGTCGCAGCCGTGGTGGCGTCGACCCGCGAGCTCGCGCGCGATGCCTCCGAGCTCGTCGAGGTCGAGTACGACCCGCTCGAGCCGCTCGTCGACGCGGAGCGCGCGCTCGAGCCCGACGCGCCGATCCTGCACGAGGACGCCGGCTCGAACGTCGTCTGGTCGGGACAGTTCGACTGGGGTGACTTCGACGGGGCGCTCGCGGAGGCCGATCACGTCGTGCGCATCGAGCGGCTCCACTTCGACCGCTTCGCCTCGACACCGCTCGAGTGCAGCGGCTGCCTCGTCGAGTACAACCGCGGCACGGGGCAGTGGACGATGCACTGCAACCACCAGATGCCCGGCATCGGCGCCATCTGGATGGCACCCTCGCTGCGCGTCGGCCTCGACAAGCTGCGCTTCGTCACGCAGGACATCGGCGGCGCCTTCGGCAACAAGATCTGCCTGCACCCGCAGTTCGTCGCCTGCTGCCTGCTCGCGCGCAAGCTCAACCGCCCCGTGCAGTGGACGGAGTGGCGCACCGACCAGCACACCGCCAACGCGCACGGCAACGAGCGCACCTTCCTCGACGTCGAGGTGCCGGTGAAGGCCGACGGCACGATGCTCGGCTTCAGCGTGCGGGCGATCGACGACTGCGGCGCCTTCCCGCGCTACGAGCCGCTCGGCTGCATCATCTGGGCGCAGGTCGCGCCCGGCTGCTACCGCTGGCGCAACATCCGCGTCGACTTCACGCAGGTGTGCACGAACAAGTCGCCCGTCTCGCCGAACCGAGGCTACTCGCGCATGCAGCACCTGTGGCTGACCGAGCGGATCGTCGACATCGTGGCGAAGGAGCTCGAGCTCGATCCGATCGAGGTGCGCAAGCGCAACTACGTGCGCTCCGAGGACATGCCCTACGAGACGCCGAACGGCTGCATCTACGACTCGGGCGACTACGCCCGCTGCCTCGACATCGCCCTCGACCTGATCGGCCATGCAGACCTGGAGGAGAAGCGCCGCGAGGCTGAGGGCCGCGGCAAGCTCCTGGGCCTCGGCATCGGCTCGACACTCGACTCCGGCACGAACAACTTCGGCCAGTCGCAGCTCCTGAACCCCGAGCTCCAGTTCTCGGGCAACAACGAGGTGGCGACGGTCAAGCTCGACATCTTCGGCGAGATCGTGATCACGCTCGGCACCGTGCCGCAGGGGCAGGGGCACGAGACGACGGCCGCGCAGGTGGCCGCCGACATCCTCGGCTGCACGCCCGACGACATCAACGTGCGGCCCGGGCACGACACCTACTGGAACTCCCACGCCGGCTTCTCCGGCACCTACGCGAGCCAGTTCGCGGTCACGGGCCTGGGAGCCGTGAAGGGCGCGAGCGAGAAGCTCGCCGGGGAGATGCGCAAGCTCGCCTCGGTCGTGCTCGGCTGCTCGCCCGACGACATCGAGCTCGCGGAGGGTCAGGCGCGCATGCGCGAGAACCCGGAGGCCGCCCTCCCCTTCATGGCGCTTGGCGCCATCCTGAACGCGAACAACGCCGGCCTTCCCGAAGATCTCGACGTCACCCTCAACTGCCGCTACGTCTACCGGCCCGTCTTTGAGGTTCCCGACAAGGAGCGCAAGTTCGGGAATCTCACGCTTACCTACGCCACGCAGATTCATGCCTGCGTGGTGGAGGTCGACCGCGAGACGGGCGTCTACGAGATCGTCGACTATGCGGCCGTGGACGACTGCGGCAACCGCATTCACCCCCAGATCGTCGAGGGCCAGGTGCACGGAGCGACAGCACAGGCGCTCGGTGCGGCGACCCACGAGTCGTTCCCGTACGACGAGGAGGGCAACCTGCTGACGCCCAACTTCTACGACTACCACGTGCCCCACGCCATGGACATGCCGCCGATGAAGAACGGCTTCATCGAGTCGCCCTCGCCGTTCACGCCCCTCGGCGCGAAGGGCATGGGCGAGGGCGGCGGCGCCGGCATCCACGCGGTCTGCGCCGCACTTCAGGATGCCCTGCGCGCCGCCGGCGGGCCGATCGTGAACGACAGTCACAACAACTACGGGCGGGTGTGGGAGCTGCTGCGCGACCCGGGCGCGTCGCGCGCGCTCGTCCGCGTCGAGTCGGGGAGCGGCTCGTGAAGATCGACGGCACGCGCTCCTTCGCAGCGCCGCGGGCGACCGTGTGGCAGGTCCTCAACGACCCCGCGCAGATGGCGAAGCTGATGCCCGGCGTCGAGAGCTTCGACGTCGAGGACGACCGCCACTGGACCGCGAACGTCAAGATCCCGCTCGGGATCGGCGGGCTCAAGATGCGGATCGCCTTCGAGAAGCTCGAGGAGCGCGAGCTCGAGTTCGCCCGCCTGTCGGCGAAGGGCCAGGGCGTCGGCGCGATCATGAACATGCAGACGCGCTTCGAGCTCAGCGAGGAGCCCTCGGGCACCGCCATGCGCTGGGAGGCGGACGTGAGGATCGCGGGGCCGGTCGGCAGCATGGGACAGCGCGTGCTCCAGCCGATCGTGAACCAGCAGGTGACGAACGTCCTGAACGCGCTCGACGAGCAGGTGATGGCCGCCGGTGAAACGGGCGGCTCGGACGTCTACCTCGGTGCGGAGCCGGGCGCGGCGCCGGGGGTGGTCGAGCCCGGCCGCGTGGGCGCGGCCGCCGGCGACACGGGTGCCTCCGGCGGCGCCGACACCGGCAGCGCGGGCGCGCAGCGCGCCTCGACGGACGTCCCCGTGCACACGGACCCGGAGCTTCGGGACGCCGGGCCGCCCGCGCGCACCTCGCCCGACGCGGACGCTGCGGCGGCGGAGGGCTCGAGCGGCGCGCGGGAGGGGATCAACCCGCTCAGCCCCGAGGCGTACGACGGGGAGCCCGAGGGGCCGACGATCTCCATCGAAGACCGGCCCTAGCCGGCGCCCGCGCGAATGGCCGTGCCCTTCCGCGTCGGCGTGATGCAGCTCACGATGGAGCCGCTCGACGAGATGCTCGAGTCGGCGCAGGCGATGGAGCGGGCGGGGATGGACACGGTCTGGCTCGCCGAGGCCTATCCGTGGTGGCGCAAGCACGGCATGGAGGCGCGCTCGTCGACCGTGGTCTCGGCGCTGATGGCCCGCGAGACCGAGCGGCTGACGATCGGCTGGGGCATCATCTCCCCCTACACGCGCCACCCCGTGCAGGTGGCGATGGACGCCCGCGTCGTTCAGGAGGCAGCGGGGGAGGGCCGGTTCCTGCTCGGCTTCGGCACCTCTCGCATCTTCATCAACAACGCGAAGCGCGGCGGCGAGAAGCTCAGCACGCTCGGCGCCATGCGCGACAGCGTCGCCATCGTGAAGGGCATCCTCGAGGGCGGAGCCTTCGAGTACGACGGCAAGGTCTTCAGCGCCTCGATCCCCGCGCTCCAGGACGAGGCGCACACGCCGCGCGGCGGGGTGCCGATGTACGTCGCCGCCACGGCGCCGAAGATGCAGACGATGTCGGGTGAGATCGGCGACGGCCTGCTGACGCCCTCGATCACGACGCCCGCCTTCGTGCGCTACTCGCGCGAGAACATGGCGAACGGCGCGGCGCAGGCCGGGCGCCCGGTCGAGGAGCTCGATCTCGGCTGCACGGTCGTAGCCTCGATCGGGCACGATCGCGACGAGGGCCGCGACGGGGCGCGGGAGATCGCCGGCATGTACCTCGCCAACAAGGTGCAGAACATCCAGGGCGCCGCGGACACGCTGCTCGACCTGGCCGGGCTCGAGCAGGACGAGATCCGCCCGATCGCCGAGGCCATGGAGCAGGGTGGCCGCCTGGCGGCCAAGGCGATGGTGACCGACACGATCCTCGACAAGTGCAAGCCGATCGCGGGCACGCCGGCCGACTGCATCGCGGCGATCGAGGAGTACCGAGACGCGGGCTGCACCCACATCATGCTCGAGCTCTGGGGTGCGAAGCGGCACGAGCAGATCGCGCTCTTCGGGCGGGACGTGCTGCCGCACGTCCGTCCATGACCGTCCCCGTCGACCGGGAGCGGCTGGTCGAGTGGGCGAGCCGGGCGATTGCCACGCCGAGCTTCACGGGCGACGAGGAGGCGATGGCGGAGCTCGTGCGGGCGACCTTCGAGGGGATGGGCCTCGCCGTCCAGTGGCAGCAGGTCGAGGACGGCCGCGCAAACGTGCTCGGCATCCGCGCCGGCGCGGGTGGCGGGCCTTCGCTCATGTTGAACGGGCACATGGACACCTCGTACTCGGGGCGGGAGCCGTGGCTCTCGCACGTCCCGGGCTTCCAGCCCGAGCCCTTCGTGCGCGAGGGCAGGCTGTACGGCCTTGGCATCTCCAACATGAAGGGCGCGCTCGCCTGCTACGTCGAGGCCCTGCGCGCGCTCGCCGACGCCGGCGTGCGGCTGCGCGGCGACGTCATGATCGCGGCCGTCTGCGGCGAGATCGAGAAGGCGCAGTGGGGCGACGCGCAGGGGGCCGAGTACCGTGGCTATGCGACCGGGTCGCGCCACCTCGTCACCCACGGCGGCGTCGCCGACATGTGCCTGCTCGGCGAGCCGACGGAGGGCAAAGTCGTGCTCGGTCACTTCGGGTCGCTGTGGCTGCGGCTCTCGACCCGCGGCAACTTCGTCCACACCGCCTTCTCCGAGGGCAGGCGCGACCAGAACTCGATCCTGCGCATGCGCGAGGTGCTCGCTGCGGTACTCGAGTGGATCCCGACCTGGGAGGGAGACCCCGAGAACGCCTACCGCGGCGCCCGGGCGATCGTGAACGTCGGCGCGATCCAGGGCGGCTTCGGCTGGCGCGTGTCGCGGACGCCGCACCGCACCGACCTCTTCCTCGACGTGCGCGTTCCGCCCACGAAGCCGATGAGCACGGCCCGCGGGCAGGTGCTCGAGCTCGCGCGCGGGCTGCGTGAGCGCTTCCCCGAGTACGGCATCGAGGCGGAGGTGTACGTCACGGCCCCCGGCGCAGAGATCCCCGAGGATCA
>Ga0136617_10006016_pt1 | contig 10854 bp, 10 predicted proteins | sample AntDrymUQ3222106_2_FD_129672 | JGI IMG/M metagenome (GOLD analysis project Ga0136617, IMG submission 129672) | Polar desert sand microbial communities from Dry Valleys, Antarctica - metaG UQ322 (21.06) | ecosystem: Environmental > Terrestrial > Soil > Desert | place: Antarctica: Dry Valley...
GAGTGCGGCCTCGTTCGCCTCGGCGCCCGAGTTGCAGAAAAACGCCTGCGCACCGCCGAAGCGGTCCGCCAGCAGTCCTGCGAGCCGGAGCATCGGCTCCGTCCAGTAGAGGTTGGACGCGTGCCAGAGCACGTCGAGCTGGGCGTGCGCTGCAGCGGCCACCGCAGGATGCCCGTGTCCCAGACCGACGACCGCTATTCCAGCGACGAAGTCGAGGTAGCAGCGTCCAGCGTCATCCCAGACGCGGCAGCCCTCGCCCCGGACGATCGTCACGTCAGCGCGCGCGTACGTCGGCAGCACGGCGTCGCGGTCGAGCGCTTGTGACACTGTGTCACGAGCGGCGGTCACGCCGGCACCTCGGTCGCGCCGATCGTGGCGCGGACGCCACCGCGGGCGGCGTGGATCGCAGCGGTGAGCTTGGGGATGATCCCACCCTCGAAACGACCCGCACGCAGGCCGGCCTCAGCCTCGTCCGCCGCGAGGATCTCGACCACCCGGTCGTCGACGAGCACGCCCGGGACGTCGGTCACGAAGACGATCCGCTCGGCCCCGAGACCGACGGCGAGCGCTGCGGCGGCCTCGTCGGCGTTGACGTTGAGCGGGCCTTCTGCAAGCGGAGCGACCACCGGAATCCGGCCCTCCGCCAGCGCCGAGACGACGCGCTCTGGCGCGACGGGCTCGGGGTCGCCGACGAGACCCAGCGATTCGACGTGCCGCGCCCGTAGGCCGATCTCGTCACCCATCAGACCGAGGGCCGCCGACCCGATCGCTGCGCACACCTCCGCGTTCACGACCGTGAGGGCGCTGCGAACGACGTCGAGCACCTCAGGTGTCGTCACACGCCGCCCGTCGACGAACGAGGGGACGATTCCGCGCCGCTCCAGCTCCACCGTGATCTGGGGCCCCGCGCCGTGCACGACCACGACTCCGCTTTCGGCATGGGCGAGCACCTTCGCGGCGCTCGCGGCCGCGACGCGACCCCCGAGCTTCACGACGACCGTCACGTCGTGTACTCGGCGTTGAGGGTCACGTAGTCGTGCGTGAGGTCGGACGCGAGGTAGCTCGCGTCGCCGACGCCGAGGCCGAGGTCGAGCTCGATTCGGCACGACGGACCGCCGAGCCGCGGAACCAGGCCGGTCGGAGCCCCGGCGACGAAGACCGGAGTGCCTTCGAACGAGACCGAGAGCCGCTCGGGCTCGAGTCGGGCGAAGCCGCCGTCGTACGGTGCGGAGCCGGCGGCGGCGAGCACGCGTCCCCAGTTTGGATCCTGCCCGAACGCGGCCGTCTTCACGAGCGGCGAGGTTGCGATCCGCCGGGCGATCGCCAGCGCTTCCTCTTTCGAGGAAGCGCTGGTGACGCTGATCTCGAGGACGACTGTGGCGCCCTCGCCATCGGCGACGATCTGCCGTGCGAGGTCAGCGCAGACCTCGCCAAGCGCCGCGTCGAAGGTGCTATCTAGTCCGGTGTCGCGCGCGACACGGGACTTGCCGTTCGCGAGCAGCAGCACGGCATCGTTCGTCGACGTCTCGCCGTCGACCGAGATCCTGTTGAACGACCGCTCGACCGCGGCGCGCAGGAAGCCATCGACCTCTCCGGCCTCGAGCGGGTAGTCGGTCGTGAGCAGCACGAGCATCGTCGCGAGGCAGGGATGGATCATCCCCGCGCCTTTGGCCATCCCACCGACCGTGAACGCGTCGCTCGAGACGGTGGCGAGCTTCGGGCCCGAGTCGGTTGTGAGGATCGCCTCGGCCGCCGCCCGGCCGCCGTCGGGGGAGAGCTGGGCGGCCGCCGCGTCCACGCCTGCGAGCACGCGCTGCATGGGGAGCCGTGCGCCGATCACGCCGGTCGAGAGCACGAGCACCTGCTCCGGCGCTAGCCCGAGTGCGACCGCCACGTGGCGTGCGGTCGCGAGCGCGTCGTCCTCGCCGCCCGGCCCAGTCGCCGCGTTGGCGACGCCGGCGTTGACGACGACCGCCTGGGGGTCGGCCTGGCTGAGATGGCGGCGGGAGACGACGACGGGGGCCGCCTGCACGCGGTTCGTCGTCCAGAGCGCCGCGCCGACGGAGGGGACGAGCGAGCGGACGAGCGCGACGTCGGGCTTGCCCGACGGCTTGATCCCGGCGGCGACGCCGGCGGCGGCAAAGCCCTGCGCAGCGGTGACTGACATCGGCTCGTCTCGAGATCGCTGCTATACGCGGACGCCGGAGAGCCGGAGCCCGGTCGTCTCGGGCCAGCCGAAGAGGTGGTTGACGTTCTGCACGGCCTGTCCCGCCGCGCCCTTGCCGAGGTTGTCCTCGGCGCAGATCACGATCGTCCGATCGGTGTGGCGGTCGGCGAAGACGCCGAGCTCCGCGCCGTCGGTTCCCTGTACGCGCGCGAGCTCCGGCGCAACGCCTTCGGGGAGCACCGTGACCACGCCACTCGCTGCATAGTGCGCCTCGAGCAACGCCCGCAGGTCGGCGCCGGTCGAGCGGACGTTGCAGGTCGCGATCAGACCGCGGCGCACCGGGAGCAAATGCGGTGTGAACGAGACAGGGAATCCAAGGAGCTGGGCGATCTCGGGGACGTGTTGGTGCGAGCCGACCTTGTACGGAGACACGTTCTCGAGCACGAAGCCGGCGTGGCTGGACGCCTTGGGCGTCCTTCCCGCGCCGGTCATGCCGGACATCGCGTCGACGACGACGCTGTCTGGGTCGACGGCCTCGCGCAGCGGCCAGAGCGCGAGCAGCGCAGCGGTCGCGTAACAGCCGGGATTGGCGATCAGTCGACCGCTCGGGGCCGTGAGCTCCGGAAGGCCGTAGACCCAGGAGCCGAGCTCGTCGGGTCGCGGGTGGGTGAACCCGTACCACGCGTCGTACTGCGCGGGATCGCCGAGACGATGCGCGCCGGACAGGTCGACGACGATCCCACGGGTAGGCGGCACGAGCCTCGCCGCCTGCTCGTGGGGAAGACAGACGAACGTGACGTCGGCCTCACACGCGAGTGCCGCGTCGTTCGTGATGAACCGCGGCACGCGCTTCCCGCCGTTGCGGTTCAAGCGTGGATCGAGCGCGGTGGCGTCCTGCCCGGCGAGCGTGTCCGACCCGAGGGCATATACGTCGAGCTCGGCGTGAGAGAGCACGCGGTCGAGCGTCTCCTGACCGGTGTACCCCGCAACGCCGACGATGCTGACATACGCCATACTAGGCATAGTATGCACGAACAATAAAATCTATGCAGACTACCTCTCTAGGTGACTCGCGCAGCGAGGCACCAAGGGTGCGCGCAGCGAGGCACCTATGAGTTGACAGAACGCCAGCAATGGGGCAAGGTGCGTCTTCATGCTCTGCCGCCTCGTACCCGTCGGCCAGCTCGTACCGCGCGTCGCGCGGACGTCGGTCGTCGGCGGCATCGAGCTGATTTCGATTCTCCCCCGCTAGGGGGAGAGATCGCTCACGCGCCGTCGGGCAAGGCGCACACACCGACCGGAACGCACACCACCGGTGCGCCCGCGGGCACCGCGAAAGGATTCCTCCCGTGACCCCGTCCCTGAGCAGTACCCACCAGCTCGCCGAGGATCGGTCGTGAACGCGCCGACGACCGTGGTTGTCGCCTGCCTTGCCGGCCACGGCATCGGTCCGGAGGTGACAGCGGCCGCGAGCCGTGCCCTCGCCCAGGTCTCGCGCCAGCACGGCTTTCGCGTGGACGAAGTCCACCCACCGTTCGACGGTGAGGGGGTGATGAGCTCCGGTCACCCGCTCCCGGCCGCGACACGCAGTGCTGCGCTCGCCTCCGACGCCGTGCTCGTCGCCGGCGCGACTGCCCCCGCGCTCGCGGGCGTCAGGGCCGAGCTCGACCTGGGCGCACGCGTGACGCGGACGCTCGACGAGACCGGCGAGGCGACGACGTTCGCTCCGCTGCGCCCGGACGCCGAGAGCTGGACGCTCGAGCGGGCGTTCCAGGCAGCCCGCGCTCGTGCGGGCAGGCTCGTCTCGGTCGGCGTCAACGGCGCCTGGAGCAAACAGGTCGCTGCCCACGGCGAGCGCCACGACGGCGTCGAGGTCGAGCATCGGACACTCGCCGAAGCGCTCTTTCTGCTCGCCGAAGGATCGGCGGGTGTCCTCGTTGCCGAGCACGTCCTCGGCGAGGCGATCTCCGAGGCGCCGCGCCTCGGAAGGCGGCGACGGCTCATCGCGACCGGAGACCTGTCTGTCTCCGGGCCGAGTCTCTTCGCGCCGACGCACGGGACGGCGCACGACGACGCCGGTCAGGGGATGGCCGACCCGAGCGAGATGCTGCTCGCGACGGCGCTCCTGCTCACGGAGGGCCTCGGCCGCCGGAGAGCGGGCGAGGCGCTCGAGGAGAGCCTCGCGCTCGCACTCGGGCGACCGCACCAGCCCGCGAACGTGGCGGGCGCCGGCGTCGTCGCGACAACGCGAGAGTTCGTCGACGCCGTGCTCGGCCTGCTCCCGAGCGCACGGCGCGACACCGAGTTCGCGCTTGGCGGTATGCGATGAGAATGAGAGGCGCCGACGCGATTCTCCGCTGCCTCGAGGCCGAGGGGGTGGAGGTGATCTTCGGGATCCCCGGCGGCGCGATCATGCCGACCTACGACGCGATGGCGCGCGGCACGACCGTCCGGCACGTCCTCGCTCGCCACGAGCAGGGCGCCGGACACATGGCGGAGGGCTACGCCCGGGCCTCCGGGAAGGTCGGCGTCGCGATCGCAACCTCCGGGCCGGGCGCCACCAATCTCGTCACCCCGATCGCCGACGCGTGGATGGACTCGACGCCGCTCGTCTGCATCACTGGACAGGTGCGCACGACGCTGATCGGCACCGACGCCTTCCAGGAATGCGACATCACGGGCGTGACGATGCCGATCGTGAAGCACTCCTGGCTCGTCCAGGACGTCTCGGAGCTTCCGTCGGTGATGAAGGCCGCGTTCCACGTCGCGCGCACGGGACGCTGCGGGCCCGTGCTCGTCGACGTCCCGCGGGACATCCAGGAGGCCGAGCTCGAGTTCGAGTACCCGGACTCGGTCGAGCTGCCTGGCTGGAAACCGCCGCGCACCGTGCATCCCCTCCAGATCCGGCAGGCGGCAGAGGCGCTCGCGCGCGCGGAGAAGCCGGTGCTCTACGTCGGTGGGGGCACCCTGAACGCCGATGCCTGCGACGAGCTCCGCGAGCTCGCCGAGACGGGTCGCTTCCCGGTCGTCTCCACGCTGATGGGCAAGTCGGCGTTCCCGGAGACGCACCCGCTCTTCGCCGGCTGGCCCGGCATGCACGGTGCGAAGTGGTCGAACCTCGCGATGAACACCTGCGACGTGCTCGTCGCAGTCGGCGCGCGGTTCGACGACCGCGTGACGGGCAAGCTCGCGGCGTTCGCCCCGGGGGCGACGATCGTGCACCTCGACATCGACGCGGCGGAGATCTCGAAGCTGCGAACCGCCGACATTCCCGTCGTCGGGCCGCTCGCGCAGGCGCTTGCGCGACTGACGCAGGAAGTCGCGCGTTTGCGCGCCGAAGGTGCGCCCGCTCCCGAGGTGTGGCTCGAGCGGATCGCGTCCTGGCGGGAGGAGTTCCCGCTGCGCTATGCGACGGGCGGCGAGTTCGTGAAGCCGCAATGGCTGCTCGAGCAGCTGCAGGAGCTGACAGCGGGCGAAGACGTCATCTTCACGACCGGGGTCGGCCAGCACCAGATGTGGGCGATGCAGTACCTGCTGCCCGAGCGACCCCGGACCTTCATCACCTCGGGTGGGCTCGGGACGATGGGGTACGGGATCCCGGCGGCCGTCGGCGCCAAAGCGGCCCGACCTGAGGCCACCGTGATCTGCATCGACGGCGACGGATGCTTTCAGATGACCTGCCAGGAGCTCGTCACGGCCGCGCTCGAGAACCTCCCGATCGTGGTCGTGCTCGTCAACAACGGGTACCTCGGGATGGTCACTCAGTGGCAGGACATGTTCTTCGACGGGCGTCGCTCGCACGTGCACCTCGACTCCTCGATGCCCGACTACGCGAAGCTCGCCGAGGCGTGCGGTGGCGTGGGGATCGTCGTCCGCGAACGAGAGGAGCTGCGACCGGCGCTCGAGGAGGCGCTCGCGTGCGGACGCACAGTCGTCGTCGACGTTCGCGTCGACCCGCTCGAACAGTGCTTCCCGATGATTCCCGCCGGGGCTGCCGCGCTCGACATGATCGAGTTCGTCGAGACCGTGGAGGCGGAGGCTTCGTGAAACACACATTGTCCGTGATCGTGGAGGACCGGCCGGGCGCGCTGACGCGGATCGCGACGATGTTCGCGCGGCGCGGCTTCAACATCGACTCGCTCGCGGTCGGGCCCACGGAGCGCCAGGGCGTCTCGTGCATCACCCTGCGCGTCGACTGCACGCAGCATTCGCTGGAGCAGATCGAGAAGCAGATCCACAAGCTCGTCAACGTGCTCCGCGTGACCGAGCTCGTGCCGGGCGAGGCGGTCGAGCGCGAGCTGATGGTGATCAAGGTGAGCGCAGCCGCCGATCGACGCGCTGAGCTGATCACGACAGCTGCCGCGTTCAACGGTCGCGTGCTCGACGTAGGCCCCGACGCAGTGGTCTTCGAGCTGGTCGGGACGCCCGAGGAGCTCGACGCCTTCCACGAGCTCTGTCGTCCGCACGGGATCGTCGAACTCGTCCGCACCGGACGGGTCGGTCTGTCCCGCGCGTCGACGAGGCGTCAGGCCCGTAGGCTGGCGGCGATCAACTGAGCTTCATATACGACAGGGGCGAGGCATGCCTCGTCCCTACGCCCTCCCTCGAAAGGATTCACGATGGCAACGATTCTCCGCGACGGTGACCTCTCCCTGCTCTCCGGCGCCGTCGCGGTGGTCGGATACGGCAGCCAGGGCCATGCGCACGCGCTCAATCTCCGCGACTCGGGTGTGCAGGTCGTCGTCGGCCTGCGAGAGGGCTCGTCCTCGCAAGGCGAGGCCGAAGCCGCCGGGCTCGAGGTGCGCACCGTCCAGGACGCGGTCAAGGACGCGCAGCTTGTCGCGATGCTGCTCCCCGATCAGGTGCAGCCGCGGGTGTACGCCGACTGGGTCGAGCCGAATCTCGAGCCGGGCGCGACCGTTCTCTTCGCGCACGGCTTCAACGTGCTCTACGAGCGCGTCGCGCCCGCCGCGCAACACGACGTGATCATGGTCGCGCCGAAGGGGCCCGGCCACGTCGTCCGGCGGCTCTTCACCGAGGGGTACGGAACGCCTGCGCTGATCGCCGTCCAGCAGGACGCGAGCGGCCGCTCGCGCGAGACGGCGCTCGCGTACGCGGTCGGAATTGGCGCGGGGCGGGCCGGGATCCTCGAGACGACCTTCCGCGAGGAGACCGAGACCGATCTCTTCGGCGAGCAGGCGGTGCTGTGCGGCGGCACAGCGGAGCTGATCCGTGCAGGCTTTGAGACGCTCGTCGCCGCCGGGTACCAGCCGGAGGTTGCCTACTACGAGTGCCTGCACGAGCTGAAGCTGATCGTCGACCTGATCTGGGAAGGTGGGCTGCAGCACATGCGCTGGTCGATCTCGGATACGGCCGAGTTCGGTGACTACGTGAGCGGCCCCCGGGTCGTCGACGAGCACGTGCGAGAGACGATGCAGGGCATCCTCGGCGACATCCAGTCGGGCGCCTTCGCGAAGCGGTGGGTCGGCGACATGGACAGCGGCGAGACCGAGCTGAAGCGTCTACGCGCCGAGGCGGAAGGGACAGAGCTCGAGGCCGTCGGCAAGGAGCTACGCGGGCTGATGCACAGAGAGGGTTCGTGATGACGGCTGGCGCCGCCCTCACGAACCCTAGGAAAAGACCAGCGTGGCGTCGGTCGACGTTCCCGTAGCCCTGCTCGGCTATGGCACGGTCGGTGCGGCCGTGCACCGGCTGCTCGAGGAGCAGGGCGACGAGATCGAACGCGCGACCGGGCATCGCCTGCGGGTCGTCGCCGCGCTCGTACGCGACCGCGCCAAGCAGCGCGGCTTCGATCCGGCCGACGGCCTGCTGACGACGAATCCGGCAGAGATCCTCCGCAACGACTCGGTCAAGGTCGTCGCCGAGGTGATGGGCGGCATCGACCCAGCGGGCGGCCTCGTCCTCGACCTGCTGCGCTCGGGACGCTCCGTCGTCACCGCCAACAAGCAGCTCGTCGCGCGGCGCGGCGCGGAGCTCTTCGCCGCGGCGTCGGCCGCGGGCGTCCAGCTCCGCTTCGAGGCGTCCGTCTGTGCCGCGATCCCGGTGATCAAGGTGCTGCGCGAGTCGCTCGTCTCGACGAACGTCCATCGGGTGCTCGGGATCGTCAACGGGACGACGAACTTCATCCTCTCCGAGATGGAGCACGGCCGGTCCTACGACGACGCGCTGACGGAGGCGCAGCGGCTCGGGTACGCCGAGGCCGATCCCACCGACGACGTCGGCGGGCTCGACGCCGCGGCGAAGACGGCGATTCTCGCGACCGTCGCGTTTGGCTCGCGGGTGCCGCTCGAGTGGGTTGAGGTCGAGGGGATCGAGGGTGTGACGAGCGAGCACGTCACTGCGGCGCGCGCGCTCGACATGCACATCAAGCTGCTCGGGCGTGCGACCCTTGTGAACGGGCGCGTCGACGTCAGGGTCGGCCCGGCGTTCGTCGACGCGCGACACCCGCTCGCAGCCGTCGAGGGAGCGTTCAACGCGGTGATGCTGCAGGGCGACGCGATCCGCGAGATCACGCTCGAGGGGCCGGGGGCGGGCGGGATCGAGACTGCCTCGGCGGTCGTCGCAGACCTCGTCTCGGTGGTCGGCACCTCGGGCACAGGCTTCCTCCAGAACGACCCGGTCTGGCGCGAGCTCGAGCGTCTGGAAGCCGGCGAGCTGGGCTCGAACTGGTACCTGCGCATCGAGGTCGAGGATCGCGCGGGCGTCCTCGCTCGGATCGCTCAGGAGCTCGCCGCTCAGGATGTCTCGGTCGCGCGCCTCGTGCAGCAACCGGCTGATGGGCATGCCGTGCTCCACGTCGTCACCCACGAGGCAGCCGCGGGACGCGTGGAGCTCGCGCTGGCCGCGATCCGCGCCCTCGCCGAGTCGCGCGGGGCGGCGACCGCGATCCCCGTCGTCTCGGAGCGCGGCGTGGAGGAGCTCGGCTGGGCGTAGGCACATTTCGACTTCGTCGAAACGTGCCAGTGTAGTGCGCATGACACCCTTGATCGAGCGGTATCGAGATCGGCTGCCGGTCGGTCGGAGGACGCCCATCATCTCGCTCGGTGAGGGCTCGACGCCGCTGCTCGCAGCTCCTCGGCTCGCGCGTAGCTTGGGTCTGAGCGAGCTGTGGCTCAAGTGGGAGGCCTCGAACCCGACCGGCTCCTACAAGGATCGCGGGATGACGGTTGCCGTCTCGAAGGCGCTCGGAGCGGGAGCGGAGGCGGTGATCTGCGCGTCGACCGGCAACACCGCCGCTTCGGCGGCTGCCTACGCGGCGCGTGCGGGTCTGCCGGCGCTCGTCCTCTGTCCGAAGGGCGCGGTCGCAGGGCCCAAGGTCGCGCAAACGCGGATGCTGGGGGCCAAGGTGCTCGAGGTGCGGGGCGACTTCGACCAGGCGCTCGCGGCCGCGCAGGAGCTCGCTCGCCGCGGCACCCACGTCCTCGTCAACTCGCTCAACCCGGATCGCCGCGCGGGTCAGAAGACGGCGGTGTTCGAGATCGTCGAGGAGCTCGGAAAGGCGCCCGACGCCTTCGTGATCCCCTACGGCGGTGGAGGCAATACGTCCGCCTACGCGCAGGGTCTGCGCGAGCTCGGGCTCGAGACGCCGATCGTCTCGGTCGAGGCAGCCGACCGCGAGCGGACGCTCGCCAGCGCGATCCGGATCGGACACCCGGCGCACGCCGCCGCCGTTCAGGAGGCGACCGCGCAGGTCGTCGCGGTGGACGACGATGAGCTCGTCGCGGCCTGGGCCGAGCTTGCGCGCCTCGAGGGTCTCTTCTGCGAGCCTTCGTCCGCTGCTGGACTGGCGGCGATCCGGCGTGGTGACGTCGCCGGCGAGCGGCTCGTCGTCACGATCACCGGCCACGGCTTGAAGGACACCGAGTCGGCCGAGCGCTACGCACCGCCCCCGGCGGTGGTCGATCCCGATCCCGATGCGATCGCCGGCGCGGCTGCTGCGCCGAACGGCTAGTGCCGCGTCTCGCAATGTTGCGTCTGTCAAGCTCCCCACCTCGAGCGCCTGGCCCCACGCTCGGCACTAGGCGCCGGGCATGCCCGGCGCCTACGGGGTTTCGGGTGGAACGTTTGGAGATGTCGCAGAGGATGGAGCCGTGATCGTACGAGCGCCCGCGACATCCGCGAATCTCGGCCCGGCGTTCGACTGCGCGGCGGTCGCGCTCGACCTGTGGAACGAGCTCGAGGTCACCGACGGGGAGGGGGTCGTGGTCGAGGGCGAAGGCGCGGGCGAACTACCTGCCGACCTGACGAACCTCGCCGTCCGGGCCTACGCGCTCGTGTCGGATGCCATCGACAAGCGGTTCCATTTCGTGAACAAGATTCCGCTCGAGCGGGGTCTCGGCTCCTCGGCCGCGGCGATCGCGCTCGGACTCGCCGCTGCGGCACCGGAGGTGGAGCCCGAGCGGCTGCTGGCGGTTGGGGTCGAGCTCGAGGGACACGCTGACAATCTCGCAGCCGCCCTCGTCGGCGGAATGACGTTGACCTGGGACGGTCGGATCGCCCGAATCGCCGACACGCTGCCGCTCGCACCGATCGCCGTCGTGCCCCACGAGCGCACCTCGACGGCGGCCGCCCGGGGTGTGCTGCCCGCGGCGCTGCCCCACGCCGAGGCCGCCGCGACCGCAGCGCGAGCGGCGATGCTCGGCGCGGCAGCGGCCGCGGGCGACCCA
>Ga0136617_10006017_pt1 | contig 10853 bp, 10 predicted proteins | sample AntDrymUQ3222106_2_FD_129672 | JGI IMG/M metagenome (GOLD analysis project Ga0136617, IMG submission 129672) | Polar desert sand microbial communities from Dry Valleys, Antarctica - metaG UQ322 (21.06) | ecosystem: Environmental > Terrestrial > Soil > Desert | place: Antarctica: Dry Valley...
TCAACCTGCTGGTCGAGCTCCAGGACCGCCTCGACCTGACCCTGCTGTTCATCGCTCACGACCTCGCGGTGGTCCGCCACGTCTCGGACCGGGTCGGTGTGATGTACCTCGGCCGCATCGTCGAACTGGCGCCGACCGACGAGCTCTACCAGCACCCGCTGCACCCCTACACGGTGGCCTTACTCGCCGCCGTCCCCGTTCCCGACCCGGAGATCCAGGCCACGCGGACAAGGATCGTGCTGACCGGAGACGCGCCGAGCCCGCTGGCGGTGCCCGAGGGGTGCCGCTTCCATCCCCGCTGCCCGATCGCCAGGGCCAACCCCTGCGCAACCGTCGATCCCGACCTCGTCGAAGTCACCCCGGGGAGGTTCGTCGCCTGTCACTTTCCCGGCGAGCTGGAAGCCCCGCTCGCCCGTCCTATCAAGCAGGTCGGAGCGCGGCCAGCAGAGCAGTGACGGCGCCGGTGAACAGTGCCGTCGAACTGGAGACGGTCACCAGGCGCACCCCGGCGTCGATCCACGGCTTCGCCGCCTCGGCGGTCGGCGCCCACGTACCGGTGGCGACCCCGCTGGCCTCGGCCCGCTCGACGATGTCGGCCATCGCCGACACCACCGCAGGGTGGTCGGTCTGGCCCGGCACGCCGAGGTGTTGGGACAGATCGAACGGCCCGATGAACACCAGGTCGAGCCGCGGTATGGCCAGGATGTCGTCGAGCGCCGCCAGCCCGTCTGGTCCTTCGATCTGCACGCCGACCACCACGTTGGTTTCGATCCGTTCCCGGTAGAGGGGAAACGTCATCGTCCCGTAGCCCGCCGCCCGCACCATCGGCGCCGCGCCCCGGGTCCCGTTCGGCGGGTAGTGGGCGGCCGCCACCACCGTGGCCGCGTCGGCGGCTCGGCCGACCCCCGGGGCCAGCACTGCGTCGGCGCCGGCATCGAGGGCGGCGGCGACCTCGTGGGCGGCCACGTGCGAGAGCCGCACCACGCCAAAGCAGCCGGCGGCCCTGGCCGCACGGAGCAGACCAGGCAGGGCCGCCGTGCCGTACTCGCCGTGCTCCAGGTCGAGGAACACACAGTCGAACCCGGCGTCGCCCACCGTCTCGACCAGATCCGGGGACGGCGTGTTCACCCACGTCCCGAGCACGGTCGACCCGGGCTGCAACCGTTGACGCAATGAACTCACGAACGGACGCTAGTACGTGGCGGATGCCACAATAGCCATCATGGCGTTCCCCGGCCACGCTATGAACTGCCTGCGCAGCCGTCTACCACTCCCTCGCTGGCGCTCGCTCGCTCGCACGAGAGACATGGCGCACCGGTGAGCAACCGGGTCGACCGCGGGTCCCCGCGCTGCATCGGCGTGGTGGCGCCGTTCTCGACGGCCGAAGCGGTGGTTGCCCGCCCGCTGCTGCACGCCGTTGAGGCGGTGGTCGCCGCGTCCGGGCAAAGCGTCCGCGTCATCGCCCACGACGACGGTCGCGACCCCGAACAGGCCGCGGCGGCCGTAGCGGCGTTGATCGCCGAGCCGGGCTGTCTCGGCGTGGTCGGACCGAAGAACAGCGGAAGCGCCATCGCGGCCGGGCCACTCGCCGCCGCCGCCGGTCTGGCGTTGGTGCTGCCGTGTGCCACCGCCGACGAGCTCACGGGGGTGGGTGGCGTCGTCTTCCGGATGTGTGCGCCCGACGCGGCGACCGCCGGCGCCGCGGCGGCGCTGGCAATCGAGCTCGGTGTCGACCGGCTCGCCGTACTCGCCGACGACACCGCCTACGGTTTGGGTCTGGCCCAAAAGGTGCGCGAGGCCGCGACCGCCGCCGGCCTGACTATCACCGACGCCGTGGCCGGGACCGGCGCGGCGTTCCTGGCCATGGGTGAGGTCGAACAAGCGGTGCTGATGCGGGCGTTGCGCGACGACGGGTACACGGGTGAACTGATCTCGGCCGAGGGCGGACCGGATGCGCCGATCGTCGGCCTGGCCGGACCGGCCGCCGAGGGGGCCTGGCTGCTCTACCCGGGCCGGCCGGTCGACGGTCGCTCGGTGTACGCCGCCGAAGCCGCCGACGCAGCTCGCGTCCTGCTCGCCACCGGACCCGGCGGCCCGGCGGCGGTGCGCTCGGGATTCGTCGCCGGCGAGACCGGCCCCGTCAGCTTCACGCCCGACGGCGAGCGCGTCGGTGCGAAGGTCCACTGCTACCGGGTGATCGGCGGGGTCGCCCACGTCGTGCGTTGAAGGCTGCGCGGTCGATCTCCCATCAACGATTCGGCACCGCCAACCGCAAGGACCGCCCCGCAAACCGCATCGCCTATTATTTCGATCGCGTTACTAGCGAGCGTTTGTCTGGACAGTACGAACGAGCGCACGTAAGTTGACGTGACGGAAGGGGGTCGTGGTGCCCGACCTGGCCAAGCTGCTCGACGACTACGTCACGTTCGTGTTCGACGAAGACCCGATCGTCGCGAGGGGGGCGGGAGCTGCTCGGCCTGGGCACCAGTACCACCCCACCCCCGGTGACGCCGCCGACCTTTTGGTGGTCGACAGCGATCCCGTCAACGATCTCGGCACGCTCCGAAGGCCGGCGCACGTCATCGTGTTCGGGCGCCGGATCCCTGCGCTCGCCCAGTCGGCCGCCGGGGCCTGATGGCGATCACGGTCGACCTCAGCGGTCGGCTCGCCGTGGTCACCGGCGCGGCGCGCGGCCTCGGTGCCGCCATCTCCGGACGGCTGGCCGATGGTGGGGCGACGGTGGTGCTCACCGGCGTTGACGAGTCGACGGTGGTGACGATGGCCGACGCGCTCCGCGACCGCGGCGGCGACGCCCACGCGTTGGTACTGGACGTGACGAAGGAGGCCAGTGTCCAGGCCGCCTTCGAGGAGATCACCCGTCAGCACGGTGACGTGTCCATCCTCGTGAACAACGCCGGAGTGCTGCGCAACGCCCGACTCGCCGACGTCACGCTCGACGACTGGACACTGGTGATCGACACCCACCTGCGCGGCACCATGCTGTGCACCCGGAGTGCGTTACCGGGGCTCATCGCCACGTCCGGAGCCGTCGTCAACATCTCGTCGGGCGCCGTGCGCGGTTCGGATCGCGGCCACGCCGGCTACGCCGCCGCCAAGGCCGGGATCGTCGGACTGACCCGGACGTTGGCCGTCGAGCTGGGCCCGTTCGGCGTTCGCGTCAACGCGGTGGCGCCGGGGGCCATCGAGAGCGACATGACTCGCCTCACGGCCAGTCAGCTCGGAATCGACTTTCCCAGCTATCTCGAGCAGGTCGCCGCCCGAGTGGCGTTGCGGCGGATCGGACAACCGGACGACGTCGCCGACGTGGTGTGTTTCTTCGTGTCCGACCTGAGCGGGTACGTCACCGGCGAGACGTTGTTCGTCGCCGGTGGCCCGGCCGGAGGCGTGTGACGTGACCCCGAACCGTCGCGGCGTCGTGGCCACGGTCGACCGGCGCGCCACCTACGCCGGCGTCGATGTCTTCGAACGAGGTGGCAGCGCGGTCGACGCCGCCATCGCGGCCAACGCCGTGCTCAGTGTCACAGCCCCCCACCTGTGCGGAATGGGCGGCGACCTCTTCGCGCTGGTGTTCGACGGTGCCACCGTCCGCAGCCTCAACGCCAGCGGGCGATCGGGCCGCGGCGCCGATGCGGGCGGGCTGCGACGCGACGGACACACCACGATGCCGTTGCGTCACGACGTGCGCAGCGTGACCGTACCCGGCTGCGTCGACGGGTGGATGGAGTTGCACCAGGCCGGGGCGCGTCTCCCACTGGCTGAACTGCTCGCTCCAGCAATCGAGCTGGCCGAGCACGGGTGCGGCGCCGCCCCGTCACTCGTCGATTCCGTGCGGGGACTCGACCCCGCCGGGCGGGCGGCGCTCGCGGAACTGGCGAACCAGGCAACGGCCACGGACGCGCCGGTGCGTCGACCGGGCCTCGCCGCAGCACTCGCGGCGATCGCCGCGGACGGACGCAACGGCTTCTACCGGGGCTCGTTCGGCCGGGGACTGGTGACGATGGCTCCCGAGTTGTTCACCCACGACGACCTGGGTACGAGTTGCGCCCAATGGGTCGAGCCACTTTCGGTGCCGGCGTGGGGCCACGTCGTCCACACCGTTCCGCCCAACTCGCAGGGTTACGTCACGCTCGGCGCCCTGGCCATCGCCGACGCCCAGGGAATTCCGGACGACCAGGATGATCCCGGCTGGCCCCACGTCCTCATCGAAGCATCGATCCTCGCTGCCTACGATCGACCCGACCGGCTCCACGACCAGGCCGCCGGGCCCGCGCTGCTTGGCAGCATCATCGAGCGGGGCGACCGCTTCGACGCCGAACGGGCGTCGGCTCTCCCGATCGGGGCGGGTCCCGGCGACACGACGTACGTGGCCGCCGTCGACGACGCCGGCGTCGGTGTCTCACTCATTCAGAGCAATGGCTCCGGGTTCGGATCGTGGCTGGCCGAGCCGACCACCGGCATCAACCTCCACAACCGGGGCGTGGGGTTCACCCTCCGGAGCGGGCACCCGGCCGAGTTGGGCCCGCGCCGGCGACCCCCGCACACGCTGGCCCCGACGATCGTCACCCGACCGGACGGCACGTTGGCGGCGGTGGTCGGATCGGCCGGCGGCGACGCCCAACCCCAGATCGTGCTGCAACTGCTCGCTCGCCTGCTGCGCCACCGGGAGTCGGCCGCCGCCGCCGTGGCGGCACCCCGCTGGGTGCTGCGGAGTGGCCCAACTGGTTTCGACACCTGGACCCACGCCGGGCCGGCGACCGTCGTGCGCCTGGAGTCCGGGACCCCGGTCGGGTGGGTCGATGGGCTGCGAGGGCGCGGGCATCGCATCGAGATGTCGCCGCGCGGTGACGGGACGTTCGGCCACGCCCACGCCATTACCGTCTCCGTTGATGGGGACGTCGCCGGCGCGGCCGAGCCGCGGATCGGGTTGGAGCCCCACACCGGCGTGAGCCCGTCGTGACACCGTTCGACGTCGTGGGCCGTGGTGCTCGACGGAGCGAGTCTCTAACGTGCCGACATGAACGCGATGCCGGGCGACCGGTTCTTCGACGGGTCCGGCCACGAGCAGTCCGCCGGGTACGCCCGCGCCGTGCGGCGGGGAGATTTCATCGTGGTGAGTGGCACCACCGCCAACGACGGCCACGGCGGCGCCCTCCACGTCGGCGACACCGGGGCCCAGACGGCAGCCGCGTTGGGCCAAGCACTGGCGGCGGTGGAGGGGCTGGGCGGCACCATTGGCGACGTGGTGCGGACGCGGCTGTTGCTGGCGCCGGACGCCGACTGGACGGCGGCTGCAGCGACGCATGCCCTGGTCTTCGCCGACGTCGCGCCGGCCAATACGACGCTGTTCGTCCATCGCCTCATCGGCGAGGACGTCCTCGTCGAGGTCGAGATCGATGCCCTCGTGGCATCGACTCCCGCCGGTAGTGACCATGGGAGATGACGATCGCCTGATCACCAGTCTGCGGCTCAACAATGATGTGCCAGTCGCCGAGTTCGTGGACATCGCTCAGCTCGCCGAGTCCCTCGGGTTCGACCAGCTGTGGGTCTCCAACGATCTGTTCCTGCGCTCGGCTCCGGTGCTGCTTGCCGCGGCCGCGATGGCAACCCGCCGGATCGCCGTCGGCACGTGCATCCTCAACCCGTACTCGATCCACCCGGCCGAGATCGCCATGGTCGCGACGACGATGCAGGAGCTCAGCGGCGGGCGCTTCCTACTGGGTCTTGCGGCGGGGGCCGACGACTTCTTGGCCTGGGCCGGCCTGCGCCGGGACGCCCCGCTGGCCCGGACCCGCGAGGCGATTTCCGCCATTCGCGCCTTGTGCTCGGGGCACTCCCCCGCCGACGTGCCCGGCAGTGGTTCCGGATGGCTCGCCGACGCCAAGATGCGGGTGCCCGTCCAGCCGACGCCGATCTACCTGGGGGCGATGTCGCCGCGCATGCTCGAGCTGACGGGCGAGATCGCCGACGGCGGCCTGCCGCTCCTGTACCCACCGGAATCGTTCACCGACACCATGGCCCACGTCAACACCGGCCTCGTCCGGGCCGGTCGCCAGTCGGAGAACATCGACGTCGCCGCGTGCATCTGGGTGTCGGTCGACGACGACCCAGAACGAGCCCGAGCCCCCTTGGCCGAGAAGCTGGCCTACTTCGGCGCCTCCTTCTCACCCACCGTGCTGGCCCGCGTCGGCCTCCAACCGGCCGATCTCGTCGCCGTCCGCGAGGCCGAACCGGCCGAGGCCCTCGCCCTCCTGCCGCCGGCGATGATGTCGCTGGGGATCAGCGGAACCCCCGACGAGGTGGCCACCCGCTGCCGGACCCTGGTCGCGGCCGGCGCCCGCCATCTCTCGTTCGGGCCCCCGCTCGGGCCTGACCGACGCCACGCCATCCGCCTGCTCGGCGAACGGGTCATCCCGAACGTGCGCTAGTTTGCCTACCGTGGAGCATACGCGGAGATGATCAAACGGGTCCTCGTCGCCAATCGGGGCGAAATCGCCGTGCGGGTGATCCGGGCCTGTCATCGGTTGGGGATCGAAGGGGTGGTGGCCCACAGCGGGCCCGACGCTCGATCGATGGCGGTTGACCTGGCCGACGATGCCGTCGCCCTGCCCGGATCGGCCGCCACCGATACCTACCTCGACATCGGACGCCTGGTTGCTGCGGCCAACACCGCCGGGTGCGACGCCGTTCATCCGGGGTACGGCTTCCTCGCCGAGCGGGCCGAGTTCGCCGAAGCGGTGACCGCCGCCGGGCTGACCTGGATCGGTCCGCCGGCCAAGGTGATCGCGCTGATGGGCGACAAGCTGGCGGCCCGGCGGGTGGCCGGCGAGGCCGGCGTGCCGCTGGTGCCGGGATCGACGATCACCGCCGACGATCCTGATGCCGTCACCGCGATGGGTGAAAAGTTGGGCTGGCCGCTCGCCGTCAAGGCCGTCCACGGAGGCGGGGGCCGGGGGATGCGGGTGATCGACGGTCCCGACGACGCCGCCGAATCACTCGCCGCCGCCCGGCGCGAGTCGCAGTCCTCGTTCGGCCGCCCGGAGGTGTACGTCGAACGCTTTCTGCGGCGGCCCCGGCACGTCGAGGTACAGATCATCGCCGACCATCACGGCAACGTGGTCCTCGTCGGCGACCGGGACTGCTCCATCCAGCGCCGCTACCAGAAGCTGATCGAGGAAGCCCCGGCACCGCAGTTGTCCGACCCCCTCCGATCGGCGCTGGCCGAGGCATCCACTCAACTGGCTCGCGCCGTCCAGTACACGAACGCCGGCACCGTGGAGTTCCTCGTCGAAGGCGACGAGCTGTTCTTCCTGGAGATGAACACGCGCATTCAGGTCGAGCATCCGGTCACCGAGTTGATCACCGGCCTCGACCTCGTCACCGAACAGATCCTCGTCGCCGCCGGCCAGCCCCTGTCGTTCGGACCGGCCGACGTGCGACCCCGCGGCGCGGCGATCGAAGTGCGCATCAATGCCGAGGACACCGACGGTGGCCGGTTCCGGCCGACGCCGGGACCGCTGCACCGCTTCGAGCCGCCGAGCGGCCCGCGGGTGCGCGTCGACACCGGCTTCCGCACCGGCGACGCCGTGTCGCCTGACTACGACAACTTGATCGCCAAAGTGGTCGTGTGGGGCGCCGATCGCGAGGAGGCTCGCCTCCAGGCCGTTCAAGCGCTCCGCGAACTGCGGGTCGACGGCGTGCCGACCACCGCCGCGGCGGCGATTGCGGTGTTGACGCACGAGGACTTCGGCGCGGTCACCCACACGACGCGCTGGCTCACCGACCACGCCCCCGACCTGTTGGCGATTCCCACCCGGCCTGCGGTAGCCGGCGCCGACGGCGAAGCCGGCGCCGATGTCGCTGTGGCCGTTCCCGAGGATGGGCCGGGCGGACCACCGGCCGAGGTGGAGCTGCTCGGGCGCTGGTACCGGATCCCCCGGTTCGGCGACAGCCCGAGCGACGGCCGGGACGCCGACGCAAGCATCGTCGCTCCCTCCGGCCGCGGTCCGGTGCGAACCCGAGCGACGCAGTCGTCCAGAAGACAGGTGGGCAACGGACGGATCACGGCACCGATGCAAGGAACGGTGACGACCGTCGACGTCAGCGTCGGCGACGCGGTCGCCGCCGACAGCCGGTTGCTGGTGCTGGAGGCGATGAAGATGGAGAACAACGTGCTCGCCGGCGTCGACGGCACCGTGACCGCGGTGCACGTGGTGGCCGGGGCCAACGTGGCCCCCGGCACGTTGCTCGTCGAAGTCGGACCATGAGCGATCGCAGCGAGCCCGACGACGACCCGGCCGTGCGCGTCGAACGGCGCGACGGGGTCGGCGAGATCGTCCTGGCTCGGCCGGACCGCCGCAACGCCCTGGACTACTCGGCGGTACTCGAGTTGATCGCGGCGCTGCATGAGCTGGAGGACGACGACCGGGTCGGCGCGGTCCTCGTCTACGGCGAGGGCCGGTCGTTCTGCGCCGGCGGCGACCTGGCCGAGTTCCAGCGCGATTTGTCTACGTCAGCCTACGGCTTCCATCAGGGCGGCTCCGGCTGGGCCGAGTTGATGCTGCTCATCCCGCGGATGAGCACGCCGGTGGTCGTCGCCCCGCACGGACACGCCCTGGCCGGGGGCTGCGGCATCGTCGCCGCCGCCGACGTGGCGATCGCCGCCACCGACACCGTGTTCGGAACGTCCGAGATCCGCATCGGTCTGTTCCCGATCGTCGTCTACCCGACGCTCGTCAAGGCGGTCGGCGCCCGGGCCGCCCGCGAGATGGCCCTCACCGGTCGCCGGGTCCCGGCCGAGGAGGCGGGCCTGCTCGGGCTGGTGCATCGAGTCGTTCCGGCCGACGAGCACCTCCAGACGGCGCGGGCGGCGGCCGACGAGGTGGCGGCGTTCGGCCGCCAGGCGCTCGGCCTCGGCAAGTGGTTCATGCGCGAGGTGGACGAGTTGCCAGTGGAGCGGGCGACCTCGTTTGCCCAGGCGATCCGCGGGTCGTTCATGACCACGACGGACTTTGCCGAGGGTGTCGCCGCGTTCGCCGCGAAGCGCCCACCCCGCTTTCGGGACTGAGGAGTCGGCCCCGCCGACTCACCGCTGCGGTCCCGCGTTTGACGGCTCACCCGGCTCACCATAAGCTGGACGGAACAAACGCTCGTTCGCGCCGGCGGTCGGATGACCGATGGACGGGCGGACGGGCTGCGGGAGGAGTTGCGCCGGGTGGACTTTGGAGCTTGGGCATCTCGGGTGCCTCCGTCCGGAATTCGGGAGATCGTCAACCTGGTCCTGGCGCGACCCGAGGCCGGGATCGTTCGTCTCGAGGTCGGCGAACCCGACCTCCCGATCGAAGCGCACATCGTCGTTGCCGCCCAGGAGGCCGCCGCTCAGGGCATCGGCTACACCCAGAGCTTCGGCATCGCCCCGCTACGCGAGGCGATCACCGAGCGGCTCCACCGGGTCGCCGGCCTCACCTACGCTCCCGACGAGATCGTCGTCGCCCAGGGCGGGGTCCAAGCGGTGGCCGCCGCCTTCGCCGCCGTCCTCGACGCCGGCGACGAGGTCCTGGTGCCCGATCCGGCCTGGCCCAACTACGCCATGACCGCGCTGCTGCGAGGGGCGGTGCCCGTGTCGTACCCCCAGCGGGCCGCCGACGGCTTCCTGCCCGACCTCGGCCAGCTCCGCAGCGCGATCACCGAACGAACTCGTCTGATCGTGCTCAACAGCCCATGCAACCCCACCGGATCCGTATACCCGGCCGAGCTGGTTGCCGGCATCGTCGCTCTCGCCGCCGAGTTCGAGCTGTGGGTCCTGTCCGACGAGGTGTACGACGAGCTGGTCTTCGAGGGCGCCATGGCCAACGCCGCCCAGTACGACCGCGACCGCGTGATCGGCGTCTACAGCTTCTCCAAGACCTACTCGATGACCGGTTGGCGGGTGGGTTACGCGGCCTGCCCGCGCCCACTCGCCCAGCTGCTGGCCACCATCCAGGAACCGATGCTGTCGTGCATCTCCGGAGTGAGCCAGCAGGCGGCGCTGGCCGCCCTCGTCGGGACCCAGGACGGCGTCGCCGACAAGCTGGCGACGTACCGGTCGCGCCGCGACCTGGTGAGCGCACTGCTCGGCGACGGCGGCTTCGACGCCGTCAGCCCGTCCGGCGCGTTCTACCAGATGGTGCCGCTGGCCCCCGGCGTCGACAGCCGCCGGGCTGCGCTCGATCTCGTCGAGCACGGCGTCGCCACCGCACCGGGAACCGCGTTCGGCCGGGTGGCGAGTGATCAGCTCCGCATCTCGCTCGCCGCTTCGGAGACGGCCCTGCGCGAGGGTATCGACCGCATCGTTGGGTGGGCCCGGTCAACTGAGGCCGGGGCCGCCCTGGTCGCTTCAACGTGAGCGCGCCGGCGGTCGAGCTCTCGGCGATCCACAAGAGCTTCGGCGCCCAGGAGGTCTTGAAGGGCGTCGACCTGGTGGTGTCGGCCGGCGAACACGTCGTCGTGTTCGGGCCGTCGGGCTCCGGCAAGTCGACCCTGCTGCGCACGATCAATCTGCTCGAGCGCCCGACGTCGGGGTCGGTGCGGGTGTTTGGCACCGAGTACGGACCGGGCCGGCCCGGGGACCCGCCCAATCGCGGCACGGCCATGCAGCTGCGCCGCCAAGTCGGCATGGTGTTCCAGAGTTTCAACCTGTTTCCTCACCTCAACGCACTCGACAACGTGGCCGTTGGTCTGCGCCGGGCGAAGTCGCTCGGCAAACGCGATGCCCGCGAGCGGGCGGCCGTCGAGTTGCGTCAGGTCGGCCTGCTCGTCCACGTGGCCAAGTTCCCGAACCAGTTGTCGGGCGGGCA
>Ga0136617_10006018_pt1 | contig 10853 bp, 11 predicted proteins | sample AntDrymUQ3222106_2_FD_129672 | JGI IMG/M metagenome (GOLD analysis project Ga0136617, IMG submission 129672) | Polar desert sand microbial communities from Dry Valleys, Antarctica - metaG UQ322 (21.06) | ecosystem: Environmental > Terrestrial > Soil > Desert | place: Antarctica: Dry Valley...
GCCTCATTCGTCAATGCTTGGGAAACTTGTTTGTGGCGTTCAAAATGTGCATCGAGCGACAAAACAGCATTTTCGATTTCGCCTTTTTTCGCCGTCTCAAAGGCATTCAAAAGCGCGTCGGTAACTTTCGCCATCGCCGACGTAACGACGACGGGCGAAACCTCTTTGTATCTGCCGACAATCTCGGCGACCCGCGCAAACGCTTGTGCGTCCTGCACACTCGTGCCGCCAAATTTCATTACAGTTGGAATTTTTCTTTCACTCACGCTGATTGAAAAGTTCAACTTTTTCTAGCAAACTTGTCAAGTTTAGTCGAATAAAAAAATGGATTGGTGCGCGGAAATATACGGATTTTGTGCCGATATGGTTATAATTAAGTGTTTATGACGTTAAAAGAAAATATAGAAAATCTATTTGAAGAAAATAAAGACGAATTTACAACCGATGACCGCGAAATTTTTGAAGCCTTCAAAACCGGTTTGCGGCGCGGCGAAATTCGGGCGGCGGAAAAAGATTCTGACGGCGTTTGGCAGACAAATGTTTGGGTCAAGCAGGGAATTCTGCTCGGTTTCAAAATGGGCAAAATGGTTACAATGTCCTTTAGCGGCGAAACCTTTCAATTTTTTGACAAGGAAACTTTTCCGCTGCGCCCGATGAATCTGGACAATAAAATCCGCATCGTTCCGGGCGGAACGACAATCCGCGACGGTTGTTACGTCGCCGAAAACGTCGTATTGATGCCGCCGAGTTATGTCAATGTCGGCGCGTATGTTGACGAAGGCACAATGATTGACAGCCACGCGCTCGTCGGAAGCTGCGCTCAAATCGGCAAGCGCGTTCACATCTCGGCGGCGGCGCAAATCGGCGGTGTGCTTGAACCGATAAACGCCAATCCCGTCGTCATCGAAGACGATTGTTTAATCGGCGGCAACACGGGCGTTTATGAAGGCGTGATCGTCCGCGAAAAATGCGTTCTCGCGTCAGGCGTGATTCTGACGCGCTCGACTCCGTTGTTTGATTTGGTCAAAGGCGAAATTTATAAATCCGACGGCGCGAAACCTCTCGAAGTTCCGGCAGGCGCAGTCGTCGTGCAAGGTTCGCGTCAAATCACAAGCGGTTTCGGCAAAGAAAACGGTTTGTCAATCTATGCGCCGATTATCGTCAAATACCGCGATGAGCGCACGGATGCGGCGACGAAATTGGAAGATTATTTACGATAATAATATGTCATTATCAATTGAAGTTATAATGAACGCCGGTTCGGGCAAAGAAGAAGATAAGGACGAAACCAAAAAACAATTGGCGGAAGCCTTTCGTGCTAATAATCTCGACGCGCATTTTTTGTTTGCAGAAAGCGGTGAACAGCTTCTGGAAATGGCAAAAGCGGCGGCGCAAAATGATTATCAAACAATTGTCGCGGCGGGCGGCGACGGCACAATTAGCGCGGTGGCAGCGGCAATTTCGGAATCCGGTAAAACGCTCGGCGTTTTGCCTTTGGGAACGCTTAATCATTTCTCCAAAGACCTGAATATCTCGGCTACACCCGAAGAAGCGGTGCGCGTTATCGCTGAAAATTATGTCGAAGAAATTGATGCGGCGGAAGTCAACGGGCAAATTTTTATCAATAATTCGAGCATTGGTTTGTATCCGCAAATCGTCCGGCGGCGCGAAAAACAGCAGCAAAGGTTAGGGCGCGGAAAATGGACAGCCGCGTTTTGGGCGGCAATTGCGGTTTTGCGGCGTTATCCATTTTTAATAATCAAATTAACGATTGACGGCAAAGAATTTACGCGCAAAACGCCGTTTGTTTTCATCGGCAATAACGAATATGAAATGGACAGCTTTAACATCGGCGGGCGCAAATGTTTGGACGCTGGTAGTTTGAGCGTTTATATTCTGCACCGCACGGGCAGAATGGGACTTGTGCGGCTCGCACTGCGGTCGCTTTTCGGAATGTTGCGGCAGGCGAAGGATTTTGAAACATTCTGCACCGATGAAATCATTATCGAAACGCGCCATAAAAAATTGCTCGTTGCCTTTGACGGCGAAGTAAAACCGATGGAAACGCCGCTTCGCTATCGCATTCGTCCAAACGCTTTGCGAGTGATTGTGCCAAAGAAAGTGAGTAGTGAATAATTAAAAGTTAAAAGCGAAGACTTTTCACTATTCATTTTCAGTTATTTATTGTTAAAAACTATGCGAATACTTGTCCATTTATCCGACGTGCATTTCGGGAGCGTAGATTATGCGATAGTTGACCAACTCGTCGAAAAGATTAGAGACATCGCGCCGAATTTAGTTGTGCTTTCCGGAGATTTGACGCAGCGTGCGCGGTCGGCTCAATTTATTGAAGCACGCGCTTTTTTAAACAAATTACCGCAGCCGCAAATTGTCGTTCCCGGCAATCACGACATTCCGCTTCACAATATTTTCGCGCGTTTTGCTACTCCGCTCGAAAAATACAAAAAGTATATTACCGATGATTTACAACCGTTTTACGCAGATGAAGAAATTGCCGTTGTCGGTGTCAACACAGCGCGTTCACTGACGATTAAAGACGGACGTATTAACGAAGAACAGATTGTCGGAATCCGCGAGAAGATGTTTTCCTTACCCGATGACATCGTAAAAATTATCGTTTCTCATCATCCGTTCGATTTGCCCGAAGGCTTTGACGAAGACGATATTGTCGGACGCGCAAAACTGGCGATGAAAACATTCTCCGAATGCGGTGCGGATGTTTTTCTTGCCGGGCATCTGCACGTCAGCCACATCGGAAATACGGCGCACCGCTATAAAATTGAGGGACATTCCGCGCTGGTTGTTCAAGCGGGAACGGCGACTTCGACACGTGGGCGCGGTGAAGCAAATTCATTTAATGTGATTCGCATCGAAAAGGCGTGTTTGATTGTCGAACGTCTTGAATGGCAAACTGAAAAAACGCAATTTGCGCTCGTCAAAAGCGAAGAATTTGAGCAAACCGAGAATGGTTGGGCGCGTATCGGCAATTAGTTTGCTTTATTATTTGTATGATAAATTTTTAAGTATGAAAGCAATGCAGAAGAATAAAATTTTCAAATTACCGCGTCGTCTGCAAGGCGTTCAGCCGACTTTGATTCGGCAGATTTTTGAACGCGCTTTGCCTAATTCGATAAACTTCGGTTTGGGGGAACCTGATTTGCCGACACCGAACTTTATGCGTGAAGAGGCGGCGCGGGTTACGCTTGAAGAACAAAACGGCTATACGAATCACGCCGGATTGTTAGCGTTGCGCGAAAAAATCGCCGAACAATATCCGCACCTTGACTTGCAGCCGAATCAGGTTTGCGTAACGGTCGGTTCGCAGGAAGCGATGACCGCCGTGTTTTTGGCGATTGTTGATGACGGCGACGAGGTTTTGATTCCGAATCCGTCGTTTCCGGCGTATGAAAACTGCGTCAAAATTTCGGGCGGCGAGCCGGTTTTTTATCGTCTGCCGGCAGAGCAGGATTTTGGATTTGACATCGAAGAATTCAAATCGCGCATTACGCCGAAAACTAAAGTTGCAGTTGTTATTTCGCCTTCAAATCCGACGGGGAAAATTTTCACGGAAAATGATTTGCGGCAAATCGCCGAGGTTTTGAAAGACACGGGAATTTATCTGATTTCCGACGAGATTTACAGCGATTTATATTTCACTGACGAAAAACCGCGCTCGGCTTCGGAGTTTTACGAGAGAACGATTATCGTTTCGGGTTTGTCAAAATCTTTGAGTATGACGGGTTGGCGCGTCGGTTGGGTGGCGAGTTCGCAAACCGATGTCGTCAAAGCCGCGCTCACTTTGCACGGATTTTTGGCGGTTTGCACTTCGACGATTTCGCAAAAAGCATCGCTTCTCGGTTGGACGACGGAAGCTGAACAAGCCAAACGCGATGCGCGTGAAATTTATCGGCGGCGCGGCGCGTTTTTGGTTGATTTACTAAACAAAGAATTAGGCTTGCGCGGGACTTCGCCCGAAGGCGCGTTTTATACGATGCTTGACGTTCGGCATTTAGGCGACGATTTGGCAATTGCGGAAAAACTTCTAAACAACCGCGTCATCACCGTTCCCGGTATCGCTTTTGGCACGGAAGCCAAAGGCTTTTTGCGGCTCTCTTTTTGCAACACGGAAGAGCGAATGACCGAAGGCGTAAAAAGAATGAAAGAAGCATTGCGGGAAAGTTGATTCTTTACAACCTATCTTAAAAAGATTGGATAAACAAAATTATTTTAATTTTCTCTGCGAACTTTGCTAATCTGCGTGAAACTATATTTTCTCACGCAGAGTTCGCAAAGTTCGCAGAGTTTTTAGTTATATTGCTTTCGTAATAATGCCTGTCTAAATTAGAAGTATGAAAATTTCTATTGTTGAATATCGCCCTCAGTGGCGAGAGATGTTTGAGGAAGAAAAGCAGTTGCTCCAAGCTGTTCTGGGTGAAGGCTCAACTGAGGTTGAGCATATCGGCAGTACCGCTGTTAATGGACTCGCCGCGAAACCCGTCATTGATATTATGATTGGGCTACCGGACTTTTCTGTGGCAGATAAGTTCGTGCCGAGAATTGAGGCTCTGGGTTACGAGTATATCAATAAGTATGAAGATGAAATGCCTTTCCGCCGCTTCTTCGTGAAGAACCTGAATGGGATACGGACACACCAAATTCATATGGTTGAAATTGGCAGTGAGTTTTGGGGAAGGCATCTATTGTTCCGAGATTATCTGCGGCAAAACCCTGAGGTGGTGAATGAGTATGCTGCTTTGAAAAAGCAGTTGGCGGAGCGTGAATGGGTGGATGTCAACGAATATGCGGATGCCAAAAGTGAGTTCATCAAGCGCATCGAAAACAAAGCGAAGGAGCAAGCCACAGCGTAGCGCAACATAACGATTCAATGGTCGTGAAGGCGCGGGCGGCGACTTTGTTATCGAAGGTCTTTGATGAATTCGGAGTTGCGCGGTATTGGTTTCGCCTCACGTCAACCCCACCGCTGGATGCTAAAAAAATGATGAAAATTGACGAGAAAAAATTTCTTTTAATCCTGATTTTTCTGCATCTCGCTATTGCCTTGCCGCTTGCTTTTTATCTTAATATTTGGGTTGATGAAGCCTCGACGCTTTACACGACGGAGAACGGATTTGTGCAGGCGTTTCGCAACCTGTTCAGCGACGAAAAGCAAGCTCCGCTTTATTTTTTAGCGTTGAGTTTGTGGCGAAAAATCAACGATTCAATTTTTTTTGCGCGACTTTTTTCGATAATTTGCAGTCTGTCGGCGATTGTGGCTTTTTCTCCTTTGGCGCAAAAAATTTGGGAGAAGAGAACCGCATTTTTTATTACGACACTTTTCGCGCTTCATCCTTATCTTTTTTGGGCAAGTGTTGAAATTCGGCTTTATTCGCTGATTATTTTGCTGACTTGTCTGCTTTTCGGTTTTTTCTGCGACGGATATTTGCAAACCGATAAGCCTTTAAGACGGGAGCGAAATTACTTTGTTTTAATTTCAATCCTTGCGCTTTACACCAATTATTATTTAGGGTTTCTGCTTGTCGGCGGTTTTGTTGCGCTGTTAGTTTTGCGGCGTTGGCGGGAAGCGAAAAGTTATTTTTTGGATATGCTCGTTGTCGGCGTGGCGATTTTGCCGCTTTTTTTTATAATCCGACTGCAATTTTCTGACCGAACCGTTACCTTTCAAGAAGACAAATCGCTGATTGAAGGAATTAAAATAATTTGGAATCATTTTTTAATCTTTGCTTTGCCGACTGAAATTTTTACACCCGAAGACCTTTCCGTTTTTTCATTTATCAGACTTTGGCTGGTGCGCGTGGCAATTTTGGCGGCGGTTTTTATTATTGTCAAAAAAAAAGGGAAAGACTTAGACAAACATATTCTCGCTTTCGGCACAATTTCCGCCACAGCCGCCGCATTTTTTCTGTTCGTTTATTTCCAACTTGGCGCAGGTTATATCGCAATTCGCCACGCCTCGGTTTATTTTGTTTCGCTGTTTATTTTCACAGGCGCGGTTTTGGTGAAAATACTGACGAAAAAATCTTGGATTTTGGCTGCGGTTTTATACACTGTTTTTTTTAGTTATTCGATTTACACGCTTTATCCGAATTTGACAAAACGCGGCGATTGGGCGCGAGTGGCGGCTTTTATAGAGCAGAACGAAAAGCCGAATCAGCCGATTATCAGCTTCCCGGTTTATGAAACAATCGCTTTGCCCTATTATTACAAAGGCACAAATCTGGTTTTGCCCAATGAAAAGTTTTTCTCTTTTTTTGCGGAAGACAAAGCGGGAAGCCCAAACAGTTTTCGCCGACAGATTGAATTTGTAATCTCGGAAATTCCGCCCGAAGCCGAAGAGATTTGGCTTTTGACAAGTGAATTATGCACGGTCAAACAAACGTGCGAGCCTTTGGAAAATTTCGTGAGAGCGAATTACAATGTTATCGAAGAAAAAGATTTTTATAAAGAAAAAGTTCGACTGTTGAGAAAAAAATAAAATGATAAAAGAAATTGACCCGAAACAGATGGAAAAACCGCTTGTCAGATGCGCGATGTGTGACCGCGAGATAGAACATTACAATGTGTTCCTCACGCCGACCAACACGGAGCGAAACGTCTGTTGGCAATGTCTGTCGCGTGAAGAAAAAGGCTTTAACGCCAAACGAAATTTTAGCCGTAGTTCGCGGCACGGCGTTATTCCAAGATAAGAGATTTGCGATTTGCAATTTGCAATTTGCGATTGTTTGAAGCGTTAGATTCTTGTTCAAATCGCAAATTGCAAATTGCAAATAAAAATATGTCAATTAGAAAAATAACCGAATATCCCGAAAAGGTTTTGGCGCAGGTCGGCAAATCTGTTACCGAATTTGACGAGGAGCTTGAAAAGTTGTGCGCGGATATGTTTGAAACGATGGAAGACGCGGAAGGTGTCGGGCTTGCCGCGCCGCAAATCAGTTTGAATCTGCGGCTGTTTGTGATGGATTGCGAAGGCATAAAACTCGTTGCGGCAAATCCAGAAATCGTTTCCCAAGAAGGCGAACAGTCGGGACAAGAAGGTTGTCTGTCAGTCGGCAAAGTTCCGGCGGTTGTCGTTCGCGCCGACAAAGTTCGATTAAAAGCCCAAGATGTCAAAGGCGAATGGTTTGAGCGTGAAGCTGAAGGTCTTGCGGCGCGATGTTTTCTGCACGAAACCGACCACTGCGACGGCAAACTCTTTATTGACCATCTGCCAAAACTGCGGCGCGAGATGATTGTCAAAAAATTTCAGAAAGAGAAAAAATGGCAATAGTCTTTCGGAAGGAAGAATTTTAACGCAAAGGCGCAAGGTTTTTAAGGTAAAACCCAAGCATTTATTTTCCTCGCGCCTTCGCGTCTTTGCGCCTTTGCGTTAAAAATGATTTTAAGAAAGTGTTTCAAACTCATTTCTCAAACTTGTAACTCACCACATTTCAAACTAAAATATCTGTTTTCGGTCAACTCCGAAATTTATCTTAGACGAAACTATTAATAAGGAATTTATAAAATTATGAAAAGAGTAGGTATTTTAGCGGGGCGTGAAGTTACGTTTCCCGAATCAATTATTAGAAGCATTAACGAAAAAGGCAACGGCGAAGTCATCGCCGAAATGGTCAAAGTCGGCGGCATCAGGCTCGATGAAGCAAAAAAATATGACGCGATTATTGACCGCATTTCGCACGAAGTTCCGTATTATCGGGCAACTTTGAAGCGGATGGCACTCGAAGGAACTTACGTTATCAACAATCCGTTTTGGTGGTCGGCGGACGACAAGTTTTTTAATTTCAGTTTGGCGGCAAAAATCGGCGTGGCGATTCCGAAAACGGTTCTTCTGCCGCAACAAGATTATATTCCCGACGTAACCAGCGAAAGTCTGCGAAATCTCGAATTTCCGATTGATTGGGAAGGAATAGTCGAATATGTCGGTTTCCCCGCTTTTTTGAAACCGTTTGACGGCGGCGGTTGGAAAAATGTTTCAAAGATTCATTCAATCGAAGAACTGTTTACCGAATATAATAAATCGGGCAAACTTTGTATGACTTTGCAGGAAGGCATCGAGTTTGACCAATTCGTCCGTTGTTACTGCGTCGGGCAGAAAAAAGTTTTGATTATGCCTTACGACCCGTCGAAACCGTATCTTTCGGGAATGCAGTATGTCAATGTTGACGACTATCTGTCGCCCGAACTGCACGCGAGAGTCGAACGCGACGTTATCACGATTTGCAAAGCGTTGGGTTACGATTTGAACACCGTCGAGTTTGCTATCAAAGACGGCATTCCGTATGCGATTGACTTTATGAATCCCGCGCCCGATGCCGAAATCGCTTCGGTTGGCGAATCTAATCACAATTGGATTGTCAACGCGATGACCGAATTTATTCTCGAAAAATTGGAGAAAGGTTTTGAAACGCCCGAATATCGTTGGTCTGCGCTTTTAAATCCGCCCGTCGAAACGGCAAAAAAAAAAGTAACAGCGAAGGCGAAAACGGCGAAGACAACTGAAACCACCAAAGCCAAAACAACTAAGGCAAAGAAAAAGCCTGAAGAAAAAGCGAAAAATGCCAGCGCAAAATAGTATGCTTTGAGCAATTTCAACGAAAAAAGCCGCGAGAGTAATCTCACGGCTTTTCTTTGTTTATAGGTTATTGAAATTTAGTTTGGCATCAAAACCGTATCAACAACGTGAATAACGCCGTTTGATTGTCTGACATCAGCAATCGTTACCATTGACTTTCCGCCTTTTTGGTCGGTTAAAACCAGCGTGCTACCGTCCATCATTGCCGTCAAAGTTCCGCCGGCAACGGTTTTGAACGTCGCTTTGCCTTTACCTTTTTTGATGGCTTTCATAATCGCCTTAGAATCCATTTTGCCCGCAACGACGTGATAAGTCAGAACCTTCGTCAGCGTTGCTTTGTTTTCCGGTTTGAGCAAAGTGTCAACCGTTCCAGCCGGAAGCGCGTCAAAAGCCGAGTTTACCGGTGCAAAAACCGTGAATGGTCCTTTGCTTTTCAAAGTGTCCACAAGACCGGCGGCTTTAACGGCGGCAACCAATGTCGTGTGGTCTTTTGAATTGACGGCGTTATCAACAATGTCTTTATCTTTATACATTGCTGCGCCGCCGACCATCGGATTGTCGCCTTTCTTCATCATTTTTTCATCTTTCATCTTGTCATCTTTCATCGCTTGCGCCGAAGCGTTGTTGACATCAAAACCAAAAACTATTGCCATTGCAAAAATTGCTAATACTAATTTTTTCATATTTTTTATTTCTTTCACTCCTTAGATTTATTAAAGGATATAAATTTGTCCTCGTGTTTATGGTTTCGATACGTTTTAATAAGTAGATTCAAACTAAAATAAAAAGTTCACAATAACGCTCTTTTATTGTGAACTTCTTTGGTTTACCAGATGAGTTGTTAGTTTAGGCGACGGTAATTTCTTTCGACAGATAAACGTCTTGAATTGAATTAAGCAACTCGATACCTTCGGTCATTGGACGCTGAAAGGCTTTGCGTCCGGAAATCAAACCGGTTCCGCCGCCGCGTTTGTTAATAACCGCCGTGCGAACCGCCGCCGAGAGGTCGCCTGTGCCTTTTGATTCGCCGCCCGAATTTATCAAACCGCAACGTCCCATATAACAATTCGCCACTTGATAACGCACGAGGTCAATCGGATTGTCAGAGGCTAATTCGCTATAAACCTTGTCGTGCGTTTTGCCGTAAGAGCCGCTTTTGTTCAGTTCGGTGTAGCCGGCGTTTCGCACCGGCAGTTTTTGTTTGATGATGTCGGCTTGAATCGTCACGCCCAAGTGGTTTGCCTGTCCGGTCAAATCAGCCGCTTCGTGCATATCGCCCGCGTCGGTTTTGAATTTTGAATTTCGCAGATAACACCAGAGAATCGTCGCCATTCCGAGTTCGTGCGCGTAGGCAAATGATTCGGCGATTTCCGTAATCTGCCGCGTTGATTCATCAGAGCCAAAATAAATCGTCGCACCGACGGCAACCGCGCCCATATTTTTTGCCTGTTCGATTGTGCCGAACAAAATTTGGTCAAATTTATTCGGAAAGGTGAGCAGTTCGTTGTGATTTATTTTGACGATGAACGGGATTTTGTGCGCGTATTTGCGGGCGACAATGCCAAGAACGCCAAAGGTCGAAGCAACCGCGTTACAGCCGCCTTCGATTGCCAATTTGACGATATTATCCGGGTCGAAGAACATCGGATTCGGCGCAAAAGACGCACCTGCCGAATGTTCGATGCCTTGGTCAACCGGCAGAATCGAAAGATAGCCGGTTTTTGCCAATCTGCCGTTGTCGAAAAGCGTCTGTAAAGAGCGCAGAACGCCCGGATTGCGGTCTGATTGCAGCCAAACGCGGTCAATAAAATCCGCGCCCGGCAGACTTAAATTTTCTTTTGGAATTGTCTTTGATGTATGATTTAAAAGTGTTTCGGCTTCATCGCCTAAAAGTTCTTGAATTTTACTGAAATCAACAGCCATTATTTATATTCTCCTATTTCAATTTAAATTTTTTTAATAGAGCGTTTTGCGCGAATTATAACATAAAATTTTATTTTGGGTTATAGTCGAACTTTTTCTTGCGTGAATAGTTATTATTGGATAAACTAATCAAGCAAAAATCGTAATTTTAATCGGTTGCAATCCCTTAATGCAGCTTTTCCCATAGTCTTTAGCCCGCGATAGATGCGCGGTGAAATTTACTCCCAAGAGTTATAAAAAGAGGTGAACTTATGTTTTTAGTTAATCGGAAGCAGTGTGTTTTGCTTTCATTTTTCTGTTTATTATTCGTCTTTTCGCCGAC
>Ga0136617_10006019_pt1 | contig 10853 bp, 9 predicted proteins | sample AntDrymUQ3222106_2_FD_129672 | JGI IMG/M metagenome (GOLD analysis project Ga0136617, IMG submission 129672) | Polar desert sand microbial communities from Dry Valleys, Antarctica - metaG UQ322 (21.06) | ecosystem: Environmental > Terrestrial > Soil > Desert | place: Antarctica: Dry Valley...
CTGCCGCCGCCACGCCCACCCGCTCCACCGCGACCTCGAGCTGCTCGATCCGATCGGCGACCGGGTCGTAGTCCTCGATCGAGCAGCCGGCCGCGCCGGCGGCGGCGAGCTGAGCCACCGTCTCGGCGACCCCGCCCGGGTCGTCGGGAAAGCAGTGCTCGCTGTCGACGTTGAGAGGCAGGTCGGTTGCAGCCGTGAGCTCGGCGACGTGCGCCACGAGCTCGTCGCGCGTCACGTGCTGATCGAGCCGGCCGAGCGACCAGGCGAACCCGGCGCTCGTCGTCGCCAGGGCCTCGAAGCCGGCCGAGCCGAGGAGGCGGGCCGAGCCCACGTCCCACGGATTCGGCATCACGAAGATCCCGTCCCGGGCGTGCAGGTCCCTGAACCGCGCGCGGCGCTCGGCGACGCCCGTCATGTCAAGCCGCGACGGCCTCGCCGCGCCGCGCGAGCACCTCGCGCAGGTAGAGCCCCGTGAACGACCCCTCGACCTCGGCGACGTCCTCGGGCGTCCCGGCGGCGATCAGCTCGCCGCCCGCCTCGCCGCCCTCCGGACCGAGATCGACGACCCAGTCGGCCTGCTTGATCACGTCGAGGTTGTGCTCGATCACGAGCACGGTGTTGCCCGCATCCACGAGCCGCTGCAGCACCTCGAGCAGCTTTTCGATGTCGGCGAAGTGGAGGCCGGTCGTCGGCTCGTCGAGGATGTAGAGCGTCGAGCCCGTCGCCACCTTGCAGAGCTCGGCGGCGAGCTTCACCCGCTGCGCCTCACCGCCGGACAGCGTCGTCGCAGGCTGGCCCAGCTTGACGTAGTCGAGGCCGACGTCGTGGAGCGTCTGCAGCCGCCGGCGCAGCTTCGGGATCTTGGTGAAGAAGCCGAGTGCCTCCTCGACCGACATCTCGAGCACGTCGGCGATCGACTTGCCCTTGAACCGCACCTCGAGCGTCTCCCTGTTGTAGCGGTGCCCGTGACACGTCTCGCACTGAACGTAGACGTCGGGCAGGAAGTGCATCTCGATCTTGATCGTGCCGTCGCCCTTGCAGGTCTCGCAGCGGCCGCCGCGCACGTTGAACGAGAAGCGCCCCGGCTTGTAGCCGCGCACCTTCGCCTCGGGAGTGAGCGAGTAGAGCTCGCGGATGTGCGTGAAAAGGTCGATGTAGGTGGCCGGGTTCGAGCGCGGGGTCCGGCCGATCGGCTTCTGGTCGATGTCGATCACCTTGTCGAAGACCTCGAGCCCCTCGACGTCGTCGTGGGTGCCCGGCTTGACCCGCATCCGGTTGACCCGGTTCGCAGTCGCCTTGAAGACGATCTCGTTGACGAGCGTCGACTTGCCGGAGCCCGAGACGCCGGTGACGCAGACGAGCTTGCCGACGGGGAACTCGACGTCGATCCCCTTCAGATTGTGCATCGCGGCGCCGCGCACGGTGAAGTGGCCGCGATCGTCCTCACGCCGCAGCGGCACGGCGATCGTGCGGGCGCCCGAGAGGAACTGCCCGGTGACGGACGCCTTGTTCCCCATCACGTCCTTCGCCTTTCCCTCGGCGACGACGTACCCCCCATGCTCGCCTGCGCCGGGGCCCATGTCGACGAGCCAATCGGCGGTGCGCATCATCTGCTCGTCGTGCTCGACCACGAGCACGGTGTTGCCGAGTCCTTTCAGCCGCTGCAGCGTTCCGATCAGCTTGTCGTTGTCGCGCTGGTGGAGGCCGATCGAGGGCTCGTCGAGGATGTAGAGGACACCGACGAGCTGCGAGCCGATCTGGGTCGCGAGCCGCAGCCGCTGCGCCTCGCCGCCGGAGAGCGTCTTCGCCGCCCGGTCGAGCTGGAGGTAGCCGACGCCGACGTTGTCGAGAAAGGTCAGGCGCTCGCGGATCTCCTTCACGATCCGGTGCCCGATCAGCTCCTCGGTGGGCGTCAGCCCGAGCTCGTCGAGGAACGCGAGCGAGCGCGTCACGGACATCTTCGTGAAGTCGTGGATCGAGTGGCCGCCGACCGTGACCGCGAGCACCTCCGGCTTCAGGCGCGCGCCGTGACAGGTCGCGCAGGGCCGGAAGCTCATGTACTCCTCGATCCGTTCGCGCGCCGGTGCCGAGTCGGTCTCCCGGTAGCGCCGTTGCAGCGACTCGACGATCCCCTCGAAGGCCATCGTGTACGAGCGCCGCCGGCCCATCCGGTTGCGGTACTGGACGTAGAGCTTGTCGCCGTTCGTGCCGTGGAGGAAGAGATCCTGCTGCTGGCGCGTCAGCTCGCCCCAGGGGGTGTCGAGGTCGATCTCGTAGCGGTCGGCGATCGCCTGGATCACCGACTCGTAGAAGCCGCCGTTCCCGACCGACCACGGGACGAGTGCGCCGTCGCCGATCGAGACGGTCGCGTCGGGGACGATCAGATCGGGATCGATCTCGAGCTGCGAGCCGAGGCCGGTGCAGCGGGGGCAGGCGCCGTGCGGCGAGTTGAAGGAGAAGATGCGCGGCTGCAGCTCCGGCAGCGAGACGCCGTGCTCGGGGCAGGCGAACTTCTCTGAGAACAACAAGCTCTCGCCGTCGATCACGTCCACGGCGACCAGCCCGTCGGCGAGCGACGCCGCGGTCTCGACGGACTGGGTCAGACGCTGACGCAGGTCGGGTTTCAGGATCAGCCGGTCGACCACGACCTCGATCGAATGCTTGAACTTCTTGTCGAGGACGATCTCCTCCTCGAGCAAGCGCGTCTCGCCGTCGACCTTGACCCGCGTGAAGCCGTCGGTCCGCAGCTCCTCGAGCACGTCGCGGAACTCGCCCTTGCGGTCGCGCACGACCGGCGCGTTGACCGTGAAGCGGGTGCCGTCATGGAGCGCGAGGATCTGCTCGACGATCTGATCGAGGCTCTGCCCCGCGATCGGCCGCCCGCAGACCGGGCAGTGCGGCCGGCCCACCCGCGCGTAGAGCAGGCGGAGGTAGTCGTAGATCTCGGTGACCGTGCCGACCGTCGAGCGCGGGTTGCGGGACGTCGTCTTCTGGTCGATCGAGATCGCCGGCGAGAGCCCTTCGATCGAGTCGACGTCCGGCTTCTCCATCATCTGCAGGAACTGGCGAGCGTACGCGGAGAGGCTCTCGACGTAGCGGCGCTGTCCCTCGGCGTAGATCGTGTCGAAGGCGAGCGAGGACTTGCCCGAGCCGGAGAGGCCGGTGATGCAGATGAGGGCGTTCCGCGGCAGCCTGACGTCGATGTCCTTCAGGTTGTGCTCGCGGGCTCCGTGGACAACGAGCTCGTCGATAGGCATGCGAGGTCTATCCTAGCGAGCGAACACTTGTTCGTCTAGTTACCGGCTGCGCTCGTCAGGGAAACTCCCGGCGATGGCAGAAACCGCGAAGCGCGCCGCCCTCGCAACACTCGTCGTGGGCGGGGTCGTGGTGCTCGCGCTCGCCCTCTGGAAAATCCGAGTCCTCGTCGCGCTTCTCTTCTTCGCCTTCATCATCGCCGCCGCGATGCGGCCGGGAATCGAGGCGTTACGGCGGCGAAGGGTGCCGCGCGGATTCGGAATCGCGATCCACTACATCGGCTTCTTTGCGCTGATCACGGGGCTGCTCTGGATCGTCGTCCCGCGCGCAACCGAGCAGGTCTCGAAAGCGCTCGTCGATCTCCCGAGCTCGCCCGCGGAGCTCGAGGAGGAGGCAAGCCAGTCGACCGGGATGCGCCGTGAGATCCTCGAGGGCGTTCAACAGCGACTCGAGGAGCTGCCCTCGGCGAGCGAGCTCGTCGACCCGGCGCTCGAGATCGGGTTCCTCGGCTTCGAGATCCTGATCGGCCTCTTCTTCGTCTTCGCGAGCGCCGCCTACTGGATCTTCGAGCGGGAGAAGGCGATGAACCTCGTTACCTCGCTGATCCCGCGTCCGCGGCGGAAGAAGGTGCGGGACACCTGGGACTTGATCGACCTCAAGCTCGGGGCGTACGTGCGCGGGCAGGCGATCCTGATCGCGATCGTCGGCACGGTCCTCTCGCTCATCTTCTGGGCGATCGGCCTTCCCTACTGGCTCCTGATCGGCGTCTTCGCCGGAATCGTCGAGATCGTCCCGGTGATCGGCCCGCTCACGGCGGGCGCGGTCGCCGTCGGCGCCGGCCTGACGGTGTCGTGGCAGCTCGCGCTCGCAGCGGGGGTGACGGTGCTCGTCGTGCGCCTACTCGAGGACTACATCATCATCCCGCGCGTGCTCGGCGAGGCTGTCGGGCTCTCCCCGCTCCTCGTCCTCTTCTCGATAACGAGCGTCGCGCTCCTGTTCGGGGAGTTCGCAGTCCTCCTGGCGATCCCGCTCGCGGCGGTGCTGGCGACGCTGATCGACGTGATCGTGCGAGGCAAGGACCCCGCCGAGGAGGACGTGCCAACGGTGATCTTCTCACCGGTGGACTCCGAGACGGCTTAGGCCTTCCTCCATCTGCCGAAGACGAGCCCGCCGAGGGTGAAGCCGAGGCCGAAGGTGCCTACCGAGAAGGCGCCGATCGCGAGCGTCTTGCGACCGACCGAGAGCCGCTGCCAGCGGCCGAGGGCCTCTTGTTCGTCCCGCGTCAGCGGCTCGCCGCGACGCTGCTTGCGAAGGGCGCCGCCGGCACGAAGGCCGAGGTAGAGATCGTCGAAGATCTCCGGCGCGTCGTCTGCCGCTGCGCTGTCGGATGCTCGATCCGCCATGGAACGAGTGTATAGCCGGGAACGGCGGTTCTCACGCCCCGATCGGGGTACGCTCGACGCCGATGCTGACCCGCGTTCTTCACATCTCCGACCTTCATTTCGGCCGCAACGTCAAGCCGGAGCCGATCGAGGCGCTCGCGCGGCTGATCGAGGAGGTGCAGCCGGAGCTCGTGATCGCCTCGGGCGACCTCACCCACCGCGGCCTCCGCGCCGAGCACGATCGCGCCGCCGAGTTCCTGCGCAGCCTGAAGCTTCCGCTGCTCCCGGTTCCCGGCAATCACGACATCCCCTACACCTTTCCGAAGCGCTTCACCAAGCCGTGGCTGGAGTTCGAGCGCCAGTGGGAGACGACGCAGCCCGTCTATACGTCCGAGACCGTGGTGGCGGCGGGCCTCAACTCGGTGCGGCCGTGGCGGCACCAATCAGGGAAGGTGCGGCCGGCGCAGGTCGTCCGCGCCGCCGAGGTCTTCGACGAGGCGCCAGAGGACGCGCTACGGATCGTCGTCCTCCACCACCACCTCCTCGGCGCTCCGTGGCGCTCGAGCAAGCAGCCGGTCGCGAACCGGAACCGCGTCCTCGGCAGCTTCGTCGAGGCGGGCGCAGAGCTGATCCTCGCCGGGCACATCCACCAGAGCACGATCGCCGAGCGACGGGAGTTCGAGATCTCGACCCCGGGCGGGGAGCGAGCCGTGGTGGCGTCGATCGCCCCCGGCTTCGGCCAGCCACGGCCGAACCGCCGCGGCGAGGCCCGCGGCCTCCACGTCTACGAGGTCGCCGCCGAGGCCCTGCGCATCCTGACCTACATCTGGCGTGACGACGGCTGGGGGCTCATGGCCGTGCGGACCTTCCCACGCGGCCGTCAGGCGCTGGCCTTCAACGCGAGCTGAGCACCCACCCGAAGCGGATGCTCAGCTCGCTATGGCCGCGATCGAGCTAGACGGTTCGGCCGCTGCGACCGGCCACAGCCCGGTAGATCACGAGCAGGATGATCGCGCCGACGATCGCCGTCAGCCAGGTGCTGATGTCGAAGAACTCGTCGAGCGGGTCGCCGCCGAAGAGCGCCGCGGCCAGGAAGCCGCCCAGCAACGCGCCCACGATCCCGATGATCGTCGTGATGATGAACCCGCCGGGATCGTCCCCAGGAAGAAGCGCTTTGGCGACCGCACCTGCGATCGCTCCGAGAATGATGAACGCGATGATGCCCATGGAACCTCCAGTTCGGGAGCAGGGCGGTGCCAGCTCGCCCCTCGTCCGAACCGTCCCCTCGGGACAGGTGCCGCAAACCGTTCGCTGCTCTAGAGTCTGAAGCACTTGTCCCGACCGAGGAGAGACCATGCCCGAGCGCCCTGCGGAACCGAGCGACCTTGCCGAGCTGAAGCTCCGGCTGGCCGAGATCCACGATCTCCGCTGCGCCCAGGAGGTGCTCTTCTGGGATCAGACCGTGATGATGCCTCCCGGCGGCGGGCCGGTTCGCGGCGCCCAGCTGACGACGATCGACCGAATCGCCCACGAGCGATTCGTCTCGCCCGAGATCGGGCGCCTGCTCGACGGTCTGGCGTCTTACGAGGAGAGCCTGGAATACGACTCCGACGACGCCTCGCTGATCCGCACGAGCAGGCGGGACTGGGAGAAGGCGCGTCGCGTCCCGGCCGAGCTCGCGGCGGAGATGGTCGGGGCCGCCGCCGAGGCGCACGACGTCTGGGCGAGGGCGCGCGAGGAGAACGACTTCGCCGGCTTCCTCCCCCACCTCGAGCGCGCCGTGGAGCTGAAGCGCCGCTACATCGATTGCTTCGACGGCTATGCCGAGCCCTACGACGTACTGCTCGACGACTACGAGCCGGGAATGAAGACGGCCGAGGTCCGGGCGGTCTTCGACGAGCTGAAGGAATCGCTCGTGCCGCTGATCGCCGAGGTCGCCTCGTCGGACGAGGACGACGGCTTCATGCGCGGCCCGTTTCCGATCGACGCCCAGCACGAGACGTCGCTGCGGGTGATCGAGCGCTTCGGCTACGACCCGCAGTACTTCCGGCTCGACCTCACCGTCCATCCTTTCGCGGCGAGCTCGGGGACCCAGGACATCCGGCTGACGACGCGCTACACGGAGAACGACCTCACCTCGCTCTTCACCGCGATGCACGAGTGCGGCCACGGCCTGTACGAGCACGGGATCTCGCAGACGCTCGAGCGGACACCTCTGTGCAGCGGGGTCTCTTCGGCGCTGCACGAGTCGCAGAGCCGCCTCTGGGAGAACATCGTCGGCCGCAGCCGGCCCTTCTGGAACTACTTCTACCCGCAGGTTCAGGCGGCGTTCCCGGACGTGCTCGGAGACGTCGAGCAGGAGTCGTTCTACCGTGCGATCAATCGCGTCAAGCCGAGCTACATCCGCGTCGACGCCGACGAAGCGACCTACAACCTGCACGTGATCCTCCGCTTCGAGCTCGAGCAGGAGCTGATCGCGGGCGCGATCGCCCTCAAGGACCTGCCGGCCGTCTGGAACGAGCGCTTCGAGCAGTACCTGGGGATCCCGATTCCGAGCGACACGGTCGGCGTGCTCCAGGACGTGCACTGGTCGGGCGGCGGGTTCGGCTACTTCCCCACCTACTCGCTCGGGAACATCGTCTCGGTCCAGATCTGGAACAAGGTGCTCTCGGAGCTCCCCGATCTTCCCGCGCAGTTCGAGGCGGGCGAGTTCGGCGAGCTGCATGCGTGGCTCCGCTCGAACCTCTACGCGCTCGGCCGGAAGCTCACCCCGCAGGAGACGCTCGAGCGCGTCGTGGGCGGTCCGATCGACGCGAAGCCGTACGTCCGCTATTTGAAGGAGAAGCTGGGGGCGCTGGCCGCCGCCTAGCCGGCGTCGGGGCCGGTGATGCTGCGCTTCCAGACCAGGCGGCGGTAGAGGATCAGGAGCACCACGGCGCCCGCGAGCGCGAAGAGGAAGCCGGTGACGAGCTCGCCGCCGGTCATCTCCTCGCCCTCCGGAGGCGTCGGGTCGATCACGCCGGTCAGGGCCGCGGCAAAGCCGCCCACGATCGAGCCGAGGATCCCGAGGAGGATCGTCCTCCAGATCGAGAGGGGATCGCGGCCCGGCAGCGCGAAGCGCGCGAGCGCCCCGACGATCAGGCCGGAGATCAGGATGCCGATGATCGCGCTGAGCACGCGGCCGAGCTACCCGGTGCGCGCGATCCCGAACCGCTGCTGCGACCGCTCCCGAGCGCGCGCCGCCTCGAGCTCGCGATCGCGGGGCGGCGCGGCTGTGACAAGCGATGCGAGCAGGCGCATCGATGCCGCGGAGACCTCCTCGACCGCGCGCGCGAACGCGGCCTCGTTCGCCTTCGACGGCTTCGTCGTCCCGCTCAGCTTGCGGACGTACTGGAGCGCGGCGGCCTCGATCTCCTCAGCCGTCGCCGGCGGCTCGAAGTTGTGGAGCGTGCGGATGTTGCGGCACATGGGAACCCCCTCGGTTGGTCTTCCGCGTCGCCAACTGTCGCATAAAGCGACCGCCTGGCGACAGCAGCGGCGCCTCCTGTCAGCCGTCGGGCAGCCCCGCCGCCTCGGCAAGATCGACGAAGCGCAAACCCTCCACGTCCGCGAATGCGCGGTCCGAGGAAACGAGTACATGCGGGTCGACGCGCGCAGTGGCCGCGGCGAGAACGGCGTCGAATGAGCCCAGCCGATCGTTCCACGCGAAGAGGCGCAGGCCATCCTCGAGATCGGCCGCCTCAGTCACGAGCAGAGGCGCGAGCAACGTCGCATAGTGACGGGCGAGAGCGACCGCATCCGCTCGTCCGTGACGCCTCGCGCGGACGTGGGCGAACTCCTGCACGACCTCGATCGTCGTGGTTGCGCGGATTCGGCCCTCTGCGATTCGCTCGACGAGTCCCGTCGCGGGTCGCCGGAGCGGATGCTCGACCCCGACCGCGTACACGAGGACAGGGGTGTCGAGCACGATCACAGCCCACCCGCACGCGCCTCGTCGAGCTCTCGGCGAAGGTCGGCTGGATCGGCAGGGACATCCATCGGCTCCGCCTCGAGGATCGCGTTGCCGGCCAGACGTCGGCGCTCTTCATCGCCGGGTAGCGCCTGGTCGATCGCGGCGCGAACAAGCGCTCCGACCGACTGCCGACGCTCGCGCGAGGCGCGCTGCAGGCGTTCGTGACGTTCCTCGTCGAGCAAGATCTGGAGGCGCCGGGTCAGTGGCATGCACATACGGTAGCATGTGCAGGTCAAGCCCAGTGCGGCTAGGCAGGCGCTTCGGCGGGGTGCGTCGACGCAAGCGCCATCAGCTCGCGGTTCAGGTCCTTGATCTCGTCGCGGAGCTTCGCGGCGTACTCGAAGCGCAGCTCCTCGGCGGCGGCGAACATCTCCTCCTCGAGCGTGATCACGAGCTTCTCGAGCTCCTTGCGGTTCAGCCCCTCCACCTTGGAGCCGCCGGCGCGCCTGCCGCGCGGCACAGTCGGGGTACCGAGCGAGAGGAACTCGGCGATGTCGGAGACGCCCTTGACGATGTTCTCGGGCGTGATCCCGTGCTCCTCGTTGTAGGCGAGCTGCTTCGCCCGGCGCCGCTCGGTCTCGTCGAGTGCCCCTTTGATCGCCTCGGTCAGCTTGTCCGCGTAGAGAAGCACGCGCCCGTTGACGTTCCGCGCCGCGCGCCCGATCGTCTGGATCAGCGCGGTCTTGCCACGGAGGAAGCCCTCCTTGTCGGCGTCGAGTACCGCGACGAGCGAGACCTCGGGCAGATCGAGTCCCTCGCGAAGAAGGTTGACGCCGACGAGCACGTCGTAGTCGCCGAGCCGCAGCTCGCGGATGATCTGGATCCGCTCGAGCGTGTCCACCTCGGAATGGAGGTAGCGCGTCTTGACGCCCGCCTCGAGCAGGTAGTCGGTCAGGTCCTCGGACATCTTCTTCGTCAGAGTCGTCACGAGCACCCGTTCGCCCACGTCGGCGCGCCTTCGGATCTCGTTCAGCAGGTCGTCGATCTGGTTCTTCGTCGCGCGCAGCTCCACCTCGGGGTCGACGATCCCGGTCGGCCGGATCAGCTGCTCGGCGACGACGCCCGAGTGGCGGAGCTCGTAGGCGCCAGGGGTCGCCGAGACGAAGACGAGCTGCGGCACCTTGGCGAGGAACTCGTCGAAGCGCAGCGGCCGGTTGTCGAGCGCCGAGGGCAGCCTGAAGCCGTGGTCGACGAGCGTCTGCTTGCGCGAGCGATCGCCCTCGTACATGCCGCCGATCTGCGGGATTGTCTGGTGCGACTCGTCCACGAAGACCACGTAGTCGGAGGGGAAGTAGTCGAGCAGCGTGTGCGGCGCCGAGCCTGGGGGTCGCCCGTCGAGGACGCGTGAGTAGTTCTCGATCCCGTTGCAGAAGCCGAGCTCGCGCATCATCTCGAGGTCGTACTCGGTGCGCTGGCGGATCCGGTGCGCCTCGAGCATCCGCCCCTTACTCTCGAAGAGCGAGACCTGCTGCTCGAGCTCGTGCTTGATCTCGTCCTGGGCGCGCTCGATCGTCGGCTTCGAGGTCACGTACTGCGTCGCCGGAAAGATCGTGATCGTGTCGAGCTTGCCGTAGACCTCACCGGTGAGCGGGTCGAAGTGGCTGATCGACTCGACCTCGTCGCCGAACATCGAGACGCGGTAGGCGGTCTCCGAGTACGCGGGCTGGATCTCGAAGACGTCGCCCTTGACGCGGAAGCGGCCCCGGCCGAGCAGCGTGTCGTTGCGGACGTACTGGATGTCGATCAGCTTCCGCAGCATCACGTCGCGGTCAGTCTCCTCGCCGACGGTCAGGAAAACGACCTTCTTCTCGTACTCCTCCGGCGAGCCGAGGCCATAGATGCACGAGACGGAGGCGACGATCACCGTGTCGCGGCGCGTGAGCAGGTTCGACGTCGCCGCGTGCCGCAGCCGGTCGATGTCGTCGTTGCGCGAGCTGTCCTTCTCGATGTAGAGGTCGGCCTGGGGGACGTACGCCTCGGGCTGGTAGTAGTCGTAGTAGGAGACGAAGTACTCGACCGCATTCGTCGGGAAGAACTCGCGGAACTCGTTGCAGAGCTGCGCGGCGAGCGTCTTGTTGTGCGCGATCACGAGTGCCGGCCGCTGGATCTGCTCGATGATCCAGGCCATCGTCGCCGTCTTCCCCGTGCCGGTCGCGCCGAGCAGGGTCTGGTACCGGCTCCCCTCCCGGATCGAGCGCGAAAGC